>Ga0315904_10000174_pt1 | contig 106579 bp, 83 predicted proteins | sample LakEriMetagenome_6_FD_203529 | JGI IMG/M metagenome (GOLD analysis project Ga0315904, IMG submission 203529) | Freshwater fungal communities from buoy surface, Lake Erie, Ohio, United States - Buoy 12 MA120 | ecosystem: Environmental > Aquatic > Freshwater > Lake | place: USA: Lake Erie, Ohio...
AGCCCAAAAAGCAGCATGCCGACGACCTCGACGCGCTGGTCTACCTGGTGCTGTCGGACGCCGACGTGGTGAATGCCGAGATGCGGGACTTTTTGTTCCGCGACAAGGTGCAGTTGTCGGTCTACGCCAAGTCGGTGTTTGGCCTGGCCCTGCATCAGCAGCAGCAGGACCAGATGCTGGCCGAGGTGCAGCGCAACATCGAGCAGTTCCTGGTGGAGGATCCCGAAAACCAGACCGCCTACCTGAAGCTGCCCGAGGGGACCGCCTGGTGGTATTGGCATGGCAGTGAGGTGGAGGCGAACACCTGGTACCTCAGGCTGCTGGCCCGCACGGCCCCCCAGGCCCCCCGGACGGCGGGACTGGTCAAGTACCTGTTGAACAATCGTCGGCACGCCACGTACTGGAACAGCACCCGCGACACCGCCTACGCCATCGAGGCCCTGGCCGAGTATTGGAATGCCTCGGGCGAAGACCAGCCGAACCAGACCATCGAAGTCTGGCTCGACGGGCAGAAGGCGAAGGAAGTGCAGGTGACCCGCGAGAACCTGTTCAGCTTCGACAACAAGTTCGTACTGTTCGGCGATGCCGTCGAAACGGGCGATCACACGGTCGAATTGCGTCGGCAGGGGGGGGGGCCGGTTTACTTTAACGCCTATGTCAGCAACTTCACGCTGGAAGACCAGATCGCGAAGGCGGGGCTCGAGGTGCGGGTGAACCGGAAGTACTACAAGCTGACCAGGGCCGACAAGCAGGTGGCCGTCGCCGGATCCCGGGGTCAGGCAGTCCTGCAGAAGGTCGAGAAGTACGACCGGACCGAGCTGGAAAACCTGGTGACGCTCAAGTCCGGGGACCTGGTCGAGATCGAACTCGAGATCGACAGCAAGAACGACTACGAGTACCTGCTGTTTGAAGACCCGAAAGCAGCGGGATTCGAGCCGGTCGAGGTGCGTTCGGGTTATAACGGCAATGAACTGGGAGCGTACATGGAGTTGCGGGACGATCGCGTGGCCCTGTTCGTACGTGCGCTGCCGCGCGGAAAGCACAGTGTCTCGTACCGGATGCGGGCCGAGATTCCCGGCCGGTTCAGCGCCCTGCCGACCCGGGCGAGCGCCATGTATGCCCCCGAACTGAAGGGGAACTCCGACGAGCTGAAACTGCAGATCGTCGATTGAGCGGGTGTTCGATCTCCGTTCCGAAGTGGGGCAGGGGGACCGCTCCTGGCCCACTTCGAGCGGCACCTTCCACGCGATTCACCCACCTGCCGTCTGGCGTCCATCTGCATGCCTCGTCAACCGCTGCGAATTGCCCTGAATGTCTGCTGTTTCGGCTCGCGCGGAGCGCGGGGGGCGCTGGAGCTGGCACCTCAGTTGGGAATTGGCTGGCTGGAAGTGCCGATCCGTACAGCGGGCTATCACTCGCGCTCGGGGGACGACCCGCTGGTGACCGACGAGTCGTCGCTGGCTGACGTGGCCGAGGTGGTCAGGGATCTCTCAGATCGGGGCCTGGCAATCGCCGCGGTTCCCTGTCCGACCGGTCCACTGCACCGCCCCGAGGAACTGGCCCTTGCGGTGAAGAAAATGCAACTGGCGGCCCGCCTCGGATCCCCGCTGATGACCTGTGATGTTGGCGATGCGCCAGGCGAGGAGGAACAACGCCGACTGGTGACGCATCTGCGACAGTTGGGAGCGGCAGCCGACGGAGAGGGAATCATGGTGGCCCTCGAATTCAGCCGGGGCTTCACCCGCAACCACCGGTATCTGCAATACCTGCTGCGGGAAGTCGAACATCTACGGATCCGCGCTTGCTTCGATCCCGGACTGCTGCACAGCCTGAACGACGAGATCTACAGCGAAGTGTCGCTGGCAAAAATCTGCCACCTCGTGAAGCACTGCCGTTGGCGCGATTTTGACGGCGTGTCAGGCAGCCGCGAGTTCCCCCCCCCAGGCACCGGCAGCGGCTGTATCAACTTTGTGCGGATGTACCAGATTCTGCGCGATGCCGGCTATCGCGGTGCCTGGTCGCTGGCGATTGAGACCGATTCCGACCTCTCTCTCGAACCGCACCAGATGCTCGAACGGATCAAAACCAGCCTGGGCTATCTGAAGCGGATTGGGGCGCTGGATCCGTATTGAGGGTGCCCGCCACAGTCCAAAACAGGGGGACCTGAGCGCTGGATTTGGGCCGCAGGGGCGGAGGCGCATGCCAGCCCGCCAGGCATCTGACATTGCCGTCAGGGGGAGTCCGCCAACCGGAGTGAACGGCTCCGGTTTGGTGGGGGACTCGAAAGTGACTAGAATCTGGCTGCGAAAGGGTTTGTTCCCCGCAACTCCCACTGGATTCTCTTCTGGCGCCTTCGATTCATGACCACTCCGCAACAATCGGCCCTCGCCCTGTTGGATTTCGCCCGCGACCGGACCCTGGCCACACTCGACGCGATCGAGAAGCTGCCCCAACCGCAGGCGATTCTCGGGTGGCGGCCGGGACCTGGTCGGGCCCATATTGCCTGGCAACTGCTGCATGTGGGGATTACGGAAGAACTGTTCGCGACCGAGCGCTTCAAGGGAACCACTCCCGCCTTCGGTGATCTGGTTCCCCGTTACAAGGGGGGCAGCACTCCGGACGACATCATCCCAACGTCGGCTGACATCCGGCGGATCCTCGCGGAGACCCGCGACCATCTGCGAGCCACCATTCTGGGACTGTCGGCAGCCGATCTCGAAACCGTTCCCCCGGCTCTCGCGCAGCGCAATATTACCATCGGGAAGGGACTGCAGATTCTGGTCTGGCACGAGGCTCATCACCAGGGGCAGACGCATCTCACCCTCAATCTCTACAAGGCGCAGCACGGCATTTCCTGATCTGCTCCGCGCCCCATTCCGCCCGGTCAGTCGATCTCCATCCGCTGATTCCCAACCGAGGAGCGTTCTGTGAGGGAGCCGATTCGTCTCCATTGCCGCTGCGGGCGATCCGCCAGCCAGTCCACTCCTTCGGGCTGTTGGAAACTGGCAGTGGGGGGACTGACCGTGGGTTTGCTGCTGATGCTGGCCGGATGGACCAGAGGACAAGAGGGGCCCGCCGCTGCCGCTCAACCGGTTGCGGCGGAGGAAGGCTCCCGACACCTCGACCAGATCCGCGAGCATCTGCTGAAAGGGCGGTACGCGGAGGGAGCCGAAGCGTGTGCCGAACTGCCCCCCGAACTGCAACATTCGCCGGCGGTGGTCTGGCTGTGGTCCCACTGCCTGGAAGAGCAGGGGGACGTGTCAGGGGCTCTGTCCCACGTGCAGGCCGCCCTCGACCGGCAGCCCGATTCGCCGAAACTGTTGGGGCGACTGGCGGAATTGCAATACCGCCAGGGGAAACACGAAGAAAGTGCGGCCACGGTGGCCCGGGCCCTGGCCGCCGATCCCGACGAACTGCAGTCACGCGTCGTGCAGGTCTCACTTCTGAAGGAGACGGGGCGCGAGGACGAGGCGTTGGATGCATCGCGGTGGTTCATCGGCTATTACAACCGTGTTCAGCCGGAAACTTCCGAGGTTCTGATCGGGATCGCCCGCGGGGTCGAACTGTTCGCCCTGTGGAATCCCAAGTCGCAGAATCTCAACATGATCATCAACACCCTCTGTCCCGATGCGCTCAAGGCCGACCGCCGGTCCTGGCAGGCGCACGAGGTGGCCGGGGGTCTGCTCCTCGAGAAATACAACAAGGCCCAGGGACTTCCCGAGCTCAAAAAAGCCCTCGCCCTCAATCCCCAGGCCTCATCGATCTATGCGAAGCTGGCCGAGGCCGCCTGGGAAGACCGCGACATGGCTGAAGCCCGCCAGATGGTGGAGCGGGCCCTCGAAATCAATCCCAACTGCGTTCCCGCCCTGCTGGTGAAGAGCGACCTGCAGCGGGAAGGGGGCGATCCCATCGCAGGCAAAGAGACGCTGGCCGCTGTCGAGAAGCTCAATCCCCGCGCCACGGGACTCTGGTCCCGCCGGGCCGCCAACTCACTCTTTGACGAAGGGTTCCCGACCGACGCCGAGCTCGACACGCTGTTCGCCCGTCTGCAGGACCGCCAGGCGCTGGGCGAAGCGGCGCAGTCCGGGTTTGGGCGAGCGCTGGCCCACGAGGCGGAGTTCAATCCCCGCCCGGCCCGGTTCCTCACCGAGGTGGGGCGGCAGGCCGAATCGAAGTTCAAATTCGACTTTGCGGAGAGATGCTACCGCGAAGCGCTGCGGCTTTCTGAGCGTCAGCCCGAGCCCCGATCGGCCCTGGGGCTGCTGGCGATGCGGACCGGTCACCTGGCCGAGGCCCGGGAGATTCTCGACCAGGCCTTCGACAGTGACCCGTTTCATGTGCGGGTCAGCAACATGCGGAAGGTGGTCAAGCTGCTGGAAGGATACGAGACCCTCGAGACCGAGCATTTCCTGATCCGCTACGACTCGGTCGCTGACCGGGTTCTCGCCCGGTACCTCGCTGATTACCTTGAATCGGTTTATCCCGGGATGGTGGCCCAGTACGGCCATGCCCCGGCCCAGAAGACCCAGTTCGAGTTGTTCCACAAGGCCAAAGGGGTCTCGGCCCATTCTTGGTTCAGTGCCCGTCTGGTCGGCTTGCCGTGGATCCAGACGATTGGGGCATCGACCGGGATGATCGTGGCGCTCTCGTCTCCCACGGCGTCGGAGAGGCCCTACAACTGGGCCCGCGTGGCCAAACACGAGTTTGTGCATATTCTCACCCTCCAGGGGACCCGGTTCAACATTCCCCACTGGTATACCGAGGCGCTGGCGGTGCTGGCCGAACAGACTCCCCGCCCCGAACTGTGGAACGAACTGCTGCGCGAACGGGTCCCTGCAGGCAAGCTGCTGAATCTCGACACCATCAACGAAGGCTTCACCCGGGCCCGGAACCAGCGGGACTGGAACTTCGCCTACTGCCAGTCGCGGCTGTATGCGGAGTACCTGCAGGAACGGTTTGGTGCCGACGCGACCAGCCGGCTGTTGGAGGGCTACCGTCAGGGGCTCTCCACCACGCAGGCGCTGCGGCAACTGTTCCAGGTCGAGCAGGCCGGGTTCGAACAGGGATATCGCGAGTATCTGAACCGGGTGGTGGACCAGTTGAAGGGGGAGATTCCCGAAGAGCCCGAGACCCACCTTCCGACCGCCGAGAAGGCGTACCGTTCCCAACCCGACGACCCGGCGGTGGCCGCCCGGTACGCGTTGGCCCTCAGCAACGTCAACAAACGCAAGGAAGCCCGCAAGATCGCCCTGGGAGTCCTGGAAAAGCAGCCGCGGCATCCCGAGGCGTCGCTCGTGATGGCCCGGCTCTCGCTGCGGGCCGAAGACACGACCGAGGCGGCCCGGTGGCTCGACGAGGCACTCGACCGCTCCCGCCCCGACCCCCGCATTCTGGAGGCCCGCGCCCGGCTGCACCTCGACGAAAAAGAGTACCAGGCCGCCGCCGAGTTGTATGAGCTGGGGCTGCAGCAGGCTCCATCCCACGTCGCCTGGCAGAAGGGACTGGCGACAGCTCTGTTGCGGAGCAAGCAACTCGCCCGCCTCAAGCCAGTGCTGGAGCAATTGGCAGTCAGTGATGGGGACGATCCGCTGGTGCGCCGGAAAAGGGCGGAGCTGGCTTTGAACGAGCAGGATTTCGCGACGGCCCGCCGCTACGCCGAACTGGCGCTCGAGATTGACGTGATGAACCCCGAAACCCACGAGATTCTCGCCCAGGCCCTGGGAGAACAGCGAGAGTTCGACCGCGCCGCCATGGAGTGGGGAATCGCCGCCGAGTGCCAGCCCAAGGAACCCCGGTACCGGGTCGAACAGGCCCGGACCCTGGGGAAGGCTGGCCGTGCGGGTGACGGGGTGAAAATTCTCCAGGAACTGCTCAAGACCACGCCGGGGCACAACCCGGCCCAGCAACTGCTCGAGGAACTTTCCAAGTGATCAAGCCCCAGAAGCCCGATGCTCCTGCGATGACCCTGGCCGACCTGCAGCAGCTGATCCGCACGATGTATTCGTCGAAGGATGAAGCCCGCGGGGTCGATGGGACCTTCATGTGGCTGATGGAGGAGGTGGGGGAACTTGCCGCTGCCCTGCGCGAAGGAACCCGCGAGGAACAGGCTCTGGAGTTCGCCGATGTGCTTGCCTGGCTGGCGACCATCGCCAACGTGGCCGGGATCGACCTCCAGCAGGCGGTGCACGACAAGTACGGGCGGGGCTGTCCGGGGTGCGGACAGTTCGTCTGCCAGTGTGCGGCGTCGGAAAAACCCTGATTCCTCTCTCCAACTCGCCCCGTGATGAGCCCTCGGCCGAGGGCTCATCCGGTGCCAGGCTGCCTGTGGACTTTGCACGATGCCTGCTGAATCGCGTTCGCTCAACCGCCGCCACGCCGTCTACGCCGGCAGTTTCGATCCGCTGTCGCTGGGGCATCTCGATGTGATTCGACGGGGGGTGTCGCTGTTCGACAGAGTCACCGTGGCGATCGGGATCAATCCCGCCAAGTCACCGCTGTTCTCCCATCAAGAGCGGCTGTCCATCATCCGGGAGGTGGTTGCCCCCTTGCCGCGGGTGGAAGTCGCCTGTTTCGAGGGCCTGGCGGTGAATTTCCTCCGTTCCATCGGGGCGGGGGTCATGCTGCGCGGGCTGCGGACACTGACCGACATCGAGTCGGAATTCACCATGACCCTCGCGAACCACGCCCTCGACTCTGAAATTGAGACGGTGTTTTTGATGGCCAGCGAAGGCTACTCGCACATCTCGAGTTCGCTGATCAAGCAGGTGGCGCTGCTGGGCCAGGAGGGTCAGGAGGAGTCTTTGGCCAAATTCGTTCCCCCTGCGGTGATTGTCGCGCTGCGCAACAAACTGCGGTCACGCCCCAGCGTTCCAGCTTCTCCCGCCTGAGGATTGGTCCCCTCCCACCCGACCGCTAAACTCATTCGATTTGATTCCGGGAGTGGTTGCGGTTTCTCCCTCAGACTCCGCGGTCTCACGGTCTGTCAAAGTTTCTTCCACTTTTTTGTTTGCAGGTCCTTCCATGGCGCTGACGCCCTCCACCATGCTCCCCCTCGGTACCGCGGCCCCCGATTTCCAGCTTCCCGATGTGTCCGGGAAGACAGTCGGGCTGGCTGATTTTCGGGGAGCTCCGGCCCTGGTGGTGATGTTCATCTGCAACCACTGCCCCTACGTGAAGCACCTGCGGACCGCGCTGGCCCAGTTCGGGAAGGCGTGCCAGGCTCGCGGCGTGGCCGTCGTGGCGATCAGCAGCAATGACCCCGCGGCCTATCCCGACGACTCGCTCGAAAAGATGGTCACCGAAGCACGGGACGCCGGTTACACCTTTCCGTACCTGTTTGACGAGTCGCAGGGGGTCGCCAAGGCCTATCAGGCCGCCTGTACTCCCGATTTCTATGTGTTCGACCGTGACCAGAAGCTGGTTTACCGGGGTCAGTACGACGACAGTCGGCCCGGCAACGGTGCCGCGATCACCGGGGCCGACCTGCAAGGGGCAGTGGACGCAGTTCTGGCGGGCCGTCCCGTCCCGACCACCCAAAAGCCCAGTATCGGCTGCAACATCAAGTGGAAACCGGGCAATGCGCCCGCGTACTTCGGTTGACAATCGGCCACCCGGTCCCAACCCGGTTCTGCGGTGGTTTGGTAGCGCCGGCCGGGGTGCGGAGGGGGTTAAACCGGGGCCGGTCGGGACGGTTTTCACCGGAGAGTTGCTGACTGGCCTCTTTTTCCTTGGTCCTCTGAGACCTACCCCCTACGATTTGTACAGTGCGACCTCAATCCGCCTCCTGGTGGAGCGTTCTTCGGTTCGATCACAAGATTTCCTGGTGATTTCTCATGTCCACCCTGACCCACTTTGATGAGACCGGCGCGAGCCGGATGGTGGATGTCGGCGACAAAGGGATCACCACGCGGATCGCTCGGGCCGAAGGCTGGGTCGAGATGGAACCTGAGACATTGCGTACCATTCTCGACCGCCGGGTGGCCAAGGGGGATGTGCTGGAGATCGCCCGGATTGCGGGCATTATGGCGGCCAAAGAGACTTCCCGGCTGATTCCGCTCTGCCACCCCCTGGCGTTGTCTTCGGTACGGATCGACCTGACTCCGGCTGATTCCCGCCGCTTGCGGATTGAATCCTGTGTGCGGGTCGATGGGCAGACTGGGGTCGAGATGGAGGCGTTGACCGCGGTCTCCGTCACCGCCCTGACCGTTTACGACATGTGCAAGGCGATTGACCGCGGCATGACTCTTGGACCTTTTTGCCTGCTGGAAAAGTCGGGAGGGAAGAGTGGTCATTTTCTCCGCGAACAGTCCGCAGATACCGCGGCCGAGACTTCTTCGAAGCCTGCCAATCACGGCTGAGCTGACCGACACTTCTGGATCTACCTGTCATGAAGACACCCCCCCGGATCAATCCCTCCTCCGCCCCTCTGATGGCTCGCGTCCAGACTCTGGTTGGCGAGTCACTGCGGCGCGTCGAAACGATCTTCGCGGAGGAAATCGGCAGCCGGTCGCCGTACGTCCGCGAGATTCTCGACCACCTGGCGGGGTATCGGGGCAAACGGATGCGTCCGATGCTGGTGTTGTTGTCGGGACAGGCGTGCGGCAAAGTGATTGAGGCCCATTGCGTACTGGCCGCCGCCATTGAAATGATCCACACCGCCACGCTCGTTCATGATGACATTCTCGACGATGCGACCACCCGTCGCCATGTCGCGACGATCAACTCCCGCTGGACGAATGAGACCAGCGTGCTGCTGGGGGACTACCTTTTCACCCACGCATTTCACCTCACCAGCAGCCTGGGAGACGCTGCCGCCTGCCGTTCGATAGGCCGGGCAACCAATCTGGTCTGCGAGGGGGAGATGAGCCAGATTGGGGAACGCGGCAATCTCGACCTGTCTGAGGAAACCTACCTCGAGATCATCGAGGGCAAGACGGCTGAACTGTGTGCAGTCGCGTGTGAATTGGGGGCCCGTCATTCGGGAGCTTCTGAAGAGGTCTGCCGGGAACTGGATGGTTATGGCCGTGATCTGGGGATCGCTTTTCAGATCGCCGACGATCTGCTGGATGTTGTGGGAAATGAGCGACAGACAGGGAAGACTCTGGGGAGCGATCTTGAGAAGCAGAAGTTGACGCTGCCCATCATTCACCTGTTGGCCCACAGTGAAGGGGCTCAGGCTGAACGGGTCCGGGACCTGCTCTCGCGTCCGGGCCCCCAGGCCCGGGAGGAACTGTTGCCTCTGCTGGTTGCGTCTGGCTCGCTCGACTATGCCCGAACAAGGGCCGTGGAGTTCACGGTTTCAGCCCGCCAGCGTTTGCAGTGTCTGCCGGATTCGCCCGCCCGACAATTGCTCGACGAAATGGCCGATTTTGTGGCAATTCGCTCTGCCTGAGAGCCATGGGACTGAATGGAGAGATCGCAGAGGTGCCCGATACGGCCCGGTCGCAGGGGTCGATCTGCTCTCTGACGGTCTGGGAGAACTGATCCCGTCAGGCTACAATGGAGGCTCGTGTCGGTTCCTCTGTCCGAATGCCAGGTTCAGCCGTGGCCGAAATTGCTGCCACTGCCGATGAAATTGAACGCCAGACGCAGGCGATCGGGCGGTATCTCTGGAATCATCTTGAACGGGGTGCCCCATCGCTGTTTGACAGGCGATGGTGGGACGACCGGATTCTTTCCTGGGCGATGACCGATGAGTCGGTCAAAGTGCAGATGTTCCGGTTTATCGACGTCTTGCCGATGTTGCGGACTCCCGATTCGATCATCCGGCACCTGCATGAGTACTTTGACGAGATTTCCGATCACTTCCCGCGTGCCACCCGACTGGCACTGGAGGTCACCACCCCGGGAACCGTGCTGGGGCGCGCTGTGGCCACGACCGCCCGTCGGAACGCCATCCGGATGGCCCGGCGGTTCATCGCCGGACTCGAAGTCGACGAGGTCTCACAGACCCTTGCCCGTCTGCGGCGTCAGGGTTTCGCCTTCACCCTCGATCTGTTGGGAGAGGCGATCGTCAGCGAACCGGAGGCCGACGCCTATCTCCAGAGCTATCTCGATCTGATTCAGGGGCTGGCCCCCGTCGTGAATGCCTGGCCTGAGAATTTTCAGCTGGATTGCGATCACCGCGGACCGATTCCACGGGTCAATGTTTCGGTCAAGCTCTCGGCTCTCTACAGCCAGTTCAATCCGCTCGATCCCAGGCGAACCTCCGAGGGAGTGAAATCGCGACTGCGACCGCTGTTGCGGATGGCCCAGGAACACCATGCGTACGTGCACTTTGATATGGAGCACTACGCGTTCAAAGACCTGACTCTGGCAATCTTCCAGGAGGTCTTCAGCGAGACCGAGTTCCGTGAGTTTGCCGACGTCGGCATCGTCATCCAGGCATACCTTCCCGATGCCGGTCGCGATCTGGCCCGACTGCGGGAGTGGGTCGAGAAGCGGGGGACTCCGATCTGGATTCGGCTGGTGAAGGGGGCCTATTGGGACTATGAGACCGTCGCGGCGGCCGCCCGGGGCTGGCCTGTGCCGGTCTACACGCGCAAATGGCAATCGGACGACAATTTCGAGACCCAAACGCGATTCCTGATGGAGAACTGGCGGTGGCTGCGCCCCGCGTTCGGCAGCCACAACCTGCGCAGCCTGGCCCACGCCACGGCCTGCGCCCGATGCATGAAAGTGCCCGACGGGGCGTGGGAAGTGCAGATGCTGTATGGCATGGGGGCCGAACAGGCCCAGTTGTTTGCTGAACAGGGACGCCGCGTGCGCATCTACACCCCGTTTGGCGATCTCATTCCGGGCATGGCTTACCTGGTCCGCCGACTGCTGGAAAACACCTCCAACGACTCGTTCCTGCGGGCGAGCTTTGCCGAGAATGTGCGAATCGAGGATCTGCTGATGAAACCTGCCGACCGTGCCGCGCTCGATCCCGTTCCGGCTCGCCCCCCCGAGCCGTTGTTTCAGAACGAGCCCCTCGTCGATTTCGGGCTGGAGGAAACCCGGCAGGCTGTCGCAACGGCCCTCGAGAAAATTGAGGATGACTTTGACCGGGTTTATCCGCTGGTGATTGGCGGCCGGCGGTTCGACACCCGGGCCACCATTGTCTCGAAGAATCCGTCCCGCAAGCGTCAGACGGTGGGAGCCAGCGCCAAGGCGACCGCCGAGCATGCCCGCGACGCCGTGGCTGCCGCCCGCACCGCCTTCAAGACCTGGTCGCGCACGCCTGTTTCATACCGGGCCGAGTATCTCGAACTGGTTGCCCGCAAGCTGCAGGACCGCCGGGCCGAGTTGACCGCCTGGATCATCGTCGAATGCGGGAAGCCCTGGGTCGAGGCCGACGCCGACGTCGCCGAAGCGATCGACTTCTGCCGCTATTACGCCCTGCAGATGCGCGATCTCGACGAGCCGATCGCGTGCGACGTTCCCGGTGAAGAAAACCGCTACAGCTATCGTCCCCGCGGCGTGGCGGTGGTGATTGCCCCCTGGAATTTTCCCCTGGCCATTCTGACCGGCATGACGGTGGCGGCCCTGGTGGCGGGAAATACCGTGGTTATGAAGCCGGCCGAGCAGTCTCCGGTCATTGCCGCCAAGCTGATGGAGATGTTTGAGGAGGCGGGACTTCCCGACGGCGTCCTGAATTACCTGCCCGGCGTGGGTGAAGAGATCGGCCCGGTGCTGGTGTCGCACCCCGATGTCGACCTCATCGCCTTTACGGGCTCGCAGGCGGTGGGTTTGGGGATCAACGAGGCGGCCGCACACACCGACCGGTCGCAGGGTTCCATCCGCCGGGTGATTGCCGAACTGGGGGGAAAAAACGCCATCATCGTCGACGATGACGCCAACCTCGACGAAGCGGTCGTGGGGGTCATTCACAGCGCGTTTGGCTATGCCGGTCAGAAATGCTCGGCCTGTTCACGGGTGATTGTTGTCGACGGCGCCTACGACGAATTCGCCCGGCGCCTGCAGGCGGCCGTCGCCAGCGTGGTGATCGGTCCGGCCGATCAACCGGGGACCTTGGTGGGACCGGTCATTGATGCCGAGGCCCGGCAACGAATTGAAGACTACCTCAGCGTGGGGGAAGACGAGGGGCGCCTGCTGGTGAAGGGAGACACGGGCAAATTGGGCGACCAGGGATTCTTTGTGGCCCCGCATGTCTTCGTCGACGTCGATCCCGAGTCGCGCCTGGCCCAGGAGGAGATCTTCGGCCCGGTCCTGGTGGTGTTGCGGGCCCGCGATTTCAGTCACGCCCTCGAACTGGCCAACGGGACCCGGTTCGCGCTCACTGGCGGGGTCTACTCCCGCAGCCCGGTGAATCTGAAGCGCGCCCGGCAGGAGTTTGAAGTCGGCAACCTCTACCTCAACCGCTCGATTACCGGAGCGATGGTCCAAAGGCACCCGTTCGGGGGCTACAAAATGTCGGGCATCGGCTCCAAAGCGGGCGGTCCCGACTACCTGCTGCAGTTCCTCGTCCCAGTCAACATCACCGAAAACACCCTCCGCCGCGGTTTTGCCCCGGGGGAGGGGGGGGCGAGCGGGAAGAAGTCAGGTTGATCCCTCACCGAACGATGCAGAACGGGGCCGGGTTGAGTTCTTCGACTCTTCGGCAAGAATCCCGCCGATTGACTTCGGGGGTCTTGGCGGATTCGGTTTTTATGGAGCGATATTGAGATCCGTTGCGGATTCATGACTTCCGTGAAAACGAAGTGGCAATCCTTTCGCGATTGAATGAGACGTTTCCGAATACGCTGCGAACGAGCATTCGATGCGGCACTCGACGGTGCCCTTTTTCGACGGAGTCCGACATCTTTCGGCCCAAACCCTCCAGCCGAACGGAGTCTCGCGGCTTCCAGGAATTCCATGTGCTGCGCCGCAAAGACAACGCGGCAGCCTTTTATTCCACCGCTGGGTCGGGCAAAGAACGACAACGATATGTATACATGCGGCCACATTTTTGCTGGGGAAACACGATCCCCCCGGCCCGATAAAGATCAGGATTCGTGCACGGCATTTTACGAGTCGGGAGAATGGTCCGCCAAGACCGATGGATCGCCTGAAATACGGGGATTGACCGTATGTGACGAAGCGCTCCTCAACACCTCGTCGCCAACCATCACCTGAGCAGCCTCTGCAGACGTGAGGCGTGCAGGAGCCTCTGTCGTTACAACCCATACACTTGGTACAAATTGCCGCCTGTCAGAAAACGGAGCAGAAAGGGATCGGGGATTCATTGAACGAAGGTTTTTACCGTTAGTAAAAAAAATTCGTCTAATGCAAGCGCAATGTTGACTGGAACGTTCACTTGCTATTAGGTGGATCCGTCAGGTGCGCGGAATGAGTTCCGCATTCACCTTCTCTCTCTCCTCAGGAGCCATCAACCATGTGTCGTCGTTTCGCTCTTCTTTTCTCAATCGCTGCCGCATCCTTCTCCATGGCAGGTGGAGTTGCCTCTGCAGGGCCTCTGACAATCCTGCAATTCGGCCAGGCAAATGCGCAGACCCAGGTCGACGTCGACCACTCGTATTTCTGGTCCTTCGAGTACTCGGGATCGACGGCCTACAGTCCGATCTCGGCCAAATTCGATATGAAGCGGGGCCCCCAGACGACTGAAGACATCACGATGGAACTCTGGCAGGCAGATCCGATCACCGGGTTCAGTATCGCCAAGCTGGCGTTCAAAACACTGACCCCCGGCGACTTCACCCAGTCTTTTAAGACGGTTGAATTTCAGCTGTTCAACACAGACACCGTTCTTCCCCCCCGATTCAATGTCACACTGAAGTCGCCGGCAGCCGACGTGCAGTCCCAGGCCTACTTCATCAAAGGACGGCTGGCAGATGCGACCTTCACCTTCGATGATGGAAGCGGTCAAGCTCCCTCTGGTTTTAAATATGATGGTTTCGGAAACGGTGATCAAGGGGGAACCCCGACACCTCCGGTTCCTCCCGCTCCAGTGCCCGAGCCCTCCACTTACCTGGCTCAGGCGGGAGTTGTCTTGGCCCTTGCCATGTTCCGCAAGTTCCGTCGCAAGAGTGTTGTTGCCTGATGCGATTCTCCGGGGTTCGGCTCGCAAGCGCTCCCGCGACGACTGACGGGCTTACAACGTCCCTGTTGAGTTGATCCAGGTTGTCAGGACACCACATCCTGCCAGAGAGACCGTACTCTGGCAGGATGTTTCTTTTGTGACACGACGCGACTGAATCGAAGCCCCTCTCATCGCCCCCGGGGGTGGCTTGACCCACCATCCACCATGACCAGACGAACATGCCTCAGACCCAGACTCTCTCCGTCTGGGTGCAGCCTGACTGCTGCGGACCAGTCTGGCCTCTCAATCCGCGATCCGTCGTGAAGTGTGGTCGTGCAAAATTTTCCACTCGCCCTCGATGCGGCGCAGCACCAGGGTGAAGTTTCCCCCCAACGGCCCGGCTTCGCGTGTCAGCCGCCAGTTCCCCAACACCATCACGGCATCCGTCCCGAGCAGCGTCGTTTCGAGATCGGAAAACTCAAGCTGGCCCATCGCCTTCCGGTCGGGATAGGTTTTGAGATACCGGGCCCGCGTGGACGCAAACCCCCGCCGCACCTCTCCTCCCGAGCTGAAGGTCAGCTTGTCGGAGTTCCAATAGGGAACCAGAAACTTCTCGATGTCTCCCTGATTCCACGCATCCCGTTGGGACTCCAGCAAGGCGACCACGTCACGCTCAACGGCTCCCGGTTTGGCTTTCGGATCCTGGGCCGCAACCCCGCTGTGCCACCACGCCGCCAACAGCAGCATCGCCAGGCCCGCCGCGCTGCCGATCCCCGCGAGACGCCTCAATCCGTTGGCCATGCAATTGACTCCGGTAAAGTGAAAAAAGAAGGTGGTCGGCTGGCGAGTTTTGGCTGAGTGAAGGCACAGTTCTGCTCGACGGAACCTCCGGGCATGACCGCAATCCGGGCATGCCCGGCTTTACTTCAGCGGATCCCCTTCGATTGGCTCGCCATTGGTCGTCAGCACCTGAATCTCATGCGCCCGATGGGGACCGGTGTATTTCCAGACAATCTGCTTCTCACGATTCACCTCGAAGACCTTGATCGGCCCCTGAGTGCCATAGCTGGCGATCACGGTGTTGCCATTGGGAAGGCGTTGCCCGCCGCACGGATCGGCAAACGGCTTCAGCTCGGGAAAGTCGTCATTCCCCACCTTCCACACCACGTGGCCCTGCGGGTCGAACTCGACCGTCTTGTTGCCATGGGTCAGGTTCACCAGCGTGTGACCGTTCTTCAGACGGATCGCCGTAAAGGGCCAGTTCTCGGCCGGCCGCCCTCCCAACTCCGGCAGATCGGTCGCAAACTCCTGCACGACCTTCCCCTGCGGCGTGTACTCCTTCACCTTGAACGCCAGCAGGTGGGGGGCCAGATAATTGCCATTGGGCAGCCGCCGAGCCATGCGGGTCTGCATGTGGGCGTTGTCGGTCTCGGGCAGCAGGGGGCACTCCACGGCGATCTCTCCGGCGGGGTTGACCTCCAACAGGCGGGGGCGTTTGCCCAACTCGGTGATCAGCGTGTTGCCGTTGGCCAGTCGCTGCACGGTTCCCAACTCGGCATTCTCGGCCGACTTGCGGTAGCGGAAGACCACCTCCTTCTCCCGCGTCAACTCCCGCACCTCATCGCCCCAGGCAATCAATACATTACCGTTCGGCAGGACATACCCATCGCGCGCCGCCGGTTGACCAGCATTCCACAGTTCCTCTCCCTCTTCGCCGATGATTCCGGTGAACGTCGGCCCGGCGATGAAGAACGAGTGCTTGACTGCCGGCTCGGAAATGGTCCCCCCCTGGCGGGTCAGTTCCTCACGAAACGCCTTCTCTTTGAACGTGACGTAGTCTGTGTAGCCCTGCGGATCGATGAAGGGATTGACATCACTGGTCTTCAGCGTGGCGTGTTTGGCCGGCAGCTTGTAGTAGTCGCCATGCGCCCCCAGGAAAATATCGCAGGGCAGGCTGTGCAGCCGCCGGAATGTCGCGGCATAGTTGGCGGCGATGGCCGGGTAAGCCGTGTTTCCCACCAGTTGATAACCGGGGTTCACATTCGGGCTGCCAATCACCACGACATCCAACGGCCGGCCCCGGTCGGTGGTCCGCCAGGTCCAGGTGGTGCAGCCGGGGGTATGTCCCGCGGTGCGATGGGCGGTCAGCGTCACTCCCCCCAGGGTCAACTTCTCGCGGTCTTTCAGAACCCGGTCGACAGGGCAGGGAAGCCAGCGCTGGTCGGTGTAAAGGTATTGTCCTTCCCCCCCTTTGCGGATGACCTCCTCATCCCCCTGCATGACCAGCACCTGGGCCCCTGTCAACTCCTTGAGCCGGGCATGCCCCGCCACATGGTCGGAATGGGCGTGGCTCGCGAGGATGTATTTGACGTCGGTCGGCTTGAATCCGAGGGTTTGCACGGCGTCGCGGATGAGAGGGACCGTTTCCTCAAAACCGCTGTTGATCAGGAAGTGACCCTCGGGGGTGGTGATCAGATAGGTCGCGAGATCCTGCGAGCCGACGTAGTAGGTGTTGTCGGCGATCTTGTGTGGGGGGAATGGACCGTCCGCACGGCTGGTCCCTGTGCCGATGGTGACGAAGAGGGCAAGACTGGCACAGAGAACGCGAGAGAGCATGAGGCGGACCCGGTCAGAAAGGATTGGGATGCGAACGCACAGCAACACAACCGGCACCATGGCTCCAGTCAGCCGCCACCGGCAGCCGGGGGAGTTGAATCCCGCGTCTGGGTTCGACCAGGGACCAGCACCGCTGGAATTCCCGAAGCTGCAGGGGGTGGCGTCGGCGACGAATCTCCCCGCTCCCCACGGTCGGGACCACTATTTCTTCAGCAGATCTTCGACGAACTTGCTGACATCGGCGTACGTGAAGCCTTCTTCGTCGGTTGTCGCATTGTCGTTGTTGAAGCACTTCGCGAGCTTCCCATCCTTGCCATAGACGAAGACGGCGGGAATCGACGCGATTTTGAGATTGTCGAACACCACTTCGGCCTCATCGCTGGCCAGCAGGTTTTCGAAGGTCGCCTGTTCCTTTTCGAGAAACTTCATGACCCGCTCGCGGTAGAACTCGGGAGGCTTGTTTTTGATGCCCGCGTAGTCGCAAGACAGCGACATGCAGACCACCTGCTTGCCGCCGTACTTGGCGTTCATCTTCACCAGATTGGGGAACTCCTTCATGCAGGGGGGGCATGAAGTGGACCAGGCGTCGAGAACAACGATCTTCCCCTTGTGGGCGGCGATCTTCGTGGTGATGGATTTCCAGTCGGCGATTTGCAGCGTCACCTTCGCCTTGTCATCGGCGTGGGTCGACTCCGTTCCCCACAAGCCGGCGAAACCTGCCAGCAGCAGACTTCCGACAAGCAAGCCAATTCGAGATCCGTTCTCTGGACGCATGGTGCGTATTCCCTGGAAGTGACTCATGAGACTCCGGAGCCTCTGCTCCAGACAGGTGAACAATACCCAACCACGCCCGCAACACTCAAGCGGGCGGAACGGAACCGGTGCCCGCAACATGACCGCATCCCGCATGCGGTTCGACACCTGGACTCTGGCGCTACCATGGCTCGGCCCAACCCCCGTTCGCTGAGCCGCCCTCCGAACACACCGTCCGCCTGGGGCCAGTGACCGGATGACGGGAGAGCGGACCTCCGTGTCCGCTCCAATCGGCATTCATCGGAAGACCGCCTCCCCAATGGGCGGAGAACCAACCCAGGATCGAGCAGGCCCCAGACCAACTCCCGGCCGTCCAGCCCAAGGGTTTGTGAAGGGCCATGGTCAAACGCCCAACCGGCCCAAAGGGCCAGCCATTCCCCCAGCCCAGCCCAGCGGGCCGGGAAAGGCCCCCAACGACATGTCTCGGCCCAACGGGCCAACAATTCTTCTCATGGCCCGCACGGTTCGAGGAACGGTTGGCCCGTTGGGCCGGACGGTGTGTTGGTGGGATTCCCTTTCCAGGGCCTACGACCCTGGCTGGGAGAACGGCTGGCCCTTTGGGCCGGACGACGGCCCGATTGGGCCGTAAGACCACTCCCCACACCAACCCCCGGCCGCCTCTGCCCCAACTCCCGCCCGGCAGGCCCGACGGTTTGTGAAGCGCCCCGCGTAGGCGATGCCGGCGTTCCGGGGGCCTGAAGGCCATCTCGCACAAGCAACGGGCGCCGGCCCCAAACGGCCCAAAGGGCCAGCCGTTCCCCCAGCCCGGCCCAGCGGGCCGGGAAAGGCCCCCAACGACATGTCCCGGCCCAATGGGCCAACAATTCCTCTCGCGGCCCGCGCGGTTCGTGCAACTCGGCGCGGGCCAGCGATTGTCGCCCCCCCCGACCGGCACCGGCCGGCAGCCAACCACCCAACTCACCACAACCCCATCCACACCATGACTTGCCACGTATTCGTCGGGCTCGCCCCAACAAGGGGGACCCTCCGCCCGCTGTCGCTGCGACGGCCATTCGCGGTGTTGCGTGGCAAACACTGCAGTGATAGGCGCCTTGCCTGCTTGTGCTCCCTACATTCTGGATACGCCGATTTCATTCGGACCGAACGACGGCTGTGCGGTGCGGCCCCAGCGCCGAGGGTCAGTTCTTTCTGTCGGATGCGCGAGGATGGCCTCCCGACCGGGTTATCGAATCGCCAGGGGACGCAGGGCGAAGCCGGCGACTGTGCCTGCGATCTTGGCGGTGGTCGCGACGTAGCAAAACTCGTAGACCTTGTCGCGGGCCAGTCCCTCGAGGTTGTGGAACTCGCCAATGTGCACTCCCTGCTCGATCAGCAGGTACTTGTGGACCGGAATGAAGGTGTCGCTCCCGGCGGGGGCCGGGGCGACCTCCAGGCCGCTGGTGTCGGACCCCACCAGCAGGGAACCTTTCTGTTCGATCAGGTACCGGGCGGTCTCGAGGGTGATCCCCGCCGTGTCGTATTCCTTCAGGGTCTCGACATCGGCACCGTCTTCGCCCCAGAATTGCAGCGTCCCGGTGCGGAACAGGACGACGTCGCCCGGCCGCAGTTCGGTCCCCTGGCGTTGGCAGGCGGCGTCGACATCGGCGGGGGTGATGGCGTAGTGCGGCGGCAGCGCCTTCATCTGCTTCAGCCCCGCGATATCCAGCAATACACCCCGCGCAATGATCGGCGGAATGTTCGTGGCCGAGCACTTGCGGATGCCGAAGTTCCCTCCCCAGTCACTTTCTTTGAAGCCGTTGTACCAATGGTTGTCTTCCCCCACGGTCACATGCCCCAGCCCGTCAATCTGGGTGCCGACATTGTCATTGATGAACAGCGCGCAGCTGTGCCACCCCTGGCCGGAGGGGTTCTTGTCGGGGAGGGTGAAGTCGAGATCCCGCTGTCGCTTGACCCCCTCGGGTGACCGGAAGGTGATCACCTCGCCGGGACTGTGCCCCGGCCATTTGAAACTGTTGCGGCTGTAGTTGACCCCCAGGTCGTAGACCTGCCCGGTCTTCGCCAGTTGCAGAGCCCGGGCGCGGGTCTGGTGAGTGCTGGTGTTGAGGGCGCCGAGCTCGTCATCGGGACCCCAGACCCAACCGTATCCCATCCCCTTCACCCAACCGGGTCCACTCTCGGCAGCGATCGCTGGGGGAACGGCCTGCTGCGAGAGCCAGAACCACGTACTGGCGGAGGAGAACAGGGCAACCACGAGACACAAAACGAACGGGCGCAGGCGAGGCATGAGACAGCTCCGGCGAAGGTACGGGGCCAAACCAGATGGTGGCTCAGCCGCCCGATTCTTCTGCGCGGATCTGTGCTTTGCAACCGTCGCCGTGCGGCGCGCACCACAACGTGCGGCGCAGCCCGTTGTCTTGTTCCGGGTCACAGCACATCGGCGGCCCGACCGGTTCACCCGGGCGCGGCTGGTCCCCAGCGCCGAGGAGTCTGCCCCGCCCATGCGGCCTCACGACCATCTCCCGGGCGGTACCAGATCGATCCGGGCTTCTGGCGCGAGTTTGCCATCTCAGGCGCCGGCATCACCGGCCGGTGGTGGCGGCGGGGGATTCGTGGGAGGCGTGTTCGCCGGGGGAGAGGTTGCCGGAGGGGTGGTCGCCGGAGCCGGTGCGGGCTGATCCTTGGCCTGCTGTTCCTTCAGGCGGGCGTCGACCTGGTCACGCAGCTTTTTCGCGACCTGGTCGCGGGGGGCTTTTTTCAGCCCCTTGTCGAGCTGGTCGAGCGCCTGCTGCGGATAGCCCAGGAAGAAGTAGTGGTAGCCGGCGAGGAACCGCAGGGCGGGATCTTCGGGCTTCTCACGGATCGTCTTCTCGAGCGCCCGCAGGTGCGTGGTGTAGTCTTGCGCCGGGCCGTAGAGCTCGCGGAAATTCTCGACCACCACCCCCCACTTGTCGCGGGGGAGCATCTGCAAACCCTGCTGAACCGCTCCGGCCGCCTGCGAATATTCCCCCGTGGCGAACAAACCTTGCGCCAGCATCATTACCAGCACACCGTTTTCGGGATCGTCGACCAAAGCATGCTTCCACGAGTAGACCGCATTCTTGTAGTCCCCATTGCGAAAGTCGTTCTCACCCCGCTCGGCGAAGACCAGGGCGCTCTCGCGATCATCGTCGGTGGCCGGAGGGGGTTCCTGCCCGGGCGTGGCGGCGGCCTCGACGGCGGGGCCTGTCGGGGGAGGCGCGGTCGCCGTCTCAGGCGGGACCGTCGGAGGTGCTGTGACGGGCGCTCCCTGCGGATTTCCCGCCGCAATCGCGGTCGTTTCGAGATCGACCAGCCGCGGTTCGGCGACCGCGACGGTGTCGGTCGAATCGGCCAGCAGGGGAGAGAGGAGCGTGCCGTAGCTCATCGTGTTCTGGTCGGGGTTGTAGTCGTAGACATAACCCGGCGTGTACAGCACCGGGCCCGCAGGGGCGGACCAGGCGTTGTTCCAACCCCACGAATTCAGGCCATAGCTGACCAGCCACGGCCAGCCGCAGTGGTACCAGCCCAAGCCGACGCCGCCGAGTCCCAGACCGCAATAGGTGGGCGTCCAGACCGTGTTTCGCCAGCACGGGGCCGAGTACCACACGGAAGTGTCGTACCAGGGGGTACCCCAGCCTCCCCAACCCCAGCCGAGCGATCCATACGGCGCGTACCAGCCGAAGCGGCCCAGAGGGGCGCCCCAGCCCCAGGGGGAATAGGCGTAGCGGGAACCCCAACCTCCCCAGCCCCAGCCAGTGCCCCAGCCAAGCCCCCAACCTGAGTAGGAGTTCCAGCCTCCCCAGAAGCCGAGACCAGATCCCCAGCCCCAGCCGAACGATGGGGCATAACCCCAGTTCCGCCAGCCGGAGCCATGGTAGGCGTGATGCGCGCCGTGGTGATTGGGCCCCATACCGCCGGGCCCCCGACCACCAGGACCGCGCCCTGGCCCCCCCGGTCCGCCGGGTCTCCCAGAGCGATTCCAGCCAACCTTTTGACCGACATCATTTCCCACACGTCGTAACAGCGTCTCGGGGCGACGGGCGGGACCAGCCGTGATGGCTCCGGGATTGCGACGATCGGAGCCCGGGCCTGCCGTGCCAGCCCGACCCGCCACGGAGCGATCACGCCCTGGGCCGCGGTCGTTCGGACCCCGGTCCCCCTCGGGGGATTGGCCCCGGATGATTCCCTGACGACCGGCGAATCCTCCCTTGCCAGCCGTTCCGGTTGGAGGTGTCCGGTCCCGAACATCGAGCAGGTTCTTCGCCGCGGATCCATTCCCGCGATTGGCGGGTGAGGCGGAGGCGACCCGGTTCAGCCCGGGCCGCGCCGGATTTCGGCCGGCGCTGTCTCCGGGCAGCGACAACTGAGGACGCTCGTTCCCCCGCGGCCCCCCGGCTGGGGCCGTTCCCGACGGACCCGTCGGGCGCGCCGGAGCGGCCCGCAATTGGTCGGCGAGCTTGCCCCCCCCCGAGCGATTGCCTGGGGCGAGACCAACCGCGTTGTCCGCCCCGCGATTCGCAGGGACCTGTCCGGGCTGTTTGCCCCCCGGTTGACCGACGGTGCTGCCGGGAGTGCCCCGACCGGCACCGGGAGCCGCTCCGCCTCTCAAGCCGGGCCGGTCTCCTCCCCCTGGTGCGGTACTCCCCGGCGCGGCACTCCCCGGCGCGGAACGACCCGGCGCGGAACGACCTGCTGCGGGCGGTCCCGCGATGGCACCTGGGGTGCGTCCACCAGCGGGGGATCTGCCCGTGCCAGTGGTCGGGGAGTTCCCCAGAGCGGGGCCCGCTCCCGGACCGCGACCGAGCTGTCCAGCCCCGGGTTGATTGGGACCGGCCTGCGTGGGGCCGGGACGGACTCCGACACTCGGTCGCGAGGGAGTTGCTGGTGCTGCACGGCCGGGAGGGAGATTCATGCCTCCGCCGGAAGGCCGGGGGCCAGCGGAGGGACCACCTCCAACCTGGGGAGCACGCCCCACTGGAGCACGGCCACCACCAGAAATTCCTCCGGGAGCTCCCCCACCGAGGCCGGGATTCGAAGGGCGTGACGGACTGGGGGCACCGCCTCGGGGGGCGGAAAGTCCGGGAGAACCGAGCCCGCCACGGGGCATTCCCCCTCCGATTCCGCCGCCCGGCGCGCCACCGCCGGAAAAGCCACCTCCACGGGGCAGACCGCCACCGGGCGAGCCCCCCATCCGCGGGGCCCCTCCTCCCATGCCACCCCCAGAAAAACCACCCCCGCGGGGCATGCCACCGCCCCCCATGCCGCCCCCCATGCCGCCCCCGAAGCCACCCCCGCCCCCACCCCGGGGCCCGCCGCCACCCATGCCGCCGCCACCCATGCCGCCGCCGCGCCCACCTCCGCTGCCACCACCTCCCATCCCACCGGCGCGGCCACCGCCACCGCCACCGCCACCGCGTTGGGCCAGCAGGCGGGAGGTGTCGAGTTCCAGCGCGGGATCGCCGGGCAGAACGCCGAGGTCCCCGCGAACTGGCGCGGCATGTCCCGTCGTGGTCGGGGAAATGCCTGAATTCGTCCCCGCATCAAACGACAAACCGACGGCGTGTCCACTGGCGGTAAGGCCGCCCGACGGCAGTGGGGATCCCTCGGAGTTGAGCGTGAAGGAGGGGGCCCCGCCGGCTCCCGGTTCCTGAGCCAACCCAGGACGTAATCCAAATGCTACACAGAGCAAGGCTTTCCCAAGCCAGTTTGTCGCATGTCCCGCTGCCATTTCCACACTCCCGCACGGCGAAATCTGGGGGCCTGACGGTCTCTGCGCCGAACCCGTTCGGGTACTATACTCCGCTGTCGGGCAACCGAATACTGGCGACTTCGTCCAGAAGGGGCTGCCGGCGGAGAATTCGGAGATTCCCGCAGTCTGTGTTTCCGAACCGACAAGGTCTTGTGCATGTGGGAATGGCTGGCGGTGGCGAGTCGTCGCGATGTGGTCCGCCGGGCTCTCATGGTGGCGGCTGTGGTTGGCACGATTCTGATCACCATCAATCATGCCGACGCCTTGCTGCAGGGTGAGATGAGCGTGAAGCGGATCTGGCAGATGGGTTTGACCTACCTGGTGCCCTATTGCGTGTCGACCTACTCGAGTGTCAGCGCACTGCGAAGCATCAAACGCTCTTCCAACTGATTCGCGAGTCGTTCGGCTGTCGGCCGGCCGTCACAGAGCTTCGTTCGCCGCCCCACACTCCCCTTAGACTTGGATCCACTGTGACAGAACCTGTCGTTCCCTTGCCCCCCGACCCCGTGCCTGCGGCGACCGGGCCGAGTTCGCAAACAACCGGGCGACCTCCCCAATGGCTGCTGTGGGGAAGCGTTTTGGGTCTGGTGGCCTGTCTGGCGTTGTGGACTTGGTCGCGCTCGACCGCCGACCCAACGCAGATGCTCGGGCAGGGGCTGGCCCTCGTGGCGAAGAATGAGACGCGCGAGGCGTACCGGATCGCCCGGCAATTGCAGGCGAACCCCGCCAGTGTTCCGCAGGGAGATCTGTTGGCCGCAGCGATCTTGCTGCAGTCGGCGCAATTCGAGCCCGCCTTGCGCACCCTGGTGGGGCCGAGCAAGAACGAAGCGACGGCTGCCCTCGCGTATACCCTCTCGGCCGAAGCCTATTACAAGCTGGGGCGGTGGGGAGAGGCGGTGCTGGCGGCCCAGGAGGCCTTGAAGCGTGAGCCAGACAACCTGATGGCCCGGCGTTGGCTGGCAGCAGGGGCCTATGATCTGGGTTCAGTCGGGATGGCCGCCGAAGAATTGCTGAAGGTCGCCGAGGGGGACCCGCGCGATGGCCGTGCCCATCGGCTGCTTGGGTTGATCGAAAAAGACCGCGAGCAGTTTGCTCCGGCGGTTGATTTTTATCGGGAATCACTCCGCCGGCAGCCCGATGCGCCCGATCGGGCCGAGATCCTCGAAGAACTTGGCGATTGCCTGCTGAAACTGAACCGGTTCGACGAAGCGTTGGCGGCTCTGGAGGACTTGCCCGCGACGGTCTCGGTACTGAACCTGCGGGCCACCTGTCAGGCGGGATTGGGAGAGGCCGACGCGCAAGCCGCCAGCCTGGCCCGGGCGCGGGAACTCGCGCCGACCCATCTGAAAACTCTGGTGGCGAGCGCCGCCCGGGCCACAGCCGATGGCGATCTCGAAGGTACGGTTCGCTGGCTCGGTGCGGCAGTTGAGCATCATCCCCATGACAGCCAGGCGCATTACCTGCTGGCGCAGGCGCTGGAGCGGTCGGGAGAAAAAGAGCGGGCCCAGGAGCAGTTCCAAATGTTCGAGCAGTGGCAGGCGGTGGAGCAGGAATTCACCGAATTACACAATTCGGCGAGTGCCGAGGTGTCGAATGCGAACCTCCGCCTGCGGTTGGGGGATCTGGCCCTGAAGTTGGCGAAGCCCGACCTGGCCGAGACGTGGTATCGGGCGGCCCTGGCACTCGACCCACGTCTGGACGCAGCCCGGCGGGGGCTCGACCGGATCTCTTCCGGGCGTCGGCGACAGGAGGAGTTGAAGACCAAAGGGCGTTGATCTCGGACTGTGTCCGCCAGCGAGTGGTGGATGGCGCGGATGTGGATTCCCGTTGCATCAATCGCCAGGTCGTTCCCTCTCTGACCAACGGCACCTCAGACAAGTCTCGTAAGCAACCAGAAACCGGGTGATCCGACCGTTCTTGTTCCTTGAGTGACGCAGCCACTCTTCGCTGAGATCTGGTGCCATGAAACTCGACAACCAGAAAAGTGACGACGCGATTCTGGCCCTGTTGTGACTGGGGCTGCATGCCGGGGACAGAGCCTGGAAAGGGTTCAACTGGGAGGCCCTGGAACGGCTGCACGTACAGGGCGATCTCTCCGACCCGCGTGGGAAGGCGAAGTCGGTGATCTTCACCGAGGAGGGTCTCGCGAGGGGCCAACGCTTGCTGACGGAGCTGTTTGGCATCCCCGATCACTGACGGTACCCGGCAATGACCAGTGCCCCCCCCTCGGACAGCCGGTTCTGAATCCTCATCAGGCTGCTGATCGCCTTTGGCCGGTTCTTTTTATTGTATTCCTCCCACGGCCGGGAGGGCTGGAATGGTCACTTCAAAGCTTCGACAGTCTGCGTCCGCTGCCGGATTGCACCGATCGCCCAATTCACCAAAGGTTGCAAAGAGGGGTCGGCCGCGAGGGGACTCAGCAGGGGAATGTCAGCCTGAATTCCCGTGTTTCCCAAAACGACAAGGGCGTTGCGGCGCATCCCCCACCAGCCGGGCCGGGCCAGCGGGGTCGTTCCGAACCGCTCTTCAAATTGCTCTGGAGACAAGGCCAGGAACAGCCGGGGATCGAGACCGGTGGGGTCGCCGGTGGGCTGAAAATCGGCCGCTGTCGTGATCGGCGACTTGCGGTTCCAGGGGCAGACCTCCTGGCAGACATCGCAGCCAAACAGCCAGTCTCCCATCCCGGCCCGCAATTCTTCGGGGGGCAACTCGTCGGATTCAATCGTGAGATACGAGATGCACCTGCGGGCGTCGAGCACATACGGCTGAGGAAAGGCCGCCGTGGGGCAGGCGGCGAGACAGCGGGTGCAGGTGCCGCAGTGGCTCGAGTGGTGGGGGGGATCGTATTCCAGTTCGATATCGACCAGCACAGCCGCCAGAAACAGCCAGCTCCCGAACCGTTTGTGAATCAGCAGGGTGTTCTTGCCAAACCAGCCGAGGCCGGCGGCTCGAGCAAAGTCCCGTTCAAGAACCGGCGCGGTATCGACCACACCGCGTGCTTTGGATTGCGGCACCAGCTCGGCTACCTGACGTACGACTTGGCGCAGGCGCCTGCGGATCACATCGTGGTAGTCGACCGGCGGCAGGGCATAACGAGCGACTCGTCCCTCTTGCGAGCGCCCCTCCACCGGCGACGGCAGGGGAGCCACTGCGGAGAGTGCGCGAGTTAAGGTGTCGGGTGCCGGGGGGGACGACGGTCGGGCTCCGCTGGCGCGATGCTCCGCCGAGTTGCCTTGATCGGCGTGATAGTTGAGTGCCAGCGCAATGACACTGCGGGCCCCCGGCAGCACTCGCCCCGGATCGCGGTAGGCGTCGAGACGGCGGGGAATGTATTCCATCGTCCCGTGGTGCCCCTGGGCAATCCAGTTGACGAGGTGCGAGAAGCCGGCGGGGGTGACTGCGGGTGTGATTCCCACCAGGTCAAACCCTTCGGCCTGCGCCGCCCGGCGAATCGCCGCGGTCCTTCCGGCAATCTGTGTGGGGAACGGTTGGTCGGCAGGGGCGGAGGGAAGACTCACGAGAGGCGCCATGCCGGTCTAATGACCGGCCCCTTCCGCAACCGGATGGCGCGACTGGTGCCAGCCACACCAGGCGAACGCCCCCGCAGCCAACAGGTAACCGACAGCCACGGTGAGGGCCCGGTAGTAATAGACCCCCTCCGGGGGCCCGGGGGGAGTCTGCAGCAGGGGAATGGTCAGATTGAACAGGTAGTTGATCGAGTTGCCTTCGACCTGGAAGGCGTGCATCAGCCCTAAGGTGGTGGACAGGGCCGCCAAAGCGGACCAGATCGCGGCCGAATAAAACTTGCGGTCGATCAGGAACGCCGAGATGGCCGCCAGGATCATGCAGGTGAAGATCGAGCCCCGCTCCATCGAGATCAATCCCTGGACGAGAAAGCCGTTGGCCTCGGTGGAGGGATTGGCGAGCAGCACCTGCGAGAGGGTCTGCCCGGCGGACGTACGAAACGCCCCTTCGACAATTGTCGCTCCCCAGGCGGCGATGGCGGGAAAGAGCCCCATGGCGACGGCCGGAGCGTGGCGGCTGTCGCTGGCCTGAAATGCCTGCGCGGTGATGATGATTCCCACCCAGAAGACAATGGCCATGCCCGCCTCGACCGGAATCAGCGAGGCAATGAGAGGCAGCGTGCCGGTGAGGCAGATGAGCGTGATCGCCAGCCCGTTGAGGGAGGAATACCCGGCCCGGGCGCCCAGGGCTTTCCAGCCCGGGTGGCCGATATAGATCGTGGTGGGAAAGCAACTGCCAAACAGAGCCGCCGAGATGGTTCCCAGGCCATTCGCGGCCAGCGAAGGACCCGTGGCGAACTCATCCCCCGAGGCGGCGGCCGACTCGATGTTTTGCAGGCTGCCGACGACGTTGAACAGCCCCATCGGCACAATCACCGACAGAAACCCGAGCCATTGCGCCGGGGGGAGTTGAAAGACCGCCTGGATCTGTTCGCCGCAGAAGATGGGCAGATGCAGCCCCCGCTGACTCCAGGCGGTGGCGACATTGGCCACCGAGAGATTCACACCACTCAGCGATGCCGGGAGCAGCCAGCCGCAAAGTGAACCGAGCAGCAGCGCGACCAGGCCGCCGGGAAGCCCGAGGGGAAAGGGCCAGCGGGCGAACAGGGCGATCAGCAGCACGGCCAGGGGGAGCATTCCCACCAGCGGCCGATGGAAGATCTGCAGGGCGAAGGTCATGGCAATGAAGCCGATGGAAATCCCCGCGAGTGTCGACAGCAAAGCCGCCCGAGGAGTCTTGCGACGAATCCAGCCGGCGACAAACGCGCCGAGGAACTCGATGACCCCGCTTCCCAGGCAGGCATACAGCCCCATCTGCCAGGCGGCGGCGGGACTCCTGGTCTGCTGGTAGACCGGGGCCATGACGAAAGCGATGTAGACCAAGAGCGAAGGGGTGTTGATGCCGTAGGGGAGGGCACAGACCGAGTTGCTGCCAGTGCGGGCAGCGAGCCGGTGCGCCTGCCAGGCGTAAAAGAGGTTGCCCAGCAGAATGCTGACCGCCGCCCCGGGGATCATGTAGTCGTAGACATAGCGGGCATCGTCTCCCGTCATGCCGCAGAGCGCCCCGCAAAGGACGGGAATCAATAACAATTGAACCAGGTTGTCGACGAACAACCCGAAAAAGCCGTCGAAGTCGCGTCGGACGAAGAGTGGGTAATTCTGGCTCATGGTGGCTGAAACCTACTCCCCGTCTTCGTAGCCGGTCAAGGGGAGACGCTGAACCGGAACGCATTCGGAGAAGTGCACTCAACGCACCACGGCCGGCTCGGCACAGCCGCTGCAGTCTTTCACGGGAATCGCCGCGGCAACAGGTGCAGTCGCATTGCGACTCGGACTCCAGCCAGGGTCTGTCGTGTGTGCAGTGCCCTCGGCCGCAGCACACTGCGATTGAACAGGACAGGACTGTGCCCCTCCGTGCCAATCACGGAACCGAAAGTCGCCAGTGGCCATTTGCCCCGAAATCGATCACCTGCTGGCCGCGTCTCTTGTCTCTCTTCCTCCCGTCCCAGCCCGACAACGACGCTCGGACCGATCCCATCGACCGGTGACTGGCCCTTCAGCAGGCCCCAGAGCTACCATTCCGGCTCAGGGTTGCAAGCACTCGATTTTGGTGGTTTGACTCGTGGTCGATTTTCCCAGTCCGTCGTCCGACTCATTCGAGCATCCTTTGCTGCCACACGACGTCTGGATGCGTCAGGCCCTGTCCGAGGCCCGGGCGGCGTTCGACGAAGGAGAGGTTCCGGTCGGGGCGGTGGTGGTGCATGAAGGCCGGGTGATTGCTGCGGCCCACAACCAGCGTGAAGCGTTGAACGACCCCACCGCACATGCCGAAATGCTGGCGATCACCCAGGCGGCTGAAATGTTGCAGTCCTGGCGGCTGCTCGACTGCACGCTGTACGTCACGCTCGAGCCGTGCCCGATGTGCGCGGGGGCCATCGTGCAGGCGCGCATACCGCGGGTGGTCTATGGAACCACCGATCCCAAAGGGGGTGCCTGCCATACACTGTACGAGATCACAACCGACAAGCGGCTGAATCACCAGGCGGCGGTACTGGGGGGGGTGCTGCTCGCGGAGTGCCGCGACATCCTCCAGGAGTTCTTCGCCCACCAGCGGTCATTGGGAAAGAAATAGCAGGGGATTTGACGCAGGATCACACGTGTCCCAAGGGATCGTGCCGCTTGCCAGTCTCATCCCGCCCGGGCCGGGACGGGGTTGATGTGCCGGTTCAGATCGAAGGACCACACCGGGCGGCCATGTGCTGTGCAGCACCACGGGCCACGCAGAGCCTGGGCCGAGAAGTCAAATGGGGGCCGAAGAGGCCGGGGTCTCGGCGAGTGTTGCCGCATGCGGACCATGGGTCGAGGGAACCCAGGTGAAGTGCTCTTGCCGCAAGGTCTGCTCCCCCTGCCAGCGATACGCGCAGAGCAGGCCCCCTTTGCCGACGCTGTAATCGAGACAGGCGACGTTTTGCGCAAGGGGAGCGGGGCAGTCAGGGCGCAGCCAATAATGCCCGAAAAATACTGGTTTGGCATCGACCGGGTAAGGATTGGCCGACTCCAGAATCCAAATGGCAAGGGGTGAGTTGCTGTGGATCGTCGCAGTCTCGAAGGCGTAACTCCGGTAGGTTTGACCACGGGGGTCGGCATACCAGCGGGTCCGAAAACTGCGGCGTTCGTGACCTTCCTTGTCGAAGAACGAGATGCCGTGCGGCAGCTTGGCCTCTTTCCCCTTCAACAGCACTTCGACGTGGGGAAATAGCGGAGCGCCCGGAACACAGGCGGCCTGCAGGCACGAGGGGGTCAGCCCACCGTGCTCGGCGAGTCCCTCGGCGAGAGCGGCCCGCGCGGGTTCATCCCAACAGGCGTGGACCGCCCGCAAACCGTCCAGTTCCAGCCAGAGCGGCAGGGTGCGAAACCATTCCAGAGCGGAGCGAAGCTGCCCCGCATCCAACTGCCGCAGCGTCGCCTCATGCTGGCGGGTCGTGCGGTCGTTGTGTTCCCGCAAGTGCCGTCCGGGACGTTTCGGATGGGGAGTATGGTAACCCAGGGCGTTGAGTTCGTGATTGCCGAGGACGGCGAACGCGTGTCCCACTTCGACCATCGGCCGGGCTATGTCCAGCACTTCCTGGATCTGGGGACCACGATCGATCAGGTCTCCCAGAAAAATGACTTTGCGCTCGGGGTGCGAAAAGACCCCCTGGCGCCGTTCATATCCGAGCTTTTCCAGCAACAGAACCAGCTCGGTGGCATGGCCGTGGATGTCGCCGATCAGGTCGTACATGGAAGACGTGCCGGAGACGCACCGGAGGACTCAGGAAGGGAACGAAGGAACATCAGTTACTTTAGGGTCTCGGGGCCAGATTCGCCAGCGAATCACCCGGATTGGAGCCCGGAACCTCCCTCTCGCGAAGACCGACACCCACCCAACCGCGCAATCCGAAACCAGTGGAAAAGTGGGGGGCGGCTCCGTCGTGGTTCAGTTCCCAGAGGGCCCCTGTGAGTGATAGACTGTCGGTCGACAGCCGTGCAGTCAGTTCCCCTGCATCACACCGGTTGAACCTCGATTTTCTTGAGGAGACGCGACTTGAAAGGCTGGCTGACGGAGATCGTCTGGCGTGCGTTCGGGTGCTGTTTGGGAGGACTCGGGGTGGTGGGGTTCTGTCCCAACGCGGTTTGGGCACAGGCCTCGGCCCCGGCAGCGGCCGGGAAAGTCCGGTTCGAAACGGAAATCGAGCCTTTGCTGAAGGCCCGTTGCCAGAAATGTCATACCGGCGAGAATGCCCAGGGGGGACTGCGGCTGGAACGCCGCTCCGATCTTTTGAAGGGGGGCGAATCGGGGCCTGCGATTCGACTGGCCGCGGCCGAGTCGAGCCTGTTGTGGGAGAAACTGGCGTCGAACGAGATGCCGCGGGAAGGGGGGCCCCTGACGGCGGCCGAAAAAGGCCTGTTGCGGCAGTGGATCAATGACGGAGCTCCGGGTGACGAACCCGACCCCGCTCCGGGAGAGACGGGGATCGGGACCGGCACCGGCAAGGGCTCTCTCGATCACTGGTCGTTTCAACCCCCCTCACGGCCCGCCATTCCCTCTGTGCAGCAGGCCGGACTGGTCCGTAGTCCGATCGATGCATTCGTGCTGGCCTCCCTGGAGTCGCAGGGCTTGACGTTCGCCGGGGACGCGGCCCGCACGGTTTTGGCCCGACGTCTGGCGTTCGACCTCACCGGGCTGCCTCCCGATCCCGGGCTCGTGCAGTCGTTCTTGACGGATCATCGTTCCGAGGCAGTGGAACACCTGGTCGAGGCCTTGCTGGCCCATCCCGGGTATGGGGAACGCTGGGGACGGCACTGGCTCGATCTGGCCGGGTATGCCGACTCGGCCGGAGTCCTGGCCGAGGACCGGCCGATTCCCAACATGTACCGCTATCGCGATTACGTCGTGCGGGCGTTCAATGCGAACAAGCCATACGACCGCTTCCTGCAGGAGCAACTGGCGGGAGACGAACTGAGCGACTACCACGGAGCGTTCGCCCGCGAGCCGCAGTTGCCGGACGAGGTGGTCGAGGCAGTGACCGCAACCGGGTTCCTCAGGTGCGCCCCCGATTCGAGCCGCCCGGACTTCAGCACCATCAAGAACGCCGACGCCCAATACTTCTATCCCACACTCAATGACACCCTGCAGATTGTCTCGAGCGCAACACTGGGCCTGACCGTGCAGTGCGCCCGCTGTCATTCGCACAAATACGATCCGATTCCCCAGGCGGAGTTTTACCGGCTGCAGGCCATCTTCATGCCCGCCCTGCGTCCGAAACAATGGATTCCGCAGATGGACCGGAAGATCCTCGTGGCCACGGCCAGGCAGCAACAGGCGGCGGCCGAACACAATGGCCGGCTCGAAGCCGAAATCGCGAAGGCGAAGCAGCGGCAGGCGGAACTGCAAAAAGAGTTTGCGGAGCGGCTGTTTGGTGAGCGGCTGGCGAAACTGCCCGAGGTCCTCCGCGAGGATGTGAAGCAGGCCCTGACGCGGGAGCCAGACAAACGCTCGGAAGTCGACAAGTACCTCGTGTCGAAGTTTGGCGCCGAGTTGCGTCCGGAGGCGGCCCAATTGCCGAAACTGCTGTCGGAGACCTATCCGGAGTTCAAGTCGGGGTTTGATGAGCAATCGGCGGCCATCGCCTCCCAGGAACGTCAACGTCGGCATTTCGACGAACTGCGGGCTCTCTACGACCTGCCTGGCCCGGTCACCACCCCGGTTTTACGGCGGGGTGATCCTCTGGTTCCCGGGTCTCCGGTGGAACCTGGGGTGCCGGCAGCCCTGAAGACGTCCCGTGGATTCGAATGGCAGGCTCCGGCAGCCGAGGCCCCCACCTCGGGGCGGCGGTTGGCGTTTGCCCGGTGGCTCACACAACCCGATCATCCCCTGACGGCCCGGGTGTTTGTGAACCGGGTCTGGCTGCTGCACTTTGGGGAGGGACTGGTCTCGACCCCGGAAGACTTCGGCTCCCTGGGGGCGGCCCCCAGCCATCCCGAATTGCTCGACTGGCTGGCGCGGGAGTTTGTCGACAGCGGTTGGGATGTGAAGCACCTCCACCGGCTGATTGTCTTGTCGAGCGTCTATCGTCAGTCTTCGACCGTGACCGGAGACGCCCTGACACGGGGGCAGGCGGTCGACCCCGACAACCGTCTCCTGTGGAGACAGCGTATCCGTCGTCTGGAAGGGGAGAGCGTGCGCGATGCCCTGCTGGCGGTGGCTGGACGCCTGGACCAGACGATGTTTGGCCCCGGCCTGGCCGTGGCGCGGCAGCCCGATGGCGAAGTCACAGTTGCCGACCCCAATTCCGATCGGCGACGTTCGATCTACTACCAGGTGCTGCGGTCGAACCCATTGACCCTGCTGCAGTTGTTCGACACTCCAGTCATGGAAACGAATTGCGTGAGGCGTGGACGGTCCACAGTTGCAACCCAGGCGCTGACGCTGCTGAACAGCGAGACCCTGGGAAGGATGGCCGAGGGATTTGCCCGAAGGACGCAGTCGGCCGATCTGGCGGCGGGAGTCACACAAGCCGTCTGGCTGGCGTATTCGCGGGCCCCGGAACCCGATGAACTGGCCGAACTGATGGCGTTTGTGGAAGGCCAACGGAGTGGGGTGCCGGCGACGGGGGATGCGGCGCAGTCGATGGCGGGTTGGCTGGATCTGTGCCACATGCTGTTGGCCGCCAATGAGTTTGTCTACGTGGACTGAGTGAGTCGAGAACCCAGCCGGTCGCGAGTGATCGACCGGTGCTGACAGCCCACAGGGAGAGATGCACGATGGGGATGGAATTCGTGGTTCCGATGAATCCGGGGGAGATTTCCCGCCGGGAACTGGTCCGCTCTCTGGGGGGAGGATTGGGCGGACTCGCCTTGTCGGGGTTGATTTCAGGCTGGGAACAACCGGCTCGCGGGGGGGAAGGGGAGCGGTTTTCGGTCGAGCCCCGGGCGGCCCATCATGAACCGCGGGCGACGGCGGTCATCCAGCTCTTCATGCATGGCGGCCCCAGCCATGTTGATCTGCTGGATCCCAAGCCCGAGCTGTCGCGTCTCGACGGACAGTCGCCTCCCGGCGAGGTTGCGGATGATGAGAATCGGACCACCTACCTGATGGGAAGTCCCTTTCCTTTCACCAAACACGGAGAGAGTGGGCTGGAGTTTTCAAGCGTGATGGCGGGAGTCGCCCGGCATGCCGACGACATCGCCGTCGTCCGGTCGATGTTCACCGAGCATCGGAACCACGAGCAGGCCATCTGGATGGCCAACACCGGACTGATTGTCTCGGGGCGACCGAACCTGGGATCGTGGGTCGCGTATGGACTGGGAAGTGAAAACCGGAACCTGCCCGCCTATGTCGCCTTGCCCGATCCCACCGGAGTGCCAACCGACGGCGCCCGAAACTGGTCAAGCGGCTGGTTGCCGCCGTTGTATCAGGGGACCTCGATCCGCTCGGAGGGGCTACCGGTCTTGCACCTGCAGCCTCAACAGCCACGCGGGTCCGCCGTGGAAGATTCGCGGCTGGGACTGCTGCGGCGATTGAATGAACGTCACCGCCGGCAGCGACCGGCGGAACTGGAACTGGACGCCCGGATGGCCAGCTTCGAACTGGCCGCTCGAATGCAGCTGGCGGCGACGGATGCCCTCGACCTGTCACAGGAGACGGCCGCCACACAGGCTCTGTATGGGCTCGACAATGATGTCAGCCGCAGCTACGGACGCCGCTGCCTGATGGCCCGACGTCTGGTGGAGCGGGGGGTGCGGTTCGTGCAGTTGTTCATGCGCGGCCAGCCCTGGGATACGCACAACAGCAACACCGAGGGAACGCGATCGTGCTGTGCCCAGACAGATCAGCCTGTGGCGGGGCTGCTGACCGACCTCAAGCAACGGGGGCTGCTCGACTCGACTCTGGTCTTGTGGGGGGGAGAGTTTGGGCGAACCCCCGCAGCCGAACAGCGGGATGGGAGCCGCCCGCGGGGGAACGAGGGACGTGATCATCATCCCTATGGCTTCAGCGTGTGGCTGGCGGGGGGAGGGATCCGCGGCGGGCAGGCCTACGGTGCAACCGACGACTTTGGCTACCGCGCGGTCGTCAATCGGACCTCAACGGCCGATCTGCATGCCACGATCCTGCACCAACTCGGGCTTGATCATGAACGGCTGACGTACACCCACAACAGCCGACAAGAGCGTCTGACCGACGTTTACAAGGCCCGGATTCTCGATGAGTTGCTGCTGTGACCGGGAGGAGGCGAGGGGGAAGGTGGCCACACCGCTGGCGGCAGGTTTGGCCGAGGGGAGGTTCCGATGCCTCGGTGTGACTCATGCCAGATTGTGGCCGAGTATCCCGAGGGGTTGGTGCGCCTGGGGGGACGCGGTTGGACACTGCGGCAGTGGTGTCCTCCCTGTGCGGACCGCTGTCTGACAGGTGTTTGGGGACTCGGGCTCTGCCTGTCGGGCGCCGTCTGCCTGGCGGTGCCGATCATCTGGCGGGAGTCTGGCGACTCGAGGTGGCTGTGCTGGTGGTTGATCATTGCCTGCGTGCTGCCCGCGATGGTCGTGGCTGCGGTGATTCATACACTTGGGCATTTGCTGGGGGCCTGGCTGACCGGATGCGAAGTCCAGCGGTTGCAGCTGGGACGATGGGGAGATCTTTGGGCCCGCTGGCGGCAAGGATCGCTGGTGTGCGAATTGAAGACCATTCCTCTGGGAACGACCTGGGAAATCTTCCCCAGGGGAGGCCTGGGGCTCACCCAACGCATGTCGGTGGTCTGGCTGTCGGGAGGAGCCGCCAACCTGGCCACGGCGGTTGCGTGCGCCCTCCTGGCCCACCATGCAGGTCCGGGGTTCACCCGGAGCCTGTGGGGCACTCTGGGATTGGTCAACCTGCTGGCCGTCGGTGGTCTGATTCCCATGCGCTGGAGGAGGGGTTCGCATTCCCTCTGGGAGAGCGATGGCCAGCGACTGGTCTCAACGTGGCGCCGGACCTCGGCCGACTGGGATCGCCAGCGCGAGACGCGGCTGTGGCTGCAGGCCGACACGGCGCTCGAAACACACGACCTCCGGGAAGCCGAACGGCGGTTTCGCGAGGGAATGCAACAGGCCCCCGGCGATCCACGAGGGACACGAGGCCTCGCCCTGGTGGCGCTGCGATCGGGGCGCTGGATGGAAGCGCGGGCGCTGCTGCAGGAAGCGGCGAGCCATTCTCCTCCCGACCCCGGACCCGGTCCCGGCACTGGCTGGCTGCTTCCATTTACCGACCTGCTGCTGGCGCGGCCCGAATTCCGATCTGAGGCAGATCGCCTCTCCGCCGCCGAATACGCCCGACATCCCTGGTGGCCCGAGGTTCAGGCGGTCCGTGGAGGGGCCTTGGTCTGGTCCGGTCGCATCGAAGAGGGACGACGGCTGCTGGGGTGGGCAGAACAGGGAACCCGCGGCACTCAGCGGGCGATCCCGCTGCTGATCGACGCGATGGCCCGCTGGTATGTGGGAGAGCTGTCCGAAGCCCGGCGGGCTCTGGCGCGGGCCCAACGATGTGATCCTTCCAACGAACTTCTTCCCCGGGTCGCTTACCAGTTGGGAGAACCTTCGCCGGGGATTGAACCAAATCCCGCCGAAGGTGTCTGAAGCCCGGCCCTGTCCAGGGCCACTGGCTGGCGGCATATTCCAGAACTGTGCCTTTCCGGATTCCGCCATCTGCCACGAGGCCAATCTGCGCAATCGCCCCGGGCTCAGGCCAGGATCGGAAGCAGATCGGATCCTGCGTGCTGGAATTCGCGGGTGATGATCGTCCCCAGCAGCGTGGTTTGTGTGCAGTCATAGACGTGCACATCAACAAAACCGCCGATCAACCGTGGATTTCCATCGAAGACCACGATGCGGTCACACATGGTCCGGCCCACCAGCTGAGGATGGTCATCACAACTGGATTGCGATTCCTGCAGCGCGCCTCCCACACGGGGGTCGTCGAGTCCCTCTTTACGAGCCGTCTTGCTGAGCCCTTCGACCAGAATGGGGAAGTCGCGGCCGATCAACCGGGAATTGTCTTCCTCGCTGATCTGGTTCTGGAGTGCGAGCATCTCATGATTACGGCGGCGTTTCACCTCTTCGGGAACGTCGTCTGCAAACAACTCGTGAGCCTTGGTTCCCGGGCGAGGGCTGTACTTGAAGATGAAACTGTTCTTGAATCGCGACTCGCGCAGCAGGTCGAGCGACTTCTGGAACGATTCCTCAGACTCTCCGCAGAATCCGACGATGAAGTCACTCGAGACAGCACATTCGGGAATGGTGTCGCGGATGCGGCCCATCATCTCGCGGTACTCGCCGACGGTGTAACCACGCTTCATCCGTTTGAGCATCACATCACAGCCCGATTGGGCCGGAACGTGGAGGTACTTCGAAACCCTCGGGAGATCGCGCACCGCCTGCAGCAGATCGTCGGACATGTCGCGCGGAAAATTCGTGACGAATTTGATCCGCTGCAGCCCCTCGATGTCGTGGAGCGCGAGCAGCAGGTCGGACATCCGCCAGGTCCGGCCGTCCACCACGAAGCGATAGCTGTTGACCGTCTGGCCGAGCAGGGTGATCTCACGCACCCCTTCGCTGGCGAGTCGCCGGGCCTCGGCCAGGATATCGGCTGGAGGCCGGCTCTGCTCGGGCCCGCGGGTCATCGGGACCACACAGTACGTGCAGAACTTGTCGCACCCGATCATGATGCGGACGAACGCCTGGAAAGGCGAAGGGCGCATCTCGGGATCCCGCAGGGGATCGTAACTCTGAAAACTGTCGGAGACCTGTTGGCGGGTGGCGTCACGACGATCGAGACTGACGGCCAGGCGGTGCTGCCGCGCCTCACGGGACTGGTCGATCAACTCGGGAATCTGCGCGAGTTGTCCGGTCCCCACCACGAGATCGACATGCGGCGCCCGGCGGAAAATCAGCTCCTGGTCTTTCTGCGCCATACAGCCGATGACGCCAATGACCTGGCCCGGACGCTGCCGACGGCTGTGCTTCAGTCGTCCCAGCGCGCTGTAGATCTTGTGTTCGGCGTGCTCTCTGACAGAACAGGTGTTGAACAGGATTGTGTCGGCCTGTTCGACCTCCGAAGTCAACTGGTATCCCTGGTGGCGCAGCGCGGCGACAACCAGTTCGCTGTCCAGCATGTTCATCTGGCAGCCGACCGTTTCAATATACAGCAGGTGGTTGTGCTCAGACATCGGGATCTTCAGGAACACAGCGGGACAGAGAGAAGTCCCAGCCCAACGGGCACTCCCTTCACAGTGGACCACCAGCGGCAGATCCGAACGGAAGCAGAGCGGGCACCGGGAATTTCAGCGTGCATCCGCTGGCAGAAACGGAGCGGATCCGGGTGCATGGCGGTACCCCGCTGGGCACCGCCACGACCACCGACGCTCAAACCTTGACACGCTCGACGTATTCCCCGGTTCGGGTATCGACGCGAACAGTTTCGCCCGTGTCGATGAACGCGGGAACCTGAACTTCGGCGCCGGTTTCGACCGTCGCGGCCTTGGTGATGTTCCCCGAGGTATTGCCCCGAACGGCGGGTTCGGTGTAGGTGATCTTCACATTCACGTGCGAGGGAGGCTCAACCTCGATCACCCGGTCGTTATGGTAGGTCATGGTGCAGATGGCCCCGTCAAGCAGCCAAACATCCCGACCGTCCATCAGAGATGTCGGCACGGTGTACTGCTCGAAGGACTCCTGATCCATAAAGACCAGACTGTCTTTCTCACGGTAGAGAAACTGTCCTTCCCCTTTGCGAACATCCGCAGATTCCAATCCATCGCCGCTCTTGAACGTGCGGTCAATGATGGTATTCTTCAGAAGGTTTCGCAGTCGGCACTTGTACAGCGCCTGGCCTTTGCCCGGCTTCACGAAGTTCACTTCGAGCATGTCGTACGGATCCCCGTCGAGCATGACCTTAAGACCCTTGCGAAAATCGCCGGCGTTGATGTTGGGCATCAGTGTGGTTCCCGCATCCGTTCCTGAGAGGACAGCAACTCCTGGACGATGTGGATCGCCCCTGTCTGGTTGCACGGTTGAAACGTTGACGTTCACCTGTCGGTGAACAGAACCCCAAGATAGCAGAGCCCCGGCGTTCGTGCCAACCCCACCCTCCACCGCCCAACAAGTCCCAGAGCCAGTCCTGTCAACGAGTTGTGACGATCACACTGTTCTGGAGTGGAGTTGGCAACGCCAATTGTCGGCCGCGGTGCGCGACTCCTCCCGACTGTTGAAACTGCTGGGGCTCCCGGGAGCGGTCTCACCCGGCGCAGAGGCCGCCGCCGCCGAGTTTCCGGTGCTGGTTCCGCACAGTTTCCTGTTCCGGATGGGCCGGGGCGATCCCGACGATCCGCTGTTGCGTCAGGTTCTGGCGCTGGAGGACGAACGACTCGACCCGGCAGGATTCCGCGATGACCCGGTGGGAGACGATCTGGCACTGCAGGCCCCCGGCATGTTGCAGAAGTACCGCGGCCGGGTCTTGCTGATTACGACTGGGGCCTGCGCTGTCCATTGCCGCTACTGTTTCCGCCGGCATTTCCCTTACTCCGAAGCTCCGCATCGACCAGCCGACTGGCAGCCGGCCCTCGATCGGATTGCCGCCGATCCGACGATCCAGGAAGTGATCCTCAGCGGGGGAGACCCTCTGGTTCTTGCGGATGACCGGCTCGCCACACTCTGGCGACGGCTCGAGCAGATTCCTCATCTCCGCCGGGTGCGACTGCATACCCGACTGCCGATCGTCTTGCCCGCCCGCGTGACCCCCGATCTGCTGACACTCTTGACCACGTCCCGGCTGCAGCCTGTGGTGGTGGTCCACGCAAACCATGCCCGGGAATTGGTGGGCGACTGTGCCGAAGCATTGCTGCGGCTGTCCCGCGCCGGCGGAATCCTGGTCTTCAACCAGGCGGTTCTCCTGCAGGGAGTGAATGACTCTGTCCCCGCACTCGAGGAACTGTCGGAATCCCTCCTGCGCCTTGGGGTTATTCCCTATTACCTGCACCAACTTGACAGGGTGCGGGGGGGAGCCCACTTCGAAGTGTCCGTCAGCCGGGGGCTGCAGCTGATGGAAGCACTGCGCGGGCGGCTTCCTGGTTATGCAGTCCCCCGCTACGTGCAGGAAGTCGCGGGAGAACCTGCCAAGCAGCCGTTGTTCGAATCTGACCGGCTGTCATGACGCGGGGTGACATCGAATTGAACATCGTCAAAAAGACCAAACCCCGGTCTGACCTTGCGATCAGCCGGGGCTTGGAATTTTTTCAACCGAGATCAGTGAGACCTGAGGTCTCGCAGATCACATTAGTTGCAGGCCGAAGCCCGGGGAGCACAGCAGCTCGGGTCAACCGGAGCCGCACAGTGAGGACCGGCGTAGGGGCCGACCGCACCGACGGCGGGAGCACAGCCGGTGGCAGCGGCCGCAGCCGGAGCACAGGCGACAGCCGAGGGAGCACAGCCGACGGCGGCGGGAGCCGCACAGTTGGCAGCCACGGCGGGGCCGCAGCCCGCACCGTTGCCAACTCCGTTGCCGATCACGGCGGGAGCACAGCCGATCCCGGCGGGAGCGGCACAGCTCGCGTCAACAGCGGCGGGAGCGCAGCTGGCGATCGCGGCGGGAGCCGCACAGGTCGCGGCGGGAGCACAGGTCGAGCCGCAGCTCGATCCGCACCCACGGTGACATCCACCGAGGCCACCGAGCAATCCGCAGCCCTTGTTGCAGCGGGTGCGATGGCACCGCTGCTTCACGCACTTCGTGCGAGCCGGGCGGCACTTCGACCGCTGGCAGCAGCTGGGAGCCGGAGCGGCGTACGAAGGAGCCGGGGCACAGCAGCTGGGGGCGGGGGCGGCACATCCGTGGCTGGCGGAGACTTCAGCAACTCCGGCACACACGAACAGAACCGCGGCAGAGAAAGTTGTCCACTTCATGTCTGGTACTACTCCTGGAAAGGCACATCTGGAACGGAGACTGTGGCGAACCCGAGAGACACAGGCAAACCGAACCGTAACCAACCGTTTGCAGGGCGGAGGCTTGGTTGCCGATTTGGCCACCTGAATCTCACACCTATTTTTTCGTCCCCAGGGGCGGTGCCCCATCAAACGAAAGGGCTCTGTTTCGCCCTCGCCGCAGACCGTGGTACGGTTGTGTCGAAGGCTCCGTGCACCCGGGGGAGATGCAACAGTCAGATCCTGAAACGGTTCACCAGTCCGCAAGGTTTATGGTCCGGATCGCCTCGGGATACGCCCGCCTCCGGAAAGAGAGTTTGACGATGGAACGCATTGCGGACTCTGTGATGCTATTGGCCCTCGTGGTTGTGTCCCTGGGTCCGCTGCGTTGCCTCAGGGACACCCTCAAACCGACGGCCCTCAACATGGCGTGGCCCTGGTTTTGTTTGGCCTGGATCGCGTGGACCGCGGCGTTCGGGCTGAGACTGTCGGGAGAGACAACCGAGGGTATCCTGCACGCCGCCTGGTATGTGGCGGCCGTGGCGACGTTGGCTCCCCTGGTCGCGGTATTGGGAGGGCGTTGGCCGACCTCCCATGTGTGGAGCCTCTTTGTGGTCTTGCCGCTGTTGCTCGTGCTGCTGTGGCCCGTGGCTGCCGCCTGGCTGGGTATGGCCCGCTGGGACCGATTTGAACTGGAGCCGCCGATGCTGTTGGGGGGCCTGCTCGTGTCGGTGATGGGGTGGGGCAACTATGTCGGTTCCCGCTGGACCGTCGAAGCCCTGCTGGGGATGCTGGGAACGATGCTGCTGCTCTGCTCCCTGACACCGGAAATCTCCCCGCCATCGTTACAGGCCGATCGATGTGGAGTGGGATTGGCCTGCTTGTTGATCCTGACAAGTGCCGTAGTGTGGAAAAGATCTCATCAAAAGCCCCCTGCCGAGCCCGGCGATGACCAGGCCTGGATTGATTTCCAAACGGTATTCGGAATGGTCTGGAGTCGCCGGATCCAGGATCGGGTGAATGAACAGGCGCGGGAAAAATGCTGGCCTGTCCGCCTCGGCCCCCGAGGCTGGCTGGATACGACCGGGCAGCCGATCGGTCTGGGCTCGCCCCGCCATTCGGACGGCGGTGAGTCCTCCGGGGAGGCTCTGGATAGCGCCCCGCCGCCCGAGTCAGAAGCCCGCAGCTTCTTTCTGTGGCTGCTGCAGAAATTCGTCGACCCCAAGTGGATTGCCAGACACGGATGATCCCCGAGGGTATCCGGCCGCCGTCAGTACGGCCTGCAATCGAGTTTTTCAGAGCAACTGGGGGAGAAGGTCCGCCGGAATTGCCGTCCGGCAGCAACACGTCGACGCGGCGTACTCCGGCCAATCACCTGGTTCGACAGCGGGCTGATCGCCGCCCAAGGGGCCACTCCAGGTCAGTCTGAAGAAGACCAACGCATAGCAAGCGATTCGGTCGTGTCGGCCATGGACCGGTCTGCGCGGCTGTCTCGCCAACCGACCGCGGAGAAGGGCATCGAAAGTCTGTACCGGGAAAACAGTTTGTAATGCCCGTTTGGCGGACGGCTGATTGACATCCGGGGCGCGGCGATGAAACGCCAAAGAGCCGTTCTTCGGGATTCGAAGAACGGCTCTTTGGAAATCTTTCGGGAGAGTCGCAATTTCGTCAGCAGCGATCGCGGAGCGCGGGACACCTCAGGGGATGGTGGCGAAACGTGACGGCTCCGCGACGAATTGCTGCAGTGTGGTGTCGGAAGCGAACAGGTACAGGCGACCGCGATACCACGTCGCATGGGCCAGAGAGCCAGGAATTCCCCGTTCCCCTTCCGCCAGGTGGACAACATCCTGCCCCCCGACAGCGGGAACATACAGACGGGGATTGGCCTCGAAGGTCCGTTTCGCCTCGGCCGAAGAGAACTGATATTCCCGTCCGCCGAACACCGAAGTGAATTCGGCCGAAGCAGGAACCAGCTCGCGCTCATCGCGGAGCACAACCGGGCAATAGCCCATGAGTCCTGTGCGCGACGAACGGGCCGAGGAAACCGACCGCGCCGATTTCGCCGCGGGGGCGTCGATCGACCGGATGGAGCCACTGGTCTTCAGAGGAGTGCTGGACTGGGTCGGCTGTTGGCGCTCCAGAGCCCGGGGGTCGAGTTTGCGGCCGGTGTAGGGAGAATCGAAAGCCGACTCGAATTCCGGGTCCGAACCCGACTCAGATGACCCCTCATCGCTCTCCTTGTCAGCAGTTTCCGACTCCGGGGTGTCGAAGTCGACTTCACCGTCCGATTCCAGATCCAGCTCATCATCCGCTTCGATCGACGCGGGAGCGGCGGAGACATTTTTCTGGAGAGGAGTTTCGATCCGCCGGGTGACGGTGGCGGTGCTCGCCGGTGCGGCAACGGGTTCGCGGGTGGTCACATTCCGCGGCGGGACGCGGCCCGATTTGCTCAGCGGAGCGGGTTCATCAGGCAACTCCAGAGAGTCCCCGGAGTCAGCCGCTCCCCGATCAAAGAATTCACCCGCTTCGTCGGGTGCGGGGGGCACGACAGGGCCCGCCGGGGTCGAGTCGGCCGGGGCCAGTGAAACAGGCTCGCGGCGTTTGACTCCTTCAGTGGTCGACCTGGGGGCCGAAAGACCGGGCTTCGAGAGATTGGGGGTTTTGCCGCCGTACGCTTCGACCGGGCGCTGCTTGATGGGAGTCAGCTCACGGGAATTGAGCAGCTCAGAGTCTTTTTTCTTCGCTTTGCTGCTGGTGGACCGGGGGCTGGAGGGAATCTCCGCCGGCGGCGTGTCGCGTCCTCGTCCCAGCAGGCGTCCGAACAGACCTGGACGCGAGTCGGTGGTTCGGGAAGACGGCTGGGAGTTGGGAGACGACATCCCGTCATCGTCGTCGAATCCCCCCTCCAACTCCGGATCACTGGACTCTCCGCGTGACCCCGGGGCGTAGGTGTCGATGGACGAGCGGCCAGGGGCGGGGGCCGCAGCCGGCCGATTGGCACCGCGGCTAAAAAGCCGTCGGCCAAGCTGGGCCTGGGCCTGCGAGCCAGTGAACAGAACCGATCCGCACGTGAGTGCGACGAGGGAGAGCCTCGAGAACAGCCAGACTCGGGACATGGTCGGAATCCCCTCCTGGGAATGTGGCAGGCCGCGGTCGTAACACGACGGCCCAGAAAGCCCCGTTCTATGGATATCGGGATTCATCCCGTTGGGGGGTTGGCAGAACAGCGGGTTTGGAGTGTTCGGGAAGCGAAGGGGATTGACTGGATTACCTGAATGGCAGGAATTGCCTCACCGGAAAAGTCGTGTTCCGGCCCATTTCGGTCTCACCGCGGAATCCGGTGTGGCAGGAACCAAGCGGACTGGACAATCCCCCCGGGGTTCGCGAGAACGGAGGCTCCTGGAGGGTGTTCTTCAGAAAAACGTCGGAGGATCCGGCCAGGCCGCGTGGGGGGCGGGTCCCCCGGAGAGAGTGCCATGTCGAGGGTGGAGCGAGACCTGCTGCGGACGACCCCGGGAACGGGAGACCAACCGCTGCACGTGGTGGTGCGCGAAAGTCGGGGCTGGCTGTCGCGACTTTTGGGATGGTTGTTCTGGCTCGTGCTGTTGGCGTCCCTGGGCTGGAACGGCTGGATGTACCAGAGCCAGCGCGACTACTTCGCCCGCAGCCAACCTCCCAGTGAGCGGTTTCATTCTGGTGACCGTCTTGCCAAAGAAAAGCTCGCGATCATCAAAGTGACCGGCACCATCATGCCCCCGGTGACCGAACGGGTGCTGGAGTCGATCCAACAGGCCAAAGAGGATGACCAGGTAAAAGGGGTCCTGTTGGCGGTCGACAGCCCCGGAGGCCTCGTCACTGACAGTCATCAGATTTATCACCGTCTGCGGGAATTGACCGCGTTGAAGCCGGTGTTCGTCTCGATGGGCAGCCTGGCGGCCTCGGGCGGATACTACATTTCGATGGGGGCGGGACCCGAAGCGAGGATCTTCGCTGAGCCGACCACCTGGACCGGTTCGATCGGGGTGATCATTCCGCACTACGAAGTGGCGGCACTGGCGGGACAACTGGGGATCGAAGCGGCTCCTCTGAAGACGGGCGAGTTCAAGGACGCGCTCAGTCCGTTCCGCAAGATGACCGACCGGGACCGGGAGGTCTGGGAGAAGATTCTGGATCAGTCTTTTCAACAATTCCTCGAGGTGATCGACCTCAACCGCAGCAAGCTCGACCGGGATCAGGTGCGGACACTGGCGACAGGCCAGATTTATACGGCCAAGGATGCACTGGAAAACGGGCTGGTGGACGAACTGGGCTACGAAGACGACGCGCTCGACGCCCTGCGGAAACAGCTGGGACTGGCGCAGGCGCGGGTGGTCACCTATGAACACCGCCCCGGACTGCTCAGCGTGGCCCTGCGGTTTGTGAAGCCGGCCGAGCCGGTCTCTCCCTGGCAGTCGCTGGTGGACTCAGCCATCCCACGAGCCATGTTCCTGTCCTCGTGGCCGGCGTTGCCGCGTGGGGAATGATCTGTTTCGCACCGCCCCGGCACATCTGAAAAACAATCCCGACAAATCAACCGGCGGGATCGCAAATCAGTTGAATGAGCACTCGTCGGGGACGTCGTCCTTCGACCGAGTCGGACGCTGGGGGTGCTCCCGCAGCTTTATCCGCCGTGGAAAACGATCGTTCCCGGCTCCGTGCATTTTCTGGCGGTCGTGCGCGGCCCCCCATGGCAGGCTGCGCCGGCTCCTCCGCCGGGGACGCCCCCTCGGCATCCTTGACCTGGCTTTGGGTCCGCCGCGCCGCCGGTCGGGACGCTGCAGCCGTTTCCGGGGAACCATCTGGAGAGTGGAGGGTGAGCGACTCTGGGGACACCCACGCCATCGAGCCGCGGGAGCGCGAATGACCTTCCTTGAGCCTCTCCCCTGACTCTCCGGGAAGGCGGGGCTCGGCGGGATTCCCGATGCGCGACGGTTGTACCCCGCGATTCAGGACTTGTTCGGCCAAGACGGCCGGGCTCCACGTTTGCTCGAGGTTGTCGAGGTATTGCCCGAGCGAGGGACTCAATTCCGACGAGAGTTGATCGAGTTCAGTTCGCGCGACCGCGCGAATTTCCTCCTCCAGTTCGGTCTGCTCGAGATTTCGCAGCAGTTGTTCGATCGCCTGCACAATCGCTTCGCTCTCCCCCACCACCAGCAGTTGCATGGGATCGGGCGGATCACCCGGGGAAGATACTTTGGCCCCGGCCGCGACCTGAGGGGCCGCTGGGGCACCTTCGGGCGACCGAGAACCTTCCTGAACCTGGGTAATCGAATGCTCGCCGAATGCCTGTTCCGTCAGGTCCATGGCTGCGCTTTCAGCCTCGGAAACCGCCCCCCGCTGGGGAACCCGAATCCGCACGATGGCCAGTTTTTCGAGCGGAATCTCCTCAAGTCGGGACGCCAGCGACGGGCGGACAGCCGATTCGAATGAGGCAACCCCCGGGGCAATCTTCGCTGCCGGCGCGGCGGGTGCCGGCAATTGACGGCTGCTCGCCACTGGACTTGATGTCGTCATCGGTTGCCAGCGGCCCACGAGCACCGCCAGACCTGCCAGAGAAGCGGCCAGACCTGCCCAAACCGGCTTTGCGAACCGCCGGAAACCTCGCTCTGGCGATGATTGGAGCGGGGGCCGGGAAGCGCCGACACTGTCGGGCAGTTGCGCAATCACCCGGTTGGCGAAATCGGCGGGCAGGGATTCGGCCGGCAACGACTGCAGCAACTGTGAGAGTCGTTGATAGTCCTGCAGTCGGCCGGGACTTGGTGATGGGGCAACACCTTCAACCAAGGCCGACTCGACGTTTGCCAGTTCCCGGTCGTACCACGCGGATTGCCATTCTTCGGTGGCATCACCGCGAAGATTGTCGGCAGGAAGATCGTCGGGGGAGGGATTCATCGGTGGGGTCATCGAACGCTCTCGGCTTGGAGACGTACGGCCAATCGCTGACGCAACTCCTCCCGCGCCCGGAAGATCCGACTCCGGACGGTTCCGATGGGACAGTTTTGCAATTCCGCGATCTCTTCGTACTTCAGTCCTTCCAGTTCCTTCAGCACCAGGGCGGTGCGGAACTCCTCGGGCAGTTCGTCCAGGGCCCGGCGGACAGCGGCCTGGGTTTCCTGGACTTCGAGGGGACTTTCGGGGGAGGGAGACAGGTGGGCAGGATCCGACACTTCGCCGCTCTGGGCCTGCAGAGCGTCCAATGAGACCAGACTTCGACGCCGTCGCCGACGGTTGATGGCGGCATTGAATCCAATCCGGAACAACCACGAGTAAAAAGCAGACCTCCCCCCAAACAGATGAAGCTTCTGAAACGCGGTCAGAAACGTCTCCTGGCACGCATCCTGGGCATCCTCGGTCGATCCCAGAACCGAACGCAGTGTCCGGAACAACCGGTCCTGGTGACGGACGATCAGGTCTCCAAAGGCGCGGCGATTTCCTTGCCGGGCTTCTTCCACCAGTTCCTGATCCGTTTTCGTCACCATCGCTCCGACACCGGGAGGGGTACGTGTTGTGAGACGCCGGAGGGGCCTGGAAAGTTCCCGAAAACTCTCCCGTAACACATCTCAAGCACCTCGCAACTGCTGTCCGCGAACCAGCTGCAGACCGGTCTCGAGGCATTTTGAGTCTATAAAAACAATCTCGAGACCGCGATTATCCCCCGGCCAAAACCGCCCCTCCCGAACAGGCAGCGTAGCCCCTACACACTTCCAGCCCCACGCAGTGCTGACAGTTTGTGGCCTCCATCTGGTCGCGGGCGGGCGATGGTCGAAAAACAAATGAGAAACCAGATCGTCGGTCAGCGCAGAAAACGGGGGCGTCGTGTCGGGTCACTTTCGGGGAGTGGAACGCTCGGCTGATCGTCGCCGCCGCTGGCTGGCAACGGCCAGTCTCCAATCCCCACCGGGTTCTCCCGCGCCGCACAGTGCCCCCCAGAACACCCCGCCCGCGCTGGATCTTACTCCCCAGCGTCGTTGCGATTCCGCCAACGAAGTTCCGGACGCGTCGCCGGTTCCGATGCTGCCTCTGCATCGCCTGATCCCCCGGGCCTCCTGGCCGTATGCTGTGGCGGGGGCGACGGCCGTGGCACTGCTGATGGTGCTGACCTGCAGTGCCTGGCCCGGGGCAGGGGTGGGGGCCCCGTTGAGCCCGCTGTGGAACCGCCTGCTGATTCCACCAACCGCCGAACTCGTGACCGGGTTGGGTACGGTGGCGCTGGGATTGGCGGGACAACTGGCTCTGCTGATTGGCTGGGGTCGTTCCCGCAGCCTGGTCGACTATGCTGGCCAATACCGAACGTGGACACGTGCGGGGCTGGCCTGCTGGTTGTTCGCCGCCGTTTCGCGACTGGGGCTCGATACCGACTGGCGCGACTGGGCTCTCCGCCAGAACTGGCCCCGTTTCTGGAACGACACGCAGTTGCTGGTGCTGTTGCCCACGTTGTTGGCGGGGGCCGCGCTGGGCGCGGGTTTGCGTCGCGAGGTCGCCCGCTGCCAACCCAGCCGGACCTTGCTCATGGTGGCCACCACGCTGTATTTGACGGTCGTCGCGTTCAAGCTGGGAAGCGGCGGTTCGCTTGAGGCGGAGTACCGCCTGCTGGCCATCCAGAATGGAATGCTCGCGGCCCACCTGGCCTTGCTGTTGTGTTTTTGGATCCATGCCCGGCACGTCCTGTACGAAACGTGTGATCCGGTTGGAGAGTCGCGTCGCACGAGCTGGTTGTCCCCCCCCCACTGGTTCCCGAAATGGCGTCGCCGGGCCAAGGGCTCCTGCCATTCAGCGAGCGGTCAGGATTCTCCGGAAACTTCCGGGGTGAACACCGACAACGCGCTCCGAACGGCGAGTGGACCGGATCATCAGGCAGTACCTGGCGGCTTTTTGCAGGAACTCGCCGACACAGCCCCCGACGGAGAGGTTCCCACTGCGGAGGGACCTCGTGAAACTGTCGTCCGCCGCCCCAAACGACGAAGCCGCACGGATCTTGCGGGGCGCTCTGAACAGCAGAAGCTGGATGTCGACGAACCTCCGCCTGCGGCCGATTTACCAGAATCCTCCTTGGTGACTCCGTCCGCCGGAGAGCTGGGCGGTCAATCCGGGTCCGAGACGTCGGAATTCCAGACGGCAGAAGTCCCATCGTCACTCAAGGGACTGAGCAAGCGGGAACGTCGTCGGCTGCTGCAGGAAGAACGACTCAAGGGGCGTGGGGAGCGCGGCTGACGTGCGGCCGCAGAGCGGAGTCCCGTGCGGTTCATCGGCGGTTGACGAGATTCCCCAAAAAAAGACGGGGTGCCCGCCATTTTTGCGGGCACCCCGTCCATCTGTTGCACAAACCGCCGTAGAAATCAGTCAGCCAGGGGCTTCACCATGATGTTGCGGTACTTGACCACGCTCTTGGGGTCATGCGCCTGCAACGCGAAGTTTCCCTTGCCAATCCGGCGGGTTCCGGTCACGCCATCCGGCTCGACGTATTCATACAGAACCTTGTCGTTGATCTTCACGGTGACGGACTTGCCCTTCACGATGATGTGCTGGGTGTACCACTCGTTGTCCTTGGCGGGGGCTTCAAACCGCTTGACGATGAAGTACAGACTGCCGCTCTTGACCGGATCGGTATGAGTCAGGTTGACCTGGCATTCGATGCCGGTGTTGGGAAAGGTATCTTCGTACCTGGTGTGAAAATAGATACCCGAGTTGCTGCCGGGAGTGGTCATCACATCGGCTTTGAACTCGAAGTTCTTGTATTCTGCGTCGGTAAACAGGTGCGACCGTTGCGGAGGGGTGACGATCAACCCATCGACCACCTTCCATTCGACCTTCTCACTGGCCTTCCAGCCGGTCAGGTCCTTGCCGTTGAAGAGGGAAATCCAGCCATCGCCAGCCTTGTCATCGGCCCGGAGCAGGGCCGGGGCCGGAGCCAGAATCAGGGCGACGCAGGTCAAGAGGCAGGTGCGGAACGCTCGCATGGAGTCAGTCTCACTGGAGGGGTCAAGAAGTGGAGAAACGAAACGGAATTCGATCGACGGCCCGGGTCACTCGATAGCCGAGGGGTTCCGGACCTGCACCTGAAGGGCACCCAACATCTTGGTCAGCTGCTCTTCCTTGCGATTGATGGCCAGCACATTTTCCAGAATGAAGGCACGGGGTTCGTTGCTGGGGTGCAGCACCAGCCGCCCCGAGCGAAGCAGGGCGTACTCGAAAATGTCGTTGATTTCCTTGTCGATTTTCAGAGAGGGGGCGGCAAATCGCTCGAGATTGCTCAAGAACCCGTGGTGGTGCAGCAATTCGTTGGGGGTGATCTCCCAATAGTCGAACTGAACGTTGATAAAGACGCTGAGCATGATGGCCAGCAACACCCCAAACACCGAGAAATAGAAGGTGGCGTTGGCCATCGGCTGGAAGCCCTTCAGCAGGGTGGTAAGGGCAGGCAGGATCTGCTCATTGAACCGGAACAACAGCAGAATCGCCAAAACGACCGCGGTGATTCCGAAGAACAGGGTCAGTGATGTCGTGCGGGGAAATTCAAACGCGAACACAATCAGGTTGAGGGCCACGACCAACAGAAAGGCCGCCCCCACGATGTGGACGTCGGTGCGGCCCTGGTCGGCCTCGATTTTTCCCGGATCAGCCGGCGCGGAAGAGTTCCCCTCGGACGCCACCGCCGCTGCCGGGGGTTGCCCTTCCCGGAGTACGGGAGCAGCCGCCATGTAGATCCCCGCAATCAGGGCGGCCAACATCGTCGGATAGAGAAAGATCACTTTCGGATAGGAAACCAGAAAGATCGATCTCGGGGTCTGGTCAGCTTCCCGCGTGAGAGACGATGTCGACATGGTGACTCCCAGGAAAAACAGTGATGTTTTGGCCGCGGTGCATCGGTCGGCCGCACTATAGAACCCGCCCGAAAGTGCCGCCAGTCTCAGAGGCTGAGGGCTGGCTCTCCCGTCGGTGGCTGGCAACTTGCTTACGCAAACCAACCGGGGTTGGATCACCGGGAAACGAGGAATCCAGGACATGGCATTCTGTTCACTCCATGTCTCCGTGTCAGTCTCCGGGGCCACTCAGATCGGCCGGGTTCCTGAAGTTGGCGCGGGGAACTCCGTCAGGCGGACGGGGACTCCCCGATCGGCGAGAAATCGCTTGGTTTCGGGAATGGAGTATTGTCCGTAGTGGAAGATGCTCGCGGCGAGGGCCGCACTGGCTCCGCCGGAGGTCAACGCCGCCCACAAGTGTTCGGGGCAACCGGCACCGCCGCTGGCGACAACAGGAATATGCACCGCATCGGCCACAGCCCGGGTGATTTCCAGGTCGTATCCATCCCGGGTTCCATCGGCATCCATCGAAGTCAAGACAATTTCGCCGGCCCCCAACTCTTCGACGCGTCGCGCCCAGTCCACCGCCTGCAGTCCGGTAGGGAGCCGACCGCCGTTGATGAAGACCTCCCAGAACTCGGCTCCGTCACGTTGAACCCGCTTGGGATCGATGTTGACCACGATGCACTGGCTGCCAAACCGCAGCGCTGCCTCGCGGATGAAATCCGGGTTACGAACAGCGGTGGAATTGATGGAGACCTTGTCACATCCTGCCTGCAGCAGGGTGCGGATGTCCTCGAGTGTGCGAATCCCCCCCCCCACGGTCAGGGGCATGAAGATCACCTCCGCCGTCCGACGCACGACATCCACGATGATCTCCCGCCCCTCGTGAGAGGCGGTGATGTCAAGAAACACCAGTTCATCAGCCCCCTCCTGTTCGTAGCGGCGGGCCACTTGGACCGGATCTCCCGCATCCCGAAGATTCAGAAAATTCGTTCCCTTGACGACACGCCCTGCGTGGACGTCCAGACACGGAATGATTCGTCGGGCCAGCATTCGAAAGCAGGGGGGCGAGAGGAGCGGTGACGGAGGAATTGAGATCCAGTATGGCGAGTGACCGCTGCCGGCAAAAGGGGGGCCGGAAAACCTCATTCGCAGAGCGAACCAGTGGGACCGGGAATTTTCTTGACCCCGCTGGAACCCGACTCGTATCATCAATTCTGTTCAGTGGTGGGTGTGGGCGATTTGCTGTCGCAGGAGGAGCTCTGCCAAATGCGGTCGCAGACTTTCGTCGCGCGGTCCAAAACACCCAGTCGGCAAGTTCTGCTTTGTCCACCGTCAGGCTCGGTTGTTGTGCGGAAAAAGCCGATAGCCTGAGAACGGTCCGGACTGGGGCCGACTTCCCGTTCCCTCTTGAGTGGCGTGGCCACCGGTTTGCGGCATGCACATTTCCGGAAAAATCCTGGCGGGGTTCGTCCTGCTGTTGGGAGCGGTGGCGATCTGGCTTTCGGGCAAAACGCTCGGGATTCGCCAGGGCTACATGGAGCTCGCCCAGAAGAACAAGCAGGAGTTTCTGCAAAAAGAGCAGCAATTGGCCGAAGCCCTCGCCGAGCGCGACCGCAAGCGGGCGGAATATGTGCGGGCGATTGCCGGTTGGGAGCGGGTCTATGAAGGCCCCAATGTCAGTGCGGGGGTGGATCCCTCGGGAATCGTTGTGATCAACGGGGTCGGAACCGGCAACGGGGTCAAGGTGGGGGATGTGCTGTACCTCTTCGCCCTGGGGCAGGAGGCGGGCAGCAGCCAATATGTGGGCTCGATCCAGGTGGCCGATGCCGCCGATGCTCGGGTCAGTGGTCGTCCCTACACCCGGATCCGTCCTGGGGAAATCAATCCCACCAACGAGGCGTTCCCAGCCCGGGTCCGAAAGCTGGTGCCGACGCGGTTCCAGGATGAAATGTCGTCGCTTGACCAACGGCTGTTGCTGCTGGAACAGAGTCTGGCCAATGCCGGCCAGGATGCCACCTTCCTCAAGGATTTGCAGGAACGGACAGACATGCTGATCGACGATCGCATGAAGGAGATCAACGGGAATCCGGCCCTGGAGAACTCGCGGGTCCCCGAGGTGAACAAGACCGGCCTGCTGGCCGCCATCGTGAAAGAGGAAGACCTGCGAAACACCGCCCTCCAGCAGGGTGACGACCTGCTGCGGCGACTGCTGCGGACCCGGCAGAAGACAGACGAGTTGCTGCAGGAGAACCGGCAGTTGACCAAGTCTCTTCCGGCAGGAGCGTCGGCCCCGGCGCTGCCCCAGGCCTCGGCTGAATCCCGGCGGAGTGTGCGGTAACCGCCGGGAATGCTGAAAATCGAATTCCGGTCGCTTGTCAGACTCGGAAATCGCCAGTACGATATTGGACGAAGTGCCTGCCCTCGTGGCGGAATTGGCAGACGCGCTAGGTTCAGGTCCTAGTGGGCTTAACGCCCATGGGGGTTCAAGTCCCTCCGAGGGCACTTCACAAGTCAGGCGTGAATTCGACCTGACTTTCGGGTTTGCCGATGAGTGACTTCCAGTCAATGTCGGCAAGATTCGTTGCCAAGAGTTGGGTTTCCCGCCTCTCTTCCGCCGCTCAACGGGAGAGTGAAGTGACAGCCGCCAGTTCCACAGGAACTGGCGGCTTTTTTTATTTGTCCACTTCCTGGTTTGGATCGAAAACATGGTTGTCACTTCAATTGCCGGGCAGCCGCATCTCTGTCTCGGCCGCCGTCGAAAACGCAGCCTGACGATCTGGCAATTGGCCATCCCTCCATCTGAATGCAATCAGCCCCGAGATGGCTGGGGATGGAGACGGAGAGGGGTGCTGGCCGAAGGCGGCGAGCCCGGGACTTGCCATCGAGGCATGGCCTGAACGGAGCAACCCCGCCGGGAAGGGGTTGCCTTCACGGCGGGGTTGACTGTGGCATTCGGCTGAAGTCTCTGTTTCGCCTTCACGGTTCGACTGAGAAAGTGGCAACGACGGGGCAGCCGCGTGGCCGCTCGGCCTATCGTCGTCCCTCGTCCTCCATCAATTCCGGTGCCTGGCGCTGCATGTCGGTCTGCAGACCGCGCATGTAAGACCGCCAGTTCTGGTCCATCGTGGAGACGTCATCTCCCAAAGCGGCTGTGAACAGTTCCCACAGCAGGTCGGGATTCAACGGTGTCGACGAAGGCATCTCTCCCAGCATCCGGTAGAACTGGACGAATTTCGCGATGTCGGTCTCCATCAGGAAGTGGGTCAGGGCCCAGGCCTGACCGTAGCCGTGGACCACGGCACCATGACTGCGGGCATAGTCGAAAATCTGGTTGGTGGCGATGAACTTGATGTTCGAGTGAACCCGGTCATCTTCCAAGCCCTTGTACCAGGTGAGTCGCAGATCGTTGACGGCTCCGATGCCCGACCAGGTCGCATCCCCAGGTGCTTCGAAATAGGTCGCCAAACCTTCGTGCACCCAGGTGGGAACGTCCACATGGCGGGGGAGCAAACCGGTGTTCCCCGCAAGCTGGTGGACACATTCGTGACTCACTGTGGTGATATCTTCGTTTTCTTTCTCAACCGTGGCCAGCAATTCAAGTGTCTGCACCAGCCGAACCAGGTCGGCGGTGGCTGTCGTGCCGCTGCCGGTCCCTCCGGGCCCCCGGCTGCCGCGGGCGTCTTTCTTCGCTTCCTCGGCCCGCTTCTTGGCCGCCTTGAGCTGTTCGTTCAGCTCGGCGAACTCCTCGCTGCTGCCACGGTCGTAAAAGATCCCGACGTTGTTGAGCCGTGACCAGAACCCGAGGGCGCTCCGCAAGGAGGGGTCCACGCTGGTGGCGTAGTCGTAGAAATCTTTCTCCTGGTTGAAGAGCACCACCATCAGCCGCTCTTCCGGAATGTTCAGTTCGATGTCCTGAGCCGAGAAAAACTGCAGGAACGACTCATAGACCTTTTCGAGCAGTTCCAACCGCTGCTCCGCCCGGTTCTTCTTCTGTCCCTTGGCGGGCTTTTCCGGGGTGTCGTGCAGCAGGATATAGTGGTGGCTCTTGGCAATCCGCATGTTGGCCCGCTTCACAACGGAGCGGATCCGCTTTTCAACGGCGGGATCTTCCGGGAGCGGCTGCTTGATCTTCTCCCGAAGCTGAACGACCCGATTCGCCCCCTCGTGCTTCGGGTTGATCTTCAGGATCGATTCGACGGTTTCGTAGAAATCCTTCAGCATCCCCTTCTTCAGAGCGAACACCGCCGCCTGCATCATCACGTCGGGGTCTTTCGACGCCGAACTCAGCTTGTTGCGAAACTCGTCACGCAAGGTCTTGGCCTTGTAGATCGTGACGTCGTCCTTCGAGAAGTACAGCCGCTCCTTGAGCGTGGGGTGGTCGTAGGTGACGGTGTCTTTCGACAACACGTTGACCTTCCCCTGCAGGATGATTTTCTTTCCTGAGCCACCACCTCCCCCCCCTCCCGAGGGAGGGCCGAAAGGAGCCCCACCGGCACCACCCGGTCCGCCCGGGCGGCCGCCCGGCATGCCCCCGCCGGGCATCATTCCCCCCGGTGGACCGCTGCGTCCCCCGCCTCCTCCACCGCCACTGCGACCACCAATGTGATAGACCAGAAAGTCGGCGGAGGCGGGCTGAATCGCTGAAACCAGAACCAGCGGAATCCACAGCCAAAGGCGAAGTCGCATGTCGTGCTGCTCGCGGGAGTGGGAATCGAAACGGGAAGAGAGCCACCGAGCGTCCGCCGCCCGGGTCGGGCGGCCTCAGCCTCACTCACTCTGGGTCAGAAACTTCTGCATATCGACGGTTTCTGCCCCCTGGATCGTGCACATCGCCTTGAACACCTCGGGATCAATGTCGGCATTGATGATCCGTGCGGAACCGTCGGCCATCATCACGTACACCCCGGGGGTCGCGAGCCCCGCCGAACCAAACCCATGGAACTTGTCGAAGAACGGAGCACGGGCCCCACGCACGGTTCCACCGCCCCCCTGAATCCAGGGGGCCGAAGACTTTCCAGAGCCAATCAGCATGATGGTCTGCGCCTTGCCATCCTTGATCGAATCGAGGGGCACGATTTCGTCATACCCGAAGATCCCCGCGCGCGGATCGGTCCGCGGCAAATCGGCCGCAACCACGTTCCGCTTGTCTTCCAGCCCGGCCATGCCGGCGAAGTGGGTCAATCCAACACCGTCGTAGGGGAGGCCGTTCCACTGCACGTTCGGATCAGCCGGATTCACAAACGCGGGGATCACGGTATAGGCGTGAACCCGGTTCGACTTGTCGATCCAGGGCTTGGTCTGGTCGAACTGCAGGTAGAGGTCGTTGTAGTCGATGAAGGGGAGAATTTCGGTCATCCAGCTGTAGCCCACCCAGATCGGCTCGTCTTCCCCCATTCGCTTCACGCCTTTCAGTCCGCCTGGCTTGGCGGCCACGATCTTGTCATATCCCGACCGCATGGCCGTCAGCGAGCCGGCGAAGATGCCATCCGGCAGCGCCGTGGCCCCCATCGCCTGAATGGCGTCGTTGTACGCCTTTTCGACGAACACCACACCGAGGTCGGGACGGTTGGGAATCGACATCGTCAGCCGAATATTCTCCGACCGCCGCTGATTCGTGGCGGTGATCAACTTCTCGTCATTTTGGTTTCCCCCCCCAGGCATGCCGGGCATCCCTCCCATTCCTGGCCCCATTCCCGGCCCCATTCCTCCGGGCCCCATCGGACCCATCCCGCCCGGTCCCATTCCACCAGGAGGACCGCTGGGAGGAGCACCGCCGGGTGGACCACCCGGTTGCTGCTTGAGGATCGTCTCACCGGCAACGTCCACAGCAGGCAGCGGTTCCACGAGTCTCGGCAGCTTCAAATCATCGAGAGACAACTCGGGCAGCACCAGCCGGGTGATGTTCGGCGGAGGAGGGGGAGGCGCACTGGGGGAGGGACCACCTCCACCGCCGCCGGGCCCACCTGGTCCCATACCTCCCGGCCCCATGCCGGGTCCCATTCCCCCTGGCCCCATGCCCCCCATTCCTCCTGGGCCGGACTGCCTGGGAGCATATTTCTTGAACAGTTCATTCAGTCGGGTTTCGGCCGCCACCGCGAGACCTTCCGACTGAAACACCATCCCGAACACGGCGTTGATGCGGGCCTTGTTGGCAGTCGTCGCAGCTCCTCCAGGAGCACCGCCAGCCCCCCCCGGCCCTCCTGGCATCATCCCCGGCGGGGGACCACCCCCGGCTCCATTGGAAGCCGATCCCACCATCGGACCTCCCCCGGGACGTCCTCCAGGGGGACCGCCGAAGCCACCCGGCCCGGGCCCGCCCGATTCACTCGCGGCGCCCTCCGGGCTGCCGCCAACTCCCATGGCGTAGCCAATCATGCGGGTCCCCTCGGCCGCGTAGTCTTGCAACAGAGGGAAGTCACTCCCCTCCATTCGTTTTTTGGCTGCCTCAGCATCTCCCGCGATCCAGTAGAACGCGGAGGGCTGGGCCATCGCCTCGACCCCGCCACTCACGGCCCCCTTCGCCGGCCCCGACAGGGCCGCCTGTACGGTCGCCGCGCGCCCCACCAACAAGACCTTGGGCTCGGGGACGGCGATGGCGTTTTTCTCGGGGCCGCTGGGGAGCAGAAACATCTTCTGCTTGCCGACCGCGACCGATTCTCCCACCCCCATCTTTTTGCCGGCGCCCTCGAGGGCCGCTGAAGTCCGCACCACAATCAATTGCTGGTTGGTCTTTCGATTGCAGCCGGCAATGATGTATTCCACCTGGTTCTGCTTGATCCCCCCCCGGGCCAAGACATCAAAAAGAATCGCAAACTCCTGCAACAGCTTGACGCCGGTCAGGTTGGACTTGTCCCCCGACACCGCCTTCACATCCAGTCCGGTCGCCTGATTCAGCGTGTCGGGCACATACTTCATGAGCGTCTTGAGATTCGCATCGGCCCCACCTGCGGCGGCCGCAGAGGCGGCGCCTCCTCCAGCCCCGGGGGGCCCGCCCCCCATGCCTCCCATCATCTGGCCCATTTGGCGGATCTGGTCCATATTCGGAGCGCCAGCACCGGCACCTCCGCCTCCCGGAGCTCCCCCACCGGGAGCACCGCCGCCCGGCATACCACCTCCAGGCATGCCGCCCGCCATATTCGGCATCATTCCCGCAGGGGCTCCCCCGGGAGCTCCGCCGGCACCGGGAGGACCTCCTGCAGGGGCCGCATTCGCAGCCGGCGGAGGGTTGTTGGGCGGAGCGGGTTTGTTTTCCTCACCGCCGCCGCATCCGGCAACGAACAGCGCCACGGCCACCGACGCCGACAACACAGAATTCCGCATGACGATTCCCCACCGGGAAAGCCGAAAGATGTACAGACGTGACCAACAGTGTGGCAAACGACTAGCAGCAAGTCAACCAGTTTCCTGCCAGAATCACGATGAAACGGGGTTGAAAACAGCCGGCTCGGAATGGCCCTTTCCAGACTCCGCCCCCCAGCATCTGCGTTCCAGAAATGTCGCGACTGTTCACTGCTTTGACCATTCCTCCACTGGAGTCTTTGCGCCAAGTTGCCCGTGCCCTGCAACAGGCCGACCCGAGGCTGAGACTCGAGTCTTCCGAACGCTGGCATCTCACCCTCAACTTCCTGGGGGAGGTCGACGCGGAGCGGGTTCCGGATCTGGTCCAGCTGCTGCGCGAGGCAACGGCAGAGGGCGAATCGCAGACCTTCGACCTGCAGGGGCTGGGAGCGTTTCCCGAAGTTCAGCATCCGCGGGTGTTGTGGGTGGGGATTGGTGGGGACGCAGCTCTGCGGGTCCTTCAGCTCAGACTGCGGCGGGCGGTGCAAGCCTCCGGGCTGCCGGCTGCTGAGGAGTTTGTGCCGCACCTCACGCTCGCCCGCATCCGGTTCCCCCCCCGGGAAGGGATCGCCGAGCTGCTCAAGCGCCACACCGGGACTCGGTTTGGCAACGTGTCGGTCAATGAGGTTTTCCTGTACGAATCGAACCTGCAAAAACCGGGTCAACCCTATCGGGTGCGGGCCCGGTTTCCTCTCAGGATCAAGGCGGATTCCGGGAGGTGAAGGGGAGGGGCACTCCGGTGGAATGCCCACCACCGCAATCCCGGGGGCGACGCGAACAGCCGATTCGTCGCCGCGGACTCAGCGGGACTGGGCCCGGTAGATTTCCTCGAGGATCTCCTCGATCGATTTGAATTTCTTGCCGGTTTGCAGCGCCTGTTCGACTTTCTGGCGGGCGTCGGCGGAGGAATGCCCCAGGCTCAGCAGCGCCTCGTAGGCATCGTTGACCACACCCCGCTCACCATCATCACCGGCCGGAGTTTCCGCCTGAACCAGAAGGGCGAACTTGGCCATTTTCCGGCGCAGTTTGGCAATAATGCGTTCGGCCAGACCGGCACCAATCCCGGGCAGGGCGCTCAGTTGCTTGACGTTCTGTTCTTCGATGGCGACCGCCACTTCCCGCACGGGACGCACCATCGACCTGAGCGCCTTCTTGACTCCCACGCCGTCGACCGAGCAGATCGCGTCGAAAAACTCCCGCTCGGCATGGCTCATGAACCCGATCAGGCGGGGGGTGAGATTTCCCCGGCCGGGAGTCCCTTCGAGGTATTCAATGGTTCGCAGACTGACCTCGGTATCGATCCGACCCTGCAGTTGCCGGCGGACAAACTCGGGAATGTAGACTTCGTATTCGAAAGGCCCGGCGGCAATGGTGGCGGCCTCCGCCGTGAGCGCGGTCAGCTTGCCGGTGATGCGTGTGATCATGGCCCTGGCAGCCTGGAATGGAAGTGAAGAAAGCAGAGGAAGTCGTGGCAGAATCCGCGACAGAGACCGTGGCCGGGCTGCTCAGTCGTCGGAGGAGGGCCGGGGGGAGCGGGCGGGGAATCGTTTCGATTCCAGCACGGCAAGCTCATCACACCGCTCGTTTTCCGGATGCCCCTGATGTCCGCGCACCACGGTGAACCGCACGACATGCCGCTGCAGCAATTCGTCGAGTTGTGTCCACAATTCGACGTTCTTGACCGGTTTCTTGTCAGCTGTCCTCCAGCCCCGACGTTTCCAGCCAGCCAGCCATTCCCGGCATCCTTTGGCGACGTACTCGCTATCAGTAACGATCTCCACCTCAGCTCGTCGCTTCAGCGTCGCCAAGCCCTCGATGACCGCCTGGAGTTCCATGCGGTTGTTGGTCGTCTCGGGAGCTCCGCCCGCCTGTTCCAGCTCTCTCCCGGTTTGAGGATGCCTCAAAATGAACGCCCATCCCCCTGGCCCAGGATTTCCAGAGCACGCACCATCCGTGAACAATTGCACGAAATGCAGCCGGATTGGTTGCGCAGCAGAGGAGGGGAGAGGACTCCCCTTGGCGGGACCAGCCCCTGCGTCAGCAGATTGTGAGACTCGCGGGCTCTCCCCGGAAATTGAGTCTTCAGAAAACTCGTCGGGGGACCTTTGGGCTCGTGTGTTACCGCTCACGGAAGGTGATCCGACCCCGCTTGGGATCGTACGGCGAAACTTCGACTTTTACCCGGTCTCCCGGGACAATACGAATGAAGTTTTTACGCATCCGCCCGGCAACATGGGCCATCACTTCGTGACCAACGTCCAGTTTCACGATGAATTGGGTGTTGGCCAACGCTTTGGTGACCACACCCTCCATCAAAATGCCTTCTTCCTTCTGCGACATGGAGCTCCTGCAGTTTCGCTTCCGCGGACTTGAATCAACCAAATTCGATTCTCCCATCGACGGAGCGGAAACACAAGTCTGGCCGTGGGTTGCCGTAAGTCTCGTCGATCCCCTCCCGATTGGAAATCAACGTTTCGCGACGCTATAAAAATCGGTCACCAAGGTTTGTTTGCAACTCGCACGGGATCTGGAGTGGAACTGTCTCAACCTCGTAATGGCAGTTTCCAGGTTGTCCTTCGGGGTCTTTCGGACCTGGGCGGGCTTTGTCCTCATTTTCGGAGCTTCTCGTCATGGCGTTCTCCCTCCCCGCGCTGGCGTATCCCTACGGTGCCCTCGAACCAATCATCGACGCCCGCACCATGGAGATTCACCACACCAAGCACCATCAGGCGTACATCAACAACGCGAATGCCGCACTCGAAAAGTTTCCGGACTGGTCTGCCAAGTCTCCGGAAGATGTGGTGAAGCACCTGGCGCAGGTGCCCGAAGAAATCCGGACCGCGGTCCGGAACAACGCCGGGGGACATGTCAACCACACCCTGTTCTGGACGGTCATGGCTCCGAACGCCGGTGGCGAACCGGGCGGTGATCTCGGTGCCGCGATCTCCGGCACTTTCGGCAGCTTCGCCAACTTCAAAGACGCCTTCACCAAGGCGGCCACCACCCGGTTTGGCTCCGGCTGGGCCTGGCTGTCGGTCGACAAGGGGAAGCTGGTGGTCGAAAGCACCGCGAATCAGGACAGTCCCCTGACCGAGGGGCGCACTCCCATTCTGGGACTCGACGTCTGGGAGCACGCCTACTACCTGAACTACCAGAACCGTCGCCCTGACTACATCAACGCCTTCTACAATGTGATCAACTGGAGCGAAGTGGCGAAACGTTTCGCCAGCGCGAAGTAGTCTCCGGTTTGCGGGAGAGTTGACCGCGTCACGGTCACATCGAGGGCCGGTCCGGTTTGCGGGCCGGCCCTGTTCATTTCACGTCTGAGCAAACGCGAATCCCGGATGAAAAGCTCCCCCTCTGGCGGGCCATAAATCAAGTGCCTGGCTGTCAGCAATCGGGCAGCCAACCGTAACACAGCCGGATGTCTCCTCCCCGTCATAAACCGGAGTGCTGATTCCATGAGCCAGCGTCCCCTGATCGACACCCACACAAATCTGATGTGGTATCCCGACCACCTGTCGGAGGAATTTGTCGAATTCGCCTGGGAGGCCAAGAAGGCGAAGATGCGGATCACTCCCGACGTCTATTTCGCGGGACATGCCGACAAATACAAGAACGCGTTCGACTCGACGCCCGAGGCCCTGTTACAGGCCACCGCCAACTGCGAGCGGGTCATCGTGTTCGGCATCTGGGCTCCGTACTGCGGCATCCGGGTTCCCCAGGAGATGATTGCCGAGTTTGTCCAGCAGCACCCCGAAAAGTACCAGGGGTGGTGCTCAGTCGACCCCAACGACCCCGAGTGCGTGGACAAGCTGGAACACTACGTCAGGAATCTGGGGCTGAGGGGATTGAAATGCGCCCCGATTTACCAGAATTGGGATCCCCAGGACAAACGACACCTCCCCCTGTTCAAGAAGGCCGAGGCGTTGGGGATTCCGGTCAACATCCACCAGGGGACCTCGTTTGTCCGGACAGGACCACTGAAATACGCGAACCCGGTGTTGCTGGAAGACATCGCGGTCGCCTGCCCCGATCTCAAGATGATCATCTCCCACATGGGGCATCCCTGGGAGACCGAGTGCATTGTGCTGATCCGGAAGCACCCGAACCTTTTCAGCAACGTCTCGGCACTCCATTACCGTCCCTGGCGGCATTACCAGGCGTTCATCACCGCCATGGAATACGGTGTCGATCACAAGCTCATTTTCGGCAGTGACTTCCCGTCCGCCACCCCGGAACAGGTCATTGCCGGCTTGCGGAAGGTCAACGACATTGTCGACGGCACCCGCTTCCCGCGTTTCCCGATGGAAGTACTCGATCGGATCATCTACGAAAACTGGAAGCAGGTCATCTCGTTCGATTGAGCGCGTGCCGGTTTTTTCAAAGTTGGGCACTGCCGGGGGGCACTATTCGGCGATTGAAGGCTTCACACCGGCGTGGACGTCTCAGCGCGTCAACTTCCACCCTTCTGGACCAACCTTGAGTCCCGTGTGACCGACATGTTCGTCGTAAACGGCGTGCATCTCTTCCAGACTGTCGAAGAACCCAACCAGGAAGGCGGCCTGGAACGATTCGCCCGCCCGAACCGGCCTTCCTCCGAACTCCTGGATAAAGCAGACATAGCCCCGCTGGTGGCACCACGCTTCGGACACCACCGCGGGATCCAGTGTCATCCCCGCCAGCCAAGGGCCATCTTTCCCGGTCTGGGGATCCCTCAGCCGGTACGCCCGGATGAACCGCCGCGGCACCTGGTCTCGACCCCGAACGTATGAGAACTTCTCGTCTGGTGCGAAGTCTTTCAGGAATTCCGTCGGCTCCAGTTCGCCCAGGTAGCTGAGGTAGATCCTGCTGAAAGTTTCTCCCTGCCGATGCCTGATGTGCCCCGGCATATCGAGCCGCAAAAACATCGCGTCGCTGCTGTTGACGGACTCGATGCGGTCGCACGAGAGGAAATAGCGTTTGCCTTCGGGAAAAACGAGCGTCTGTTTCCAAAGTGAGCCGGTTTTTTTGCCCGGTGCTGCCGTCCGGTATTGAAACTGCTGTGTCACCGCCAGGAAATCGCGCCCCTGAATGACCTGTGGATCAAGGCGTTTGGCCTGGGTGCAGATCTGCGGTCCCTCGATCGACCGTTTGGGGGTCTTCCCATGGTAGGAATTGCCGAATTCGTAGATCAGTTCCTTGTCGAGCTGGTCGCGGTACGCCTCGTCGCTTCCTGGCTCCATGATCCAGTCGACGATATCGAGTCCGAACCCGGCATCGCGAAATCCGGTTTTGCGGTCAACGAACGACTGGGCGGCAACTCCGGTGACATATCCCTTGCGGCGGATCGACGCCTGCAGCGTGGAAGTCTCGATCCGAATTTCGTCTGCGGTCTTCTCGAAGGTCGCCTGGGCCAGCAGTTCACCCCCTCCCAAGCCGACCAGAATCAGGCACAGACAGCAGCGAACCCCGCGGGAATTCCACAGCCAGCGCACCATGCGTCTCCCTCTCACTTTCAAAATCTGTTCGAATTCAGGCACTCCCCCATCCTCGCAGGACAGCGGTCACCTGCACACATTTCGGGAGTGTGCCGTGTCGGTGCTCTGATCGCAACCCGCCTTCCCGTCCAGCCGTGCGTGTCGCGCAGGTCTTCCGACGGGCCAGTCGATCGCCCCGCGAGATTTCACCGACAGGTGACCTGGATGCAAAGCGAGCGGACGTGGCTCCCGAGAGGCCTCCACGACCAGACCCGGCAAAATCCGCGAAAAGTTTCCCGCGTCAGTGGTGGCCGGGGGGCGGCCACTAGCATTCTGGCGACAACCGCCCCGGGCTTGGATATGCTGAGGAGACCATGAAAACGCATGTTCTTGTCCTGCTGGGGATTCTGTTCGGCCTGCGTCCGGTGGTCGCGGCGGAACGGGTCGAGTTCGCCCGTGATGTCCTGCCGATCCTTTCGGCCCATTGCTTTCCCTGCCATGGTCCTGATGAGCACGACCGACAGGCGGGGCTGCGGCTGGATGGACCGCAATACATTGCGCAGGCGCGAAAGTCCGGAGTTCCCGTCGTGCCGGCAAAGCCCGAGGACAGCCTGATCTGGCAACGGATTGTCACTCAGGATCCCGACACGGTGATGCCCCCCCCATCGTCCAACAAGTTGCTCAAGCCGGCGCAGCTCGAGTTGATTCGCCAATGGATTGCGCAGGGAGGGGAATGGCAACGACACTGGGCGTTTGAGCCGGTACACCGCCCTGCGGGTACCCTCGACGACCAGGTGCGCCAAGGACTCGCCCACCTTCCGACAACGGGCGGTGGGCTGGCACTGCGCCCCCGGGCACGCCCCGAGACGCTCGTGCGACGACTCTCTCTCGATCTGCTGGGATTGCCTCCTTCGTTGGAGGAGGTCGAAACGTTCGCAGCCGATCCCACGGACCGGGGCTGGGAGGAATTGGTCGAGCGGCTGTTGGCCCGGCCGCAATTCGGCGAGCATTGGGCCCGCATGTGGCTTGATCTGGCACGCCACGCCGACACCAAAGGTTACGAGAAAGACCTGGGAAGGACAGTTTGGCCCTGGCGCGACTGGGTGGTTCAGGCTTTGAATGCGGATCTCTCGCTCGGCGAGTTCACCGAACGGCAACTGGCCGGGGATCTGCGTGAAAACCCCACCCTCGACGACCTGCTGGCGACCGCCTTTCATCGCAATACCATGTCGAATGACGAAGGGGGAACCGATGACGAAGAGTTTCGCGTGGCGGCGGTCAAGGACCGGGTCGACACCACGGTGCAGGTGTGGATGGGACTGACCATGGGCTGCAGCAAGTGCCATTCGCACAAATACGATCCCATTTCGCAGGCAGATTACTACCGCTTCTACGCCATCTTCAACCAGACCGAAGACGCCGACCGCTTCGACGACAATCCCCGGCTGGAGCTTCCCTCGCCCGAACAACAGCAACGCCGCCAGGAGTTGCAGCGGCAGTTGGACATGCTGCAAAAAGATCTGAATGAGGCCCGGCAGCGCCAGGCCGAAAGGGAACTGCAAGGGAACGGCCCCTGGAAGCCAATGCCGGTCGAGAGCGGACGATCCGAAGGGGAAGCGGTCCTGACCGTGGAGACGGATCGGGCAATTGCCGTGTCTGGTCCGAAGCCCGAGAAAGATGTGTACGTTCTCGAAGGAACGCTCGGGGCCGGCCGGTACACCGCCGTGAGACTCCAGGCCCTGCCGATCCAGCAGCCCGACGGTCAGCCGGGACTGGGACGCAATCCGGCCGATCCGAATTTCGTCCTGTCAGAGCTGAATCTGGAGATTGAAATCAACGGAGAGCGACGACAGCTCCCCTGGGGGGAATCGAATGCCGATTTCTCGCAGCAAGGCTGGCCTGTCAAGACGGCCATCGACGGAGATCTGAAGACCGGCTGGGCGGTTTCTCCCCGTTCCCGCGAATCGCATGTGGCACAGTTCGAGCTGAAGACGCCGCTGGTCCTCGAATCTGGCACGAAGTTTCGCATCACGTTGAGTCAACAGTACGGAAACAGTCTGCTGCTGGCCAAATTCCGTCTCTGGACCAGCGACATGGCCTGGAACGAATTGACCTTGCCGAGCCCCTCGCCGGAAGTCGCACTGGCTCAGAAGACTGTGGCCGAGGCCCAGCAGCAACTGCAGCAGTTGGTGGGCGAGATTCCGCAGGTGCCGGTGTTGCGGGAACTCTCTCCGGAACGTCGTCGGATCACACGCATTCACAACCGGGGGAACTTTCTGGATCAGGGAGACGAGGTCCATCCGGCGATTCCCCCCGGGTTTGGCCCCGTTCCCCCAGTCGAGCGCCCCACACGGGCGGATGTCGCGCGGTGGTTGGTGAATACCGGGAATCCCCTGACCCCCCGGGTTTGGGCCAATCGGATCTGGGCCCGGCTGCATGGTACGGGATTGGTGGAGACGGAGGAGGATTTTGGCGCACTCGGTTCCTGGCCCGTGAACGGCGCGCTGCTCGACTGGCTGGCGGCGGAATATCGTGACCAAGGGTGGTCGCTCAAGAAGCTGCTGAAGTCCATCGTGCTGAGCGAAGCCTACCGTCAGGAATCGGAGACCAACGAGACGCTGCGTCAGGCCGATCCTCAAAACCGCTGGCTGTCGCGTGGGGCCCGGTATCGCCTGTCCGCCGAAGTCGTCCGCGACCAGGCCCTCGCCGTGGCGGGTTTGTTGTCGCTCAAACAGGGAGGGCCTCCGGTGATGCCGCCACAGCCCGCAGGCCTCTGGCGATCGACGTACAACGGCCGGTCGTGGATCGATGCCGAGGGAGAAGATCGTTACCGGCGCGGTCTGTACACGTACCTCAAACGGACCACACCGTACCCTTCGTTCCTGATGTTCGATGGGGGGAGCGGAGAGGTCTGCCAGATTCGTCGGCTGCGGACGAACACGCCGCTCCAGGCCCTGGTGACTTTGAACGATCCGGTGTACCTGGAAGCGGCAGGCGGCCTGGCGAAACGGGCAATGAACAGCGTGGGCCCGCTGGAACCGCGGCTCCGCGATGCGATGCGGCTGGCTGTGCTCCGTGGCGTCTCCGCCGAGGAAGTGGCACCGCTGGCGCAATTGCACTCCCGGGCATTGGCCCGTTTCCAGGAGGCTCCCGCCGAGGCCGAGACCCTGGTAAAAGCCGCCCGTCTGCAGCCTGGTGAGACCCCCACCCACGAAGCCGCAGCCTGGATTGTGGTCTCGAGCGCGATCCTGAACCTCGATGAATTTCTGACCCGTAACTGATGCCCCCCATGTCGTTCAACCCACTGAAGTTTCCCCAGCCGCACTCTCCCTGGGGGCATCTGCTGTCCGCTAACCGGCGGCAGTTTCTGGCCCGGGGAGGGCTGAGCCTGGGAGCCATTGCGCTGCAGCAATTGCTGGCCGGTGATGCCCGCGCGGAAGCAGAGTCGCCAATCGACTCCCGGGGCCCAATCCCCATGCTGCCGGCACGCGCCAAGCGGGTGATCTACCTGCACATGGCTGGTTCGCCGTCGCAGCTGGACCTGTTCGATTACAAGCCCGACCTGGACCGCCTGCACCTGCAGGATGCACCGGCATCGTTTCTGGAAGGGAAACGGTTTGCCTTCATCAAGGGGGTTCCGAAGGTCCTCGCGCCGCAATTCCGGTTCGCCCGGCAAGGGGAATCGGGGCAGTGGCTGAGCGAACTCTGGCCGCATCTGTCGCGGGTGGTCGACAAACTCTGCATCATCCGGACGGTGCACACCGACCAGTTCAACCATGCGCCGGCCCAGCTGTTCGTGCAGACTGGCTCTCCCCGACTGGGGAACGCCTCGCTCGGAGCCTGGGCCACCTATGGTCTGGGGAGCGAGAACCAGAATCTGCCGGGCTTCGTGGTGCTGCTCTCAGGCGGGAAGACTCCGGACGGAGGAAAATCGCTGTGGGGCTCGGGTTTTCTGCCCAGCGTCTACCAGGGGGTGCAATGCCGGACCGCCGGCGATCCCGTGTTGTACCTGGGAAACCCGGGAGGAATTGACCGCAGCCTGCGGCGGGAGATGCTCGACACACTGGCCCGCATGAATTCGGTCGAGTTCGAACGCAGCCGTGATCCCGAAACCCTGACGCGCATCTCGCAGTACGAACTGGCGTATCGCATGCAGTTGGCCGTCCCCGAGGTGATGAACCTCGCCCAGGAACCCGAGCACATTCTGACGCTCTATGGCGCACAGCCCGGTTTCGTCTCCCCGGCGGAAAGTGCCGATGACCCGCGGGTGCTGTACAAGGGAGACGACCCGACATTCGCGAATAACTGCCTGCTGGCCCGCCGGTTGATCGAAAATGGGGTGCGGTTCGTGCAGCTGTACGACTGGGGCTGGGACCACCACGGGTCATCCCCGGGCGAGAGCATCGACGAGACGCTGCCGATCAAATGCCAGCAAATCGACCGGGCCATCGCGGGGCTGTTGACCGACCTGGAGCAACGGGGACTGCTGGAAGAAACCCTCGTCATCTGGGGGGGAGAGTTCGGCCGCACTCCGATGCTGCAGAACAATGTGCGCAGCGACTTCAAGAAGGGATTCGTCGGGCGCGACCACCATCCCTTCGCCTACACGATGTGGTTGGCGGGGGGAGGAATCCGGGGAGGCCTCGCGTTTGGCCAGACGGATGAGTTTGGCTATTACCCCGTCGCGAACCCCGTCAGCATCCGTGATCTGCAGGCGACCCTGCTGCATCAGCTGGGGCTGGATCCGCATCGCTTCCACTACCGCTACCAGGGGCTCGACCAGCGGCTGATTGGTCCCACCGATGAGGGACGGGTCTTGAACGAGATTCTGGCGTAACGAGAAGCCTGCCTCGCCGAAACCATTCAGGTTGGGAGGGAATCGATGGAAACTGGCACCGGCTTCGGTCCAGTCCCGGCCACTTCCGTCCGTTGGCCGACGAGGACGCAGAACGTTTCCCCAACATGGCGGCCGATCGAACGCTGACCTCAGCGTCCCAGCAGCATGGTCAGGTAACCCCGGCGTTCGCTCTGGGTCAGCTCCAATTCGGCGGCGAGATCTTGCAGCAACTTCCGGGCGGGAGAGAGATCGGCCTCGGCGGCAACGATTTCGAGTTCCACAAACTGCCCCAAACCTGTCACGAAATCGATGGCGACCTCCACGTCCCGTCCACCGCGGCTCAGCGTCCATGCCTGCCGTGTCTTTTCGACCTGCAAGACGGGCCGAAAACCAACCGCCAGCAGCCATTCCCCGAGTTTCTCGCGGGCCTGGTCGCCGGCCAGATCGAGCTCGATCTCGCGGCGGGTCTTCGATTCACGATCGACCAACGGCCCCTTGTAGGTGAGCGAGGTCTGGCCGTTGGTGTCGCGAATGCGGACCGCTTCGTCGGTTTGGGCGAAATCGCGTTGGGGATGATTGAAGTACTGGTCGACCTGGCGGACTTGATCCGCCCGGCGGGCACCGAGACGTGACAAATCGGCCTCCAGCCGGCCTGTATCTTCGCAGCGGAATTTCAATTCGACTTCGAGCATTGGCGCGCCAGTTCCTGCAGCAAATCCCAGGTGTAGAGCCCCGTATCGTGGCCGTCGGACCACCAGATTTTGAGGGCGTAATTGCCCGAAAAGCCGAGCTTCACGGGAGTGACATCCTGGGGGACATCGGCGGGGTTGAGCGTCCGCTCGCCGCTGATTTCATCGATGCACCCCGCGCAGGGGCAGAGGCAGCGGACGAAATGGAAGGGGAGCCCCACGGGCGGGGTGTCGGGCCAGGCGACTTCAATAACCCCGGCGTCGCGCAACACGCGGATGGACGATGGGGGAGCGGCGGGCATGGTGATGACAGGGTGGGGGGAAGGGGAGCAGTGACGGGGACGCGGTTCGAAAGGGTGTTTTTCAGTTTTTCACCCTCGCTGGTAGCCTCGCGTGGCGTACAAGCGTCGATGATACCGTCTCGCTGTGGAACCGTCTTCCCCCGGCGGGACGCCCCTCACCGGGTTTGTGGGGGTGTGTGCTGTCTGGTTTTTCTGCCCTGGTGCCGGCATGGTGCTGCTGATTCTGGCCTGTGTGGGTTCGGGGTTTGTGATCTCGTGCCTGGCGACCGCTGGCATGCGGTGGCTGGCCCCGCGGGTCGGCCTGATCGATCAACCGAATTCCGCCCGGAAGGTGCATCTCAATCCGACCCCCCTCGGAGGGGGGTTGGGAGTGTTGGCGGGAGTGGTTGTGCCGCTGCTGGTGGGGTTGGCGATCGTGACGGCGGTAGCCTCCGGAGCCCTGTCAGACTCGTGGCTGCCCGAGGTTCTGCGGGACCATGTCGCCGGTGTTCTCTCGAAGCGCGGTTCGCTGGCCGCACTCCTGGTGGGGGGCCTGGTGATCTCGGCCCTGGGGCTGCTCGATGATCTGCGCCCTCTGGCCTGGCGGCCCAAATTGCTGGTCCAGTTTCTGGTGGCGGGGGGGCTGGTCGCCTCGGGTGTCAGGGCCACAGTCTTCGCCCAGGCTGCCTGGGTGGGCGATCTCATCACTCTGTTCTGGATTGTGGGGCTGACCAACTCGTTCAATTTTCTCGACAATATGGATGCGCTGTCGGGGGGCATCGGCCTGATCGCAGCCACCGTGTTCGCGACGATCCTGCTGACCGCGACCGCGACCCCCCATTGGTTCGTGGCCGCGTTTCTGCTGCTGATTGCCGGTTCACTGGCCGGTTTTCTGGTCCACAATCGCCCCCCGGCGAAAATCTTCATGGGAGACGCCGGAAGCTGTCTGATTGGATTGTGGATCGCGTCACTGACGGTGCTGGGAACCTTTTACGACGACCAGCAGTCGGGACGGCATGTGATCCTCGCGCCGCTCTGTGTCCTGGCTGTTCCCCTCTATGACTTCTGCAGCGTGATTCTCATTCGACTCAGGCAGGGACGGAGCCCATTCCATGCGGACAAGTCGCACTTTTCCCACCGGCTGGTGGAACTGGGGCTCAGCAAGACCTCGGCCGTTCTGACAATTCACCTCGTGACCTTGATGACCGGGCTGGCCGGGCTGCTGCTCTACCAGGTTGGGGACTGGAATGGCGCGATCGTGGTGATGACGATGGTCCTGTGTGCTCTGGCCGTTATCGGCATTCTGGAAACCGCCGGGCGGTTGCGGCGGGAATCTGAGAAACGCTCGTGACGGGAAGCCCGGGAAATGTCACCTCCCGGCATGACGGATGCCCGCTGCGACCGATTCTTTGCGCACGAGACTCACGAACCGTTCCGAGAGTGTCCGAAGGCGACCGGCCAGCGGTTGCTGTATGCCGAGCGGTCCACTGCCAGTGGATGCAATCAGTACAAAAACCGGTTGCAGTCTTTGAAGTCGAACACCAGGAGGTCGGCAAGCCCTCCCGACAACAGGGGTGTCAACCGCTGCCGCAGTTGCTCGTGGAGCGGATGAGCCAGGAATCCATCCCGGGCGTCTTCGTCGGAAAACGTGATCACAATCGCGTGGGTGTAGCCCTTGTTGAGCCCTTCGGGACTGGTGTATGGCCCGGCGGAAACCTGGACCACACCGTAGACCTGCGAGGGAAGGTCATCATACGACTCGAAGACGGTTGCCAGATCGTCCCGATCGGAGGTCGGAGGGAACCGCAGCAGCATCACTTGCTTGTATTGGGCCATGGGAACCGGGGAGAGCGCGGCAGAGAATGAGGGTGGGGAATTTCAGCGAGGCGCGGCGGGGCCCAGCGTCAGACGGGTGAACTCCTGGACCCGACCCGTGATGGCCGGTTCGACAGGCAACCGCTCCATCGAACTGGCTCCATAAAACCCGACAATTCCCTCGGTATGATCGAGGATGTATTGGGCATCGGCCGGTTCGGCAATCGGACCTCCATGGCACAGCACCAGCAGGTCGGGCTTGATCCGGACAGCGGCATCCCGCATGGCCTGGACCCGTCGAGCCCCCTCGCCCAGGTCGACCGCCGTCTGGGCCCCGATCATCCCCTTGGTGGTGAGTCCGAGGTGAGGAATCAGAATGTCGCATCCGGCGGCCGCCATCGCAGCGGCCTCGTCGGGATTGAAGCAATAGGGGGTGGTCAGCAGGCCCATCCCGGCGGCCAGGCGAATCATGTCGACCTCGAGCCCGAAGCCCATGCCCGTCTCTTCGAGGTTGACCCGCATCACACCGTCGAACAGTCCCACCGTCGGGAAGTTCTGCACTCCAGCGAAGCCCTCCGCCTGCACCTGCTTCAGAAAAACCGGCATCAGCCGGAAGGGATCGGTGCCACAGACACCAGCCAGGACAGGGGTCTTGCGGGCGACAGGCAAGACCTCGCGGGCCATCTCCATGACGATCGCATTGGCATCCCCATAGGGCAACATCCCGGCCAGCGAGCCGCGCCCCGCCATCCGGAACCGTCCCGAATTGTAAATCACGAGCAGGTCGATTCCCCCCGCTTCCGACAGCTTTGCGGACAGCCCGGTTCCGGCACCACCTCCGACAATTGGTCGTCCGGCGGCCACCTTGCCCCGCAATCGCTGCAGGATCTGTTCTCGGGATTCAACCATCGTTTCAGCGGAGGAGCAGGGGAGAAATTGCGGGCTGGCAGAATGTGACCCTGGCGAGGGGTCGACCTCGCGGGTTCTAGCGTCCGCGTTTGAAACGCTGGGCGGCTTCGGTCAACACCGCCCGTTCACGCTTCGTCAGGGAGGACTCTCCCTGAGCCGAAATCTTGCGAAGGATGTCATCCACCCGCTCTTTGAATTCCTCTTCCGATTCGGTGTCGAAATCAGGCTGATGAGTGGCTTCTTCGGGTTGATGGACCTTGAGGTTTCCCGACCGCAGTGTCTTGTTCTGGCGTCGCCTGCGCCCCCAGGCCTGCCGATCCAGCAGGCGATCGAACCAGCCCCAGAGACGCCCCTGCAATTCAAAATGATGATAGAGCCAACCGAACGCCATGCCCCCCAGGTGGGCCCCATAAGCGACGGCCCCGACCTGCTTTTGCGCGACAAGAGAGTTCAACACCGGGAACAGGTTGTAGACCAAACAGACGACGGCCAGCCAACGCACCTCGAGAGGCAGAATGCCAAACACGTAGACGCGGCGACGCGGAAAGTGCATCGCATACAGCATCATCACCGCCAGCACAGCCCCCGACGCCCCCACCACCGGCAGGTCCGGTTGCTGAGACACCAGCGTCACACCGGCCTGAACAGCGACCGAGAAGACCGCCGCAGAAAGGTAAAAACGCAAAAACTCGCGACTTCCGTAGATTCCTTCGACATCGGGGCCAAAGAACCACAGCATCAACATGTTGCCCACGACGTGCCAGAGAGAATTCTCGTCGTGCACAAACGCGTAGGTCACCAGACGCCAGACCTGGAATCTGTCAAACGCCTCCCGGATCGTGAATTCCAGCCAGGCAGTCACGGGACTCTGAGTCAGATCCCGGGACGCTGACAGGGCTTGCAACACGTAGATAATGCCCGTCACCAACACGATTTGGCGACAGACCGAGCCCCCCACCGCCCAATAGTCGGAGAAGGACTTTTCATCTCGATAGTATTCGCGGTCGTAGAGCCCCATGCCGCTCTGGATCGTGAGGATGACGGATCGGAATCCCGGCGAGGAACGAACCGTCCTGATTCGCCGGAAGCGATTTATTGTAGACGCTGCCAAGCAGGTTCTGGTAGCCGTTTCATTGCTGATTTTGAATGTGCGGCCCAGACGGGATTGAATTTCAGGGCAGGTGTTCAAACCAGTGGGACGGGGGACATCCCAGGTGGGGGCCCGGGGGCTGGCCCGTTTCGAAACCCCGCCGCTGTCAGGAATGACTATTCGCCGGTCTCAGCGTCAAAAATGTGATCTCGGGCCGGCAGTTCCAGCGCCAGGGATACATCCCGCCGACTCCCCGACTGACCCTCAGCAGGGTTGGCGATCGGTCGAAGGTTCCCGCTGCATACTTCACACCAAACAGGCTGGGGGAGTAGATCGGCCCCACAACCGGCACACACACTTGTCCGCCATGGGTATGGCCGGCCAGCATCAGGTCGACACCGGCTCGACGGGCGGCCGGAAGGTTGTCGGGGGTGTGCGACAACAAGAGCCGGAAATCTCCCGGTTCGGCGCAAGACCAGTTGGGCCCCGGGCCCCACCAGGGACGCTCGTCCCCCGCAAGGACTACCGGATATCCGCGCCAGACCAGACGTTTCGTCTGACCACCGGCGTTCTGCCAACCCAGGTTTTCCAGTTGCTGCCGGGTGCGGGCGATATCACCCCATTCCCAATCGTGATTCCCCTGCAGAAAGAAGCAGCCCAGAGGAGCGGTGAGACGGCCCAATGTGGGGCCGATCCACTCGTGCAGACATACATCATCCAGCAGGTCTCCGGTGAAGACCACCAGATCACAGGGCCGCTCCCGGGCGAGTTCGACCACCCGCTCGAAAAAGGGGAGGGACACTCCTCCCGTGTAGTGCAGGTCACTCAGGTGGAGAATCCGCAGTCCATTCCAGGCGGCTGGCAGCCGGGGCAGAGCCAATTCCAGTTCGATGATCTCCAGCGAGAGGATCTCGTTACCGGGAATCGACAGCCACCAGTTGTTGCGGCCCCCGCGGTCGACAGGGGGCTCAGGGAGTTCCCGGCCGATGTCATGGAGCTGATGCCGCTCCGACATGATCTGCCGGGCCGGGGACCGCCGCATCAATACCACCCATCGCAGCAGCCACAACAGGGCCACGGTCATGAATGCCAGACCCACCCAACGCGTGGACCAGCCGAGATCGTCGGGATTGCCCCCCGCCAACAGCCCGGGCTTCCCCCAGCCGATCCATCCGATCCACGCCAGACTCGCGACCGGGACCCACGCAAAATGAAAAAGCTGCAGCGGCAGCATCAGGCGATGCCGCAGCCGCAGCCCATGCATCCGGTTGATGAAGCCGATCCAGAACAGGGCGTGCCCCACAATGGGCAGCACAATCCAACCCATGATCTTCAGGATCGTCAGCATCTGCCGCCACTCACTTCAGCAGTTCGGCCGGCTTGACTCCCAGCTTGGCACCGTTGAACTTGAAGGGAAGCGGCTTGAAGTCCCCCACGAGCTCGACATTCGACTTCTCGGGAATCTTCCCCTCGAGACCCGTGCACCAGTAGCAGGCATTCACCAGCAACCGGCGGACCCCTTCATTCGAGAAGTCGGTTGAGGCTCCGATGGTCGAGGTGAAGATCCGGGCTTTTTTACCCGCCGCCCCGGTGTACGACTTGACCCACGCAATCGGCATCATGGGCTTGTTCTTGTCTCCCTCGACAGGAGGATCGTCGAACTTCATTCCGGTCAGCACCGCTCCCACCAGCAACGGCTGGCTGTCGCCCGGCAGCGGCAGACGGACACCATACACATCGGTGGGGCCCCACACGTCACCACTTTTGATACCACGCAGGATGGGATGCTGTTCCTGCCCAGGGGCCACCATTCCCCGGGTGCTCTCGCTGCCATGATTGCCATGATGGCTGATCCAGGTCTCGCCCAGCACCTGCCGGCCGAATCCACCGTCGAAGTTGTCTCCCTTGTGCGTCCAAGTGTATTTCTTGAACTTCGATTCCCCCTGGAAGTTGAACGCATGCGTGGCGGTGCGGATGCCGATCACCGGCTTGCCCGACTCGACGTAGTCGACGATGTGCTGCATCTGGTCATCGGGCAGACTGCGAAAACGCAGAAAAATCACAGCCAGATCGGCGGTCTTCAACGCCTCAAGACCGGGAATGTTGTCCGATTGGTTGGGATTGATCGTTCCGGTGGCGGGGTCAATCGCGAACAGCACAGTGCACTTGAAGCCGTGACGCTCCGAGAGGATTTTGGCCAGTGCGGGGAGTGTTTCCTCGGAGCGGTATTCTTCGTCACCACTGATCAGTACGACATGCTTTCCCTCGCCGGGACCCGCCTTGCCGGGCAGTACGATCCAAGGATCCTCGGCCCGCGCCGCCGAGGCCACCGTGGCCGCGACGAACGCCGTCAGCAGGCTCCAGGCGACAGCTTTTCGAGTCAGACACTCACCACCAAATCGAACGCTCGCACGCATGGAATTGCAACCTCACGAGGTGGAATGAACTCGGACGAAGGGGGCCGAAACGTCACAGCCCAAACTTCGCCAGACCAGGCGGGCCTCCGCTGGACTGGTCATCGACGTCCCGACGGTTCGGCTACTGGAGGGCTAGGTTTTAGCCTCTGGCGATCGGGAGTGCATCCCAGCAGCAGGGACCTGGTGCCCGCGCCGGCTCGACAAGAGCACGTGCTGGCAACGTTGCCACAGGCCAAGCGACCAGTTCCCGCCTCCCGGACTAGGCCAGCAAGTCGTGGACAACCTCTCCATGGACGTCAGTCAGCCGGAAATCGCGGCCGGCGAACCGGTAGGTCAGACGGGTGTGATCAAACCCCAGCATGTGCAGCATGGTGGCATGCAGGTCGTGCAGGTGGACCTTGTTCTCCACCGAGTAATAGCCGTAGTCGTCCGTCTTGCCATACACCAGCCCGGGCTTCGCTCCTCCTCCCGCCAGCCACATGGTGTAACCCTGGGGATTGTGGTCGCGGCCATCGTCTCCCTGCGCCACGGGGGTCCGGCCGAATTCCCCCCCCCACAGCACCAGCGTGTCTTCCAGCAGTCCCCGGCTTGCCAGATCGGCCAGCAGGGCGGCGATGGGCTGGTCAACCTCCAGGGCATTCTTCGTATGGTCGGCCCGCAGTCCTCCATGCTGGTCCCACTTGTAGCTGTGCGTGCATTGCACGAACCGCACCCCGCGTTCGATAAACCGCCGGGCCATCAGGCACTGACGGCCAAAGTTCGCGGTCTGGGGATTGTCGAGTCCGTACAGCTTCTGGACCGCCTCACTCTCGCCGGAGAGGTCCTGCAGTTCGGGAGCCGCCGACTGCATCCGAAATGCCAGTTCAAACGAGTTGATCCGGGCTTCGAGAGCCGTATCAGGGCCGGTTTCGGTCTGACGCTCCACATTGATCTCATGCAGCAGGTCGAGTTCCATCCGCTGCAGGTGCCGGGCCGTCCCTTCGGCGTTCTCGATGAAGGGGATCTTGGCCCGGTCGGAGGGAATGCTGGCGTTCCCCAGCGGGGTTCCCTGGTAGACCGCCGGCAAAAACGCCGAGCTGTACGCGTTGACCCCGCCATGCGTCAGCGTGGGGCAGATCGTAATAAACCCGGGAAGATCCTGATTCTCGGTCCCCAAGCCATAGGTAATCCACGAGCCCATGCTCGGTCGCACGAAAGTATCGCTGCCAGTGTGCAACTCCAGCAGAGCTCCCCCATGGCGGGAATTGGAGCCATGCATCGAGTTGATGATGCACATCTTGTCGACATGCCGGGCGACGTGCGGGAAGAGTTCGCTTACCCACGCGCCCGATTCTCCATGCTGCTGGAATTTCCAGGGGGACTTCAGCAGGTTGCCGGTCGCCGAAGAGAAGACGCGGGGCTTGGCGAAAGGGAGGGGCTTGCCGTGGTCCCGCTCGAGCAGCGGCTTGTAATCGAAGGTGTCGACCTGGGACGGTCCGCCGTGCATGAACAGGAAGATCACCCGCTTGGCCGTGGGGGTGAACTGCGGATCGCGGGGGGCCAGGGGATTGGCGGAGCCCGCTGCCTGGCCCGGTTCGGCCGCCAGTCCGGCGAGGGCGAGGCCGCCAAAACCTGCCGCCGCCTGGCGCAGCATGGTCCTCCGCGATACGAAGCGGTCTTCATCGAAACACCAGGTGCGGGACATCACGCTACTCCACGTAGATGAATTCATTGGACGCCAGCACAGCCCGGCAGAGTGCTTGCCACGCCCGCTCCTGAGGCGTGGAAGATGCGACGGCCCCGGCGCCGCCGCCGGTTTCCGTTCCATTCGCAGCCGCCCGCACGTATCGCTCCACGAACTCGAGGCTCCGGTCGACTTCCGTCGTGCGCGGCGGGCGAGCCAACGCCCGCTGATACAACTCGACGACCCGCGCGGCATCCGACAGGTCCGCAGAGGCCAACAGTTGCCGTGCCAGCTCGCGCGTCTGTTTGAGCACGAGGTCGCTGTTCATCAGAAAGAGAGCCTGGGGGGCGACCGTGGTGGTGTCGCGTCGACCACTCTGCACGCTGGGATCGGCGAAATCGAAGGCCTGGAAGACGTCGTACAGCGCACTGCGGACCACGGGCAGGTACAGCGATCGCCGCGGCGGGTCGTAGACCACCGGATTGATGTTGGCCGTACTGGTCACATAAGCCCGGTTGGGGGTGGGAAGCAGGGTGCCTCCCATGTTCGAGTCGAGAGTGTCGGCGACGGCGAGAATCGAGTCCCGCAGGGCCTCGGCCTCGAGCCGGCGACGATTGAACCGCCACCACAGACGGTTTTCGGGGTCTTTCTCGGCCGCCTCAGGGTTGAACCGGGTGCTCATCTGCCAGGTGGATGAGAGCAGAATCTGACGATGCAGCGTCTTCAAGGACCAGCCCTGCTCCTGCAGGCGCACCGCCATGAAATCGAGCAGTTCCGGGTGGGTCGGGCGGTCTCCGAGGCGCCCAAAATTGTCGGGCGAGCGAACCAGCGCCTCACCGAAGTGCCATTGCCAGACCCGATTGACAATCACCCGGGCCGTCAGAGGATTCCGCCGGTCGGTCAACCACTGCGCGAGTTCCAGCCGGCCCGACTGGCTGGAATTCACTTCACGCCCGTCCGAATTGGGGAAGACCTGGGGGAATCGACGGAGGGTTTCGGCCCCCAGGTTGAGGTGGCTTCCCCGCAGGTGAATCCGCAGGTTCTCGGGCTTGCCTTCGGTCACGGCCATGGCTTCCGGGAACCTGGGCAACGCCTCTTCAAGCGTCTTCTGTTCCTGCCGCTGGGCGGCCAATTCCTGGCGGATCGGTTCGGAGAAGAGTTCCTCGATGTTGGATGGCGGCTGCAGTGGCCCATCGGACGCATACAACGTCTGGCGGAAAGCCTCGAGGACCTCATCGCCCAGAGTGGTCAGCGAACGCGTCGCCTCGCGAGACTGCAATTCCTCCCAGCGGGCGGTCGCCTCGATGCCAAGTTGCTGGTACCGCGCCGCCAGTTCGGACAGGTTCGACGGAATGGGTGCGGCCAGCAATCGTTCGCGGATCTTCGCGGGCAAACCATCGGCCTGAGGGGCGGGGGGAGTCTCGCCCCGCTCGCGGGCGGCGAACTCGTGCCAGGTGCTCCAGACCGAGTCAGGTTGGGTTTTGTGGGCCGCGAGTGTCTGCATCACCGGCTTGATAAAGCCCGCCACCAGCGGGCGCTGTCGCACCGCCGCAGCGATTTTCCAGGCCCGCTCGAAGTCGGCCGGGCGGGCACTGTCATCGGGCACGGGGGCCAGCAGCAATTTGTCGATGTGCGGAAATGGACCGGGATTCTCGATGCGCAGTACGACCGGGCCCGCTTCCAGAGCCGCGACCGCCTCCACAAACCAGGTCTGGGTGTCGGGATTCCACGAGCCAGTCACCTGGCCCGCCGCGTCACTTCGCAACAACTGCCCCCCAATGCTCAGCCGGTTCGGCCGTGCGGACGCCGCAGCGTACCGCAACTCGATCTGGTACACCCCGGCCTGCGGGATCTGCAGGTCGAATTCGACGAAATTCGGGGTCTGGCCGGCGTTCACCAGCACACCAATCCCCTGACCATAGCCATCGCGTACCTTGTTGACATTCCCGCGAGCGAAGTCTTCGGCCTCAATGAACAGCGTCCCGGCGGGAGCCGGTTGCCCCACGGGAGGTCCCACACTCTGGACTCGGGCCAACAGGGTGTCGAGACGTCCCTGGGCTTCGGCCGCCAGCAACAGATCTCCCAGACCGCGACGGGCCCGGCCCAACACCGCGGACGATTCGGTCTGCACCCCCCGGGCGATATTGGCCTTCACCTGCTCGATCCGCTGCTGTTGCGCCCCGCGGGCCGCAACCACGTCGGGAGCCGCCAGCGGCAGTTCCTGCCAACGGGCGACCACCGAGAAATTCTCCATCGTTTTGGTGCTTTTGAAGATTCCGGCAAGCGAGTAGTAGTCGTCCTGCGTCAGCGGATCGAACTTGTGGTCATGACACCGGGCACAGCCCATCGTCAGCCCCAGCACCGCCCGACCGAGCGTATCGACCTGCTCGTCGATAATGTCCATCTGCATCTTCACCGGGTCATCCTCGGCGAGCATCTTCGCCCCCAGCGAGAGAAACCCGGTCGCCACCGTGCGTTCCAGCAGATCTTCCACGCGTCCCGTCGGCGGCAACAGGTCTCCCGCCAACTGTTCGTGAAGAAACTGATCGAAGGGCTTGTCGGCATTCAGCGATTGAACCACGTAGTCGCGGTAGCGGAAGGCGTTCGCGTAGGCGAGGTTCTCATCGAGGCCATTCGAGTCGGCATAACGCACCACGTCGAGCCAGTGTCGCCCGAAGCGCTCTCCATATCGGGGAGACGCCAGCAGCCGGTCGAGCACCCGCTCAAACGCCTGCGGGGATTCATCCTCGAGAAAATCTGCCACTTCCCGGGGGGTGGGGGGCACCCCGTGGAGGTCGAGGGTCGCCCGGCGGATCAACGTTCTCCGGTCCGCCGCTGGTGCCGGAGCCAGTCCGGCGTGTTCCAACGAGGCCAGGACAAACCGATCGAGCGGCTCTCGCGCCCATCCGGCATTGTGATTGGCGGGAAGCTCCGTCAATTGGGGAATCTGGAATGCCCAGAACTTCCGGTCTTCGTCGGTGATCGCCCCCGTGTTCCGCGGGGCGCCGCCAGTGGCCCCCTCCGTTGAAACCTGCGGCCAAACGGCTCCCTGTTTCACCCAGTCGGCCAGCAGTGCGATTTCGGCATCGGGCAATTTCGAACGGGGGGGCATCTTGAGGTCCCCGGTGTACCGGACCACCTGGATCAGCAGGCTTTCGTCAGGCTTTCCAGGGACGATGGCGACACCGCTGTCTCCTCCCGCCAGTGCCTGCGGTCCCAGGTCGAGCCGCAGCCCGGCCTTGGTCTTCTCTGCCCCGTGACATTCCAGGCAGCGGTCAATCAGGATCGGGCGGATCTTGCTTTCAAAGAATGCTTCGGCCTCCGCTCGATCGGCGGGGGAGCGGGGGGCATTCCCGTCGGCCTGTCCCCAAGCCAAGCCCGTCCAGGCCCAGCCCAACCCCAGAACGCCCAGGGCGACACGACGCAGAACAGCGGAACCACTCAGCATGTTGGATCGAAGTTGGCAGAACAGGTTCACATCAGTGTCCATACATGCATCGTACCGGATCGAGGCCCCGGCTTCCAGACTGGTCCGGGGTTTGAAATGGGGGTTGTGTGGGGCGAGGCACCTTCTGCCGAAGCGATGACTTTCCGCTGTTTGAGCGGGGGATTCCCACTGAAAGTGCCGGTCTGCTGCCTTCCATCGAGGGTGACCTCGGGAGCCGCTGTTTTTGAAAAGCCGCTCCGCTTTCGTTACTCTCACCGGCGTTCTTGATCGTCTCCCTGGATTTTCCCGCGGACCGGAATGCCCGACACCCCCGATTCGTCCCTCCCTGTTCCCCGTGTGGGAATCATCATGGGCAGCACGTCTGACTGGGAGACCATGCAGCATGCGGCCCAGACCCTGCAAAAACTGGGGGTACCCCACGAGTGTCGGGTGGTTTCCGCCCATCGCACTCCCGACTGGATGCGGGAGTACGCCCAGTCCGCGGAGAGTCGTGGGCTGCAGATCCTGATCGCCGGGGCGGGAGGAGCGGCTCATCTGCCTGGAATGACGGCATCGTTCACCCTGCTGCCCGTACTGGGGGTCCCGGTTCAGAGTCATGCCCTGCAGGGGTTGGACTCACTGCTGTCGATCGTGCAGATGCCGGGGGGGGTTCCGGTCGGCACGATGGCGATTGGCAAGGCGGGAGCCATCAACGCCGGCTTGTTGGCTGTCCGGATGCTGGCGGTGAACGATCCCGCCCTGAGGACTCGTCTGCAGCAGTTCGCCGATGATCAGACCCGGACCGTGCTGGAGGCCCAACTGCCATGAGTCTTCCGAAAACACGGACGGACTTTGAACCGATTCTTCCAGGGGCCACGATCGGGGTGCTGGGGAGCGGGCAACTGGGGCGGATGTTTGCGATTGCCGCCCGGCGGTTGGGCTATCGGGTGCATACGTTTTCGCCCGACAGTGACACTCCGACCGGGCAGGTGGCCGACCGCGAAGTGACCGCCTCTTACGACGACCTGGCAGCCGTGCGGGAATTCGCCTCGCAGGTATCGGTCGTCACCTTCGAATTTGAGAATGTTCCGGCAGCCACGGCGGAGGCGGCTGGGGCGCTGGTTCCTGTCCGGCCGAGTGGGCAGGTGCTGCACATCACCCAGCATCGTCTGCGCGAGAAAACATTTTTGTCGGAATCGGGGTTCCCGGTGACCCCCTTCCGTCGGGTCACCTCTCTGGCCGGGTTGCAGGCGGCGTTGGCCGAGTTCGGTGCGCCGGCCATCCTGAAGACCGCCGGGTGGGGATACGACGGCAAGGGACAGGTGCGAATCAACCGGGTCGACGAAGCCGCGGAGGCCTGGGGAAAGCTGGCCACCAACGAAGCGGTTCTCGAAGCCTTTGTCGATTTCGCTGCCGAGGCTTCGGTCGTGGCGGTGAGGGGGCGGGGGGGGGAATGTGTTTCGTTTCCGATGATCGAAAACAGCCACAGCCACCACATTCTCGATCTGTCGGTCTGTCCGGCCCGCGTCCCCGCGGCCGTCCAGCAGGAAGGTGAAACGCTCGCGCGCCGGGTTTTGGAGGCGCTCGACGTGGTCGGCGTTCTGTGCGTCGAGTACTTCGTGGGACGAGACGGCCGGTTGTTGATCAACGAATTGGCCCCCCGACCGCACAATTCGGGACATCTCACCATTGACGCCTGCCTGAGTTGCCAGTTCGAGCAGCAGGTGCGGTCGATCTGTGGTCTCCCTCTGGGATCGGTGGAGCAGGTCCGGCCGGCCGCGATGGCCAATCTGCTGGGAGACCTTTGGTTCCCCCGATTCCCCAACTGGGTCGCCGCCTGCCGCGACCCGCGGGTCAAGCTGCACCTGTACGGCAAGGCCGAGGCTCGCCCGGGACGGAAAATGGGACACCTCACAGCTCTGGCCGATACTGTCGAAGAGGCCGTGGCGCAGGCCCAGGCCGCGCGGCAACGTCTGGGTGAATAGTCGCGTCAAAAGGTTTCCGGCCGAATCCCGCCCGGCGTCGTGAACGAATCCTGAGCGGTCGGCTCGGCGTTACCGCTTCTCTTCACAGCAGCGGTCGGGGGGTCAATCCCGCGCGACACAGGTGCGGCGGAGCAGAACAATGGCGTCGGCCGACATCGCCTCTTCGCGGCCAATGGGCCCCACCTTCTCACCGGTTTTCGCCTTGATGTTGACGCAGTCGGCCGGCAAGTCCAGCAGTTGGGCGAGATGCTGGGCGATGGTCGGCTTGTAACTCGAGAGCTTGGGACGCTGGGCAAACAGCGTGCAGTCGAGATTGACTGGTTCCCACCCCAATTCCCTGACTCGGGCGAGGGCGGCCTCGAGGAAGATCCGCGAGTCGAGATCCTTGTTGGCCGGATCGGTGTCGGGAAAAAGCTCCCCGATATCTCCCAGAGCGGCTGCTCCCAGCAGAGCATCGGTGACCGCATGCAGCAGCACGTCGGCATCGCTGTGACCCACGAGGCCCCGATCGTAGTCGACCCGCACGCCCCCCAGAATCAGGGGGCGATCCGGTCCCAGGCGATGTGTATCGTGGCCCAGTCCCACCCGGTACTCAAAGTCGCTCATCGGTGTTCACACGTGGAGTCGTAGCATTTGCCCGGAAGCAAATTAGCGATCGCCGCCGACGCGTGCGACTCTGGGCGGCAGACCGACACGGTCACGGGCTTAACCACGATTGCATGGGATTCTGGGGCAGCATCAGCCCCACCAGAATGTCGTACGCGGCATGCGCCCCCACGGCGATTCCCAACCCCCGGTTGACCATCAACGTCGCGAAGAAGATTCCCGCGATCGCCCGGAAGGCAAACCCAAACGGCTCGTAGGCATCACCGGCAGGGCCGATGTAGTGGGCCCACGAAAACAACAGGCTGGAGCCCAGCACCGCCCAAAGGATGGCCGGTCCCCGATCGAAGAACAATCGGAGCACGCCGAACATCAGCGGCAACAGCGCGGCCCGGAAGAGCAATTCTTCATAGATTCCGGCTCCCAGGAAACTGACCGCACGAGTCAGTTCGGCGGTGGTGGGAATGGCGATGGCCGCCGTCGGGGGAACGCTTTGCGCGGCGTTGTACTTGTCGACCAGGATCGACTGGGTCTCACCCAGAAAAACCAGGCAAAATCCATAGACCACACTCTCGCAGAGCATTCCGAACAAGGTCCCCAGCGAGGCCCGCCAGCGGTAGCCTCCCGCGATTTGCCAGAACAGCAGGCCAATCATCAGGACGACTGGCAGAAACCACGGCTGTTCGAACCCGAACTGCTGGAGGGTGCTGCGGATCCAGTAATCGGCACCATTTCGAACCGGCTCCTCGGGAGCCGAACGAATGTATGCGGCCCCCAGTTCGTAAGACGCCAACAGCGGCAGCACAAACAACAGCGAGGCCAGAGGTTGCCGCGAAACGTACCAGTACTCGTCCCGATACCGCCCCTCGAACTGGCGGACGTACTCCCGGTCGTGAAGTTCCCGTTCGTCCCGATCAATTTCCCTGTCGTCCGACCCAAACCACATGCTGTCCACCTCCCGCGAGACCAAGCCGTCATCTCTGGGTCGGCACACGGCGTGGGATGGCCCCAGAGTTTCTGGCAGGATTCCGTCTGGCGCGATTGTCGGCAGGAAACCGCTTGTTCCGGTGGAGACAATCAGGCTGGAATGATCGTTGACTCCTGTTATCTGCACTCCAGCAATTCGGCCAGATGCATCACCCGAATCGGCTTTCGTTGCCGATGGAGCGCCCCACCGATGTTCATGAGGCAACCGGTGTCGGTACTGACCAGCACGTCGGCCCCGGTGGCCGACACGCAGGCGGTCTTCTCATTGACCATCGCCCCGGAAATCTGCGGATACCGCACCGCGAACGAGCCGCCGAAACCGCAGCAGGTGTCCTGCTTCTCGGGGGCCAGATATTCCACCCCCTGCACATGCCGGATGAGCGTTTCGGCCTCGGTCTTCAGACCGAGGCCCCGCAGGTGGCAGGCATAGTGATAGGCGACTTTGCCCTCGAAACGTGCCCCGACGTCGACCACCTTCAATTGGTTGACCAGGAATTCACTGAGCTCATGGGTCCGTTCGGCGAGATCGCGGGCGCGGGGCCCCCAGACGGGATCGTCGTGGAACAGGTGGGCAAACTCGATGCGAACCATGGCCGCACATGATCCGGAGGGGACCACCACGGTCCGTCCATCGGCAAACGCCTCGATGGTGTGGCGCGCCAGATCCCGGGCACCATCCATGAACCCGCTGTTGTAGAACGGCTGTCCGCAACAGGTCTGCCGTTCCGGAAAGTGCACGGTCAGTCCGAGTCGCCGCAGCAGGCGCACTGTGGCCACCGCCGCATCCGGGCGCATCACATCTCCCAGGCAGGTGGCCATCAACGAAACTTCCACTCGGGGTACCTCGGATTCGGTTGAGGGAGGCGTTTGAGACGCGGCGAAGTATACTGGAGATTCGGGAGAGGGGGCAGTCACCATCGTTTGAGGAGACCGTTCGGATGTGGCGAAGTCTGCTGGTGTGGGGGATCGCGTTTGGTTTGGGTGGGGCAGGGGGGCTCGCGACCGCGCAGACCGCGGGCCGGGTTGAAGTGGTGCGGCTTCCCGCCGGCGACTTGCAACCCCAGATTGTGGTCTCCGGCGAAGGTGTTCTGCATCGGCTGACGTTCCGGGGAGATCCCGCGGCGGGAGATGTCTGGTATGCCCGGCGCGGTCCCGAGGATGCCGACTGGTCGCCGCCGATCCAGGTGAACCACCAGGAAGGAAGCTCGGTGGCGACCGGCACGATCCGCGGACCGCAGTTGGCCGTCGGCCCCCGGGGACGCGTGCACGCGGTCTGGAACGGTTCGGCCAAGGCCAACCCCCGCGGCCCCGGAAAACACGATGCTCCGCTGCTGTACACCCGTCTGACCGATGACGGACTGGCATTCGAGGCCGAGCGCGATCTGATTGGTGCGGCGTACGTTCTCGATGGAGGCAGTTCGGTCGCCGCCGATCACGATGGGCGCGTGTTCGTCATCTGGCATGCGGGGACCACCGGCGAAGAACACCGCCGCGTCTGGATGGCCCGATCGACTGATGAGGGGCGGACCTTCGAACCCGAGGTGGTCATTGATCCCAAGGCGGAAGGGGCCTGCGGATGCTGTGGACTGAAAGCGGGAGCCGACAGCGACGGGACCATTCATGTGCTGTTCCGTTCCGCACGGGAACGCAAACACCGCGATATGCAACTGCTGCAATCGCGTGATCATGGCCAGACCTTTCAGACACAGACCCTGGGCCTGTGGCAGGTCGACGCCTGTCCGATGTCGAGCGAGACACTGGCCGAGTCGGAGCAGGAAGTGGCCGTGGCCTGGGAAACCCGCGGCCAGATTGAATTCACCCGGATCAACAAGCGGACGGGAAAGGTCGGGAAGATCGAGCCCGCGCCAGGCAAGGGAGGGCAGCGCCGCCTGCCCGCCGTGACGTTCAATTTCCGGGGTGACCTGCTGCTGACCTGGACGGAGGGGACCGGCTGGAATCGCGGGGGATCCGTCGCCTGGCAGGTGTATGATGCCTCAGGGAAAACTCTGGGCTCACCCGGTCGGCAGGGGGATCTGCCGGTCTGGAGTTTTGCCGCTCCGACGGCCCGTCCCGACGGTTCGTTCGAAATTTTGTACTGAGAGCGTGCGAGACGGTCCGCGGTGAAGACCCGCCGCCTCGAGTGCCAACACAGGGGTTCGAAGATGTTCGGCTCATCCACTCCGCTCAACTGTCCAGCGCGAGGAGTTGTCATGTCGCGTCCGTCTTCCACTTGTCCCACCGGGTCGCATGGCGGACGAACGCAGTTGGCTCTCCGGCCGCTCGTTGGGAGGTGCAGCGCCTGGTTGGGGGCTGTCGTGCTGTTGGTTTGGGTCGGCTTGCCTGCGGCACAGGCCGCCGACGAACCCGGCGACAGCCCCCGATGGAAGGTTGGCCTGGGGCGCCGTGAGATCACCCCCGAAACTCCCATCCGTCTCTCCGGATTTGGCTTTCGCCGGGAGGAATCGGAGGGAGTCCGGCAGAGACTGTGGGCCAAGGCGCTGGCGATCGGGACGGGCGCGGAGGATCCGGTGCTGATCATCACGCTCGATGCGATGGCGATCTCGAACGAACTCGTTCAGGAGATTGTTGAGCGGATCCGCCGGGGGGCGAATATCCCGGCAACGCATGTGGCGGTGACAGTCACCCACTCACACACCGCCCCCATGCTGACCGGAGTCTGCCCGACCCTGTTCGGAATGCCGATACCTCCGGACCACCAGGCCCACATCGACCAGTACACGAGGTTCCTGGTCCAGGAGGCAGCCGAGGCGGGGATCTCTGCCCTGCGGGAGCGAGAGCCGGCCACACTCGTCTGGGGACAATCCCGGGCCGGATTCGCCCGGAACCGCCGCACCCCGGAAGGTCCGGTCGACCACGATCTTCCAGTGCTGTTGGTGAAAAACCGGAGGGGAGAGACCGTTGCGGTCTATACCAGCTATGCCTGCCACTGCGTGACGCTGTCCGACAACCGCGTCTCGGGTGACTGGGCAGGCTATGCGCAGGAGCATCTGGAGAGACTTTTTCCCGGGGCGCTGGGATTGGTCTCGGTGGGGTGCGGGGCCGACTCGAATCCAAGTTCGGGAGTGACGGGCGACAAGGCCGACGTCGCCGCGGCCCAGGGGCTCGAGGTTGCCGAGGCGGCCCGGCGGGTCTCCCAGGACGCTCTGCGTCCCGTTTCCGGCCCGCTGCGTGTGCATTACGAACGGTTGAGCCTCCCGTTCGATCGCCTCCCCTCCCGGGAGGAGTGGGAGACCCGGGGAGCACGCCAGGACGCGATCGGATATCACGCCCGATATCAACTGGCCAAACTGGACCGTGGGGAAAGCCTGCCCAACCAGCTCGAATATCCCGTGCAGACCATTGCCTTTGGCGATTCGTTGGCCATGGTGTTTCTGTCGGGCGAGGTGGTGGTGGATTATGCCCTGCGGTTGAAGCAGGAACTTGATTCCAGCCGGGTCTGGACCAATGGATACTCCAACGGCGTCGCGGGCTACATTCCCAGCGAAAGAATCCTGCGCGAAGGGGGGTATGAAGGGGGTGGGGCGATGGTCTACTTCGATCGTCCCACCCGGTTCGCTTCGGGGCTCGAACAACCGATCATCGACGCCGTCCTGCGGGGACTGCTGCCGGCATTCGCATCATCCGTCGACACTTCGCGCACCCGCGGAAGCCGCCCTCTGTCTCCCGAGCAGTCGCGGGGGGCGTTGCGTCCCCGGCCAGGACTGACCGTTGATCTGATGGCGAGCGAGCCGGCGACCACCTCCCCCGTGGCGATTGACTTTGGTCCCGATGGCTCTCTGTGGGTCGCCGAGATGTACGACTACCCGCTGGGGCTGGATGGAAACTACCAGCCGGGAGGCCGCGTGCGCCGGCTGACATCCTCCCGGAATGACGGACGGTTCGACCAATCGGCGATCTTCCTGGAGGACATTCCGTTTCCGACGGGAATCACGGTGTGGCGGAATGGCGTTCTGGTCTGCGCGGCCCCGGACATCCTGTTTGCCGCGGATACCGATGGGGATGGCCGGGCCGATGACATCCGCAAGTTGTACTCAGGATTTGGTACCCACAATTACCAGGCCCGGGTGAACAGCCTGGAATATGGACTGGATGGCTGGGTTTATGGTTCATGTGGGCTCTTCGGCGGGAAGATCGTCAACTTCAAAGGGGAGACCTTTGAACTGGGGGACCAGGACTTCCGCATCCGGCCCGACACGGGTGAACTCGAAGCGGCCACTGGCCGGACGCAACAGGGCCGTCCGCGCGACGACGCCGGCAACTGGTTCGGCTGCGACAACAGCACTCTCTGCCGGCACTATCCGCTGCCGGCCGATGCCGTGCGGCGGAATCCCCATGTTCCCGCTCCCCCCGCGGGTTTCTTTGCCGAGGAGCCGGGCGAGCCGCTGCGGCTGTACCCCGCGCGCGACGTGCAGTTGTTCAAACTGTCTGGACCGTCGGGAAGAGCCACCGCCGCGTGTGGTCTGGGGGTGTACCGGGACGAACTGCTGGGGCCGGATTACCGGGGGAATGTCTTTACCTGCGAACCGGTGAACCTGCTGGTGCACCGGATGAAGCTGATTCCACGCGGCTCCAGTTTTGCCGGCCAGCGGGCCCAGGGAGAAGAAACCTCTGAATTCCTGACATCGGATGACACCTGGTTTCGCCCGGTGCAGGCCCGGACAGGCCCGGACGGGGCGTTGTGGATCGTCGACATGTATCGCTTCATCATTGAGCATCCGCGCTGGATTCCTCCCGAGGAAGTCGCCCAGCTCGATGTGCGGGCCGGACATGACCGCGGACGCATCTATCGGGTGCGCCCCACGGATGCACGCCTCGCCGCCTGGCCCAGTCTGGAAGGAAAGTCTGGACCGGAGTTGGCCAGCGCCCTGGACAGCCCGAACGGCTGGCAGCGTGACATGGCGATGCAGATGATCCTGTGGCGTGCGGACAAAAGCGTCGTTCCCGCTCTGAAGACGTTGGCCAGCTCCTCTCCCCGGTGGTGGACCCGGCTGCAGGCTCTGGTCACGCTCGACAATCTGGGGGCCCCCCCGGTTGAGCTGCTGCCGAACGCACTGTCTGATGAAGCCCCCGAGGTGCGTCGACATGCGTTGCGGATCGCGGGACCTCTCGTTCGTCTGCATCCGGATCTGGCCCAGAGCGTGCTGGCACGGATGTCCGACCGGGATCCACAGGTCAGGCTCCAGTTCGCGTTGACCCTGGGGAATCTGCCCGGGCAGCTTGCGGCCCAGCCGCTCGCGGAGCTGGCCGGAGGCGCCCAAGACGATTCGTGGCTGTTGGCCGGAGTGGTCTCAAGCCTGAACGCCAGCAATGCTCTGGCGGTGCTCGAGATGCTCACACACCCGGATTCGTCCAAACCGGTTGCCCCCCAGGTGGTCGAACCTGTGATCCAGACGGTGCTCGCGAACTCCCGCGATCGCGCCAGCGTGACGGCTTTGCTTGCGCAACTGCTCGGACATGATGAGCGGTTGTCGTCCCCCTGGGCTGAGGCGGCACTCGCCAATGTGCTGCAAGCGCTGTCCCGGCAGGGACAGGATCTGGACCTTCTCGAACCGCCATCCCTCCGTGAGGCCCTGTTCGCACAACTGGACCGGGCCCGCGAGCGGGTCGCGGATCCGAAGCGGGAACTGGCGCAGCGGCTCAGCGCGCTACGACTTCTGGGCTGGCACACCGCGGGGCAGTCTGCTGATCGGGACACCGTGCTGGGTCTGCTGTCTCCCCGGGAGCCGGTGGAATTGCAGTCGGAGGCCCTGGCCGCACTTCAGAAACAAGAGCTCCCCGAAACGGCCGATGGCTTGCTGTCGGGCTGGCGCGGTTACAGCCCCACGCTGCGGGGACGAGTTCTGGATACGCTTTTGTCCCGGCAGACGTGGCAACACGCACTTCTGGATGCAGTTGCCCGGGGAACCATCTCGGCGGCGGAAATCGACGTCGCCCGGCGCGAACGACTGGTTCGCAGCCGATCCGGGGACATCCGGGAATTGGCGGAGCGGCTGCTGCAGTCGAAGGCCGATCCCGACCGGGCGGCCGTGTTGGTCCGGTATGAGGCGGCACTGAGGGGAAAAGGCGTGCCCGACCGGGGCCGGCAGATCTTTACCCGAACCTGCGCTCCGTGTCATCGTCTGGATGGACTGGGGCACGCCGTCGGACCGGACCTGTCCATGGTGGCCGCGAAGACTCCTCGCTATCTGCTGCAGGAGATTCTGGATCCCAATCGCAATACCGACTCCCGCTACCTGGGGTATACGGCCCTCACAACCGATGGCCAGACGTTTGCGGGTGTGCTCGCCCAGGAATCAGCCACCAGCGTCACCCTGAGGGAGGCGGAAGGACGAGAGCACAACTTGTTGCGTGCGTCCCTCGAGGAACTGCAATCCACAGGCAAGTCGCTGATGCCCGAAGGACTGGAAAAAGAGCTGACCCCCGACGGCATGAGCGACCTGCTGGCTTACCTCGGGACACAACGAAGTCCGCCAAAAAAAGTGGCGGGAAATCGTCCTGAACTGATCACCCAGGCCCAGGGTCAGATTGCCCTGACGGCCGATCATGCCGCGATTCACGGTGGAGACATCACATTTGAAGGTCCGCCTTTCCAGAATATCGGGATGTGGCATGGTGTGAACGATTCTCTGGCCTGGGACTTCGAATGGCCCGAAGCGGCTGAGGTCGATGTCTGGATGCACTATGCCTGCCATCCCGACAGCGACGGGAACCGGTTTGTGGTGGAGACTGGCAGCAGTTCTCTGGAGGGGGCTGTGGCGGGGACGGGAGGCTGGAACAGGTATCGGACTGTGCGGTTGGGACGTCTGGCACTGTCTGCGGGCAAGCAACAACTGACGATGCGTCCCCAGGGACCACAGATCAAGGGCGCTCTCCTGGATCTGCAGGGGATCTATCTGACTCCAATCGAGGATGAACCGGTCCTGATTGTGCGGGCCCCCGCGAAACCCACCGATGAACCCGATACTCCCCAGGGCGCGGCCAACCGCATTCTCGACGATCAGGTTCCCGAGGCGGAACGGGAGGCGTTGATCCGGAAGTTCCTGCACGAGGCCCCCGAGCTTTTGAAGGGCATGACGTCTGGTCTGCAAGCGGGAACCCCTGAGGAATACCGCCGAATTCCCTGGATCTGGCGTGTGGCGATTGCCGCGGGGAAACAAAACGAGGCCTCGGTAGTGCGGGCGATTCTCGATCTTTCCCTGCCCAACGACGAACAGCCGCTTCATGATTGGCAGGCGGTGGTGATTGGCGGTGGGCTCATCAATGGGATCAGTCAACTGAACCGGTGGCCCGGAGAGCGATTGGAGGAAGTGGTCGCCGACCAACCTCTGCTGCGCGCACGCTGGAACCGGGCACTCGACTTGTCCGTGAGGATGGCTGAAGATCAGCGGGTTCCCACCGGAACCCGCTATGATGCCTTGCGCATGGTACCGCTGCTGGGTTGGTCCAAAGCGGGCCCCCAATTGCTGAAGTACCTGAGCCGGGGAACGCACGAGGAGTTGCAGATGGGAGCCGTCAGCGGAACTGTGGATGTGAACGCCCCGGAAGCAACACGTGCCCTGACAGACGCGCTGCTGGGACTGGCGGAAGGGAATCGGGAACTGGCTTTGTCGGGACTCCTGCGAGATTCGACTCGGGTCGCCGCGCTGCTCGACGCGATCGAATCCGGTGCCGCTCGTACGGAGTGGCTGACTGAGAACCAGCGCAGGAAACTTCTCGGCCAATCCGATCCCGGCTTGCGGCGTCGGGCCGAAGGGCTTGTGAAGCCTTAGGTCCGGGGGCAATCCAGTCGCGGGGAACAGCTTCGGGATCCGGCCGTTGGCCCCCGATGTGTCTGGAATCGGATCCTCACGATGCGACTGAGCCTTTGAAACCCAGTCGAAAACTGCCAAAACCAGTCTCAAACCGTCGATTCCATACCACACGAACAGCAATCAAGGAACAATAAAACACGATACCTGCCTTTCCGTCCCCCGCCTTCTCCTCCATCCCTAGACACGGTTTGAGATCAGTGATTGCATTTCCAACGCCGCTCGACTAATTCAAGAGGCTTCATGCCGTGGCTTACACTGAATTTCCGACAGGGTGTCGGAATTTTAGATTTCCAACACGAGAAAAGAGGTTGACCGGGAACAGGCTGGGTTGCCGGGACGCAGTTTCTCAAATACGCGGCAGAAATTGAACGATTGTGATTCCCACAGTGGCAACTGGTTCCGAATGTGGGGGCTGAAACGGGGTGGAAGGGTCTGAAAATTCAGGGCAGGTGAACAGATTTGACCATTTCGACTCCCGGAACGGCGGAGTCTGACTGGAATTGAATCTGTGGAATCGACGATGGATGGGAAAGTCATGACACAAGCAGTCAGAGGCCTTTGCGACATGCTGAACAGGAGAACCAAGTGGGCGGGATTCGGCTTTCCCCTGGGAGCGATGGGAACGGGAATTCCTGGCAGCGAGAATCCTTCCCCCGTGATCGAAATGGGGCGGTAAGGGAATGCGCTTCTACCTCGTAAGTGATGATGAACTGGTCAGTCTGGCCATCCGCAGTGCGATCCTGGATCGCGGCCTGGAGTTTCCCGCTGCGCAGCAGTGTCGCCTCCTGGGGGTTCCCGGCCTCCTGAGCCAACTCGCCCCCCCCGTGGTCAGTTCGTTGCCCGGCTGGGGGTCCCGGGATCGTCCCGACGACCAGCAGGTCACCATCATCCTCGTGATCCCAACCGATCTCGAACAGGGACTGCAGGTCATTCAGCAGATCCGCTCGGCCTGTACCCATCGACTCCTCGTGGTGGGAGAAATTCAGGACAGCCGTTATGTATTGCGGGCCATTCGCCAGGGGGCTTCCGAATACCTCGATCGAATGGATCTCGCCAGTGAACTGGCCAGTGCCCTCGACCGCCTGGACCAGCGGGTGCAGAGAGCCTTCAGTGTGGGGATCTGTTCCGCCATCGGGGGAGCCGGCTGCAGCGTGCTGGCTGCGAATCTGGCCTGTGAGCTCTCCCGAAGTCCGAGCCGGTGCGGTCTCGTGGATCTGAAGCTCGAGGGGGGAGATCTGGCGAGTTTGCTGGATTTGAAACCCCAGTACACACTGGCGGATGTCAACCAGAATGTGGATGGCCTCGACTATACCGTGCTGAAAGGATGCCTCGCCGCGCACTCCAGTGGAGCACAGCTCCTGGTCGCGTCTGTGCAGTTTCCCAGTTTTATTCCGATCGACATCAAGGGGGTCGGAAGGGTGTTCTCGATGCTGGGCCGCCAGGTGGATTACCTGGTGGCCGACCTCGATCGCTGCCTGGGGCAGGCGACCTTCGCCACCGCCCAGGCGGCAGACCTGCTGTTGTGTGTGATGCGACTTGATTTCGTATCCCTCCGGCGAACCAAGCTGCTGATCGACTTCCTGACAAACGGAAACGTGCCCCCCTCGAAGATTCGCATCGTGGCCAATCGCTACGGGCTGGCGGGGGAGATTCCCGTCGACCAGGTCGAAGAGGCCCTTCGCATGAAAGTCGAATTGCGCATCCCTGAAGACAGCAAACTGGTTCTGCGATCGATCAATAACGGGGAACCGGCGGTGTTGACGGCACCTTCGAGCAAGTTCAGCCGGAAGATCCAGGAACTGGCAGCCACCATTCGCGACCAGGCAAAACAGGTCAAACCCAAATCCTAGAGCGACGGAGAGAACGCGGCTCCCCAGCCCTCTGTTTGCTGCACATCTCCCGTCACGAGATCAGCGGACCCGCGTGCTTTCCAGTCGCGAACGTCGAAGGGTTTTCCCCAACGCGATCTTTTGACTTCTATTGAGGCCGGTCAGTCCCCGGGACCTCGCCCACTGCCCAGTCCCCCCAGCCCCCCCGGCCATCGCGGTCTTTCTCATCAGACCTTCGACTGGAAGAATCGGGTAATCCGGAATGAACCGGTTGTTCGGAACATAGCAGTCAGGCGCGAAAGGCCGATTCAACTGGAGCCGGTGGTCCATGCCACGACCGGGGGTCCCAGGGACACCCCGTACTGACGCCCCCGCTCTCTTCAACCGTCCGATCCGTCATGAGAACTGCTGGACACACGACTCACCCGGCCGGCTTCAAAAGGCGGCCCCTCCACTGGCTCGGAGGTTGTCTGGCTCTGGCGACCTCTCTGTCCGTGGCTGCCGAGCCTCCTCCGTCAGGGCTGTATCCGGTCACTCCTGCCGTTCCGTCGCGATTGGAGAATCCATCGCTGCGGCAGCAAAAGGCGGTCTCCTTCATCGATCGCATCTCCCAGAACGACGCCTCGATCTCAATCGTGGTCGGCCAGGGGCGCACCCTGACCCTGGGAAAGGAATTGCAGTGGCCGACCGACGACTCAGCCCCCCCGTCGGTGGCGGTGACCGACCCGATGATTGCCGACGTTGTGGTGATTGGTAACCGACAGATCCGGGTCCTGGGACGCCGGATTGGGGTGACCGACCTCACCATCAGTTCCGGGTCAGGAGAGGAATACAGCTACGAGCTGCACATTGAGATGGACCTGCGGCTGCTCGAAGCCAAATTGATGCAGCTCTTCCCTGATGCCCATGTGCGGCTCGCCCACCTGGGCCCCAACCTGATTGTGGAGGGCGAAGCCCGCGACACCCAGCAGCTGGACCAGATCACACGGGTTCTGAAAAAAGCGGTCTCCGCCACCATCACCATCGATCCCCGCGCCGCGAACCAGAGGCCCCAGGGGGGGGGCACGATGAATGGTTCCGCCAGCAACGCCAATTCCCAAACGGGCGCTCAGAGTTCTTCCGGCAACCAAAACGGCAACCAGACCGGCGATCCGAGCAACGACCCGAACGGCGATCCCTCCTCTCCGGGCATGGAGGAGGAACAATCTGAAGAAAGGCTCTCACTCCCCCAGGCGGGGAAGGCCTATACGGCCGGAGCTGTGGAAGTGGAAATCATCAACCTCATGCGGATCCCAGGGCCGCAGCAGGTCATGCTCCACGTGCAGATTGCCGAATTGAATCGCACCGCCTACCGCCAGATCGGCGCCGACCTGCTGTTTGAAGGTTCCGGAAACTTTGTGGGGACCCGGATGGCGGGTGGAACCAATGCCTCAAGCAATTCTTCAGCCGCAGGGATGCTGGGGAGCGTGGTTGCCAATTCGTCGACCGCCACCACGGCATTCGGGATTTTTGAAGGAGCAGGGTTCCACGCCTTCATTGCAGCGTTGCGGCGCAACAAGGTCTTCAAGGTCCTGGCCGAGCCAAACCTGGTGGCGATGCACGGACATCGGGCCGACTTCCTTGCGGGTGGGCAATTTCCCGTGCCAGTCCCCCAGTCGGGGGCCGGGGGAGGGCCCGCCACCGTCACCATCGAGTACAAGCCCTACGGCGTTTCACTCTCTTTCGTCCCCTACGTCATCGATGGGGAAATCATCCGCATGGAGGTCGATCCGGGCGTCAGTTCGATCGACTACTCACTGGGAACGGAAGTCTCGGGAGTCAAAGTTCCTGGGTTGAACACCCGGCAATCGCACACCACCGTGGAAATGCGCGAAGGGCAAACCCTCGCCATCGCGGGGCTCATGCAGGTCTCACTGGAAGGGACCACCGACCGCATTCCCGGACTCGGCGACCTTCCCTACCTCGGCCCTTTCTTCAGCAACACCACGGGGCAGCGGGTCGAGAAAGAACTGGTGGTTCTGGTGACTCCACACCTGGTGGAGGCGTTGTCGGCCGATCAGGTTGGGCCACTGCCGGGAGAAGAGGTCTATGAACCGAACGACCTCGAATTCTACCTCCTGAACCGCATCGAGGGGCACACTGGCCACCCTGAGTATCGTTCGACACTTCAGGCAGACGATCCCTGGGGATGCCAGAAACGCCTGTTGATGGAGTGCGAATACGTTCAGGGCCCCCACGGATTTTCCCAGTAACCCATGGTCCCCAGGGACTGAAACCATGCTGCACTCCAAGCCTCTTCTCTGGACGGGAAGCGTTCTGCTGGCCAGCCTGGGAGCACCGGTGCTCACAGCGAATGCCCAGGGTGTGCCTCCTGCTCCTGCGGGTGACACACCCGTCTTGCTGGCCGAACCAGCCGCGGTCCCGGAACCGGGACGGGTGCTGCTCAATCCTCCCGCTCCGACGATGGTTCCGCTGTACGAGGCGGAACCTGAATGCGAGCCCCAACCGACCCGCTTCCAGCAGTGGAAGCAGCAGCACCGGGCCAAGTGGGCCGACAAGATGTGGGGTTACCCCAGTGAGTTCCAGCGTCCTCCCGTCGGAGCCGACGTTCAGTTCTACCGGGAACAACAGAAACTGAATGGACGTCTGGCTCGCATGGCACTTTATGAGTACGACTTCCTTCCGGGAACCGCCGAGCTCAAACCCCGAGGCCGTGAGCATCTGGCCCGCATCTCGGAATGGCTGCCTCAGGTTCCCGGGGAAATCGCGATTGAACCAACGCGGGAAGGGCTGGAACTCGACGAGGCTCGCCGTCAGACGGTCTACCAGGAACTGGCTTCACTCCCATGTGGAGCCGCGCTGATCAACATCAAAACGGCGCGTCGACGTCACCCCGGCCTGGATGCCTCCAGTGGGCAACTGATTTTCGACAATCGCCAGCAACAAACCAAGATGCGCGGAATGTCCTCTCCCGGGGGAACGATGGGAGCCGGGACGGGAGCGGGACTTGGTGGTGCAATTCCCTGAACCAAAGCACACAGACTGAAACCATGCGCAACGAATACAAGTGGATTGTCTGCGGCTGCACTCTGATTGCCCTGGGAGTGGCGACCGGGTGCCGCACAGCCTCGGTGTTCAAGGGGCAGACCTCTCCCCTGGAGGATCCGGTTCCCACCGCCAGCCGACTCAGCGGTTCACAGGTCTCAGAAATCCAGGTCTCGCTCTGCCGGACCCTCGAGCAGCAGGGAAATCTGCAACGTGCCCGGGACGGCTATCGTCGGATCCTGGAGTCCGATCCAAAAAACGCTGCGGCCGCCTGGCGGTTGGCGGTGATCTCCGATCGACTGGGTGAGCTCGACAAGTCGGAGCCGTTGTACCGACAGGCCATTGAGGGAGACCCCAAAAACTCCGATCTTCTGGCCGACTACGGCTATTCGCTCTACCTGAAACGCCGCTGGGCCGAGTCGGAGAAAATCCTCCATGAGGCGAAGCGCATCGATCCGAAAAATGCCCGTGTCCAGAACAATCTGGGGCTGCTGCTGGCCCAGACCGACCGTCCCGACGATGCTCTGGCTGCCTTTCGCAGCGCGGGCTGCCAGGAAGCGGAAGCCCAGTCCAACCTCGGCCTCGTGCATGCGCTGAATGGCCGCGACGAAGCGGCCCGTCAGGCGTTCGAAAAATCGCTGGCCATCCGGGGGGACAGCAAGGCGGCCCGGCAGGGACTAACCGCCCTGAGGGCCAAAGCCCAGAGGCAACTGGCCCACGGAACCCAAACCCCCAGAGACGCGAAGTCGGCCCCGGATGTGGTGCCCGTCGTCCACGAAGAACCGGCAAATTCCGGGGCCCAAGTGGAGTTGGCCAGCCCCAAATCCCCCGCCCGGTCGGCCGATACCCAGGCCACGGAGCGATCTGGCCGGGCACGCATTGGAACTGCCCCCGTCACCACGGCGAACTGACCTCGCGGAGGAGCGTGATCCCGGATGGAGCAAGTCTGCGGTTTGCAACGCCTTCCGCGACTTGGTCACTCCACAAGATAGACGAGATTGCCCTTGGCCAGATCATATCCGCTGGCCATGATCGTCATGTTGCCGTTCCCCGACCACTTCACGTTCCCCACAACGAATTGGGTGTTGAACACTCCCTGGCCGGTCAAGGTCAGCTGAGACCATTTTGCGTAGATGGTGCCGGTCACCTGGCCGGCCGTGGCATTTCCCGCCACCGCCACCGGCATGTCGTTCCCCCGCCGCAGGTAGATCAGTACCCCATTGTAGATGCTGCCCGGGTGGTTGGAGGGAAGGCTCAAGGCATGCAGGGTGGCATCCGAAGTCACCGATGCTCCACCCCGCTGGGCACCAGATCGCAGGGGGGCCGACTCCCGGTCGTTGGAATCGGGCAGTCCGGTGTTGGGGTCATAGTCATTGGTTGTGATGTAAAACATGACTCCCTGGGCCCTGAAAGTCCCTCCCGTCACCTTCAACTCTCCCCCTTTGATCACATAGATGCCGGGATTGAGGGTGACTGTTCCACCCGAGACATTGATCTCGGAATAGATCCCAGGGTTGAAAGTTCCCGTGTAGGCTGTCGAACTGACGCGGATTCGGCCCCGATCAATATTCACCACGCCCGTCGCCACGGTCGGCGTGGGCAGATTGATCAACGGGTCGGGGTACAAACCGGCCCGGCATTTCAGCGGCGAATCTCCCCCGTCGATGTACGGACGAAAGCCGGCCGGATTATTGACCCCCCCACAGATCTTGAAGCTGCGTCCCCGGAAGGAACCGTTGGACCCGATATTCCCGGCATAGCCGTTGGCGTACCCGTCGACATTTCCTCCATTTTCATCCACCCCCCAGCCCTGGGAATTGGTGATACACCCGCCGTCGATGATCAATTGCCCGTTTCCGACGCAATTCAAACCGGGGGTGGCCTGCTTGTCGAGGGCGATGACCAGATCGGCTGCGGCGACCGTACGATAGCCCGCCACCGCCCGGGAGGTCAGGTTGGCCGAATTGGCAATTCCCATCGATCGGAGCAGTGGGGTGGCCGAATCGAAACGGACCTTGGACTCAGCATACCCCATTCGGCCGGCATAGGGCCCACTGGTCGGCGGCATCGAAACGGTAACGGTTGCCCCCCCCAGGGAGTTGTACTCGGTGACATACTGACTGGCCGTTGTGGTGGCCAGCGAGTTCGACTGCCGCCGGACCAGAATCTGAGCCGCCGCCAGGGCCGAAGCGTCGGAGGCGTTCTGCACCTGGCGAATCTTGGCCATCGCACGGCCCGTTTCGAACACCAGGAACATCATTCCAACCATCGCGACCAATCCCAGCGCGGTCAGAACAAGCACGGTCCCCTTTCGCGATGCCTGGGAGCCAGAAGCGGGTCTCAAACGTTGCATGGCGGGACTTTCGATGCGGTGGTGAATGAAAGGGCGGGAGCAATCCGGTTCAATGGACGATCGACATCGTGCACTGGGCCTGCATCGGGACCGATCCAAGCCCGGTGAGCTGGGTGATGACGGGGTGGTAGGCGGAGCTGACCGTGGCCCGGACGCGGCTGTCTGGATCATTGTTTCCATCAAGCCACTCGAGCTTGAGGGTGAACGCCGCGGCATTCAATCCCCGGGTATGCGGAGCGAGTGTCCGCGAGATCTCCGAGGCATCTGCCAGATTCACAGTGCGAGTGGTCGGGCCCCAGACTGGCAATTCCGGCCCCGCCTGGGAGCCTCTCACAATCGTCATCCGGGCGGCCTGCCGGGCCAGATGCGCCGCCGTATTGCTGCGCATGGTGGTGACCCCGGCATCGAAGATCCCCACGAACACCATCGTCCAGGTGCCCACGACCAATGCGGTTTCCAGGGTGGTCGCACCCCGGCGGCAGCGGTGATGCCGGTCGCCCGATTCCGGAAACCTGAGGTGCAGTTGGCGGGAGATTTGCATGGTTGTGTGGCGTGCGATGAATTGCGGGGGGAGTCGTCGTGATGACCAGGAGCTTCAGCGGACCATCGGCAGGGCGGCATTCCGGACCACTGGGCTCTCACGGGGCAGAAAGGCCCAGTGGATGACGGTCCGAAACGGGTACGAGACCGTCACCACAATCCGGTCATCCGGGGCCACCCCCAGACGCTCAATCGTGATGGTGGCTTTGCTCACATCGAATCCGGGGGTGGTGCTCAGTTCATTGATCACAACCTGTCGGCATTCCTTCAGAAACACCTCCTGGGTGAAGGTATCGTAAGGATGCATGCAGCCATAACCCGCCCCACACCGCGCTGCATTGGCAACGGTCATGGCGGTGGAGGCGAAGCGGCAGTAGTCGGCCGTCCCGGCGAGCACGGCCATCAGAATCGGCAGCACGGCGGCGAATTCCATGGCGGCCAACCCGGACCGGGTTGAGTCGGCAGCGGGCTTGGCTGGTCGACGGCAGACGGTGCGAGAGGTGATCACGAGCATGCGTTCCAGGGGACCGGTGAGACCAGCATCCAGTACGTGTCTGGCGGGAAGACAAGGTGAGGCATCTTCTGCCTCCTGATGATGAGAAGCCGGTTTGACCCTCATGAGGTGACAAAAAAAGCCAGAATCGTCGTAAAAAGACGATTCCGGCCTTGAGGTTGCCACGCCAAATGAGAACCGGCGGTCCTGGCATCTCGCAAGATGCATTTGCGTGATCGGTCAGCGAGTTCGCGTCACCAACTTGCCGGGCGAAGACGCGTTGGACTGTCGACTGAACACCACGGTATGGTCGGTCTCATGACCCCGCATGGTCAGCACATGGACGGGACGCTTCGTGCGGGGTGGTACCGCCACGAACACGGGGGTCGCGTCAAACTCTGCTCCCTCCGCCTTGCCCGCTGCCGGGCGGCCGGTTCCAGACAGCGAAGTCAACGTGACTTCGTCGACCGGAGTGATCTCATCATCGAGCGGATTGCGAAGCGTAAGCCGCAGCACTCCCTTGTTTTGCCCCAGATCGAGCTGCTCGGCCTGCTGCGGAGTGACCAGCAGAGTGACCGCCTTCATTTCCTTCAGATCGATCTTCTGCTCGGTAGGGGCCTCGATCCGCTGATCAACCGCCAGAACCGTGACGTTCTGCAGAAGAGTAATCGTTCGCCCCCCACCCGTCGGATCCTGTTGGCCCCCATTCCCATGCATGGTCAACAGCACATCCACCTTGTTGTTCGGCATCACGAAACCGGTCACACCCGAGCTGATGTTGGAGGTGGGAATCGACACCGCCCGCATTCCCTTGGGAATCAGGGGAGGCAGACCTCGGCCCACTCCCAGTTCGGTCAGGCGGTTCTCGAGCAACAACTCTCCCTTGGCCAGCGGATCCTTCACCGTGCGTCCGACTGCCTTTTCAACTTCGCGAATCGCGGACGGCGGAACCGATGACGCGGGAAACTTCGTCAACGTCAGGTGCTCGGCGGTCAACAGGGTCCCTCGCGGCAACTCACCGCCGGCGGTCACCAGAGCAACCGTCTCGGTCACTCCCTGGCTGTTCCGCTGGGAGATGAAAGCCCCCACCGCGGAAACGATGCCAAACACCACGGCAAAAGCACCAACCAGCAAGGTTTTGGTCTGCATGACAACACGTCCTTCACAATCAGGGCCGGACCGCGATGTGACTCGTTTGGTAAAACCCGGCTGCGGATTGAGTTATGACCTGAACTGCGGTCAAAGGAATCACTCGCTCCTGAAGGGAATGGCCGAATCGGAGGAGCCGATCCGCCACAAAAAACAACCAGTTTTTCCCGAAATGTTCATATGTTCATTTTTCCGGAAGGAACTTGCCCCCCCTCAGCCTTCAGCCAAGGCGTACGTGCTTCGGGAATTTGTCGGGATTCCGAGACGACACGCCGCTGCAATCGCCGCCGGGCCCCCCCCGATGGGTCCGGCACTTCGAAGATCTCAGGAAGCCGCGGCATTGTCGTTCCGCGGCGGGCCAATGCCTCACGCGGCAAGTGGAAACCGAACGTCGACTGACTGCCTCGCCTGCAACGCCACCCGGCAAATCAGTTGTTCAGATTGCCCAGGACCTGCAACACCTGGATCATCGCCGGCCCCAGGATCACGAGCAGAATCGCGGGGAAAATAAACAGGAGCGTGGGGAACAGAATCTTTGTCGCCGCTTTCTGGGCCATCGCTTCGGCGTACTGCTGCCGCTTCAGCCGCAAAGACTCGGAGAACTTTTCGAGGGTACGGGTCATGCTGGAGCCATATTTTTCAGCCGTCATGACAACCGCCGCGAGGTTCTGCAGTTCGGGCAAGTCACTGCGATTGCCAAACTTGAGCAGCGAATCGGCCAACTTGTGGCCGAGTTGCACCTCGCGTTCAACGATCCGCATCTCGGCCGCCAGCAGGGGATGGGCCGTCTGCAGTTCTTCCACCACCCGAACCAGGGCGGCAATGAGACTCAAACCGCCGCTGAGGCAGATGACGATGAGGTCACACGCGTCGGGCAACGCTCTCCGCAACAACAATTGGCGACGGGCTTTGCGACGATCCAGCCAGAAGCTGGGCCCCACCAGTCCCAGAAGTCCCGCCACCGAACCGGCCAACAGGGCGTGGGGCATGCTGAACGCCCCAAAGGCAGCCAGTACGATTCCGAAGAGCAGGGGGCCTGCCATCAGAAGAAACTTCACCCCCAGAAAGATGGGCATCGCATTCGGACTGTACAGACCGGCATGCAACAACCGGGTCTTGAGTTTCGACCGTTCCTGGTCGTCATCCGGGATCAGTGTCTGCCCGACCTTGGGGAGGGTCTGATGGACGATGCGGGTCAGGTTTTCGACCAACTCCCGCTCGTCAACAATTTTGTCTCCCTCGCTGAGGGTAGCGACTCGTTTGTCTGACCGTTCCGATTGACGCCGCACAAACATGTACAGCAAGCCCGTCAGACCGCTCGACATCGCTGCCGCAAACAAAACAGGAACCCACATGGCAGACGCTCCGGGAAGGCAGGAGCCCAGGAAAGAGACAATCAGAAGTCAAAATTGACGATCTTGCGAATCCACAGCCAGCCGCAGAACATGCTGCCGGCCATTCCGTAGAGCAATTCCGGATGGTCCAACAGGCTGCTGGTGTACTCTCGGTTCATCACGACCATGATCAGCAGCAGAAACGGAGGGAGCGACATCAGAATGACCGCCTGCAATCGCCCCTCGGCGGTCAGGGTGTTGATCAGCCCCATGATCCGGAATCGCTCCCGGACCACATTGGACAATCCCTGCAGGATATCGGAGAGGTTCCCTCCGACCTGCCGCTGGACAAGAACAGCCACCACGAAAATCTTGAGCTCGATAATACCGCAGCGGCGAGCCATCTGCCGCAGGGCAATTTCGGGGTCGAGCCCGAGATTCTGCTGTTCGGAACACATCATGAACTCTTCGGCAATGGGGGCCGGAAAATCGACCGCCACCGCCTGCAGCGACTGGGCCATCGACTGGCCGGCACGCAGCGTGCTGCTCATCAACTCAAACGCGTCAGCCAATTGGGCCCGCAAGGCGCTTTGCCTGCGATCCCGCATTTTTCTGACGTAGAAAAACGGGGCGCACGCGGCCAATGTGGCCAGGATCAAGGCGATCCAGATGTCTCCCCGCAGCAGGTAAGCCAGTACTCCGACCACCAGGGCGGCTCCGCCCGCCTGGTAGAAGAGCACCACCGGCTTGATGTGCAGACCGGCCTGGTCGAGCAGATCCTGCAGGCGGGTCATGAAGTTTCGCTTGTCATCGGCGGCGTCCATGATCCCAGCCAGATCGTTCTGGCTGAGGGTTTTCAACATCGACTTGGCGCGCGACCGCTGAACCTGCCTCAACTCTTCTTCAATTCGCTCCCGCAGGCGGATCTTGTCGCGCAGAAAGATGTCGGTGACGATCGAATAGACACCAATCACGCTGAAAATGGCGGCAAAAAATGTCGCGAAGGACACCATCGCCGGTGAGCTCATAAAGCCCATGGAACGCTCTTTCTGTCGAAGGGGAAGGACTGGACAGAGTGACGTGCGGCGATTCGTCAACAGGTCATCAGCGAGCGGCGCTCGAAGATCCCCGGCGACAATTTGATTCCCATCGCCTCCAGACTTTCAAGGCAATGCGGCCGGATTCCCGTCGACATGAAATAGCCGGATGCGATCCCGTCGGCATTCAGGCCGGTCTGCTTGAAAACAAACAGATCGTGCATGGTGATGTTCTCCCCCTCCATGCCCGTGATCTCTGAGATCTTGATCACCTTGCGGGCCCCCCCCGTCAGACGGGCCGCCTGCACCACCAGGTGCACTGCCGAGGCGATCTGACGGCGGATCACCCAGATCGGCAGATCGAAACCCGCCATACCCACCATCATCTCCAGACGGCTGACCGCGTCACGCGTGTCATTGGCGTGCAGCGTGGTCATACTCCCGTCGTGGCCGGTATTCATCGCCTGCAGCATGTCCAGCGCCTCTGGTCCGCGGGATTCCCCCACCACCAGACGGTCGGGACGCATACGCAGCGTGTTGCGGGCCAAATCACGGCAGGTCACGGCCCCCTGTCCTTCGACATTGGGAGGCCGGGTCTCCATCCGCACCACATGCGACTGCTGCAACCGCAATTCCGCCGCATCCTCGATGGTCGCGATTCGCTCATGGTCGGGAATAAACCCTGACATCAGGTTCAAGAGCGTCGTCTTGCCGGAACCGGTGCCTCCCGAGATGAGAATGTTCTTGCGGGCCTTCACCGCTCCCGCCAGAAACTCCACCATCTCGGGAGCAATCGACTTCTTGGCGATCAGGTCGTCGGCCTTCAATGGCTTGTCTGGAAAACGACGAATCGAAACCAGAGATCCATCGAGAGCCAGGGGAGGAATAATGGCATTCACACGGCTGCCATCGGCCAACCGGGCGTCCACCATCGGGCTCGTGGCATCCACCCGACGCCCGACCCGGCTCACAATCCGCTGGATGATCTGCAGCAGGTGGTCTTCGCTCTCGAACGTGACCTCCGACTTCTCCAGACGCCCCCGTCGCTCGCAGAAGATCGTTTTCGGACCATTGATCAGAATATCACTGATCGCGGGATCCCGCAGCAGCTTCTCGAGGGGCCCCAGTCCGAAGGTTTCATCCATCACCTCGTCGACCAGCTGATCCCGCTCGGCCGCTGTCAGCAGGTTGTTCCCGCGCAGGCACAGTTCCTCGGCTGCCGAGCGGATCTCGGCCCGCAATTCGGCATCGGTCCGAGTCCCGATCGTCGACAGGTCCAGGCTGGCAATCAGCCGCGAATGCAGTTCGCGACGAGCTCCCTCATCGACTTTGCGGCCTGTCACAGCTCCAGAATTCCCAGGCAGATTTCCGCCATCGGGGGCCGAAGTCCGCACACGGGGGTCGGAGGGAGCTGAAATTCCGTTGGCCATGGCCAGACGGGGGTCTGACATCGGAGGAGTGACTGGGGAAGCAGTCATGGAGAAATCTCGCTCAGATCAAAGAGAAAAGTGGGCTGAAAACTCTTTCGGAGACTGCCCCTGGCGGGAACCTCAATTCACCACCAGAGCCGGGAGGGGCTGGAAATCCCTTCCCTGTGCTCTGAGTAGGGGAAAACACTCGTCAAAGATGACAAAAAAAGTCAGCGAGTGTAAGGATTCCGACCAAGTGAGGTTAAATCGGGAATCGGCCCCAGGCGACACACTCGTTCCCCACGTCTGCGGAACGGGCCTGGAGCGTTCAGTCTGCCCCTGAGAACACTGCCCGAAGCTACCGCGTCAATTGCTGAATCCCGGGAAATACAACATTGACCAACACTCCACACAAAATCATCAGCCCGAACGGCAACAGATACTGGCGGCGATCGGCTCGCCGCGCCAGTTCTTCGATGGGGAGCGACCTCAGATCCGTCGCAACTTGAGTTCGACTGCGAAGACGTCGCAGCAGTCCGGCAGCCCCCCCCACCAGTCCTGCCACGATAATCACATGCAGCCCGAACCAGGCTCCCATCCAGGCGCCAATTCCGGCCATCAGCTTCACATCTCCGGCTCCCATCGCCCCACGGGTGTAAAGAAGCAGAAGTGGAAGTCCGCTCACCAGGATTCCCGTGACGCCAATCGCCAGTCCCATCCCTCCCCGGGTGAGGCAATTCCACACCACCCCAGAGATCAGGAGGCTTAAGGTCAGCCAATTGGGCAGACGAAATCCTCTCAGATCACACACAGCTCCAATCACGACGGCCAGAATGACGATGCCCAAAGGAAGGCTGGCTGACACCGGCCATTCGAGGACAGAAAAGTTCAGGGACAACATCGATCGATTCCATTTCGCAGGGAACGACTCAGACCGAGTCGTCTTCTTGTCCATCCAACCAGCTCGCCCACCGCAGACTGACTCAGAGTCCGCGGCGGCGAATGATCGGCCGCAGTCATGCAGCGGGGCACGCTGACTCACCAGAGAAGCACGAACTTAAACCCGGATCCGCCAGCCAGTTCCAGGCGGCCCCCACTTCTGAAGGCCTGTTTTTTCGGCTCCAGACGACAGGATTCGACCCAATCCCCGATCGTCGGATCAAACGCGGGCCTCCCTGGAGCGATCGTGGGGACTGGATCCCCCTCGCTGCCGGTGCCGTCGGTCGATCAACTCGGTCCATGGCAAAAAAAACAGGCCGACCGTGGTCTCACAACCACGATCGGCCCGCCCATACGACCACCTTCCCGAGGATGCAGTTTTTGCATCAGCCAGCCAGCCCGATTCACCCCGAGGGTGCGGCTGCGGAAGACTTCACGGAAAGAATGCACTGTCTTTTGATCCCGCCGGGCTCGGTACGAGTCCCGGGATCGGCTCTCTGTGGGGGGCCGCTGGGCCACCCCGAAATTACTGGGCGGTGAAGCTGGTGTTCGTGCTGTTGAACACGCCCTTCACGGTGCCGCCGAGAGTG
>Ga0315904_10000175_pt1 | contig 106454 bp, 69 predicted proteins | sample LakEriMetagenome_6_FD_203529 | JGI IMG/M metagenome (GOLD analysis project Ga0315904, IMG submission 203529) | Freshwater fungal communities from buoy surface, Lake Erie, Ohio, United States - Buoy 12 MA120 | ecosystem: Environmental > Aquatic > Freshwater > Lake | place: USA: Lake Erie, Ohio...
CTGTTTTACAGCCGCGAGTCACGGGCCCAGTTCAAAAAGAACCCCGCCCGCTACGCCCGCGGCCGCCAGGCCGCCTGGCAAATCGCCCCCTCCGACTGGGGTGTTCGTCTGCTGGAGTAGTGAGACCACGAATGGGGTCGCCGCGCAGCTGGTTCACTCCGATCAGTTTCAGCCCCAGCGGGCCGCAGTGCCAGGTGTCTCGTTTTATCCTTTTCGAGAGGTCGTCGTGTTGACCATCGGCAGAAAACCCTCCGTGATGTATCGCCTCTGCGTGGCCTGGATTGTGGTGATGGGTGCCTGGTTTGGCCTGACCGGGGTGCACGCCTTGGGGGCCGAACCGCTCCGGAGCCATCCCCTGCCCGTCTCCCGGCAGGCTCGGTCTCATGAAGCGGCCCGCATGGTTGCGGATGCGCCGAACGGGAACGCGAGACTCCGGACTGAGAAATTCACCCGGAACGATGAAACAGGATCGCAGTTCACCGAGAGTGACGTTGTTCGAGAGGGATACCTCGACGAAGAGTTTCTGCCTCCCACCTCAATTCGCCCGGGGCAATTCCGAGCGGGAGAACCGGAATCGTCCCGTTGGATCAAAGATGGGATCGTTGAGGATAGCAGTTCCGCCGCACTGCCTGCGGGCCTTCCTCGACGCGTCCCGGTCTGTCTGCCCCGCTGTCTGCCCCGCAGACGGGACTCAAGAGCCCGCCGTTGCAGCACATCGCGTCTGGAATTGCGGGAGGAAGGGTGTGCGGGTGACCTGGCAACGGTTCCTCCACCAGCCTGCCGCTGCTCCCTTTGCCGGCAGTTGCCCCAAGGGTGCCGTTGCCGGGCGAACCGAACGGTCTTTCCGCCGGACCGCATTCGTTCACTCCGCAGCAATCCCGGGTTCGGTCAGTTTGATGAGACGCCTGGGGAAGTCAACATCGCGCCCCGGGGAGACGAGTTCGCCACTCCCTGGACCGAATCGCCGCCGTTCCGCTCGAAGAGTTCCCCGGAATTACCCATGCCCGCCCAGTCGAACGGAAAAGTCTGGCAGTTCCCGGGGACGGCACTGCCATTGTCCGCTCGTCCCTTGATGCGTCCTACCCATCACGTGCGCCCCGTCGCGGTTTCACCCCGTCCAAGGTACGAGCCGGTGTTTGGCGATGAGTCTGACTTTGTGCCAGAGTTGTCTCTTCCGGAATGACCATCTTTCGGAGCGACATCGGGTAATTCGGATTTGCTGGAAACCCAATTTTCCGTTGCCCTTCGGGGGCAGCCCGGACCTCTACCAAACTGCACCCATTGGTTGAATCGGCTGTCAAAATCTGGATCTGAGAGACGACCTCCACGAGCGTGTGGCGAACTCATTTCCAGGTACCGGAGACTGCCCGAGGTTTATCTGGCTCGTCAAGCAAGAGCTCCCTCCTCTCTGCCGTTGGAAATCGGGAGATGAGGAGACTCGCGACCGGTGATGCAGTCAGTCGGCAACACTGTGGGTTCAAGGGCGGTAGTCAACGCGTTCCGAATCCAACGGGGGGGTCACAATTCTCCAGCACGGGGGGGAACAACGTCACTCTCTGGGAGGGGAGTCACAGAACCATCGCAGAATCGACTCAGCGGTCGGCCATCCGACGTGATCGAGCCAGCGCAGCAGACCATAGGCCGACACAAGAAAGGCCACCGCACCAGCGACGGCCCAAACGGGCGAGGTGGCCTGCTGCCAGAGACTCGTGGTGTCTGCTCCCTGCCAGGCCGAGTAGATCCACAGCGGCCAGAGATGGACCACATGGTGCAGCAGGTAGAGGGACAGCGAGTGTTGGCTGAAGGTTCCGACAATCCGGTTCATCCAAGACGGCAGCGGCCATTGGGCTGGGGGATCAAACGCCCGACGGCTGAGGGCGAATACCAGTAAGGTGAACCCGAGCATGCCGGTGACATAGGCGGGCGATGGCGGGAACATCGACCAAGACGTCGGTCGCGTGTCGAAGCCTTCACCGATCACCCGGTTGGTCCCCGAGGCAGCCGCGATGCCGACCGCAGCCAGTCCAAATCCTCCCCACGCAAGGCGTCTCACCCGGGGGGTTTGATTCTCTGGACTCTCCCCGAGCCAATCGGCCGTACTGGCCCCCGCGAGGGGAAAGACGATCCAGGGAAAGATGGGAAAATATCCGGTCGCCAACCAGCCGATGGCGGTGTCTGACAGGGTCCAGTCGGGGCTGTACCAGCCTTCCGTCCAATAGGTGTCGTACTGGGCCAACTGCCGCAATACCGGAGCGGTCAAAAAGGCTGCTCCCGCCGTGGCCAGCCAGACATGGCGGGGTAGATCATGCAGCAGTTCCAGGATCAGCAGGCTGGAACCCAGAAAGGTCAGCACATCCCAATTGAAGGTGTCCTCTGGCATCCAGACCAGGACATTGAAGGCGAAACCGATGGCGATCAACGACAATCCACGGCGGACGGCGCGACGGGAGATTTCCGCGAGCGAGACATGCCGGTCTTCCAGGCCTCGCCGCCAGAGCCAATGGCTGAACCCGGCGAGGAAGGCGAAGATCGGGGCGGCGATCCCGGTGGGGAGCCAGCCCCGGGACTGCTGTCCGGCCAGGTTTTCGACGAAGTGCACCAGCACCATCAAGACGATGGCGACGGTCCGCAGCAGATCGATGGATGGACGGCGCATCGCATCAGGCCTCACTGCCGGCGAATAACTCGAACATCAACAGTATGGTCTGCAGCAACAGCAACATGATGATGAACACCTCCAGAGTGTGTCCCTTCCAGGCGAGTCGCCAATCGTGTGCCCGCTGGGCGCAAAGCTCATAGACGTTCTGAAAAACATCGATCTGGCCCCCCAGTGACTCCCAGCGTTCGGCGAGCCGTGCCCGCTCACGGAGGCGTTCCCCAACCTGGCTGGCCAAGGTGGGGGGATAGACGAGGGGGCGATGCACGGGGGGCTGCAATTGCGACCACCGTGCCCGCATGCCGAGCATACTCTGGAAACGACCGGCCAGAACACTTCGTCGGCGCTCGGACCGATGATCGAAGTCAAAGGCGAGGGGGCCATCCTCTTCGAGCTGAGGCCAGGCCTGAGCCACCTTGTGTTCCAGAATCTGGAGGGCCATTTCGAGACAGGCAAACTCCAGGATCGCGGGGACCAAGCGCGGCTGCCGCTCGGCCAGAGCGGCCACCCCGATCCGCGGAGATCTCGTTCCGTCCAGATGCGGACTACCCAGGCCCCAGACCACCTGCACGCCGTGCAACGCCACCGACTGGAGTCCCGCTTCCGCCGCCGACACTCCCGGGGCGACCCATTGCTGCAACGCTTCCAGAGAGTCACTTTCCGACATTCCGTCATTGGCAGCGGTCAAAACTTCCAGCAGCGGGGCTTCGGCGGCCGCCGTGCGGGCCGCATCGGAGAGCGAATCCACCGATACCAGTCGACAGGGTGGGTTCGTTGCCAATTCGCAGGCGACCGGGCCCCAAGGGGGGACTCCAGGCTGCGGTGGCTGGAACACCAGCCGTTGAACTTCGGTCTTCTTCCAGGGACATTCGGTCAACACAGCAATCACCGTGGGTGTTCCAGCGGGGCGGAGAGGTGTTTCGGAGTACTCTTACGCGGTGGAGAGGCATCTTCGATCAGGCTCGCGATCCAGCCCGCCACGTGATCTGCCGAGTCAAGCACACCATTGAGGGTGGAGTCAAACAGGTAGTCCCCCACAAGGAACAGCCCCGGAGCCTCGTGGGGGGCAGGTTGATGGCGGCGGTCGAGCGACCACTGGTCCCAACCTCCGGGAAGGGCGCTCACTTCCGACTGCCAGCGATGCACCCGCCCCTCGCGGAACTGGTCCCTTGCCATGTCCTTCAGTTGCGCGGGGAGCGTTTCCATCGCGAGTTCGATCAACTCGGCATCGGATTTGGAATCGAGTTCCGGAGCCGCATCGCCGCCGAGCAGCCAGCCCAGCACACCTTCTTCGACAACCGGATTACGGCTCGACTCGTCATACAGGCAGCAGCCGTCAAACTGGTCGAGCATGCAGAATGACTCGCGCAGCACCGTCCGCCAAAAAGGGCGTTCAAACAGCAACGTCATTCGAAGATAGTGAGCCGGATGGGCGTGATGCTTCTGATGCCGCCCGATCGCCTGCCGGACGTCCTCCCCGTGGAATTCCAACGATGGCAACACCGGGTTGGGAAGCGCGACAATGACGAAATCGAAATCGGCCGACATCCGAGATGCAGTCCCGGTGGAGGTCTCCGACTGCAGTGCCAGCGTGTAGCTTCCCCCGGAGTTCGCCGAGATGGCCATGACCCGATGCGACAGTCGAATCTCGGCATCAAGCCGTTCGACCAAGGCGTCGATCAGCCGTTCATTCCCGCCGACGATCGAGTAAAGCCTCAGGTACTCGGGACGATTCATCAGATAGTTGTGCAGGCCGTAGGGAATACTGGTCTGTCCAGGTTCGGCCGCGAGGTCACTGTGGATCAGGGTCTGCAGATAGCGTCGGGCCGCGGGATGCGAAACGCCGTCGAGGCGCTGGGTGAAGGGGCCGGGCCAGTGCCGGAGCGCGTGGTTCTGCAACAGATCGGCCTCGAAAAAATCCCGCGGCCCCAAAGCGTCGACGGCGCGGCGATCAAACTCCTCGAGGTCTCGTCGCACGGCCAATCCCAGGTGCGACTCGACATCATCGAGGTGCGACAACAGATGCCCCTCCCAAAGCACCGCCGATCCTCCCATCGGACTGATCGACAATCCCAGGGCGAGCACCAGATCTTTCAGGGGGTCTTCCCCCAGGAGCGAGTAGTCGTAAAGTTCGGCAGCCCCGGCTTCATACGGAACACCAGCGTGCGCAAAACGCCGTGTCTGAACTTTTCCGCCGAGGCGGGGCGTGGCTTCAAAAATCGTGATCATGCAGGGTGATCGGACCTGTTCGCGCAGCCGCCAGGCGGTGAACAGCCCGCCCGGCCCCCCACCCACGATCGCAATCCGCCAAGTCTTCAAGATCTCCCCTGTGTTTCCATGGTCCTGGGTGAACCCGTGACGAGATCGGGACAGTCCGCCATCCGACCGCCCTGCCTCCATTCAGGTCAACCGCATGGCCCCTCGGGGGGCAGACCGCACCCGGCCCCCAATCTGTAAACCCCGGAGGAGCCGCCAGGTTCCGGTCCAGGAAAAAACATTCGGCCGCGGACCGACAATTTGCAAATCGGAGTGCAATCGTGTGAAATGCGGTCGCAAGAAACCCAGCCTCCTGGTTGAGCGGAACACAGCGATGCCATCCCCCGAAACACCGGTGAAAGGGCAAGCGGTTGCCTGGTTGGCCACCTGTGTCACACTGGTGGCGGGGGCGGGATGTTGCGTTCTGATTGGCGTGGCGATGAACGCCGATTGGGAGGGCCTCGTGCGGACTTCGGGCCCTCTGATTGGAGGTGCGGCTCTGCTTTGGTGGCTGTTGCGCGATCGCCAGCCGGGAATTAGGCCCACCGATCGCTGGAGTTGGCTGCGGCGGCGGACGAAAACCCGGCATCAGGTGAAGATTGCCCGCTCAAAGCCCAGTGTCCCCACCACGGTTCCCCTCGCCAGTCCCCCCACGGCCGAGTCGGTTCGGGAACTCAAGGGGGGAATCAATACCTGGGTCCCGTCAGAACACCGGCGTGGGCAGCTCCCCCCGACTCAGGGATAATCGACTCTTACATGATACTGTGCAGCCGCATCTCCCCGCGAGCCGCTTCCTGCCGGTTGGTTCGACAGGTCTGTGCAGCCTTGGGTCGGGGATCAGTAACGCAACGATGTCATGACGTAAAGCTGGGTCGAATCTCCCCGGGGTACGGTGCGTTCGATGTAGGATCCGAACCAGAACCAGGAGTAACCAAGCTGTATGTCAAAATTGGGGTTGTAGGCAAAATAGCCATAAAGATCGAGTGCCGTTCCCAGATTGGTGCCATTTCCCGGTTTTCCAATCGCTGCCCCGGCGACGTTGTAGGCCGTATCCTGGCTGGACGCGAGCTGGAACCAGTGGAGTGCGGCGGTGGTGGCTGTTTTCTTGGTCGGTTTAAGATCGAATTGCAGCGCGGTGTCGAACAGGTTCTGGCCCGAGAGATTGTCGGAAAGGGCCCAATAGGCATGGCCCAAAGGGAACATCACGAAGAACGTGTTGTTGCTGCCGAGTGAGTCGACCGTTCCCGAGCCGTAGTAGAACAACCCCGAAACCCGCGGGGTCCAGCGCGGCTTCTTCCAGGTGTGACCCACGATTCCGGTCCAAAATCCGGAAATGACATCGGTCCCCTGTTCCACTCCCGCCTGCACACCCCCTTCGAAGTCGAAATCCCAGACGCGCGACTCTTGCCCGGCAGCATCCAGCACCGGTTCGAGATGTGCCCAGCGTGATCCGATGGTGTGCCGTTGCATATCGGGATGAAAACGGACCGTGCTTGTCGTGTCGAGCACCATCCAGTAGAGATCGAAAACGGTGTTGTCCCACCCCATGTAGCTGTAGTAGGTGCCGCCGAACCAGATATTTCGTTCGGGTTTGTCGAGGGCCCCGTTGAGGTCGGTCAATGAGGTAAAGCCGGTGGCCGTGTTCACGGGATGCACGAGAAACGCTTCGAAGTTGTAATCCTCTCGTGACAGGATGTACTTGCCTCCCTGGAAATTGCGGCGGGTATTGGCCCAATCCAGCGGAGAGACCAATCGCTGGCGTCCATACAGCAATTCCTGTCGGCCGATGCGAGCCGTATGCAATCCCAGATCGTTTTCGAAAATCTTCCAGTCGACAAACAGATTCTGGATGTCGAGTTCGTTCACATCGGAAATCTGATCGGGTGCTTCGCTGTCAAAAGACTGGGCATCCAGGAGCTCGCCATAGACCCGAAAGTGCTCACCTTTGAGATCCACGTAGTGTCGCCACCGCCATTGGTTGTAATCGGCCGCGACCGGAGGTCCCTTGCGCAGGCGATTGTCTTCCTTGAGAAACCGGTAGCGAATCTCTCCCCCGGTCGAGAAGGTCCAGGGGGTGCCAAACAATTCCAGGGGAATGTCCTTTAATTCCTCCCCCAGCACCCGTTCGTGATCAGGATTCTTCTTGAAGGAAAAGTCGTTGTTGTAAAAAAGGGGCTTGTAGGGCCCCAGTGGGGGCAAGGTCTTGGGGGTGGGAAACGCGGGGACCCCCTTTTTTTTCTTCGATGCTGGGGCTGACGGTATTGTCACAGCCGGTTGAGTCGCGAGCCCCAACTCCGGCATGACTGCACTCGAAATCTCGCTGGTCCGGGGGATGGATGATTCCACACCTGCCCCCGGGACAGCAACTTCCACAGCGGGAGCGACGTGGGATTCCGTCTCTTCCGGAGCGGGTGCCTCGGGAAACTCGGCCCCGCGCACCACGTCAAACGGCGGCAAAGGGATTTCTTCACCCCGCGCACCGACGGCTAACGCCAGCACCGCAAAGGCCAGCCCCCAGCGTTTGACGTGGCTGCAGTTCAGCATCTCGGGAATCCGTTCGAGGTTTCGAGGCCGCGCACTCGATCCTTCGAGCGGGCCGGCGATATGTCTGGGGAAGATCGACCAAGGGAGCCTGGTGGTTTCGTCACAACAGCTGCACGCGGCACCACGACTACGGCAGGTCATTCTTGCCCAAACTGCCTGATGCAATCTGTCTGACAATTCGGGGGCCGGAGGAGCCAGGAAAGGGATTGAGGGGCGCTCCACTTGAGCCCATGTTCGCGTGGCCCCTGCGAATTCTGAGGAATTGTCACCCGGGACCGCATGGATTACCGTGACTCTCCAGCGGGTGTGTGGGTCGAACAGTTTCCAGGAGATGCTGCATTGAGTACTGCCTTTGGAGTACGTGAGGATCGCCGTCACAATTGGAGCGAATGGTTTTGGGCCCTGATTGTCTGGGCAGGTTGGGCTTTCACCGGCGCTTCCGCCGCAGAGCCTGTGCGGATCGGCATTCTGGGTCTCGACAACTACCAGTCCGTCGCCTTCACCCAGTTGTTTCATGACCCCCAGGCGACCGGTGATCTGGCGGGGATCAAGGTGACTGCCGCATTCCCCGACGAACCAAGCACCGACATCGCGGAAAGTGTCGAGAACCTTCCCAAGTGGGTGCAGTCAATGAAGGACTTCCAGGTGCCGCTGGTCGATTCGGTCGACAAGGTGCTGGCGGAATGCGATACCGTGCTGGTCATGCCGGTCGATGGACGGAGGCACCGGAAACTGGCGGAGGCGGCGCTCCGGGCCGGGAAGCGGACCTATATCGGCCGCCCCATGGCCGCGTCGCTCGAGGATGTCGCCGCCATCTTCAGGATCGCCCAGGACGCCAAGGTGCCCCTCTGGAGCAGTTCGCAGCATCGATTCAGTCCGGGCTTTATTGGCATGCGCAATCATCCCGAAGTGGGCAAGGTGCTGGGGTGTGATGTCTATGGCGGCTGCCCCATGGTCCCGCATCACTCCGACTTCTTCTGGCATGCTGTGCATAGCCTCGAAACCCTCTACACGATCATGGGACCCGGCTGCGAGACGGTCCGTTGCACCAGCACGCCGCAGGTCGAATCAATCACCGGTGTGTGGCGTGACGGACGGATTGGCACCTACCGGGGGATCAAACAGGGAGCGGTGAAATACAGCGCCACCGTGTTTGGCGAGCAGGGGGTCTCGATTGCCGGGGTGTATGGGCATGGAGTGCCGGTCAAAGGGGTCGCCCCGACGGACGACAAATACATGGGATATGAAGGAATCGCGCTCGAGATTGCCCGCTTCGCCAAGGGGGGGGCTGTGCCCGTGACACCTGCCGAAACTCTTGAGCTGTACGCCTTTCTCGAAGCGGCCCGGGAAAGTCGGGCCAAGCAGGGGGCCAGCATCTCGGTGGCCGAGACTCTCAGGCGGGTCGTGCCGTAGAACAGGTTTGAGGTCCGGTGAAACTGTCGCCGGGTTGAGGGTCTGGTCCCGGAGAAGCTGTGGGCGTGCGAGTCGTGGATTCGACAGTGTGCGTTCCAGTTACCGCGAGACGATCGCACAGACGAGATGGCCCCCGAAACCAAGTGAGAGTTTCAGGGCGGTGTCGACCCGATTTTGCCGCGCATGGAGGGGAGTGTAGTCCAAGCGGCACTCGGGATCGGGATCGTCGAGGTGCAGGGTTGGGGGCAGTTGTTGATCACGCAGGGCCAGCACGGTGGCAGCGAGTTCCACGCTGCCTGCCGCACCCAGCAGGTGACCAATCGTCCCCTTGAGTGACGATCCGGGAATCGCGCCAGCCGCAGCGCCCAAAGCCCGTTCCACCGCCTGGGATTCGAGGGGATCATTTCCCTTGGTCGCGGTGCCGTGATAGTTGATGTAGCCGATCTGCTCGGGACGGACTTCAGCCCGGCTGAGGGTCTCCCGCAGCAGATGCACGAGTGGTTCGGGATCCGGGCTCAGCCGGGTGAGATGTCCCGCGTCAGAACCCAAACCCGCGCCTCGCCACTGCGCAAGTATGGGGACACTTCGCGCCCGGGCCTGGGCGGCCTCTTCCAACACAAACACCGCCCCCCCCTCTCCAACCACAAACCCGGAGCGGTCGCGATGAAATGGTCGACAGGCCCGGGAAGGGTCACTGGCGGAGGGGGCCAGCACACCCAGCCGCCGAAAGGAGGCCAAGATGGGCGCGACCAGCGACGCATCAACGCTTCCCGCCAGGATGGCATCGCAACGATTCCACGCGATCAACTCGGCACCTCGTGCCACCGCCATCAATCCAGTGGCACAGGCGGCAACGGGTGCGAGGCAAGGCCCCTGCAGATTCCAGCGGGCCGCCACTTCGCGCGCCGCGACCTGCGGATCCATGAACCCCCACGGGTCGCCCATCTGGAATCCGGGAGACCGGGTTCCCCGATGGGTCTGTTGCCACGCCCCCTGAGCCGCATGACACCCCCCTTTGGATGTTCCGATCACACAACCAAACCGGGTCGGATCATAGACCGTCTGGGGTTGCCGGGCATGGTCGAGTGCTTCGCAGCAGACTTTGAGGGCGAGTGGCACGACAGGCTCTCCGTCATCGGGAGAGACGATGCCGTCGGGAAGAGGAGCGGCACAAACGGGAGTCGGCAGGTTGGGGACGGAGACCAGCCGGGTCGCCGAACGACCAGCGCACAAGCCCAGCCAACTCGACTCGCGATCGGAACCGACCGGGGTGATCAATCCCAACCCCGTGATCACCACATGCCGCTCAGACACGGCGGCTGGAACGGCAAACCGAGAACAGGGCCAGACCCAGGAATACCGCGACCACCAAGGCTTCGAAGGTGAAGTTGCGGCTCGAGGTTTCCACCCGAACGCCCCCTCCACCCGACTCCTGGCCAACTGCCGTACAGAAACTGCCAGTTGCCATCACCACACAGGCCGTTCTCCCAACAGACCATAAGGCTCGGGCACGATTTCCCGGCAACTCCCTCCATCGACTCCAGATTGCCGAAGCCGTGGAAGTGTGGCGGGTCAACTGCGGCCGGGGGAGCTGAGAGAAATCGGGCGACACGTGGAGTTGCCTGTGGAAATCGGCCGCGAAGCAGCGGAACTAGAGAAACTGATCAAACGGCTGTCTCAGGTCGCGAAACAACCGGCTCGGGACCGAAACGGTCTGCCAACTGTTTGATCGTACCTGCATGGCCTCCTGGTAGTCGTCCACCCAGACGCCGTAAAACGCGTACCGGGCGTCCCGAAAAGAGAACAGGGAGTCAAACTCTGACTGTGCCCTCTCGCAGACTACATGATAGGCGAAGACCAGCACGGCACGAAAGTCGGCCCCGAAGACCGTCTGCCACGTCTGAAGCGCGGGCAGGTCTTCCGCGGTGGTCCAGTTCTCCCAGCGATGCCCCGTGTCGGCATCACCCGAGGGAAATCGTCTCCCCTTCACATCGACCAGCAGGTTCGGACGGCGAGCCGAGTAGACAATGAAGTCCATCGACTTGAGCGATGCCTGCTCCAGCAACGCCCGACGGGTTTCGTCCACTGAGACATAAGGGGTGCGTCGCGACCTCAGATAGGCCTCGAACGCCACGTCGTAGTGATTGCTCCGCAGGACCACGCAATCCTCCTGATGACCCAGCAACCAAAATGTCCACTGGAGGTATACACGATAGCAGATCACTGCTGAAATGAACATGGAATTCCGGCGGGACGTTGATTCGGAATTCCCTCCCGGCTACCATTTGAACATCGATCGCGACTGGATCTGGCGGATGTCTGCCATGTTCGTCACGGGCTCGGAATTGTTGACCCTATAACAATCCGCAGGGAGCTTCACAAACTGGCCGCGTGTCATTCCAACGATTGCCCTCCGTGGTAGTCACTGGCTCACACAACCCGGTTTTCCGGTTCCCACCTTTGCGACGCGGGTTCATACAACAGGGCTCGAACGGCATTGCGGTGGATGTCTGTCTTTCCAGACAACGGCCCGGTTTTCCCGGGCCGTTGTTGTTGACACCTGTCTCCCTGCGGCGATCCGGATTCGCATCTCGCCGCTCCCCTTGGTCTCTCCCGGAATAGCCGTCATGGCGGGGCTGTTTGACAAGCAAGAGGCCGAGGCCCGGCGGCAGGCACAGCCCCTCGCCGCCCGGATGCGACCCCGAACCCTCGCACAATTCGTCGGACAGCAGCATTTCCTCGGCCAGGGGAAACTCCTCTGGCGGATGCTGCATGCCGACCGGCTCGGCTCGGTCATCTTTTATGGTCCCCCTGGTGCCGGCAAGACATCACTGGCCGAGATCATCGCCCAGCACACCCAGTCGCAGTTCTGCAAACTGAACGCCGCCTCGGCTGGAGTAAAGGAAGTCCGCAGTTCCCTCGACGAGGCCCGTCGGCGTCTCGAGACCGGGGGGCGGCGGACCGTGCTGTTCATTGACGAATTGCACCACTTCAACCGCACTCAGCAGGATGTCTTGTTGCCTGATGTCGAAGAGGGTGTGGTGACACTGATTGGTGCCACCACGGCTAATCCCTTCTTCTCGCTGGTCTCCCCCCTGGTCAGCCGCAGCCGGGTGTTCGAGTTCCAACCCTTGTCGCAGGAGGACATTCTGGGACTGTTGCAACGGGCCATGGCCGATCGTGAGCGGGGTCTCGGCAAGAGTGGTGTTCGCGCGTTGCCGGAGGCTTTGAGGTTTCTGGCCGAGGTCAGTGATGGTGACGCCCGCCGTGCGCTCTCGGCCCTCGAGGTGGGGGTGCTGTCGCTGGTGGGATCGGGTCAGCCGTTTGACGTCGAATGTGCCCAGGAATCGATCCAGAAGAAACAGATTCAATACGACCGCTCGGGCGACGGTCATTACGACGCGGCCAGCGCGCTCATCAAGTCGATGCGCGGCAGTGACCCCGATGCGGCGATCTACTGGCTGGCCCGCATGCTGGAGGCGGGTGAGGACCCCCGGTTTGTCGCCCGGAGAATTGTGATTTGCGCCGCAGAGGATGTGGGAAATGCCGATCCTCAGGCACTGCTGCTGGCCCAGGCCGCCGCACAGGCGACCGACTTTCTGGGGATGCCCGAGTGCCGGATCCCGCTGGCCCAGGCTGCGCTCTACGTCTCCCTGGCCCCCAAGTCGAACGCCGCCCTGCTGGCGATTGATGCCGCTCTGGATGATGTGCGAAACCAACGGATTGTCCCGGTCCCCCGCCATCTCCGCGACAGTCACTATGCCGGTGCAAAGCAGTTGGGCCACGGCACAGAGTACCGCTACCCGCACGACGCACCGGAAGGGTGGATTCCGCAGGATTACCTGGGGATCGACCGCCAGTACTACGAGCCGGTCCCACGGGGAGTCGAGGCCACTTTTCGCCAGCGTCTTGCCGAATGGCGGGCCCGCCGGTCGCAGAGTACCCCGCCGTTTGGGCCAACCGCTCTTTCGGACAACCCGCCAGGTTGAACCGGCAGCCCACGCGCAACAACTGCCGGAGTTTGAACTGCCGCCCGATGATCCGAGTGAACTCCAGCCGCTCGTGAAAGAACGACGGTAGCGCAGGCGAAGACGGCCAAGCTCTCCATTCAACATTCGGGCCGGGCGGGGCCGGCACAGCAAGTGCCCGTCATCCGCTACCGGATCGCCAACTTCATTCCCCCAGCCAGCGGGCGGCGTCTTTGGCAGTGTAGGTGATGATCATGTCGGCTCCTGCCCGCCGGAACGCAGTCAGGATTTCGAGCGTTGTGCGGCGTTCGTCGAGCCAGCCCTTTTCGGCCGCCGCCTTCAGCATCGAATACTCGCCACTGACGTGGTACGCACACAGCGGCACACCGGGATGGGCCTGCTTCACCCGGCAAACAATGTCGAGGTAAGCCAATCCGGGCTTCACCATCAGCATGTCGGCCCCTTCGGCCAGATCGAGTGAAACTTCGCGCAGGGCTTCTTCGGCATTGGCGGGATCCATCTGGTAGGTCCGCCGGTCGCCGAACTGGGGGGTGCTCTCCGCCGCCTCGCGGAACGGTCCATAGAACGCTGAAGCGTACTTGGCGGCATAGCTCAGAATCGGGATATGCTGGAAACCGGCACCATCCAGACCACGTCGAATCGCCGCGACCATGCCATCCATCATGCCGCTGGGGGCGATGACGTCGGCACCCGCGCGGGCATGACTGACCGCCTGGCGGGCCAGCAAATCGAGTGTGAGATCGTTGTCGACATCGACAATTCCCGTCCGGTCGTTCACCACGCCGCAGTGTCCATGATCGGTGTATTCGCAACAGCACAAGTCTGTCATCACCAGCAGGCCGGGAACTGCCCGATGGATCTCCGCGATCGCCTGTTGAATCACCCCCGCATCGGCCCAGGCGGCGGATCCCACAGGATCCTTGACGGGGGGAATGCCAAACAGAATGACCGCGGGAATCCCCAGCGCGGCAATCTCGCGGGCCTCGGCAGCGAGCAGATCAACGGTGAGCTGCGCCTGGCCCGGCATGGAATGGATCGGCTGGCGGATCTGATGCCCCGACCGGATGAACAGCGGGAGGATCAAATCGGTCACCGCCAGGTCGGTCTCACGGACCAGAGCGCGGAGCGCCGGAGTCCGGCGCAGGCGACGCAGACGCAGGGCGGGGAATGGTGCGAAGTCGGGTTCGGACATGCGACTCGATGGGACTCGCGTCCCCAAGAACAGTCTGGGATTTCCCATCCGGGGGGCAGACATCTGCCACCAGAGGAGTGGCGACGGTAACAGGCAACATTGGCAATCGGCAACCGGGACGAACAGCGGAGAAGCGCCGGAGGAACAGGCCGCTTGTCAGCAGCTATAAAAACAGGTACACGAGAAGTGAACAGCAGGTTCCTTCCCACGCCCAACGCGGGGGCTTCGTAACAGCGGCAGCGTGGCGTGTTCCCCGGCGACAGCCATCAGGCGAAGCCGGTGAATGGTTGTCCAACACTCTTGGCCTGGTCCCGGTGATGTCGCTGATTTTGCAGGATGTGAAAAAGAGCTACCGAGAGCCGGGAGGAACGGTTTTGCCGATCCTCAACATCGCCCGGTTCGAGTTGGCCGATGGCGAACAGATGGCCCTGCTGGGGCCCTCCGGGGGGGGGAAGACCACCCTGCTGAATGTTATTTCCGGAATTACCGCCCCTGATTCCGGGTCTGTGACGATTGATGGGGTCGACATCGCCAGGCTGCATGAAGTCGGGCGTGACCGCTTCCGGGCCCGCAAGATCGGGTTTGTCTTTCAGACATTCAACCTGCTGCCGGCATTCACCGCCCTCGAGAACGTGTTGGTGGGGATGACGTTTGCCGGCCTGGGAGGGGATCGTGCAAGGGCTGGGCAATTGCTGGAGAGGGTTGGATTGGGGCACCGCTTGCACCATCGTCCGCCCCAGATGTCGGTGGGAGAACAGCAGCGGGTGGCGGTCGCCCGGGCGTTGGCGAACCGTCCCAGCCTGGTCCTTGCGGATGAGCCGACGGCGAATGTGGATCCCGCGAATCAGCAGAACATTCTCGACCTGATCCGGGAGAGTTGCCGCGAGGGAGGAGTCGCCCTGCTGATGGTGACCCACTCGCTCGAGGCGGCGGGCCAATTCGACCGGGTCAACAAGCTGACTGACTTCAACCATCCACGGGGGCAGGGATGAACCTGTTTGCGATTGCCTGGAAGAGTATCCGCCAGCGGGCCCTGGCCTCTTCACTGACCGCGCTCTCGGTGGCACTGGGAGTAGCCTTGATGGTGATGGTGCTGGTGATCAACGGCACGGTCACCCGCATGTTCAGCCAGAGCGCGACAGGCTACCACCTGATCGTGGGAGCCAAGGGAAGCCCGCTGCAGTTGGTGCTGAATTCGATCTACTTCATGGATCGCCCCATCGAGAACATTCCGTACCGCTACTACGAGCAGCTCAAGAAGAACTCCGCGGTCTTGCACGCGATCCCATTCAATCTGGGCGATACCACGGAGGATGGACGCTTCCGAATCGTGGGAACCATTCCCGAGTACTTCGATGTCGAATACATCCCTGAGAAAAAGTTTCAGTTCTCCCAGGGACGGGCGCTGACCGGGGGCTTCGAGGCGGTGGTGGGAGCCCGGGTGGCGCGGGCTTACGGCTGGACGGTGGGGAGTGAGTTCCCCATCGCCCACGGGGGCAACCTGGCCGACGTGCATGCCGAGAAATTTCAGGTGGTGGGCATCCTCGCTCCCACCGGGACTCCCAACGACCGGGCCGTGTTCATCCACTTCGATGGGTTCTACTCGATTGCCGGCCACGAGAAGCCAATGGAGGAGGCGCAAGCGGAAGACGCCGCGCGGAATTCGGGGGACGCACCCATCATCCTGCCCAACGCCGGCAGCAAGACCACTGGCCCGCTGCGGGTGAAGGCGGCTGAGGCGGGAAACAAACCGCAACCTGCGGCAACTCCCGCGGTGCAGGCAGTGAAGCAGGTCGCCAGCGAACAAAAGCAGGTCACGGCCATCCTGCTGCAAATGAAATCCGATACGCTCGCTTACCTTTACGCCCCGCGGATCAACAAGGCTCCTGTGGCCCAGGCGGTCAATCCGATCGCGCAAATCAGCCGGCTGCTCAACGACCTGGTCGGCAACGTGCGAACGATGCTGCTGGTCTTGACTGGTCTGATCATCATTGTGTCGGGGATCAGCATCTTCGTGAGCATCTACAATTCGATGGCGGACCGAAAACGGGAGATCGCCATCATGCGCGCTCTGGGAGCACGGCGCGGGACTGTCTTTTCGATCATCGTGGCCGAGGCAGTGCTGTTGTGTGTCCTGGGCTGGATCGTGGGAACCGCTCTGGGGCATGCGCTGGTCTTCCTCGCGGCTCCGATTGTCGAGGCACGCAGCGATGTGTTGATCAATCCCTGGAGTTTCGAGCGAGAGGAGTTGCTGCTGCTGCCTGTGATTCTTGTGCTGTCGATCCTGGTGGGACTGCTGCCCGGATTGACTGCATACCGGGTGGATGTCGCCCGAGGGCTGCAGGAGTAGACTACGGACGACTCGCCAGATCACGCGGCTTGGCCAACCGGCAATGTCCGCATCGGCCATCCCGCTAACGGTCTGGAATTGAACTGGCACCCCTGGAATCAGGCGTCTGACCCCGACGGGCCGACACCCCGGAGTTGCCGTTGAGGAGGGGGTCAACGCGTGCTTCTGTCTCGGAGGTTTTCCGCCGATGTCTGCCGACCGGCACAGATCCATACCTCCGCATTCCAAACTGAATTCGTCCACGCCCGACCCCAGCCGGCACCCCCTGGTCTTGGGCATTCCCGAAGTTCTGCCTCTCAAGTCCCGGAGCTCCGGATATCTGCTTTCCCTGGTGCTGGTGGCTGTGGTGATGCTGCTGTTGCCCCTGCTCTACGTGGGGATCATCGCAGGGATCGCGGGGGCAACGATTTGGCATTTGCAGCACAATCTCGAGATTTTGACGGCCCCCGGGGTGAAAGGACCGGTTGTCATCCTGCTGATCCTGGTGTACTTGACGCCGGCGATCATGGGCGGTGCTGTGGTAATGGTGATGCTGAAACCACTGCTGACCCGGGCGAGCCGGCGGGTGCGTCCGCAGCCGCTGCTTTCGGCCGATGAGCCAGTGCTGTTCGCCGCGGTGGATCGACTCTGCCGCGCACTCGGCAGCCCCATTCCTCATCAGGTGCTGCTCTCGAACACGGCGAATGCGTCGGCCTCATTTCCGTCCTGGGGAGACCTGCTGACCAACCGACCAATCCTGACGATCGGACTTCCTCTCGTGGCAGGAATGCCGGCCCGCAATCTGCTGGGAGTGCTCGCACATGAATTGGGTCACTTCAACCAATACTGGGCCATGCGGCTTGGTTGGATTGTGTATGGCATCAACGAATGGTTGACACGGGTGACGCTGGAGCGAGATGACTGGGATGACTGGCTGGAAGTCTCTTCCCGAACAAGATTGCCCTCACTCTCCTGGGTGATCCACCTCATAAAAGGAGGTGTCTGGCTCACCCGACAGATCCTGCGAGGACTGCGATGGATTGGCGTGTTGGTCAGCCGTCGGCTCTCGCGACAGATGGAGTACGAAGCCGATGCGTGCGAGGTCGCTCTCGTCGGGAGTGATGGCTTTGTGGCCACCATCCAGCAAATCGTCGCACTCACGGCGGCCACCAACTTCGCCGAGCAGGAATTGAATCACCTGGCCCGTGAACACCGGCTGGTCGATAACTTTCCCCGGTTGGTCGCCGCCCAGGCCCACTCCCTTCCCGCCCCAGTACTTGACTGGATCGCCCGCACAGAACAGGAGTCGGCACTGTCTTGGGACGACACGCATCCCCCCAACCGTCTGCGGGTTGAGCATGCAAAATCGCTCAGTCAGCCCTGCCGATATGCCCCAGATGCCCCTGCAACCGACCTGTTTGCCGACTTCGACGGTCGTTGCCGATCCTGGGCCCGGGAGATCTACGCGAATTGCCTCGATCGACCAGTCACTGCAGAAGAACTGATTCCGGTTGATGAGGTGATTGCCGAGTTGGCCCAAACCGCCGCGAACGACCGCATCTCCCTCGATTATGTTGACGGGGTTGCCTCAGCCCTGAACAGGCTGGCCTGCGACGACGCCAATCTTTCGACCACCCAGACAGCGGGAGAATTGTGGAGTGCCCTGCTGGGGGCCCGACGCGAGCAGGCGCATTACCTCGGTCCCTATCGGGAGGCTGCGCAGCAGGAAACCAACCTGGCCGGGGAGCGGCAAAAGACCGAGCTGCTTGTCTGGGCACTGCTCTTGAGACAGCCGATCACTTCCTGGCGGCCAGCGACTGTCCCCCGCCCTCCACAAAACCACGAAGCAGCTCTCCAGCACCTCGACACAATCCGGGAACAGCAAAACGCTGCCTTCGCCCGCGGCATGCCATTTCGAGCGGCCTGGAGTAAGCGGCTGCGTTACGCCCTTCAGCTGTTGGACGCCCCGGAAACCGCTGCTCTGGTTCCCGACGTGGCTCGACTGGCAACTGAGCGAGACCGACTGTGGCTTCCGCTGTTGGTGCTCTCCGAAACTTTTTCCGAGCGGGAGGCCATCGAGTCGAGGTGCTCTCTTCTGGCCAACCTTTTGGGGTGGGGTGAGAAACGCCGTTACAATACCCAATTCACCGACGTGATCGGTCAGGTCTCACTTCGGTTGATGCAGTCGCTCGAAAGCGTCTGGATCCAACTGAGTCGGGCTCCCTACCCTGAGCAGGTCGAACCCCGACCAGAGCATCTCGCGGCCTTCTGCCTGCCCGGTATACAAGAACGGAATGACGCCGCAGAGGTGCTGAAGGCTTCGCGCCGAATGACCTCCTCCGCCCGCATCGTGTGGCGGAAGTCGTTGGGGCAGCTGATCGGAATCGCCACGGCAGTGGAGCAGGCCTGGGAAGCCGCGAATTGTCGGGTAAATTCCCCGCAGTCGCCTCTTCCAATCTCACCCGGCCCCGAAAGCAACCCACCCCAGGTTACTGATTGAAGTCAGCGTGAGGGGCGGAGAATGTGCGAGCCTCGGAGCGGCCCTCCTGTGCCACCCGTCGGCTGCTCCCACGCCACGTCCCACAGCTCAATGTCGTCGAATTCCGCCAGCCTCTGAACCGCAGGGGTCTGCCGCAGTTCCAAAGTGTTCCTTCCCGCCTGCAACTGCCTGGATTCGATCGGGATCAACAGGCGGGCGGGATCTTCGGCTGTGGCGGGAGCGTCGAGCCAGCGATTGAGATCGGTGACCCGCTGGTTGTTGATCCAGACTTCGGTCAAGAGTCCTCCCTTGGCAAGGTCATCACGGAAGTTGCCTTGACGAGCCCACGTTCCTCCGGTCGGTTCCAGTTCCCGTACGGTCAGAGCCAGCACCTGGCGGGGGCGGCGCAGTTCCTCATTTGTGAGATCGACCGTCCACTTGCGAACGGTCCCCTCGGGAGCAGGTACCGACCACCCTGGACGCGTGTTGTTCCCCAGATGGCGGACTTCGGGATCGAGCTCGCGACGGCGGCCTTCCCAGAGAGGTGACAGCCGGGCCACGGCCTCGAGCGGTATGGTCAGCACCCCCAACCAGGGATGACGCAGCACCAGAGACGAGTCGGTTACCTCTTCCAACACGCCTCTCAGCGATCCAGGCTCTTCCCGGCGTTCGCCATAACGCGGCTGCCAGTCAAGGCGGACCCACCAGCCGTCCAGGGGGGGAGCCGCCGGAGCCTCGAGATCAAGCTGGGGAATGACTCCGCGAACGAAACGCCAATCCCGCAGGGCCACTCGACCACCGGGAGGGTCTCCATTCAGACATCGCTCGACAAGACCGGGCTGATACAACACATCCCCCGAGGTGAGCCACAGACCGGTTCGCTCGCCATGCCGGGGAGGAAGTGTCAACAGCGGGACCGAGCGGAACAGACGCAGATCATCCAGCCTCACCTCAAGGCGATTCGTTCCCTGACCTTCCACTCCCCGGCCCGTCGCGTCGCGGTGCACCCGCAGTTCGGCCCAGGGGAGATCGGGACTGGGCCCGGTGGCGAGAATCTGATTGTCGACCAAGGCCACGATCTGACGGGCATTCCACTGCACCCGCAGATGCCGCCAGCCGTTGCGACGAGATACGTCGCGGACGTCGAGCGGACGCCCTCCCTGCCAGCGGGCTGCAATCTCTGGTTTGGTACCCCCCATCGAAAAACTCAGGATTTCGGAGGAATCACCCGACTTGCAAACCAGTTCCAGCGACCACTCAACGGAGGCCCCGGGGGAATCTTCGGGATTGAAATCGAGCCAGCTGAGAGAGACTCCCCCCTCAGAGACTTCGTCCTCCATGGTGAACAGTGGCAGATTGGTTCCTGAAGGGACCACGAAACTCTGTTCTCCGGACCATGCGGAGCCGGCCTGCGGCAGCAGCGGAGGAGGACCGGTCAAATCCTCCGCTTCGGCAGTGAAGAGTTGAAGTTCCGTCTCGGACGACGGTTGGGCGATGGCTGCCAACGCCCCCCAGGGGATGGTGACCGTCCCTCCTCCACTGGGACATCCGATCACGCCGTTGGAAGTCAGGCGGGTGACCGCGATGGGGCAGGTTTCGCCCGTCAGCAGGTACACCCAGCGATCTCCCTGGCGGGGAGGATAAACCCGCGCCGCGGACGGGACTTCCAATCGCTCGTAGCTGTTGAATTCACGCGGAACCGCAGCCTCCTGGGATTCGAGAGACGGCCGACCGCCGGGAGGGCAGACCAACACGACGGGGCGACGTCGTCCGGAAGGTTCAACGCCCTGCCACACACGCGGTTCGCCGGCATTGGAGAGTCCGATGCAGTTCCAGACCACGAAAGTCCAGAAGGCGCAAACCATTCCTCCACCCCAAGTCACTCGAGAGCGTCGACTGAGGGAGTGGGCTGATGAAAAACGAATCGTCCGCGAGTGGTCTGCCATGTCGTTGACTGTACCATTCCTGGGGAAAGTCGCCACAGTTGTCGAAGGGCAAGGAGGGCAATTGGCATCGGTTCACGGTTTCTCGACAACCTCCGGCCCGACGGCGATCCTTGGTTTCCGGTCATTCGCGACCTCACGGCCCATCGGCTGGCAAGTGCGACGACGTGGTGCAAATCATATTATTTTGCTCGCAGGACGCCGTACTGATTTCTGAAGGAGACCGAGATGCCTGAGACAATGCTGCGGTCGCGGTGGGGTGGGCTGATACCGGGTCTGCTGCTGGCCGTGATATTGCCCTCCAGGCTGCTCGCCGCGGCGGAACGGGTGACCTGCGAAGGGAGATACCCACACCATCTGCAGGGGATCTGTCTCGATGACGCTGCGATCTACTGGTGCTTTACCACCCAGCTTGTGAAGACCGATCTCCGGGGTAAGATCGTCAAACAGATTCCTGTTGCCAATCATCATGGCGACCTGTGCCTGTGCGAGGGAAAGGTTTGTGTGGCAGTGAACCTGGGGGAATTCAATGAACCTGCTGGGAAAGCGGATTCCTGGATCTACATCTACCGGGCGGCGGATCTGACACTGCTCGCGAAACATGCGACACCGGAGGTGGTCCATGGAGCCGGGGGGATTGGCATGCGCAACGGCCGGTTCTATGTCGTGGGAGGACTCCCTGAAGGAGTAACTGAGAATTACGTGTACGAATACGATCAGGAATTCCGCTTCCAGAAACGGCATGTGATTGCCAGTGGTCACACCGATCTCGGAATCCAGACCGCAACCTTCGCCGAAGGGCGGTGGTATTTTGGCTGCTACGGCAAACCAGAGGTGTTGCTCGTGATCGATGCCGATTTCCGGTTGATCCGCCGGACTGAATTCAACTGCTCTTACGGGATTGCCGCCCGCCCCGAGGGGGGACTGGTGGCGGCCGACAACCTCCGCCTTCCCAACAAGGAACATGAAGGGGTGGTGTTCGACGTGATTCCCGATGCGGAGCATGGCCTGAAACGTCCCGACTGACATTTGAGTCGGCCCACTGCGTTGGAATCCCGCCCTGACAGCCCACTTTGTTCCATTCCGGTCGCAACGATGTCCCGAATTGCAATCGTGCTCCTGTTGTGTCCCTTGACTCTTTGGCCGGGAACCAGTTCTCCCATCGCCTGGGGAGATGAACCCGTCCGTCCCGCGGGGGGCAATCTGGTGACACGCTGGGGTCGGGAGGTGGATCCCGAACGGGTCTTGCCTGAGTATCCCCGTCCGCAACTGCAGCGTCCTCGTTGGCTCAATCTCAACGGCACCTGGGAGTACGGGATCACCTCCCGGGAGTTGAATCCCCTCACGACACCTGCCGAAGGTCAGATTCTGGTCCCCTTCCCCGTGGAATCGCACCTGTCGGGAGTGCGGCGTACGGTGGGGCACGAACGCCAACTGGTTTACCGTCGGAAATTCGACGTTCCGTCGGCGTGGGAATCGCAGCGGGTGCTGCTGCATTTTGGTGCCGTCGACTGGCAGACCTCGGTCTGGGTGAATGGCAAGAGGGTGGGAGAACATCGCGGTGGTTTTGACCCGTTCACGTTCGACATCACACCGGCCCTCGCGGGACGGGAGGGAGCGCATGAACTGGTGGTGCAAGTGTGGGATCCGAGTGATGCGGGGACTCAGCCGCGCGGCAAACAACAGGCGCGTCCCGAGGGGATCTGGTACACCCCGGTGACAGGGATCTGGCAAACCGTGTGGCTGGAACCGGTCCCGGCCCAATCCATCGACCGGCTGGAGGCCATTCCGCGGTTTGACACGTCGGAACTCCAGGTGAGGGTCATTCCCCGCCTCACGGGGAGGCCGGTGAACCTGACCGTGCGATTGAGCGCCAATGGGGGTCTCTGGCAGGCGACTGGGGCGCTCGAGACTCCCCTGGTACTGGGGGTCCCGGGATTCGACGCCTGGTCGCCGACAAACCCGCGGCTCTACGATCTGGTGGTGGAGCTACTGGATGGAGAGCAGTTGATCGACCGTGTTGAGAGCTACTTCGGGATGCGCAAGATCACCCTGGGAAAAGACCGCAACGGCATCACCCGGATGCTGCTGAACAATCAGCCGGTTTTCCAGTTTGGCCCGCTTGACCAGGGTTGGTGGCCCGACGGACTCTATACGGCTCCCTCGGATGCCGCCCTGAAGTCGGATCTGGAAGTGACGAAACAGTTGGGTTTCAACCTGGTGCGAAAGCACGTGAAAGTGGAGCCGGCCCGCTGGTATTACCACTGCGACACCCTCGGATTCATGGTCTGGCAGGACATGCCGAGTGGGGATGCCAACGCCCGCTGGCCCTGGGACGGTACCGAGAACACCCGGACTCCCGAAGCGTCACAGCAATTCGGAGAGGAACTCTCGGCCCTGTTGACCCAGCGTGGAAATGACACCTGCATTGTGGCGTGGGTTCCCTTCAACGAAGCCTGGGGGCAGTTTGAAACTGTCCGCTGGACACGGTTCGTTGAAGAACGAGACCCCCACCGGCTGGTGATCTCAGCCAGCGGGGGGAATGATTTCGGCGTGGGGCACGTCCGGGACATTCATTTTTACCCTCAGCCCGAGTTCCCTCCGGCTGAACGTCACCGGGCGTCCGTGCTGGGGGAATACGGGGGACTGGGTCTGCCCTTGCCGGGTCACACCTGGCAAGACCAGAAGAACTGGGGTTACCGGCAATTCCGGACCCGCGAGGAATTGCAGGAGGTCTATCTGAAGTACATCGCGGCCCTGCGGCCGATGGTGGAGTCGCACCTGAGTGCCGCCATCTATACCCAAACGTCCGATGTCGAGATTGAGGTGAATGGACTGCTCACCTACGACCGGGAGGTACTCAAGCTGGATCCCGCCCGCATTCAGAAGGCTCATCAAACCCTCTACGCCCCCCTTCCTGAACTTTCGTCTGAGTCGGTAACGCAGGCCAGCGTGATCGCCCACTGGCGATTCGAAGAGGGAGAGCCGGGCGAACTCGTCCCACATGATCGGGGAAAGCCCGAAGGCATGGCTGTGCGGGACGACAGCGGGCATCGCAATCATCTCTACGCATATGCCGAGGGGAACGCCCCCCGGCTGACGGCCCAGGTTCCTGCCGCGACCGTCCCCTTCAGGAAGCTTTCGAACCGCGGAGCACTGGATGATTCACTCGCCGCCCCGGGGGTGACCCGTGACCTCTACACCGACCCCGGCCGATCGCACACCCATATGGACATGCTCAACACGTTTCCCTTCACAGAGCTGACTCTGGAACTCTCCTTCCAGCCGGTCGGGATGGGGCGCGAGCAGACATTGGTTGGGGAAGATGGGCAACCCACCTCAGCTCCGGAGGCCCCACTGCAGTTGGGACTGCGTGCCGACAACCGGCTCGAAATCGCTGTCATCGACCGGGGTGGAACGGTGCGGCGGGTGGTCAGCCGGCAACCAGTGAGTGCCACCCGCTGGCATCACGTGGTGGCGACGCTGGACAGTGAAACCCTGACCCTTTGGCGGAATGCGGGTGAGGGGTGGATCCAGGAGGGGACGACTCCCTGCCCTGGGGGGTTGGTTCTGCACGATGGAACCTGGACTGTGGGCCGGGGATTTCAAAACGGAAAACTTGCCCGCGACGCCCAGGCGTTGATCGATGAAGTGCGGATCAGCACCCGCAGCCTGCGGCGCGAGGAATGGCTTTGGAACATTCCATAACGGGGCGCAATCGCAGTATTCCAGACCCCCATCGTCAGGGTTGACCGCGATTCCCGATCCCTTTCTGGTTCTGGCCGGAAGTGGGGTTTGTCGCCTGGTCCGTGGGGGGTGAAGGTTGAGTCTCGGGGAGCGCCCGTTCGAGACGTTCCCGCAAGAGACGATAACGTTCGGCATCGGCCGTTCGGCCCGCCTTGAGACACGACTGCTCGAGCCAAATGTAGGCGGTCTTGCGCGTGGGATCGCGTTGGAAGGCGATCTCGGCCGCGTGCAGTGCCGTGTCGAGTTCTCCCAATCGCTCGCACAACTGGGCCTTCATGCCATGGGCGTGAGCTGGCCATTCGTTGAGCTTGAGGAAGGCTTCGAGAAAGTCGAGTGATTCCTTCCATTGCCCCGTCTGCTGCAGGATCTGGGCCATGGTGAGCAAGGCTTCTTCATTGTTTGGGTCACCAGCCACCACGTCGCGCCAGATGGGACCGGCATCGCGGAAACGGCCGATCAATTGGTAGCAGCGAGCCAGGGCGGCTGTCGCCGCTGTGTCCAGCGGGTTGGCGGCGACCACAGGCTCCAAAAGTTGCAGCGCTTTTCCTGCAAGTTCGTCATTCTGCTTCAGTTCGGCCTGCTTGGCGGCTGCAATTCCCCGGGCACGCTGCACATCGGGCTTCGGCAACAGGGGGCCGTCCTGGAAGAGTTCGGCCTGACGCCGGGATCGGGAGATGGGGGTCAGTTCGACATCGACCGAACGCGGGATCGCATGATTGGTCTGAGAGACATGGGGAATGTCATTATCTCCCACACGGGGCATGTGACATGCGATGCACGAATCGTTTTTCACCGCTCGCTGCGGCTCGGGCAACGCGCAGCCCTGCTGGGCATGGCATTCCAGACAACGATTGCGATAGTAGCTCTCGGCGTCGGCTTCCGGGACGGACTCATGCGGGTCGTGGCAGCTCACACACCCCAGCTTGCCATTGCTCACCCGGAAGCAGCGGCTGTCGCGCATCTGCTCCACCTGGCTGACAGCCCGGGGGGTCCCGTCGGCATTGGTCGTCGAGGGTTCGAGAAACAGACTCCAGACTTCGGACAGGTACATGCCGGGCCGAAAGTCGTAGTCACTGCGCTGGTACCGGGGAATCTCGTCGGCCCCCAGCAGATGGCACTGATTGCAGACCGCCTCGCGCAGTTCCGGTTCGAGCCGGGAGGGGTTGACGATCGGATCGGTTTGCCCGGTTTTCCTGTCTCCCTGGTGCAGGGCCACGTGCTGTTCTCCCGGACCGTGACAGCGTTCGCAGCCGATGCTCAATTCCTGAAATGCGGGACTGCCGACATGGTCGAGACGTCCGGGGACGGCATTCACCTGCCCCACATGGCACGACAGGCAGCGCGAGGTGATCCGGCGCTCGAATCGGTCTCCCTGATCGGGCTTGTAGCCGGGAGACAGATCGAATCGGTCTCCCTCTGCATACCAGGAAATGGGTGACATGAAGAGGGCCCCTCCCTGTTCGAACAGATACGAGCGTCCCTTGTTCCCCGAACCCATCGCGTATTGGACAGGCACCTTTTGTTCATAGATCGGATCGGGCAGATCGTCAGTCAGTGCCTCGCAGTGCAGGGTCTGTCCATCGCCCGTTTCCACGCGATATTGTCGTCCCGCAGCCTGGAAACCGGCTTTTGCCTGTTGTTCAAGCGGCTCGACTTCACCGATCCGCCCGAATGATTTTCCCATTCCCGTCCGGACATATTTGTCATGGATTTCAGCGTGACAATCGCGGCAGGCGGCACTGCCGACAAACCCACTGGGCGCTGGTTGGGGATCCTGCAGTGCCCACATTTTCTGGATCTCCTGCGGGGTCGTCGCCGGAGGAGCATCCAGTTTATCCACCGGGCCTTTGGGATGCGTGGACTGCTGGGGTGCGAGATCGCCCGGCTGATTCCACCTGAGGAACAGCACCCCCAGGCCAGCCAAGGCCAACGGGACGAGCGCCAACAGTGTTGAGGCCAAAACAGATCGCGACGGCGCGGGGGGCAAGGGTTCAGTCATGTCGTCGGTGGCAAGGAGAGTCGTCGACGGAAGTGTGTCGTGGGGAACCGAGGGCCCGATTCAGAGACCCAGCTGTGGCACAGGAATCCCCAACGTGTGGGTGTGGGCTCAAGTCGTGGAAACAGGCCGGTCTCATTTGCGTTGCACCCGCTTCTGCAACGTCCGATAGCGCTCGGCGGAGACAGGATCCCCACTCTGTTCACAGGCGAACGCCAGCCATTCGTAAACGAGAGGCATGGAAGGATTCAACTCGCGCGCATAGTTGGCGGTTTCGATCGCCTCCCGGGTCTTGCCGTTGGCGAGCAACAACCGGGCCCGTTGCCCCTGGTAATCGGAGCGGTGCGGATTGACGGTCACGAGCCGGTCGAAATACTGCATCGCTTCGGCATGCTCGCCCGCAGTGAAGTACGCCAGCCCCAGAGAATACAGCAGAGCCTCGTTGCGGGTATTGGCTCTCAGGGCCCCCTTCCAGGTCTCAATGGCCAGATCGACTTCTCCCGTCAATGCCAACGCGATGCCATACGCATCGGCCACCGCTCCATCGATAGGATCAGCCGCCGAAACGGGAGCCAGCAGCTTGACCGCCCGGGCAGCGCGGTCTTTGTCCTGAGCCTGTTCGGCCCGGGAGGCCAGGGCAATTCCCACCGCCCGATCCTTCGCAAAGCGATCAAGTGGAACCTCGGCGAGATCAAAAATGCGAAGTTCCTCGGACGTTTTCTCATTGCCGGAAGCCGGTGGAAGAGTTTCGTCGGAAGGAACCACGCCCCCGGTCAGCTTCGGATTCCTCAACACCCGATGATCGGTCTGCGTGGTATGGGGGACGTCATGGGAGCCGAGTCGGGGCATGTGGCAGGCGACACAGGAACCTGCCGCAGGAGGGGCCAGGCGACTGGTTTCAGGGAGGGAGCATCTGCGTGTCGAATGGCAGTCGGCGCACTTGGCGTTAAATTCGGCGGCACGGGTCTCGGGGGGGGCCAGACGATGGGGGTCATGGCAGGAAATGCAGCCAAGTTTCCCATCGCTGCCGAGATAACACCGGCTGGCGTGCATCTGTTGGACATGGCTGACCGCGGTGGTTTGGCCAGCGGCATTGACCCCCGTCCCCTCGACGAAAATCGACCAGACCTCACCAAGATCCATACCGGGACGGAAATCAAAGTCGGTCCGTCCATAACGGCGGACTTCGTCGATTCCCTGTAGATGACAGGCATTGCAGACCGCCTCGCGTTTCGAGGGGGACAGTTCTGCCGGATTCACAATTGGGTCGGGGGTTGTGGGGGTGGACGACGCACGGTGATACTCGACGTGCGCCTTGCCTGGGCCATGGCAGCGTTCGCAGGAAATCGCGGCTTCCCGGACGGCCGGATGGAGAAATCGGTCGTTCTCGCCCGGTTCCGCATTCACCCTCCCGGCGTGACACCCCAGACAACGCCCACTCACCGGCCGTTCGAATCGGAGATGGTTGTGATCGGGATATCCGGGCGAGAGATCCCAACGATTCTGTTGCGAATACCAGGAGATGGGAGACATGAACATCACCCCGCCCCGGTCAATGAAATAAGACCTGCCCCGCTGCCCCGAACCGACCACGAACTGGACTTCCACCCGCTGGTCGTAAACCTGCCCGTCCGCGTCGGTCAATGACTCGTGGTGATAGACCCCATCGTCGGTCTGCTCGACCCGATATTCACAACTCCCTTTCGTAAAACTGGTGTTCTGCGAGTAATCCTCAATGACCCGGGCCTCGGCCAACGAAGCCAGCGACTGCGACATGCTGTGCCCCGAAAACTGCTCAGCAATCTCGGAATGACACAGAGTGCAGGTCCGACTGCCGGCATACCCCTCGGCGACCGGCAGAGGCTTGGCGGGAGCTTGTAATTCGGGGGTCTCCGCCGCCCGCGGCTTCGCGACTCCGCTGGCTGCTGCTCCCACCGGGGCGACCGCTTTCTTGGGCAATTCGGGAGGGACGCCCTGCCACAGCCACCAGGCAGCCAGAGCAATCAGGAACAGACTCCCCACTGTCAGGGGAATCAGCCAACCTGGGTTATGTGAGGGGTGGTCAGACATAAAGGGGTTGACGGGAGTCCAGTCAGTTCAGGGTGGGAGGGAGTGCATTCTACCTGTCCTCAATACTACGCAGTCCGTCCTGTGGACTGCTGGATTCACACGAAACAGGTGCTCAGTCCTGCGGCGGATGCCATTCGCCCCAGTGGTTCAGGTAGTGACTGTATGCGGGAACTGCTTCGGCCCGCTCCTGCAGCCAGCGATGGGCTTCGTCGACCAGAGCCTGCTCCTCGTCGAGGCGGAGTTTTCCCATCAGCACGCGACTTCGCAGGAAGACAAAATAGGTGTCAAGCACATCGCACCGGCAATAATCATTGATTTCCTGCACATGACCGGCGTGGTACATGTCCTGAACCTTCGATCCGTCGATCCCGGTCTTGCCAGGCTTGCCAATGAGATTCGCCAGCAGATTCAGCCCCCCAGACAACCGCGTGGCTCCGAAATTCGAGATCATGTCGGACAGGTCGAGGTGGGCGAAGGTGTTGTAGCGGTTCCGGGACTGGTCGTAGGACTTTTCCTCGGTATTGAACCAGGCGGGGACAGAATAGCCGTAACGGAAGGCGGCGAGTTCCATCAGAGGCAGGTCGTACCCGCGGCCATTGAAGGTGACCAGCGTGGGGCGCTTGTAGTGATGCCAGCCCTGCCAGAAGAGGCGGGTAATGACATGCGGACGGTACAGGGGGGCGTCGAGGGTGACGAGGTCCAGCAGCCTGCCCCGGGCATCCACCTTGGCTACTGCCACCGAGATCGGCAGCATATAGGTGACTGGCAGAATGTCTTTTCCGTCCGGACGATCAGCGGCGGTCTCGGCTCGAAACCGCTGGGTGGACTCAGCCGCCGTCAGTTCGGTATCGGGATACTTGATACGGCGGATGAGTTCACCATCGGCAACCGCCTCGCAATCAAAGATGAGGTACTTGACCGGGGAAGTGGTCTCTTCCATGGATGGAGGATCCGGCGGGAGGACGGCGGCCGATTGCAAACCCGCCCCACGCCCTGCATACTCGGCTTGCAGAGGGGCGAAGTTGCTCATCCTAACAGTTCGACGCGAGGGAGACACTGTGGCACGTTCGATTCGGTTCGGAATTCTGGGTTGCGGACGAATCACCCGCCGCGGACTGATTCCCGGGATTACCGGCTCGCCCGCTGCCGAACTGACCGCGCTCGCCAGCCTGCGCCCCGGAGTGGCCGCCGAATTGGCCCGGGAATCGGGCGCCCTGAGGGCCTACGACAGCTATGAAGCAGTGCTGGCCGATCCCGAAATCGACGCGGTTTATATTCCCTCCACGGGAGATTCGCATCGGGAATGGACACTGAAGGCAGCCCGGACCGGGAAGCATGTGCTGTGCGAGAAATCGCTGGCGACCAGCGTGGCGCAAGCTGAGGAGATGGTCGCCGGTTGCCGGTCTGCGGGAGTGCTGCTGCAGGAAGCCTTCATGTGGCGGCATCATCCCCGGACCAAGACCGTCCGGCAGATGCTGCACAACGGCGCGATCGGCGAGCTGTGCCTGATTCTGGCCCATTTCAGTTTTGACATTGATCGGAGTGACTGGCGACTCGACCCCGCTCAAGGGGGAGGGGCAGTGTGGGACATCGGCTGCTATGGCATCAACGCATCCCGATTGTTCGCCGGTTCTGAACCACGGACGGTGCATGCCCGGGCCCGGTTCCACGAGCGGGGAGCCGACATGTCGATGCAGATTGCCCTGCAATTCCCCAACAACGTGCTGGCCAATGTGGACTGCAGCTTTGAAGCTCCCTTCCGCTGTGAAGTGGAACTGGTCGGGACGCGGGGGACCATCGTCCTGCCCAATGCCTTTCTGCCCGCCGAAGAAGCGCCGCTGCAGGTCCGACGGGGAACGGCAGCCGACGCCCCCGTGGAAACCATCGTGTTTCCCAGGGCCAACCAATACGTCGAACAGGTGACCGACTTCTGCGCCTCGATTGAGGCCGGACACCTGCAGGCTCCCGCCGAAGATGGCCTCGCCAACATGCGGGTCTGTGAGACCGCCCTGAAACAGGCGCGTGAGGGGCGTTAGTTGGCCTGGGCCGCGAGTTTCCAGGTTTCTGAGCCAGCTCTCCGGTCCTGCTCATCCACAAACGGGGAAGCTCTCCATGAACACCGGGTGGCCCTGCCGAACCGGACTGATTCTGTGGGTGGCGTGTCTGCTCGGCTTTTTGCCCGTGCTCCGCGCAGACGATGCAGTCCGTCGAACCGAAGACATTGTCTACGGACGCAAAGACGGCCTGGCCTTGACCCTGGACCTGTTCCAGCCGCAGAAGGCCAATGGAGCCGGTCTGATGTTTCTCGTCAACGGTGGTTGGCTGTCGAGCAAGGAGACCCCATTGATGGTCACCGTTCGGCCAGCCGATTACGAACCGTTTCTGCAGGCTGGCTTCACGGTGTTCGCGATCGTCACCAGTTCGCAGCCCCGATATGTCGTGTCAGACCAGATGGCCGACGTGCAGCGGGCCGCCCGATTCATCCGGCACAACGCCGGACGATTTGGAATTGATCCCCAACGGCTGGGAGTCATGGGCAGCAGCTCTGGCGGGCAACTGACCCTGTCACTGGCGACCCAGCGGGGCCCTGGTCCAGTCGATGCCCGTGATCTGGTGGAACGGGAGGACTCGCGGGTCCACGCGGTTGCCTGCTTCTTCCCCCCAACCGATTTTCTGAATTATGGAGCCGCGGAAGTCGACGGGTTGGGGGCTGGTCCGCTGGCTCCACTGGCCCCCGCATTTGGCGCGCAGGGACTGCCTGCGGCGGAACGGCGGAATCTGGGGCGCCGACTCTCTCCGCTGTATCACATTTCCTCCCAGTTGACGCACACCCTGATCATTGATGGGGATGCCGACGACGTGGTCCCTCTGGAACAGTCACAACGGTTTGTCGACCGGGCCAGTCACGAGACCAAGTCCGAGGTTCGCCTGATCATCCGGCACGACAAAGGACATGGCTGGGGAGATTTCTGGCGATCGAAAGAAGACATTGATGAATTCGTCCGCTGGTTCGAACGACACCTCCTTGGCGATTTGATGTGAGTCGGGTCCACAGCCCCCTGGGAGACACCATCTTGAGTGCTGTGCAAAACAGTTTCCGCCGCTGGGTATTTGCCGCCTGGCACTGCGGGTTGATGACTTGTGGCGTCCTGCACACAGGCGTTGCCACAGCCGACTGGCTCCTGGACAACACCCCTTACAAGGCCCGGATTGAAGTGAGTCCCGATGGCCGGGAGGCTGTGCTGTCCAACGGACTGATCCGTAGGGTGCTCCGGTTGAAGCCCAACGCGGCCACCGTGGCATTCGACGATCTCCGGACAGGCCAATCGCTGCTGCGGGGCGTGAAGCCTGAAGCCGTGGTGGAGTTGGATGGCCAGTCAATTGCGGTGGGAGGGCTGGTGGGGCAACCAAACCTCGCCTTTCTGAGACCCGACTGGGTCGACCGGCTGCGGTCCGATCCCCAGTCGATGTCGCTCGTCCGCCACAGCGTGGAACCAATTGTCGAGCGGTTCCCCTGGAAGCGAACCCGGACGACCGCTCCCCAGGTGGCGTGGCCCCCGCCGGGAATTGCGCTGCGCCTCGACTTTCGGCTGCCCGATCTGCTGGCCCTTCAGAACCGGCCGTCCGATCGGGGTCGGTCCGGGCTCTGGCACGAACCGTTCGACAAGGCCGACCCCGCCTGGAAGATAACGGCATCGCGCAGGGATGCCCGGACCCGCTTCGGCTTGGATGGACAAGCCGGTGTGATCGTGGCCACGGCCGGGACCCACTGCTTCGCCGAACGTCCCCTGCCGGCGGAAACCCGTCTGGTTGAGACCGTCATTGATCCAGGAACTGATAGCGACACCAGTTGGGGACCCGGGCTGGGTCTGGTGTTTGACAATCGGGTGATCGAGGTCAATCTGCGGCCAGGCGATCGCGGAGAGCATGGTCACTTCGAACTGCGTGACCGGGGGGCCGAACGTCTGATGCGTGTCGCCCGGTTCGCGGCCAGCGATGGCGGTCTGGATCTCACCCGCTCTTATCGATTGCGGGTGCGGCTGGAGGAAGAGAGTCTGATCTGGGAAGTGTCGGCACCGGATGTCTCCACATGCCGGTGGGAAAGGCTGTTCGAGGCTCCCTGGAACGGGGGGGCACCGAGATTCGTCCGGGTTGGTAAGACTGACCGCCAGGGGCAGGCCAGTGACGCCGGCGATTCGGGGGATGAATTGAACCGCTGCCGGTTCGTCGAAGTGTCAGTGTATGGGGCCTTCGACCCGGCGAAGCATGACGCATCCACGGATTCGTCGGGCAAGGACGTCACGGTTTCGGTCCACTACGAGCTGTATGATGGGCTTCCCTGCTATGGCAAATGGCTGACGATCCAGAACGGTGGCGGGGAGCCCATCACTCTCAACCGCTACTCGAGCGACCTGCTGGCGGCTGTCGAACATACGTCCGAGGTCGACGAACTCTCGCAGGGGAGAACCCCACCGGACATGCATGTTGAGACGGACATGGCGTTTGGCGGCATGCTGGCGTCCGGAGCAAATCGGCGCTCATTCCGCTGGCTTCCGGACCCCGACTACCACACGCAGGTCAACTATGAGAAGAAAACCCCCTGCCTGCTCGAAGTGGGTCCCGATCTCGGCCCCGACCAGCGTCTGGATCCCGGGGCGACCTTCGAGTCGTTTCGGGGCTGGGTGCTGCCGTTTGACAGTTCGGATCGCGAGCGGTGTGGATTGTCGGTACGCCGTATGTATCGCACGCTCGCTCCGTGGGCGACCGAGAATCCGCTGATGATGCACCTCGTGCGATCGGACGAGGCCGCGGTCCGCCAGGCGATCGACCAGTGTGCCGAGGTGGGGTTTGAAATGCTCATCCTGAGCTTCGGCAGCGGCTTCGACATGGAAAACCCCGACCCCTCGGTGCTGGCGAAGGCTCGTTCGTTCAGTACTTACGCCCACAACAAGGGAATCGAGATCGGGAGTTATTCCCTGTTGGCCTCCCGCCGCATCGATCCTCAGGAAGACGTGGTCTCTCCCCCGGGAGAGAAGCCCGCGTTCGGCAACAGTCCGTGCCTGGGAAGCCATTGGGGGCAGCGGTACTTCGACCGACTCCACACGTTTCACCAGGCCAGCGGTTTCACCCTGCTCGAGCACGATGGCTCGTACCCCGGCGACTGCTGCGCGAGCCATGATCACCCCGGACACCGGGGTTTGGCCGATTCACGCTGGAATCAATGGCGGCAGATTACGCGGTTCTATCAATGGTGCCGGGGAGAGGGGATCTTTCTGAACGTTCCCGACCACTACTTCCTGGCTGGTTCCAACAAGACTGGCATGGGTTACCGGGAGGTCAACTGGTCCCTGCCTCGCGACCAACAGGTCATCCATACACGCCAGAACATTTACGATGGTACGTGGCAGAAACTCCCCAGCATGGGCTGGATGTTCGTTCCGCTGACGCAGTATCACGGTGGAGGAGCGGCCGCCACGATTGAACCACTGGATGAACACATTGACCATTACGAGCGGATGCTCGACAGCAATCTGGCCCTGGGAGTCCAGGCCTGCTACCGCGGGCCGAGATTGTTCGACACCGAGCGGGTCCGCGATCTCGTGAAGCGCAAAGTCGCCTGGTACAAGTCTCACCGCGACATTCTGGAAAGCGATCTGATCCACGGACGGCGTGCCGACGCCCGCGATGTCGACTGGATGCTGCACGTCAATCCGCAGCTTCGCGAGCGCGGTCTGTTGGCGGTCTTCAATCCGCTTGATCGCGCGGTGGAGCGGACTCTGCAGGTGAATGTCTACTACACGGGACTGTCTGGGGAACTCACCCTGAAGGACTCCCGCAGCCAGACCTGCCGGGTCGCCGTAAACCGGGACAACACCATCCCCGTGACGGTCTCGATTCCCGCAGGCGGTTTCGACTACTTCACACTCGAAGAGTGACTCCCGCCGAGGGCGAGACCTCAGCGACATTCTCTGGTCGGGGCTTCCGCCCCCTTACTCCTCTGTCGTGACGGGCCGCAGGGACATGGGCCGACCCCGCCGGAAAGTTCCGCCCGGGTTACGCACGGGCATGGCCCCTTCCCCCCCCCCGAATTCATCCAGTGAGGAATCACGGGAGCCCCCTCCGCTTCGCGGGGCAGTGGGTGTTGTGCGGCGGTCGAAATCGCTGCTGTCCGGACCGCGGTCGCGGTTTTGCCCACGGGAGACTGGCCGGAAGTTGGCGTCGGCATCCCGTTCAGAGAGCCACGCGTCATCCCCCCGTCCGCTCGCGCTACGATTTCTCGGCCGTGGCCCTTCTTCTCCCCGATCTACGGCAGTCGATTGGTTGGCCTCAGGCAGGTCGTCCGCAACCCCCAGACTTTCCGCCTCGCGCATTTGACGGCGGATATCGGCAGGGGGCAGTCCTGCGACGCGGGCCGAAGGAGGCAGTCTCTCACCTGGGCCGGCGGAAAGTGTGCGGCGCAGCTCGTCGCTCGGATCATGGATGACCAACACAGTGGCATCACCAGATGCTCCGGACCGGCCGGGAATGACGCAGACAATATCCCCCGCCTTCGATTGTTTCAGGGCTCTCTTCAACAGCAATTGCGGGTCTGGCCGGGCCCCTTCGGCCGCCAGGCTCGATTCCGCGATGGGGGTGGAGTTCTCGAGGGACTCGTCGATTCCCAGGTTCGTGGAATCGTCCGCAGTCATCTCGGCCGCCAGAGCCTCATTTGCGGGCTGATCAAGTTGTGCTGTGCGGAGCTCCGATTCCGGCGGCGATGCGATTTCCGCGTCGTCAGCGGCGAGAACCTCCTGGGGAACCCCGGCCTGAAACAGCGGAGTGAGGTGCAAGCGTTCAAGCAGTTGATAGATCGGCTCCAATCCAGCGTACATGCCATCTTTGTAGTTGGGATCTTCCGCCATACAGACCCCCACCACTTCTCCTGTCGGCGTGAAGAGTCCTCCCCCTGAGCGCCCCCGCACGGGAATCCCCGTGCATTCGAGGTTGTCGGGGCCCGTGTAGCGGTTCAGAGCCACCACCTTGTGACGTTCCACCGTGGGAGGAGCACCACCATTGCAGCCGACGCTGATCAGCGGAGAGCCTTTGGTGGGCCGGGTCCCGCGAGGGGCGAGGGTGCAGCTGGGGAGAGGTAGATCACTCGGAATCGAAATCAGGGCAACGTCAGCCTTCAGATCGGCCGCCAGTTTTCTCCCCAGGATGATCCGCCCCGTCCCCTTCTCAAATACTTCGACCTGCAGGCGGCTCTTTTTTTCGTCCCAGTTTTTGAAGAGATGTCCACAGGTCAGAACCAGTGAACGTCCATCGGCGTTGTGAATGATGGTCCCTGTTCCCACATCATCTCCCGAGGGATCCTTGACCCGGATCCGGACCGTCGCGGGGAACGGTTGGCCAATCAGGGCGGGAGTTGCGGGAGTTTCAGCGGCCGACTGGGCACGGCCGAGCGGCTTGGCGGGGGGAGACGGAGAAGAGTCCTGGGTGGCGCGGGCCTGGGTCACCTTGCGACACATTTCGCGGAGGGCCTGTTCCGACTGGACCCCCACCTGGCGCTCGACAACTTTGCCGTTGATGACCACCAGAAACGCCGGGATGGACGACACGCCATATTTGGCGGCCAGAGCCTGATTCTGGTCGACATCGATCTTGTGGATCGGCAGGCCGGCCCGGGCCAGCTTGGCCACCAGCGGGCTGACCTGCTGGCAGGGACCACACCAGGTGGCCGAGAAGTCGAGAACCGCGTTCTCCAAATCGGCTCCGACCGCCGGGCCCCCTCCCAGAACAGCCGAGACGATGAGTACGGGAAGCGTGAGCATCCTGGTTCTGGCCTCCGTGCCAGAGTGTGTGTTCGGAGTTACGCCAGCGCGTAACTTTTGCAAGACCGCCTCCTGCGGAACCTGCCAGCGGGCGGGGTTTTACCGGCCCGGGGAGGAATCGCCAAGACAGACTTCCGTGGAGCATTTCGCGTGCCCCAGCGTAGGAATTCACAGTGGGTAGCAGATATAATCCAGAGAGGGTGTTCGGATGCTGGTGAGGATGTTCAAACTGGTGAAGCAGCCCAGTTTGGGGCCTGCATCCGGCGGCATCTCCCCCTCCCGCCGTCTGATCCAACTGGCTGGGTGCCCGTTGGATTCCTGCCCCGTAGTTCGAACGACCGGGAACAGTTGAGCCCCCCCGGGGCCGACTTGATTCCCGTCGGAAACGTGACCCATGCGACCCAATCGAGTGGTGCTGCCGCTGGCCGTGGTTTCTCCTACTTCGTCGGCAGATGTACACACGCACCCACCAACCTGTATCCGGCGGACTGTCCGCTGTTTGGTCGTGGGGGTCGTGATGGGGCTGGTGGGATGCCAACAATCCGATCCGATCCGGGAGTACACGGTGGCGAAACCCCCCACTCCCAGGAAAGCCCCATTGCCGGAGCGGGCGTCGCGCGGGCCTGAGGTCCCCAAACCTCCGACCCGAACAGATCCCACCACCGATCGTATCCTGGGAGCCATTTTGCCACAGGGAGAGGTCACCTGGTTTGTGAAGCTCCAGGGACCGGTCAAGAGTTCGCGGGAGGCTGTGGAACCCTTTCTCCGGTTCGTTCGCAGCATCGATTTTCCGGAAGTGACTCCCGTCTGGAAACTTCCCGAATCCTGGAAACAGGTGAAGAATCCCGAAGGTAAAGGGCGATTCGCCACCCTCGAGGTTCCCATCGGGAGCGAAACGTTGGAGGTGACCGTCACGGAGTTGAAAAGCTCTGGATCGAATCCCGAGTCGTACCTCCTGGCGAACATCAACCGCTGGCGCAATCAATTGCAACAGCCTCCCTATGGTCCCGATCAGTTGGAGATGGCCACGATCGCGGTGAAGACCGATGCCGGTCATACAGCGTGGCTGGTGAATATCGAGGGTTGGCTTCCGGGTAGTCCGCCAGCGGCAGCGGCAGCTCCCCGACTTCCCTTCGAGTACCAGGTCCCCGGGCACTGGGAGGTCGGCGCTTTACGGGCCTTCCAGCGGGCGGCGTGGAATGTGACCGGAGACGGCCGGAAGGCCACTGTCACGATCAGCACGGCGGGAGGTGATTTGGTCGGAAACATCCAGAGATGGCGTGACCAGGTCGGCCTTCCCCGGATTGACTCTGACGAACTCCAAAAGTCGATCCAGACTCTGAACATGGGGAAGGCGATTGGCAAGTACGTGGTGCTCCAGGGTCCGGAGGGGAATAACGCCCCCCAGTCGATTCTCGGCGTGATTGTGTCGGCCTTGGACGAGCAATGGTTTTTCAAGATGCAGGGGGACGCCCCGCTTGTGGCGGGCGAACAGGCCAATTTCGAGGCATTCGTCCGCTCGGTCCAGTTTCCCTGATCAGAATTCTCGAGGTGCAAGATGAGTGCATTCGCACCGGTGGCTGGTGGGCTGGCTGAGGGGCGGTCATCCGCGTCGGTCTGGAACCGCCTGCGGAAAATGTTGTTGCCTCTGTCGTCGCTCCGCCTGACGGTCGTGCTGCTGGCGTTGGCGATCTTCATTGTGCTTGCGGGTACGTTGGCCCAGACGCAGGCCGATATCTGGGTGGTGGTGCGGGATTATTTCCGCACGGCCATCGCCTGGATTCCGCTGCAGGTGTTCTTTCCGAAGTCCTTCTTCCCCAATCTTCCCCCGATCCCGGGAGCTTTCCCGTTTCCCGGGGGCTGGTTGATTGGGGCACTGATGGCAGTCAATCTGGTGGCAGCCCATATGGTGCGGTTCACCATGCAGGCCCGGGGCTCGAAGTTATGGTCGGGCGTGGCGGTGATTGCCGTGGGACTGGTGCTGACCACCATGGTTGTTTTGGGAGGTTCCGGTTCGGGACTGCAGGCAGAACCGGTGGTGAGCTGGCAACAGACCTGGATCCTCTGCAAGTTGTTGCTGGCGGTGGGTGGCCTGGCTCTGGTCGGTGTCGGTGTCCTGAAGCAAGGACTGTCGGCCTCTCTCAGACGGCTGTCCGTTGTCTTCGGGGTCTTGCTCGAAGTGGGAGCGGTTGCGCTGTTCGTGCTGGGGGATCGGGTCGCCCTGGGCGATTCCTCCATGCGCATCCTGTGGCAACTGATCCAGGGAGGTATGGCTGGAATTGTGTTGCTGGTGGGTTGCTGGATGGTCTTCGGCAAACGCGGCGGAGTGGTGCTGTTGCATGCCGGTATTGGCCTGTTGATGTTCAGCGAACTGCTGGTGGGGCTCTCGGCCGAAGAGGCCCAGATGCACATCAAGGAGGGCGAGACCGTCAATTACGTGCAGGACATCCGCGAGGTGGAACTGGCACTGACCGATTCGTCTGACCCACAGAATGACCGGGTGTGGTCCATCCCCCAGTCGCGGCTCGAGGAGCCGTTTGAATCGACTCAACACTGGCTGTTTACGAAGTCCTTCTGCCGCAAGATGCCTGAATCGCTGCGTGCCGTCGTCGGAGCCCATCCGGCCGACGCGGTCATCAGCGATCCGGCTCTCCCCTGTGACCTTCGCGTGGTGCATTATTTCCAGAATGCGAAACTCGGTCCCGTCGGCGGAGAAGAGGGCAAACTCGCCAATCCGGCCAACCGCGGTCTGGGTCTGACTTCCCAGGCGGTGGAAGTCCCCGCGGGAACCGGGGTCAAGTCGGAGGCGGTGGACGATTCCGCCGCTTACGTCGAATTCCTGCGCAAGGGGACCCAGGAAAGCCTGGGGACCTACCTGTTCAGCGTGACTCAATCTCGATTCCAGGATTCACGCGAGCGGTCGGGATGGACCGACGCGGAAGTCCGGGCCAATACGCCCCCCTTCCTCTACAAGCTGACCGAGCCCCAGACGCTGGAAATCGACGGCAAGTCGTATCGTGTCGCCTTGCGTTTCAAGCGGAATTACAAGCCTTACCAGGTACAACTCGATGATGTGCGGTTCGACAAGTACATCGGGACCAACACGGCCAAGAACTATTCCTCCGATGTGGTTTTGACCGAACAGGGGACGTCTGTTCCCCGCCACATCTGGATGAACAATCCCCTGCGTTACGGGGGAGAGACCTTCTATCAGTCCAATTACATGCAGGACCCGATCACAGGTGAGGAATCGACCGGACTGCAGGTCGTGACCAACACCGGGTGGATGATTCCCTACGTCTCCTGCATGCTGGTGGCGGTGGGGATGCTGTTCCAGTTCGGCGTGACTCTGGGACGATTCCTGACCCGAGGGCCCAAGGGCCCCAACCCGGGTGGCGAACTGAATGTCATGGCCTCCCCGACGGCTGTGACCCGCGTCCCGCGCACCCGCGGTGACTGGATTGCGGCCGGCGTGGCCGTTGCCATCTGCGCACTGATGCTTGGCTACTCGACACGTGCGAAGCAGGATCCCGACGGCTTCGATCTGAGTGCGGCGGGCCAGATCCCGATTGTGTACGAAGGGCGTGTCAAGCCTCTCGATACCCTGGCACGAAACACACTGCAGATCATGTCGAACTACGACAGTGTGCCCGACGCCCACAACACCTCGCGCAAGTTGCCGGCCATCCGCTGGATTCTCGATGTCATGTCTGGGGTTTCTGATGAAGGTCCCCAGGGAGCACCGCGGGCCCACGATCACCGGGTGTTCCGCATCGACAATCCCGAAGTCCTTGATTTCTTCGGGCTGGAGAAACGGAAGGGTTACCTGTACTCCCGCAATGAAGTGGCGGCGAAGGCGGGAGAGTTCCACAAGAAGGTGGATGAACTTCGCGAGAAGAAGCGGGTCGAAGAGATGAATGTCTTTGAGAAGCGCCTCGTCGAACTCGATCGCCGCGTCCGGGCCTTCACCTCGATCGAGGCGACAATGCATCCCGAGGCTCTTCCCGATGCAACTGATCCGCAGATTCGGCGGACCATTCAGCAGCGGGCGGCGACCATTCGGGACGATCTGGTTGCGGCTGAAGAGCGACTGCTGAAGCGACTGCCTCCCCTGGCCGTCCCCGTCTCTGACGGCTCCTCCGAATCTGCGACGCAATGGAAGCCACTCGTTTCCGCATTCACCAACGACTTCATTCTTTCCAAGGTGCTGGAGGCTCAACCTCCCTCGCCGGCCGTCGAGGCCTGGCGGAAAATCCTTGACAGCTACGCTGCGAAGAAGCCTGGTGAGTTCAATCGGTCGGTCGGCGAGTACCTGTCCCTTCTCTCTTCGACCTCTCCGCCAGACTATCGTCCCGAAAAAACCAGGTTCGAGACCCGGTTCAACGCCACGGCACCTCTGCATGCCGCCTGGACTTTGTACATCCTGGCATTCATCGCCACGGCGATTGGCTGGCTGCTGGCAACCATCGGCTGGGGACGCACGTTCCAATGGGGCACGTGGGTGGGCATCTTCGTGATTTTTGCAATTCACACCGCAGCGCTGTGTGCCCGCATCTACATCTCCGGTCGTCCACCCGTCACCAACCTCTATTCTTCAGCCGTCTTCATCGGCTGGGGAGCCGTCGCCTTTGGCCTCGTGCTCGAGTGGATATTCGGACTGGGGATCGGCAATGCCGTTGCATCGATTGCCGGTTTCATGACGCTCTACATCTCCTTCAAACTCGCGGGGGACGGAGACACCTTCACCGTCATGCAGGCGGTGCTGGATACCCAATTCTGGCTGGCCACCCACGTGGTCTGCATTTCGCTGGGATACACGGCGACCTTTGTCGCGGGCACCCTGGGGGTCATTTACATTCTGCACGGCATGTTTACCCCGCTGGCCACCGAGCGTTCTCGCGCCATGCAGCTCTCGATGATTTACGGAACCCTCTGTTTCGCCATCATTCTGAGTTTTGTGGGGACGGTTCTGGGAGGACTCTGGGCCGATGATTCGTGGGGACGCTTCTGGGGTTGGGATCCGAAAGAAAATGGAGCCCTCATTATCGTGCTCTGGAATGCACTGGTGCTGCACGCACGCTGGGGCGGCATGGCCAAAGAGCGGGGCCTGGCCGCGCTCGCGGTGGGGGGCAACATCGCCACGGCCTGGAGTTGGTTTGGCGTCAACGAATTGGGGGTCGGACTGCATTCCTACGGATTCACCGAAGGAGCGCTGCTGTGGCTGGGCCTGTTCATCGGAACTCAATTGTTGATTGGCGGCCTGGGGCTGCTTCCCAAGTCGTGCTGGTGGAGTCACGTGGTTGAGAGCATGTCCCAATCCTCCAAGCATGGCCCCGCGGTCACCTGAGCTGAGATGCGGGTCTTACCCGTTTTGGATCTGCTGAACAGCGTGGCAGTCCATGGCATTGCCGGACGTCGCTCGACGTATCGACCTGTACAGAGCCGACTGTACCGCGGAGCCGAACCACTGCAACTGATGCGGGCCTTCCGCGACCAGTTTCAGTTGTCCACCGGCTACCTGGCCGATCTCGACGCCATTTTGCATGGCCGTCCCAATCTGCGTCTGTTCGACCAATTGCGGGCCGCCGGGTTTGGATTGATGATCGATGCGGGAGTCCGTCGCATGGCCGATGCCCGCGAGATTCTGGACGCTGGTGCACAACTCGTGATTGTGGGCCTGGAAACCTCACCCGGACCGGAAAGTCTGCGCGAAATCGTCGATGAACTGGGCCCGGAGCAGGTGGTGTTCAGCCTCGATCTCAACAGAGGGCAGCCTCTGACTCTCAAAGGTTCGGGCTGGGAGTTGATGACGGTGTCACAGATCGTCTCCCGGGTCGTGGAGTCGGGTATCCGATCCATGATCCTGCTCGACCTCGCGGGGGTCGGGATGGGGACGGGAATTCCCACAGCCGAGCTGTGTAACGAGGTCCGTCGTCGGTTTCCGGGACTGCGGGTGATCACGGGCGGAGGAGTCCGGAACGCTGCCGACCTCGAACAGGAGGCCCGTCGTGGCGTGACGGCGGTGCTGGTCGCCTCAGCCCTGCATGATGGTCGCCTGACAGCTGCGGACGTGTTCCCCTTTTCCCAAGGGTGGCCCGCAGTCGAGACACCGACCTGAATCAGCGGATCTCCGGTCCGCCCGATCGGGATACAGGCCTCTCCGCCTGGATCGGAGAGACCACGTGCCGACCGGGTGTCGGGGCCGAATCAGCCTCTGAGGGCGGCACTCGCTCAATCCGCAGGGTGGTGGTGCGGGACTGAATGAATTCCCTGCCCTTGGAAGTCCGAACCGCCATTCTCGACTGATGTGTTTCCAGCAAATCCAGACAGAGTTGGGAACCGGTTTCGATCCGGGCGGATCCGTGCCAATCGGCCCCCAGACTGCGGATCTCGATGTCTTCGTCGACCTGCGGAGTACCGCGGGATGTCTGTCGACCGGCCCACTCCAGGGTCTGTTGTCGTTCTCGCTGCTGAACCACGGAATATTCGGTGGAGGACTGCAGCCGTTCGACCGAAGAGATCGGCCGGCTTTCTACCCAGCGCTGCCCCACGTCCTGCCCGCGCACGGCGATCAAGCCAATCCAGTCATGCAGCAGTTGGGTCGGATTTTCGCTCCCCCAGGTCTCCTCGAGCTCCTGCCGAAACCGGCTTCGCGCGCGGCTGTCGGACACCGCCTCGCTGCAGCGATCAAGAAAGCCTGCGAAGTCATCGATCGCCAGCAGTTCGCCCCGCTCAGACAGCCAAAACCGAAACCCATTGCCCATCAATCCATGCCACCCCACAACGCCCCGGGAGGGAGTCTGTGCCGAGTTGTGGGAATCAAAAACCTCGCGAGTCCCGTCGGGAAACTCATAGATCTGTCGGCACCGCAGAAAGCCGAGCTGAAACTGCCGGACGGGAGTTTCCCCCGAACGAGCATTCGCGCGGGCTTCCGTGTCGATCAGACCGGGAGGAATGCTGAACCCTTCGAATACGATGGCCATGTCGAGGTGTGACAGTGCCCGGGTTTCGTGCGGTTCGCTGGCCCCAGGCTGGGTCAACACGGTTGTCAACCGCCGGCTGAATCCGAAGCGATCTCCCGGTTGCAACCTGGGGTCGGCAGCCGAATTCGCCGGGGCCTCCCCCTCCTGCTCCTCTTCGGGGAATTCCAGGTCGACCGACGAGCGATCGACCGACACCTGAGAACCACAACCCGCCAAACAACCGAAACCCCACAGCGCCAGCAGAACGTACGGAACGAGACGGTTCCACAACCGGCGAGCAGGATCTCCGTGTTCAGACAGCAGCATGCGGACGGCCAGTTCGAAATGGCGGAAGCAACCGAAGGGGGCCGAAAACTAGCACTTCACCCCGAATTGCTGAAGAGGATTTCGAACTGCCTGCGTTACCCTGTTCCTCCAGATCGCCGTCGGGGGGAGAACCCGGGCAAGCCAGACAGCCTGGGGAGGCCCACGCAATGGGGAGCCTGTCGTGAGGGCGAGGGCGAGTCAGACGATAGAACTCCCGGCCCGTCGAACTTTCTGGCGGACCGCAGGAGGGCCGGATATCATCCGCGGAAGAGGATCCCAGGAACCCCGCGCGACTCCGGAGGCTGTGATGTCAGGATCGAATCGTCGTGACTTTTTGGTGGCTGCATCCGGATTGGCATTGAGTCCCGGACTGTCCGCAGGGCTGTTCGCACAGGACGAACCGAAGGCGGAAGCCAAGCCCGAGCCAGTCCGTCTGGCAATCATGGGAGTCAACGGGCGGGGCCGCCAATTGATGAATGTTCTGGCCAAGTTTCCCGAGGCGGAAATCGTCTGGATCTGCGATCCCGACTCGGCCACGCTGGATCCGGCCGTCAAGCAATGGACCGACGCGGGGCGCTCCGCCCCACAAACCGCAGCCGACTTCCGCCGGGCTCTGGACGACAAGTCGGTCGACGCTCTGGTCTGTGCCGCCCCCGACCACTGGCATGCCCTCGCGACGATCTGGGCCTGCCAGGCGGGCAAGGATGTCTATGTCGAGAAGCCCTGCTGCCACAATCCGGTGGAAGGACGCCGGATGATTCAGGCAGCCCGCAAGTATCAGCGCATCGTGCAGGTTGGGACCCAGCGGCGAAGCGCCCCGGACATGGCAGCGCTGGCCGAGTACATCCAGGGGGGCAAACTGGGGCAGGTGAAATTTGTTCGGACCTGGATCACGAGCGTCCGCCCCAGCATCGGCAAGATGCCGGTCTCTGAGCCCCCCCGGAATCTCGACTTCAATCTGTGGGCCGGTCCGGCCCCCGGGAATGCCTACAAATCGAACCTGGTCCATTACCATTGGCACTGGCGGTGGGATTTTGGCACGGGTGAATGCGGCAACAATGGTATCCACGGTCTGGATGTGGCCCGATGGGGGACCGGTGTCGACGCTCCAACCCGCATCACCTGTGGCGGCGGTCGCTATTTCTTTGAAGATGACCAGGAAACTCCCGACACCCAGCTCGCGACATTTGAGTTCCCAGGCCTTGCCATTCAATGGGAACATCGCACCTGGTCACCCCGCGGTTTGGATGGGGAGACGTTTGGTGTCGAGTTTTACGGCACGGAGGGAACCCTGCTGACCAATGGGCGGGGATGGACTGTCTACGACCCCAAGAATGCCGTGGTGACGAAGGTTGATCCGGGAGAATCGGATGCAACTCACTGGCGGAACTTCTTCGATTGCCTGCGGACCCGTTCGATCCCGAATGCCGACATCGAGATCAATCACAAGAGCACGATGCTCTGCCATCTGGCGAACATTGCCTGGCGGACCCGATCGGTGCTGGACTACGACGGCACGACTGAGACGATCGCCCAGAACCCTGCAGCAAGTGCACTGTTGGGGCGGCAGTACCGGCAAGGGTTTGAACTCCCGGTCATCTGAGCGTGGTCCCCAGATTAGCCGCCCAGCATTCCCGAGCCCCCTGCCTGCGATCTTATCCGCACGTTTCTTCCGGAGATCCCAATGCGAATTGACATCCCGTTTCGAAGTCTTCTGGTCGCTTGGGGAGCGGTGCTCTGGCTGGGAGCGGCGGTGCCACGAGCCGATGAGATTCCCGGACCAACCAGCGCCCTGCTCAAAACGTTCATGGAGGAATTCATCCCGGTGACCCCAGGTTCCGGAATGTTTCCCGAGAGTTTCCAGATGGGAACCCCGGGAGGACCCTTCACGGAACAACCGGTGCGAAAGGTGGCGTTGACGCAGGCGTTTTCGATGGCCAGGTATGAGGTTCCCCAGAATCTCTGGGAAGCCGTCATGGGCTCGAATCCGAGCAAATGGAAGGGACCGCGCAACTCGGTCGAGATGTTTTCCTGGCGCGAGGCCAATGAGTTCTGTCAGAAACTGACGATGCTGTTGCGGCAGGCCGGTTTGCTCCAGGACGACGAAGAGATTCGGATGCCGACGGAAGTCGAATGGGAGTATTGCTGCCGGGCCGGTACTTCGACACCCTACAGCTTTGGCGAGAGTGCGACGAAGCCGGGGGATGTCGCCCCCAAGGCGAGTTTGCTGGATGAGTACGGCTGGCACACGGGAAACGCAGCCGGGAATGATCCTCCGGTGGGCGCGAAGCGGGCGAACCCCTGGGGATTCTTTGACATGCATGGCTACCTGCGGGAGTTTGTGAGCGACCCGTGGCGGGAGACCTATGCCCAGTCGATGCCGGCGGAACCGCTTCGCCGGATTGTTCGGGGAGGCTCCTGGAAAGACAGATACGAGTGTTTGCGTTCCGCATATCGCGAACCGATTTCCGAGGAGACTCGGGACGACGCCGTGGGTTTGCGTTGTGTGCGGGCCAAGACCAAGCCGTGAGGAGGAATTGAGAGAGTGCCTCCCGAGGGGGAGGGGGACTCGCCTGTCTCGATTGTCGTGAGTACACTACCAGCCCGGACGTCGAACTCTGCGGATTGACCGCAACTTTCGATTGCCCAAGGGGTTGGATCTCCACAGTCCCTTTTTTCGCCCTTTCCGAACGTTGGCCGAGACAGAAACATCAGGCGACGCTGGCGGTTTCCAGCGAGATCCCGACGTACGGCTGATGCTGCGCGCGAAGCAGGGTGATGATGCGGCCTTCACGCAGCTGGTGACGACCTATCAGGACCGGCTGGTGGGCGTGTTGACACATTTGGTCGCCGACCGGCAGGGCGCCGAAGACCTGGCACAAGAGGTCTTTCTGAAGATCTACAAGTCGCGGCATGGATACGAGCCGACGGCGAAGTTCTCAACCTACCTCTTCCGGATCGCCAACAATCTGGCGAGTAACCGACGCCGGGACCGGGGTCGGAAGCGCGAGGTGAATCTCCCGGGGTCCGAGTCGGGTCCACTGGGTGCTCCAGCCGCGGACCAGGTCCTGGCGGAGTCTTCCTCCCTGATGCCAACCCGCCGATTTGACCGCACCGAGATTCAGTCGGTGGTGCAGGACGCGCTCGAGTCGCTGAATGACAACCAGCGGATGGCCGTGCTGCTCAACAAGTTTGAGGAGATGAGCTACATCGACATCGCCGCGACACTCGACCTGTCAGTCGCGGCGGTCAAGTCGTTGTTGTCTCGTGCCCGCGAAAACCTCCGGGTCAAGCTGGAGCCGTACGTGACCCAGGGACACTGGACTCCCCAGGGTTGAGGACCGGCGAACATCGTGGGTTCAAGAGGAGCTGTGGGAACAACATGGCCAAGATTGTCCGGATGTCGAAAGAGCAGCGAGAGAATCTGGTCGCCTATCTCGACGGCGAGCTGGAGGATCCGGCCGCGCGGGAAATCGAACAGGTACTGGCCTCGAGCCCGGTCGCCCGTCACGATGTCGACATGCTCTCCCGCACCTGGGATCTGGTGGGAGAACTTCCCCACATCTCAGTCACCCGGGAATTCACCAGCAAGACCCTCGATTCGATCGCGGCGTCGCGCACTGGTCCCCGGGTTGATCCGGACGCCATCTCTCGCAACAGCCGCCGCATTCTGGGATTCGCGCTGGCCGGGATGATCCTGGGAGCGGCGGGCACCATCGGGTTTCTGGCCACCAACCGCTGGATTCCCAACGAAGCCGAGGAAATCCTCAACGACTATGAGATCCTGATGGATCTCGACAAATACCGCGAAGTGGGCGATCTTGGGAATCTTCGTAAACTTCAGGAATTCCGCGAGTTCAATGAGGCGGATGATGACTCTCCCTGAATCTCTGCGTGTGGGCCCCACGCGTCGCATGACCGGGCCTGACCTGGAGACTTTGGGACCGCTCCGACCGGTCCAACGCTCCCCGCATCGATTCTGGCCAATCCTGTTGACCTGCCTCGGCGGGATGATGTGCCTCGGCGGGGGTCTTCCCACCGCAGCGGCGTCTGATGATCAGGGACGACAAAGAGAAGAAAACCTGTCACGGCTGTCGCGGTTGTCCGCTCCCGAGCGAGAGAATCTGAAACGGAATCTCCAGAAATTTCGGGCGTTGTCGGGTGCCGAGAAAGAGCGGCTGCGGGAATTGCAGAGAGCCCTGCACTCCGATGACAAATCCGGGGGCAAACTCAATCGGGCTCTGGACGCCTACTACGACTGGCTGAAGACTCTGTCTCCCGGTCAACGGTCCGACCTGCGCAATGAGACCGATCCTGTGCGGCGCGCCCAGCAGATCGGCGCCTTGCTGCAACGCCAGGAATCGGCCGAATCGGGTGACTCTGGGCGGCGACGGCGTCTGGGTTTCACAGCCGAAGATCTCGCGGCGGTCATGCCGCTGTTGGAGGAGGCCCTGATCCAGAATGGCTATCTGACGGCCGACCGTCTGGGTGACAAGGCAGGACTCTCCCGCTACTCCCTGATTCTGAAGGCCGCCAACCCGGCCGACCGCCGGGATCCGAATCCCCCCTGGCTCAAACCCGAACTGATCAACGCGATGATCGCCGCGATTCCCAACGAGGAGCGCCGCCGTCAATTGGGACGCGAGCAGGAGCGTCGCCGAGGGGCCCGGCTCCTGTTGGGAATCTATGGCGGCATCCAGGCGGAATTCCGAAAGCGTGCCCAGGACATCGATCCCTCGAAACTTGAGGAGTTTTTCGTGCAGATGAAGGGCGAGCAACAGGATGAAGTGATGCGAGTCCCTTACGGGTCGCAAGAGATGAAGCTGCGGCAGATGTATATGCGAGCCCACACGGATGAATTTCCCGCTCCCCCACCTCAACCGCAGTGGCTGAACCAGTTCCAACGACAAGGAGGGCGCGGTCCGGCATTTGCCCCTCCTGGCCCCCCCATGAACAATGGAGATCCCGAGACAGAGGGGGGCCCCGATGGTGACACTCGCGTGTCTGAAGACGCCCGGGGACCAAGACGTACTGGCCCCGGTTCAGGACCGGCACGGCCTCGCCTCCGTCCACAACCGCGCCCTGAAGGCGACTCTGAATCAACCAACTGATGGCGCTGCCAGTTCGCCCTCGGATGCTTTCCACTCACTTTACAGGATTTCCTGTGATGAAATCGCCACTGACTCTCTCCTTGGGGCTGTTCGCCACATTGCTGTCCCTGGGGAACCTGCCGGTTTTGACAGCACAGGAAAAGCCGGGGGCTCAGGAAAAACCGAAGGAGTTTGTGAAGGTGGTCCGGGTGGAAGCCCAACCCCTGCTTGCGGCGACAGAGCGACTGACCGAAGCACTGGATTTCGTCGGCAGCCCTCTCTCCGAAGCCCAGAAGGCAACCTTGCAGCAATTGAAGGGCGAATCGGATCCCGTGAAGGTGGCGGCGGCTATTCAGGCGGTGCTCGATCCGCTTTGCGTGGCTGGCGTGACGATCAATGCCGAGAGCCGCGTGTCGGTCGTGGAAGGCCCGGCCCGCAAGGAACTCATTCAACAGGGTTGGCGGACCTTTCTCGTAAAGGTCCACAACGAACCGGGAATCACCCCGGAACTGAGAGTCGAGAGTCCGAACCTGGCCCCTCTCTACAAACAGAGCTCGGGGTCACCCAACCCCAAGATCCAGGTGGCCCCGGCCGATGTCCCCAATCGCTGGCTCGACGCCAGCCTGTTCACCAGCCAACCACTCAAACCGGCTCTCTCAGGGCTCAACCTCGAGTATCGGATTCTCCAGCTGTATAGCCGGGAGGTGGGCAAGCGGGAGGCGAATCTCGGCTTCAATGTTGGACAGGGAACCCAGGACATCGGTTTTCGCAACACGGTGCCGATTCTCTTCCAGTGCATTCCCGCGGTGGAGCTGGTGCTGGGGATTCGCGATTTCGATGGGCGTCCGTCGACGGCTGCCTTCGTGATTCGCGATCGGCGCGGCCGGGTTTATCCGAACCCTGCCCGCCGATTGGCTCCCGACTTTTTCTTCCACAACCAGATCTACCGGGCCGATGGAGAGTCGGTCCACCTGCCGCCGGGTGACTACACCTTTGCGGTGTCGCGCGGTCCCGAGTACCGCGCCACCGTCCATCAGATCACCGTCAAGTCGGGAGTCCAGAGCCAGAAGCAGGAATTTCAATTGAGCCGGTGGATCCATCCCGCCACGCGGCGCTGGTTCTCAGGAGATCACCATGTCCATGCCGCCGGCTGCGCCCATTATGAAAATCCCACCGAGGGGGTCACTCCGGCCGACATGATGCGGCACATCCTGGGAGAGGACCTGAATGTTGGCTGTGTTCTCAGTTGGGGCCCCTGCTGGTACACGCAGAAACAGTATTTTGAGGGGAAGACTTCAGCTCTCTCCCGTCCCAACTACCTGATGCGTTATGACGTGGAAGTCAGTGGATTCCCCTCGTCGCATGCTGGACATCTCTGTCTGTTGCGCTTGACCGAAGATGACTATCCCGGTGCCGAGTACATCGAGCAGTGGCCCAGTTGGACCCAGCCCGTATTGGCCTGGGGGAAGGAACAGGGAGGCGTCGTTGGCTACAGTCACTCGGGATGGGGACTCGAATTGCCCGATGTCATGCCGGATGGATCGCGGCAGTTCCGCGGCCGGAACCCGGCTGCCGGTTGGAACGGGCGTGCCGCCAGCCAACTCCCCGATCTGGCCATGCCCCGATTCGATGGAATCGGAGCCAATGAATACGTCGTCACCACCACCACTGGAGTCTGCGACTTCATCTCGGCCGTCGACACACCGGCCATCTGGGAACTGAATGTCTGGTATCACACACTCAATTGCGGCATGACCTCACGCATCAGCGGTGAAACCGACTTCCCCTGTATCTATGGAGACAAGGTCGGACTGGGGCGGATCTACGTCAAGCTGGGTGACGACGAGGAACTCAATTACGACAATTGGGTTCAGGGACTGAAGACCGGCCGCAGCTACTGTGGCGACGGTCTGAGCCACATCCTCGACTACCGCATCAACGACGTCGCGGTCGGAGAGCCGGGATCGGCTGGCAGGATCAGCACGCTCGCCCTTGAGAAGCCGGGGACCTTGCAGGTCCAGTTCGATGTCTCGGCCTATCTCGCCGACGCCCAACCAACCGTCGAGACCGAGGCGATCCGGAGCCGGCGGCTCGATGAAAAGCCCTACTGGAATCTGGAACGATCCCGGGTCGGACAGACACGCCGGGTTCCTGTGGAGATCATCGTCAATGGCAAGCCCGTCGCCACTCGTGAAATCGAAGCCGATGGAGCACTGCAATCGATGCAGATCCCGGTCGAGATCCAGCAGTCGAGCTGGGTAGCCGTGCGGATCTTTCCCAGCGTGCATACCAACCCCATCTGGGTGGAAGTGGCGGGTCAACCTGTCAGGGCCAGTCGACAAAGCGCCCAGTGGTGTCTCGATGCCGTGGATGTCTGCTGGAATCAAAAGAAGGGGAACATCCGCGAATCCGAGCGCGAGGCTGCCAAGAAAGCCTATGACCAGGCTCGCGAAACCTATCGCCGGGTCATGGCCGAGGCCGTCACTCCCTGACCCCCGGGCACCACCGGAACCCAGACGGACCCCGGAACACAGATGACCTGGAGGCGCGTGGATGTCTCGTGGTTTTGGATGTCGATCGGAGTGGCGCGTGAGGCAGCTCGTCTGGTGGGCGTGGCTGTCTGCGGCTCCGCTTGTTGCTTCTGGGCAGACGTCGCCAACAAACGCCGAACAACCGGCCCCCAAGGCGGAGATCCTCGTTCCCCAGGTGCTGCTGGGGCTGCTGCATGCACCCGAAGTGCAACGGGAACTCGGGTTCAGCACGCGGGAGAATAGAAGCCAGCTGGAAGCGGTTTTTGCCAAGGTCGATGGGGAATGGTGGCGGGCCCGCAATCTCCCTTTTGCTGAACGTCGGCGGGTTGTGCTGCAATGTGAACGGACGGTTCGGGACTGGTTGTTCCTCCACGTGGATCGCGCCACTCTGGAACGTCTCGAACAATTGGAGTTTCGGGCCCAGGGAGAACGGGCACTGCTGCGGAAAGATCTCGCCGACGAGTTGCGGATCAACAAGACCACCACGCGGAAAATGATCTCACTGGCCGCCGCCACCGACGCGGCCGTCGCCAGGCTCGAGACAGCCACGCGGGAAGGCCAGGAGACCACCCCGCTGCAGACAGTGGTGGACGAGGCCCGTCAGCGTGAACCCCGAGCCCTGCTCGATTTGTTGTCCCGTGCCCAGCAGGTGGAATATCACCGGCGATTGGGACCCGATTTCGACACAGCGGGCCTGTCCCGTATCTATCCCCTCGCCCCCGAACTGGTCGCTTCCACCCACTGGATCAACAGCGATCCATTGTCACTCCGGAAACTGCGGGGACGGGTGGTGATCCTCCACTTCTATGCGTTCGAGTGCGTTAACTGTCAGCGCAATCTGCCGTTGTACCAGCGTTGGCACACCGAATGGTCCGACCGGGGTGTGACCGTGCTCGGCATCCAGACCCCCGAGACGGAAAAGGAAAAGCAGGTCGCCGCGATTAGCGAGGCAGCGCGGCGGGACGGCGTGACCTATCCCGTACTGGTCGATCTTGAGGCGAAGAACTGGAAGGCTTGGAGTAACACGATGTGGCCAACGGTGTACGTCATCGATGCCGACGGCTACATCCGCCAGTGGTGGCAGGGAGAACTGCGCTGGAAGGGAGCCCGGGGAGACGAGGAGTTGACCAAGACCATCGAGAGATTGCTGGCAGAGCAGAAAACGCCAACGTCCTCTCCCTGAGCCCAGGACGATCATCATCGGGAATTCTTCCGGACCGGTACCCTGCAGGTCATCACCGAACAAGGCTTTCCACGAGGGTCACTGCCGTCCCGACCGCCAGATCACCAGCAACTGCAGGAAAAGGGCGAATCCACCCAGGGCCCCACCGCACAGCACCCCTCCAAATGCCCCCAGCACAATCGCCATTCCCAGCGGCTCAACTGAGGTCCAGGGTTGAAGCGTCGCAAAGAACGAGGGAGCGATGGAACCAGCGCCCCAGCCAAATAGTGCCCCCAGCACCATTCCTACCAATGCCATCAGGGTGACCCGTGACACCATACCAAGGAACGTATTGACTGGAGGGAATGCAGGGGACATCGACATCGGAACCTGAAGGAAAAGACGATCCGAAGCGGCGGGTCCAGACGACAGTTCCCCCCGGCTCTGCGATCAGATTCTTGACCTCTGGCGTGAAAGGGTCAAGGGAGACGGCCGATTGGGTTTGACGGACGGCCTTCGACTGACAGATCCGCGTGTTGGATTGGCAACGTGATGGCTCCACAGACCTGTCCGCAGGGTCCACAACAGGAATCCGGCCAGTGAATGTTCCACCAGCGTAAGTTCATCTGAATGAGAGATCCGCAAACCCGGTCGCCCACCAATCCCCTGCCGTATCAGCAGGTCTCCAACATCCGACAGTGCCAAGACATGCGTCGCACCAACCATCGCCGGAAAAGCGCACATTTCGGGGCGGAATCGACGCTCCCGAAGTGACTCAAGTTCCGAGAGTGTGCGATCCTGGCAACAGGCGTCCAGTACGGCTTCTTTCCACAAGGCAAGGGGCCTGAGGGATCAGATTCCCGGGTACCAGGCGGAATCGCTACACTTCAAGTCACTTTCGATTCCCTGCCTGGCCATTGTTTTCCCACAATTCAGGGCTGGGATGGCCCCCATTGCCTGGAGAGTTCCATGCTGAAAGCTGCCCGCTGCATGAGCCTGTTCGCCCTCCTGGGTGTGACAATTTGGGTGGGTCCATGGACTCCGACCTGTCTGGTGGCACAGGAGTCGGCGATTGAATCGCCACTCACGACGGAGCAGTTGTTCGACGGCCAGCGCCTGCTCCAAGTGGAAATCGAAATCGACAGTGAAAAGTGGAATGAACTGCGGCAGCAGACACTCGATTTCGTCACCGCCTTCAGCAAGGGACCCATCTCGCCCAGGTATACTTATTTTCCGGCGACGGTGAAGGTGGACGGCCGGGTACTGGGGAAAGCCGCGATTCGCAAGAAAGGCTTTTTCGGCTCGATGGATGCCGACCGCCCTTCCCTGAAGGTGAAGCTCGATGCCGCAGGCCAACGGCTGATGGGGGGGCTCGAAAAGCTGACGTTGAACAACAACAAGCAGGATCGTTCGCTGGCGAGCCAGTTCCTCGCCTATCGGCTGTTCGCAGCGGCGGGACTGCCCGCTCCCCGGTCCAGCCTCGCAGTCGTCAGCGTGAATGGAGAATCCCTGGGGGTCTATACCCACCTGGAGTCGGTCGATTCACCTTTTCTACGCGGGCATTTTGGGAGTGACACGGGACATCTGTACGAAGGGGTCTTTCCCACCGATTTCTTTGATGACCGCATCGACCGGTTCGAGGGAAAACAGAAGGGCGAGGATGACCGCGATGACCTTCGTCAGATCGCATCCATCCTCGCCAACCCAGGCAATGACTATGTCGCACGTCTCTCTCAACGCATCGATCTCGATCAATTCGTCAAGTTTTGGGCCATCGAGTCACTGCTCGGTTTTTGGGATGGTTACGCCAATAACCAAAACAACTACTACATCTATCACGACCCACGAGACGATCGCTTCCGGTTTGTTCCCTGGGGTGCCGACATGACATTGTCGCCTCCCTTTTTTCCTGGCCAGGGTGGCAAGAAGTCCGTCTATGCGAAGGGACAGCTGGCCTGGCAATTGAACCAGGATCCCGGATTCCGTCAGCGGTACCACGACACGCTGCTGCAATTGGTGGAAGAGACCTGGAAAGAGGAGCCCATGCTGGCCGAACTCGACCGCATCCAGGAATTGGTCAGCGATCACCTGCATCCCGCCCAACAGGGGAATTCGCAGGCCGTGGAGTCTGCCCGCAAATTCATTCAGGAGCGGCGCCGCGAGATTCTGGACGAGCTCAAAGACGGCCCGGTTCATATCGAGAAGCAACCGGCCAAGCCGTTCTACATGCGTGAGGCCGGACGGGCCCAGGGAGAATTCAGTACCACCTGGTCACCCGCCGAAGCAAAAGAGCCAGCCGCGAGCGACAAAGTCACCTTCACCCTGATCCTGAACGGGGATCCAGTAGAATTTGAGCAGGTCACAGCCATCTCGCGTCCCAGCCCCCCAAACCCCTTCGGTGGACCTCCCGGACCTCCTCCCCCGCAGGTCGTCCTCCGGGGAACTCGGGGAGGTGAAAAGAAGCCGCTGCTGTTGATGCTGACCATCCCCCCTGATCAGTTCACTCCGGGAACTGACAAGAACCGCGAAGTCGGGGTGCAGGGCATGCTGACGGAAGGTGAAGGCTTTGGTTTCGGGCCAGGCATGCGTTCCTTCCTCGGGAAAATCGAGTTGAAATCGGCCAGCCAGGAAGCCGGGAAGCCGGTCGTGGGCAAAATCTCGGGAACGATTTACGAGATGCGCGGCGGTTTTGGTTTCTGAGACCTTCCGCAGACACCTGGCCGATCGCCGCCGAGAATCCATCACCTCCAGCCCCACGGCATGCGTGGCGACAGGATTGGGCCAAGCTGTTGTCTGAGCCACGTACTTGGGAACGGCAGCCCCTCCGCAATGCGAAGGAATACCGACCACGGGTTGTCAGCCGGATCCGCGTTGAATGGTTCCCCCTGTCGGCGGGAAATTGTCAACGAGTGCTCCGCCAGTGCCACCCGATCCCGGTCGACGGTGCGGGCTGCAGGAGTCAGCGGCTCAAATGTGCCCGTTGGGTGGAGCCCAGAGCGGTCAAGGTCGCCCCACAGAAGCCTCGATTTTTTCCGCAGTGCCCCTCAACCGGGCGAACCGCTCCTCTGGCTTGGCTCTGCCAGGGCAATCGATTTTTTGCGGTTGGTTTCCGTCTTCTGACATTCCGGCCTTCGGGATATACTCCGCTTCCCCCTCTGTGGAACCATCGGGGACCGGGTGACCGCTCGTCACCCGGGAGTTGGACTTGGATTGGGAGAAGGAGTTCCCGTGCGCAGCATTGCCGTGATGAATCAGAAGGGGGGCGTCGGCAAGACGACCACCAGTGTCAACCTGGCCGCCGGTCTCGCCCGGCAGGGAAAACGGGTCTGTCTGCTGGATCTGGATCCCCAGGCCCACGCCTCACTGCATCTGGGCGTTGAACTTCCTCCCAACGCTCCCACGATCTATCACACATTTTTGGGTGAACGGTCACTGCAACAGATCCGGAGGCTGGTGGGGCCTCAGTTGTGGCTCGCACCGGCCAGCATCGATCTGGCTGCGGCCGAGCTGGAATTGGCCGATACGCAAGGACGCGAACTGATCCTGCGGCAGGCGCTGGACGACTTGTTCGCCGTCGAGTCCTACGACTATGTGATCATGGACTGCCCCCCTTCTCTGGGGGTGCTGACCGTCAATGCTCTCTCGGCGGCGCGAGAGGTGTTCATTCCTCTGCAGCCGCATTTCCTGGCGCTGCACGGTCTCTCAAAACTGCTGGAGACCACGGCCCTGGTCACCCGGCGATTGAATCGCGACCTGCGTGTCAGCGGGATCGTCTTGTGCATGTATGAGACCAACACCCGGTTGGCCGCAGATGTCGCGGGCGACCTGCAGACGTTCCTTTCGTCCAGTGACCCCGAAGCCCCCTGGGCCAACGGACGAATCTTTTCCAGCCGCGTCCGCCGGAACATCAAACTGGCCGAGGCCCCCAGCTTTGGAAAGTCGATTTTCGACTATGCTGCCCGCTGCCCCGGAGCAGATGACTATCTCTCCCTGGTCCAGGAAGTGATCGCAATGGAGCAGGCGGGCGAATTTCCGCTCGCCCGGGCCGCCTGACCGGATTTACGGATACCCCGGCACATCGCGGCCGCAGCACTCCACATGGATCATGGACCGACGCGAACAAACATCCCCAAACCAGTTGTCGCCTCTGCCCCACTGTGATGGGACTCAGGCGATCGCCGAAGTGGATTCCTTCAGTGGAGATTCAGGCCTGCGGAACTTGCCTTCGAGCATTCCTCCCAGAATCCCGGTCACGAGCAGGCCAGCCGTCAGCAGCCATGGAGGAGACAGCAGTGCCGCCGTGGTGATCCATGCCAAGGGCTTGAGAACTCCGCCGATTGGCCAGGGATCGCGTCGCCACGTCTTTCCCTGAATTGCGGCCTCGCAGGCCTGTTCAATTTCGGCTCCCCGCACGTCAGCGGCCATCACCCGCCCATCGCGGCCGATGACCACCAGAAACGGAATCCCCTCAATCCGATATCGTTCCGCCAGTGGATTGTCCTGCCGATCACCGAAATGAATCTGCGGCCAGGGTTCGGGATGATCGGCCAAAAAAGCCTGCAAGTCTCTGACCGAACGATCGAGACTTATTCCGACCACCTCGAGTCCCTGGTCGTGAAACTTCTCAAAAGCGGCCGCGATCTGCGGAATTTCGGTCACGCAGGGACCACACCAGGTCGCCCAAAAATCGACCAGAACCACCTTGCCTGAATGATCGGCAAGCGTCCAGGTCGCCCCCTCAATGGTGGGCCCTTCAATCTGTACCACCTCACCAACGGCGACAGGGCTGTTTTCGTCTGTCGGTGACAATCGGCCGGAACTCCAAGCCCCCACTGCCATCAGGCCAACCAGCAAACCCGCCAGCCCCCCCGCGTCACCTCTCTGAAGTTTCAACCCCCAAAGCGTCCGGAACCGAGCCTGAGCCAGGTAACGGGACACGGCACTGACGACCGCGCAGAGGACGACAACCAACAGCAGTCGCATCAGGAAAACCCCAGCGACCCCGGGCACGTCCACCAGGGATCCCACCAGCAGCGACATGACAAACACGACTGCGGCACCAACTCCCAGGACAAACAACCCGTACACCGTCGCCCCCCAACCCCCGGAATAAAGCGGCGCGGATTGATCTTTTGGGTTCAACTCGAAGTCGGCGGGACCTGAGGAGGACTGTGTCATGCTGACCCCTGGGAATGGCTGTTATGGGGCTCATGGCACCAGGCGACATGGATGGTTGAGTCGGCTCGGCCATGTTCGCGCCGCCGTGAACCTCCTCCGGTTTGTGTCAAACAACCCGGGAGCCCTCTGCACTGAGTTTACTGGATGGAATCGAATGGTGTGCGGAAAACACCTGAAATCCGATGCACGAATTCGACCTTGCCCTCGTTGATTGACGGTACCCGGGATTACACAAGGCCAAACTGCGCGAGCGATTCTGCACGATGTGCTGCAGTTTGCGACGTTCAAAAATCCCCTTTCGGCCCTCAGCAGCGTGAATCCCGCATATTGGGGGCATTCAAAGCAATTTCTCCGAAATCTTTGTGGATCCATCATGAGCCCCAGCGTTGCCTTTCCCCACCACTCTCTTCTCCTGAGGGCAAAAGCCACCCTGGTCTCGCACATGGGGAAGATTTGGGGGTGGAGTACCTGTTGCAAAGTCCGGGAGAAAGACTTGGCCGAACGATGTTTGGGACCGATTGTGCCACAACGGAAGGGTGCCGGAAGCGATCCGCACCGACGCGGGAATCCCCCTTTTGCAAATTGGTGGCCACCGATTGAGGAGTCGATCGGTGCACAACAAATTCATTGGGAATCACCCCTTGATCAGCTACGAACGCCCCCCTTCTCAGAAAATTCGCTTCGTCCTTCCAACGGGCTGGGGCGCCACCGGGCGCAGATGGGATGGCGAGCCGCTGGAATGAAGAACTCACCCAGCCTCGAAAAGAGGAAATCGGAGGGCTACCGGACGAGCCTCGGCCATTGCTCTCTCCACATCCCGGGTAAGAAAGACATGCTCGGCCTGGCGCATGCCCTCCAGATTACGACACAACCCTTTGCTATTATTCAGCTTACGCCGCCTTAAAGAAATTACTTATTTGGCGAATATTTCATTGATCCACTTTCTACCTGTCAACGTATTACTAGATGACGAGCTTGAGACAAGTCCTGCGGGGACACCAAAGAGTTGTCTGACAGAGGCCGTCGGATTCTGGATTCAGGAAGCGGGTCACGAATCACGGACTCGAACGGCGAGGAGCAGTTCGGTCACGGTCCCCAGCAGCCCCAATCCTGTCGATTTGCCGGGAATCGAATTTTCCGGCTTGTTCGGCACTCAATTTGCCCTCAATCAACTCCTGAATGCAGGAGATTGGAGGGCGGCTTCGAGAGGAGGTCGTTGCTCAACATGGCTCATTACCACAACCCGGCGATTCGCCAGCTCAAGGATCAGCAGGTCCGCTTCATGCCACGGGATGTCCGTCTCGCTCAAATTGAGCGGGCCGAGCGTCTGGTCCACGAGCTGCAATCCAATGAAACATACCATTACCAGGATCTTTGCCAGAAGATCACCGAATTTCGGCCCGAACTCTACCCTGATCTGGTGTTGTCTGGAGATGAAGCGGCGCACGACCTGCGACTGTTCATCGAGGATCTCTCGGACAGCGCCGACATCCCCGCCGAATCCTGCACGGAAGAAGTCTGGACGGTCGAGGAATTGAGCCGTCAATTCAGCGTTTCGACCAAGACAGTCGACCGCTGGCGAAACCGCGGATTGATCAGTCGGCGGTTCGTTTTTGGAAATCGGAAACGGGTCGGCTTTCTGCGATCGTCAGTGGAACGGTTTCTGACACGTCAGGGAATCTCTGTCGAACAGACGGGGGGATTCAACCGACTGACCGAGGAAGACCGCCGGCAGATCATCAGCCGGGCACGACGCCTGGCCCAGGCAGGAGGATCTCCCACGGAAATCAGTCGCAGACTCGCTCGGAAACTCGGGCGGGCGGTCGAGACCATTCGGACTACTCTCAAGCATCACGACCTCAACAACCCGGACGAACCTGTCTTCCCCGACGCTCAGCTGCAACTGACGGACGACGTGAAGAATGAAATCTACCGGGGTTTTCGGAAAGGAATCAAAGTGCCAAGACTTGCGCAAAAATATGGACGGACCCGCACCAGCATCTACCGGATTGTCACGGAAGTGCGGGCACAGAGGCTGCTGGATCAGCCAATTGACTACATCCACAACCCGGAGTTCGAGGCTCCCGGGGCTGACGAGACCATTCTGCACAGCCCGGTGCCGGAATCCCCACGGATGAGCATTCCCAAGCCTCCGCCTGGTTTGCCTCCTTACCTCGCGCAGCTTTACAAGATCCCACTGCTGACACGCGAGCAGGAAGTGCATTACTTCCGGAAGTTCAACTACCTGAAGTATTCGGCAGCCAAGCTCCGGGAAAAGCTCGACGTCTCAAGGGCCAAATCGGCCCTCATGGACCAGATCGAGACCTGTCTCGATGCGGCCAACGAGATCAAGAATCTCCTGATCCGCAGCAATTTGCGACTCGTCGTCTCGATCGCCAAGAAGCATGTGAAGCCCACAGTCAGCTTCTTCGAAATGGTCAGTGATGGGAACCTGTCCCTGATTCGGGCCATTGAGAAGTTTGACTACGGTCGGGGATTCAAATTCTCGACCTATGCGAGCTGGGCCATCATGAAGAACTACGCCCGGTCGATCCCGGCGGAGAATACCTGGCATGAACGGTACCGCACGGGGAGCGAAGAGCTGTTTCTCGCCTCCACCGATCGCCGCTCGGACCAGTTCGAACAAGAGCGGACCAATGTGCAGCAACACGAGGCGCTGATGCGCATTCTCAGCCGCCTGGATGAACGTGAGCGGAGCATCATCATCTCCCGCTTCGGGCTCGAGCAGAATACCGAGCCGGAAACCCTGGAAGAACTGGGGGGCCGGTTTGGTGTGACCAAAGAGCGGATCCGCCAGCTCGAAACCAGGGCGCTTGCCAAGCTTCGCCGCATCGCCTCGGAGGAGAAACTGGACATTCCGGGAATCTAGTTTGCCCCAGTCGGGAGACCTGCGGGAGATGGGTCGCGTCGGTCCATTCTCTCGCCAGGCCTTCGGATGTTCCCGAGCTTCTGACCACGCACGCCAGTCCCGTCACTGGCGTGCGTTTTTTTATGGCTCTCCCGGTCTCAAACCATTCCTTCAGTCATCCGTGGGTCGACTTTTGACAGGCCTGGATCAAAACAGCTCACGGATCTCGCGCACTCCACTGTCAACGACTGGAATCGGCCGTTGCTGTGGACCGGGCAGAACATGTTCCAGATCCACCCCCAAGGAGCGGTAAATGGTCGCCACCACCTCGGCGGTCGACGTGGGTCGGTCCAGGGGGAACCCTCCGATCTCATCGCTCTGTCCCACAACCCGTCCCCCCACAATCCCCCCACCGGCAAACCAGACGGTCCAGACCTGCGGCCAGTGATCGCGCCCCCCGGCGGGATTCACCTTGGGTGTCCGACCGAATTCACCCAGCACAGGCACGACTGTGTTCTCCAGCAGGCCCCGCTGCTCAAGATCCTCCAACAATGCCGAGACCCCCTGATCGAAGACGGGAGCCACAGTCTTTTTCATCCCTTCGATCGAGGTGAACGGGACCGAACCGTGGATGTCCCAGGTGATCTCGTTAAAAACCGTCAGGAACGTGTTGACCGTTACAAACCGCACACCCCGCTCGATAAGACGACGTGCCAACAGCAGGCATTGTCCAAACCGGTTGCGGCCGTATCTGTCGCGCAACGCGTCCGATTCCTGATCAAGCGCGAACGCTTCCCGCGCCTGGGTCGAGGTCATCAGCCGGTAGGCCTGTTCGAAATTGGCGTCCATCAGTCGGGCCTGTGGCGACGCCTCAAAATCCTTCACCGACTGATCGACGACTTCTCTCAAACGACGCCGGCGGTCGACTCGAACCACCGGCAACTCGGCTGGCGGCAGCAGATCCGGCACGCGGAAATCTTTCGCGGACGGATCTGCATTCAGCACGAATGGGTCGTGGGGTTTCCCCAGAAAGCCTGCCTCCTGCCCATGGGGCAGATTCCCCCCGGTCGGTCCCATCTTTTCTGGCAGAACAACATGCGGGGGAAGGTCACCTTTTCGTCCTTTCAGAAAGCCCAGCACGCACCCCACGTGCGGAGTCTCCAGACCACCCGAGAACAGCCGCCCGGTCTGCAGCATCTGATGCCCGGTATCATGCACCGCAGCGGCAGTGTGGTACACCGTGCGGACATAGGAGATCTTCTCGCCGTGACGGGCCATTCCCGGAAACATTTCCGAGATTCGGATTCCAGGTGCCCGGGTCTCGATCGGCTGGAACGGTCCCCGGATCTCCAGCGGGGCCTGGGGCTTCATGTCCCAGCAATCCAGTTGGCTCGGGGCACCAAGATTGAAGATCATGATACCGTTTTTTTCACTCTTTGGATCGACGGCTCCCACGGCCTGCAGAGCCGCAAAATCAGCCAATCCCATCCCCGCCCCGAGAGAGCCGACCTGCAGAAAATCCCGGCGTGAGAGCCCATCGCAGGTATGCGCAACTCCCCGTCCTTGCAACTGCCACATGACTCACTCCGGTGCTGGAAACGTGGGTCTCAAAAACTTCGGAAACAGGAACTCCCACAAGGATTCTACCTGCGGGTATTTTCGCGTCGCAAAGTCGTTTCTCCAATTCGGGTCAACAGGTCCTTTGCACGAGTGCGGGACGCCACAGCGGGACACGCCTTGCTCTGGCGTCCGTCCTGCACTCCACCGAATTGGCACGGAATCCGGTTCACCGGGTCAGCGCTTGCGGCGAACTCGCGCACTGGTGGCGTTCATCATGTCTCCGCACGCCTTGCGGGCGTCAGCGAGTCCCGCGGCGGTCGGATTCACTCCCCGGACATAATCCAACACAATCTTCTCCGCAGCCGCCAATTCCTCGCAGACCTGGGGGACTTCCGAAGCGATCTCGAGCGGGATCCGCGTGACCCCATTGAGATCACCATGCAGCAAATCAGCCGGATAGACCGTCAGGCCCCCCACCGTCACCGGGACATTGACCGCCAGAGTGTGGCAGTAGCCGTGCGAACAGATGGTTCCCGTCGTGAAGGCGGGGAATTTGATTTTCTCTACCTGCTCGAGATCGCGCCCAGCCCCCGAAGTGATGATTCCGCGGGCCCCGAAAGACTGGTACACCGAACACATCACTTCGCCAAACGTCGCCGATACAATGGGCACATCGAGGTCCTGGTAAACCATGACGGCCGGACCCGGCAAATTGGCATACGCCTCCACTTGCTGGCTCATGCTGGCGTAGACATCGCCGCTGCGTGGCGGCGACATGCTGCGGAATGTCGAGGTGACCGCGAAGCCCACCATCGGTGGCAGATGCGGGAAACACGCCTTGATCGAATCGTTCATATACCCGGCATTGCGGGGAACGACATCGAACAGTTCGATCGCATTGCAGATCGTCGGAGTGTCGTACTTGGCCAACGCATCGAGGAGGCGGGGATCGAACGAGGTGGGCATGGCTGAGGGGAGTCTGGAGGAGTTCGAAGGGAGCAGGAGCGAAGCAGAGTCTGGACCGTTGGGTCCCCAGCGTACTTTAATGGTTGGCCGGAAGGGCGCACAGCAGCCGCCCATCCGGCAGGGGCTCCCTCAGCGATAAAATGGCTTCCAAGTGAGCCAACGGGGACCGTAATGAGGTTGGGGCCGACCCGCTTCCAGAGCCCCCAGATCGGGTGCCTGGCCGGCAAAGTCGTCGTTGACCGTTGGAATCTGCACGCCCGCATCCACCGCGGCCGAGTTGGTCTTGAGGGCGAAATTCAGATCCATGGCATGATAGACGGCATGACGCAGCGCGGGATCGGGGGGAGACAGCGACTCGAAGATGTCAAAATCCACCTCGATTCCATGCTGCTCTTGACCGGTCTGGCTCCGCAGCGCGGCCAGATCGGGAAAGGTCTGCCACTGTTCGTCTCGTGGTTCATAAACCGTCTCGCCCGGCGGCGGAGCCAGCCACAGGTACTGGGACTCCACACCACGGTTGGGCCGAAAGCCGTTGTAGTCGCTGCTGAAATGCCCGGTCGCGTTCGCCCAGGCCATTACCCCACGTCCTGGCGTATCTCGTCCGAGGAACAGATTGTTGCGAAAGTGCATGTTGGATGAGGGATCGCGGATGCCATTTTCCGCGATGATCGTATTGTGCCAGACCAGCAAACCGGCCGGCTTGGCCGAGAACTTGAAGGCAACCCCAGAAGGGACATGGTACAGGAGGTTCCCGATGAAATAGACCGGGCCCCCAAAGGCAGGCTGGGCGCTGTAACCTCCGTGAGCCGCATTGACCCCGCGGTTGTACATCACCCGAACGTTGTGGACCGCCCCATCGGTCTCGACAAAGTCGTCATTAAAGAGATGCAGATCGTTGTGGGTGATATCGATGGAACTTGCGCGTCGGTGGGGATCGGCTGGCGGAGTTCCATACGTCGAAATGCCGATGCCATCGTGGAAATACGCAATCGCGTTGTGCGTGATGACATGTCCCGGGCCATAGACCTTGATGGCGTAGTAGCTGGTCAGCTGATGGGAACCGTACTTCCCGGCACTGGCCCAGAGCGGTCCCGTCCAGCCAATCAGCCGGTAGCGGTCATCACGTCCCAGAAACAGGTTGTCGGCGATGTAGAAGTCGCTTGACCCCTCGTATTCAGTCCAGACACCGAAGCCGATGTTTTCGAAACGACAGTTTTTGACCGCCAGGCCAACCGCCCCCAAGGTCTCCTTTGCTCCCGCGAACATGGCGACATCGGTGTTCCGAAAGGTCAGCCCTTCGAACAGGTGATGACGGGTCGCCATGACGTCGAACAGACGGTGGTTACCAGCACCGTCGAAAATTACCTCTCCATCTCCGGCCGCCTGGATGGTAATGGGAGCTTCAGCAGTTCCCTTCGCGGTCAGCAGGATTGTGCCGTCAAAGGGCGCCATCTGGGGATCGACATAATTGAGCCGTTCCGGCCGGTACAACCCGGCATGCACCTTGATCACGTCTCCGGGTTGCACGCGGCGTTCCCAGACCATGTTCCAATCTCCCAGTCCAGCACCGTAATAGGCCTGCAAGAGACTGCTAAAACTCGGCTCCTCGCGTTCTCCCTCATGATCGGGCGGGTACACATGCAGAACCCGCCCTCCCTGAGCGGGCTGAGGTTCGCGCCGCGTCCGAACGGTGACTGTCTGACTGGCCGATCCGACGACACCTTCGGGATCGGTCAACCGGAATTCCACCTCGTATTCGGTATCCGACTGGAGATTCAGCACGCTGCCGGCAAACCCGTGGGGAACCTTGTATTCCAGATTCTCACGCCGACGGTAGATCCGCTCACCTCCGATGCGGAGCATGGCGGGGGCAGGTCGCCATTCGGCAGTTCCCACAGGCCGAAACCTCACCTCGCAGGTAGCGTTGCGGTTGTCGTCTCCCGACAGCGGCCATTCAAACCCCAGGTTGTGCAGTGTGGGATGTTCCACCACCAGTTGACCGGGGGTGACCCGGTCCTCCGCCTGCAAACCGGACGCAAACGGCGCGACACAGCAGAAAAGTCCCACCCAACCCAGCAGCAAGCCGCTTCGGATCATCATCCGGCACACTCCCCAATGCTCTCTGCGGAAAGCTCAATCCCGTTCCACACAACAACAGCCTCCCGAATGGCGGGAACTGTTCAGTCAAGGCCATTCCCTGACATCCATCGACGCCGGGAACGCCAAATCGAAAACCTCGCTCTACGGATGCACGGTCACCTGGAGAGGCTGCACGAAATCGGTTGCCAAGGCAGCAACCTGAGACACCTGCATTTCCCCCGTTTGAAGCCAGAATCGATAGCGCACATCGAGCGGACGCTCGGTGGTCAGTTCGTATTCAAAATAACTCCCAAAGCGACCATAGTCGCGTTCACTGAACCGCGCCTCCTTGGGGTTCTGGGGGCGGTCCAGGAAACACGCGGTGTATCGCTGGTCATCCACTACGAACGCGAGGGCGTGCCAAGGCAGGTTGACGTGGTCCCGATTGTCGGGCCAGTTCCGGAATCGGCCCGGTTCACCCCGACCATCGGGCCTGAGGTAATAGGTTTGCGAGGCGGTCTTGTCGGGAACCTGTTGGCTTGCGCGAAACTGAAACCCGGCATGCTGGGGATCGCCGTCCAACATCACCCGACCGACGCGCGTCGTCAACCGGGATGCCAGTTCCAGCAAGACCCCGCCAGAGGTGTTCCAGGCGGTCAACTCCCGTAATTCGTCGATAAACACCTGACCATCCCGGCCGTGCCAGCCCACACGGCAAACATGCCTTCCCAACACGGGACCGGCCTCTTCCCGCTCGAAGCCTTCATGGGATTGATACTCCCCCTTGTTGCAGTGCCAGGTATCGGCCGCGAGTCCCGCTCCATAAGAAATCCGGTTGAAGCCAAAGAACAATCCCCGATGGTGGGGAAACAATCCTCCCGGTCCTTTTGTCAGCAGAATTTTTCCTTGCGGATCAAAGACATGGTGATAGGGCTTGTAGGTCTCGCCCCGTTTCTCGGGTGTCGATTCGTCGAGGGAAGGATGCATGTACCTGAGGACTGGCCGGTTTTCCCAATGCAATTCGGTCTGCCCCGGGGTGGCCGTCTGCCAGCGAAAGGTCTGTTCGGGCGATCGGGCCTCCGCCTCGATGACGGCCGAGCCCTCTCGGGATTCTCCGGCCGACAATTCGGGAATAATGAAGACCAGCCAACTCTTCGCCAACGACTCATCACCGGGTGAAGGAGCCACCACCTGACCTGGCACCCGCTGGTCGGCGACACCGGAAATCCACACCTGAGAGGTGGTGGGAAACGGGTGGGACAGCGGAACTTTGACCGGGGATTGCCGTCGTGAAACGTCGCCCGCCGCTATCCGGAACTTCACCGTGGCAGACTCCGCCCACGCGGTACCGGGGAGCGTCAGGCTCCAAACGGCCAGCCAGAAGCAACACCGATGCATGACAAACATCTCTCGCCAGAGGAATTGTGGTCTCACACACTTCTGCCACAGACGTGACACTACTCGCACGCTTCAGGTCCCGCAATTCCACTGAGAACAAACCCGGGTCGTCCCAACGGTCAGGATTCTCCCAAATCCCCTCCAATCAGTTACGATGCTCAGAGCCGACTTGCCGGTCCCGCTCCCCATTCAAGGTGAATTCCCGATGCGCGGTCGAACGCCAGCTCCGCCCTTGGTCTCCTGGAAATCGAGGGCCTTGCAGACAGCCATTTTGTGCTGGGGCATTTGGTTGTCCGCGGAGACCTGCCAGGGGCTTGAGCCAGGCCCGATTCCCCAATGGATCTGGGCCAACCGCGATCAGTCGCGCGGGGCCTCGGTCGAACTGCATCGTCGATTTAAACTGCGCGACCTTCCACACCAGGCATCGGTATGGATGTTGGCTGATGACCGGGCGGACCTGCTGATCAATGGAAAGTCGGCCCTTGAAGTCACGGGAACGCGCCGCATTCAACCGGTCGACATCACTGGTCTGTTGAGGGTGGGGTCGAACGAACTGATCTGTCGGGCCGTCAATCAGGAGGGGGCTGCGGGGATCGCTCTCGCCCTGTTGCTTCACCCCGGGCAAGGACCTGCGAATGTGCTGGTGAGCGACCCGCAGTGGTGGACCCCGGAAGAGAACGGGCAGGAGGAACCGGTACGCAGCCTGGGCCTGCTCGGGAACCTCCCCTGGGGAAACCCCGAAGGAGAATCGGAAGACTATTACCAGTGGAAGAGAGCCCTCGGGAAGAGTTCGGCCAAGACGCCCGCCGAGGTGGCCATTCTTCCGGGCTTTGAAATCGATCTGATCCGAAGTTCCTCCCCAGGGGAAGGGTCATGGGTCAGCCTCACTTTCGACGATCGGGGGCGGATCATTCTCGGACGGGAAGGGAAGGGATTGCTGCGGTATTCGCCCCCACCCGTGGATCGCATCGAAGTGATCAACGACACTCTCGAAGAATGTCGGGGGGTTCTGTTCGCCGGTCGTTCACTGTTCGCAAATGCCAACAACTCGCGGGCCCTGTTCCGGCTGCGTGACAGCGATGAGGATGATGAATTCGACGAAGTCACGCTGCTGAAACAAACAGAAGGGGGTGTCGGTCATGGTCGAAATGCCCTCGCACTGGGACCTGACGGCATGGTGTACTGCATCCATGGCAACAATGTCCGGGTGAATTCGCCCGATCTTTCCCGCCGATCGCCCCTGCGCAATCAGGCCGAGGATCAGTTGTTGCCTTGCGAGTGGGACCGCTTCCTGTTTGATGCCGATGCCCGGGTCCCAGCCGGTCATGTGACCCGGATCGACCCCAACGGCGGCCGCTGGGAACTGTTCGCCGGGGGCTTCCGGAATCCGTATGGGCTCGATTTCAACACCGAGGGGGAACTGTTCACTTTTGACGCCGACAACGAAGGGGACCTGGGGACACCGTGGTATCGTCCCAACCGCATTCACCACATCGTCTCGGGTGGGGATTATGGCTTTCGTCAGGGAACGGCCAATCGGGATCGGGGGTTTCCCGAGCATCCCGCCTCGGTCGTCGACATCGGCCTGGCCTCGCCCACCGGCATCCGATTTGGGACCCACAGTCACTTTCCCGGGAAATATCGGGAGGCCCTCTACGCGCTCGACTGGTCGTATGGGCGGATCTATGCCGTGCACTTGATACCCCGGGGAGCCGGTTATGTGGCCACTGTCGAGAAGTTCCTCGAAGGGTCTCCCTTGAATGTCACCGACGTCGCCTTCGGGCCCGATGGCGCTATGTACTTCACCACGGGGGGGCGTGGAACCCAGTCGGGGCTCTATCGGGTACGTGCCCTTGGGACGGGGCATACACCCATTCTCGGTGATGACGACGAAGAATCGCCGCTCGCAGCCGACGCCCGTCGGTTGCGACGGCAGCTGGAATCCTTTCACAACCGGATCGATCCGGCGGGGCTGGAATTGGCATGGGCCTGGCTGGGAAGCCGTCAGCCATCCCTGCAGAATGCCGCCCGAATCGCACTCGAATCCCAACCTCTGGACCAGTGGAAAGATCGGGCTCTCGCTGAAAACCCGTCAGGTCCACGCGGTTCGGCCGCGGCTCTCGCTCTGGCTCGGGTTGGTCGCCCAGAAGATCAACTGGCTTTACTGAAGCGTCTGGGAGAGACAGTCTTCCCTCCAGACGCCTGGCATCAACTGTCAATCGGCCAACGCCTGGCGGTCTTGCGGCCTGTGTCTGTCAGCCTTTCCCGGATGGGTCGCCCTGATCCTCCCGTGTGCCGCGAATGGTCTCTCCGACTGGAACCGTTGTTTCTGGCCGATGTGCGGGATCGTTGGAATCCCGACGCACCGCTGGTTGATCAATGGTTGGCTGAACTGCTGGTCTATTTCGATTCGCCCCGCATCGTCGCGCAGGCGTTGGCCTGGACCGAGACAAGGGAGTCTCCCGCGGAGCGTTTGAGATTTCTGTTTCTGCTCCGCTCGGCACGGGTCGGCTGGAACGCCGGGCTGCGACGACAGTACTTCGAATTGCTGCAGGGGCTCGACCATCATTCGGGAGGGAACCTGTTGCCCGTGGCCCTCGATGCACTCAGAAACGAGGTTCTGGCGAAACTCCCTGACGAAGAACGAGGGGCGATGGAAGCTTTGTTCGCTTCCGAGGGGGACTCGTTCGCCGACCAGCAACGGGATCTGGCGGCTCGGCCGGTGGTCCGGCAGTGGCAGGTGAGTGATCTGGATCAGATTCTACAGCAGGATCATCGTCCCGATCCAGAACGGGGCGCACAGTTGTTTGAACAGACCTTGTGCATTCGCTGTCACCGGGTGAATGGTGCCGGCGGTTCCGTGGGACCAGAACTCAGCCGTGTGGCCAATCGGTTCGGCCCCCGGGATCTCTTGGAGATGATTGTTGATCCCCACAAAACGGTCGACGAGAAATACCGGCAGACCCAGGTCGAGACGAAGGAGGGCCGGGTGATCGTGGGGCGCCTGGTGGGAGGTGATGACCGCAGCCTCATTCTGGCTTCGGATGCTTTTCGCCCCCGCCAAACCGTCAAACTCAATCGGGACGAAATTGAGTCGCAGCAGGTCTCAGCGACCTCTCCCATGCCGACCGGACTGCTCGACACGCTGCAACCCGGAGAGATCCTCGATCTGCTCGCGTTTTTGAAACGAGCGAAGTCAGACAACCGGCCGAAGTAAACCAGGCGGCACAGAGCGACTGGTTCAAGGATTGAATCTTCTCGGGTTGCTGTCTGGTTCCAAGTGGTTCAGTTCCTGCCCCGTTCCGGAGGTCACTTGATGCTGTCTTGGCTCACCTTGGGAATTGTTCTGGCAGCGACTCCGCTGCCGTCGGGATTGCATGAACGGACGCTGTGTGTGGATGGACTGCGACGTTCGTATCTGGTCTATGTTCCGCAGGCCATGGATCCCACGGGACCATGGCCCGTCGTCATGGCCTTTCACGGTGCCGGGGCCAATGCCCGGCAAATGCTGCGTCTGACCGGACTGAACGAAAAGGCAGATCAGGCCCGGTTCGTGGTGGTGTATCCTGAAGGCACGGGGGTCGGACCGTTGAAGACCTTCAACGGCGGTGGCCGTGGAGGCCCCATGGCTGATCGGGATGTCGATGATGTCTCCTTCACCGCAGCCCTGCTCGATGATCTGGCCAGCCTGATACCACTCGATCCTTGCCGGGTGTTTGCGACCGGAATTTCAAATGGGGGCATGATGTGCCATCGGTTGGCTGCCGAACTTCCGGAACGGATCGCCGCCATCGCTCCGGTAGCGGGCACTCTGGCGGTGACCCCCGCCCCCTTGCCACGCGGAGTTTCCGTCATGCACTTCCATGGCCGCCAGGATGGGATTGTCCCCTGGAATGGCCCCAACCTGCTGACTCCCCGGTTTCTGACGTTTCTTTCGGTTGACGCCACAATCGAGACCTGGCGCCGGCTGAATGAATGCCCGGAGGGCGGGATGGTCTCCGAGTACGAAAACATTTCCCGCGACGGCACGTTCGTACGGCGCCACGCCAGCCAGCCGGGCCGCGATGGTGCGGAAGTGGTGCTGCTCGAAATCGAAGGAGGGGGTCACACCTGGCCAGGACGGCCCACCGTGTTGCTGTTCCTGGGGAAGACCACGCGGGATATTTCCGCAAATGACCTGATGTGGAACTTTTTCGAGCAGCACCCGCTTCCAGGACGGTAAGCGGTTTCTTCAGGCCGCGCTGGACTCTGAGCGGGTCAGCCTGTCCCCCGAGGCAGCCCCACTTAACCCTTGCCGGATTGAAGCTGGCCGCGCCGGGAGTTCGAGCTTCGGGGCAACTCAGTTTCTTGTGAGCCGGTACCGATCACCTGCCGGGCGAAATACAGACCGGAGAATATTTTGGGATCCGCGAGTCGGTCCCGGCGAGCCCGGCGTTTCAACCAGGATTCGACCTGGCCGAGAGGGACGAGATGAACATCGATCTGTTCCCCCTCGACACCCCCGCCGGCCTCAACCCGCTTCAATCCCGTTGCGAGGAAGAACTCGACGGTTTCGGTGCCAAATCCCGCCGAGACGGGACCACCAAACAAGCGTTTGATGCGACCAGCCCGGAATCCGGTTTCCTCGAGCAGTTCCCGCCGGGCGTGCGTGCGGGGATCGGGATGATCTTCCCCAGGAATATCCCCCACCAGACCCGCCGGCAATTCGATCACCCGGGCCTGCAGTGGGACCCGAAACTGCTCGACCAGCACCAGCTCCCCCTCGGGTGTAACAGCGACAATGACCACGGCAGGCCGGGGATGAACCCGCTCGGCATATTCCCAGGTCCCCCTCCGGACCAGACGGAGGAAACGGCCGGCAGCCAGGATTTCGGAAGACTCGTCGCTCTGCATGGGAATGGTGACAGCCGATAAAGAGGGAGGGAACCGAGAACAATCGTGGTTCATCTCGGTCGAAACAAGGTGCCGCACGAGAGTCATCCAGCTGCCCGGGATAAACCTTCCGCAACCGGCACAGCCGGTTCCGGCGGAACAATCGGGACATCGGAAAACTCCCTCCTTCTTTGTTTCTCGTCACCCCCCTAGAATTTCGCAGCGTGGAAACCGTGTTCCCCAGGGAGGACTCTTTGTGATGCTTCCATTCCTCACAGCTCTGCCGGTCTACAACGAAGCCTCCCACATTCCGGGCGTGCTGGATCAGGTTCGGCGGTATAGCGATCGGATCCTGGTGATCAACGATGGCTCCCGTGACGCCACGGCGGACACGCTGGCGGCTATTCCGGGGATTGAGGTGGTGACCCATCCACAAAACCTGGGTTACGGCGCTGCATTGCGCAGTGCGTTTGACTTCGCCCTGCGATCAGACGCCGAGGTGCTCGTGACGATCGACTGCGATGGGCAGCACGAACCACGGCTGATCCCAGCCTTGGTGGAGGCGCTCGCGGATGACGTCGACATTGTCTCTGGCAGCCGCTATCTGAAGGAGCATGCCGGAGACAACGCCGCTCCTGAAGATCGTCGGCGGATCAACCGGTTGATCACCGAGGAGGTCAACAACCGGCTGGGGCTGCGGCTCACGGATGCCTTCTGCGGGTTCAAGGCTTACCGCGTGAGCGCCTTGCGGAACTTTGAAATCACCGAGACGGGTTATGCGATGCCGCTGCAGGTCTGGGTGCAGGCGGTTTCGGCCGGGTTGCGTATTGTGGAGTTTCCCGTTCCCAGGGTCTATCTTGAGGAGAAGCGGTCGTTTGGTGGCTCGCTCGATGACGCCGCAATCCGACTGGCCCACTACCGGGATGTTCTGGACCGGGCCCTGGTGACGCATCCTGTCCCCAGCCTGGCCTGTTCCGTGACAACCGCAGACTGAACCTGGAACCCGTTCGACCTCATGTCCGCCTCCCCACAACCGACACTTCCAGACTCACGTGGGGAGCCTGCTGCGGCGGAGAGGCGGATCTGCCGTTCCCAGCTTCGGGCTCCCTCCGACGAGGGAGGATTGCTACAGATTCCCCCCTTGTCCGGACTGCCGGTACTGGCACAGTCCAACGCCCGGGCGTTCCATACTCTCCGCTGCGGCGGAGAATGGCAGGAAGATTTCCGACCGTGCGCCGACGAGCGGCAGGCTGTCCGGGCGGAAGTCTGGCAGGCTGCTGAGTACTGGACCAAGCGTCTGCTGACAGCGGCCGGCCACAACGTCGTCAGTCGAGCGATCCGCACGGAAAGTGGATGGCAATTCCCCCGCGCCGCATCAGTTTCCCAACTGTGGGTCGTGACCGGACATCAACCGGCTCTGTTTCATCCCGGAGTCTGGATCAAGAATTTCGCTGTGGCCGCTCTGTCCCGCCATCTCGGGGATGCTGTTGGACTGAATCTGATTGTCGACAACGATGTCGCCCCAGCCCCCAGTCTACTCGTTCCTTCGGGCAGCGCGTCGTCCCCGCGATGGGAATCGCTGGCCTATGACACCATCCCGGGGGCAGCACCGTGGGAAGAGATCCGGGTGACCAACCGGCAATTGTTTGAGTCGTTCGGAAAGCGGGTCGGTCAGGTCCTCGCTCCGTGGGGAATCACCCCCTTGGCTGTCGAGTTCTGGCCACGGGTTCTGCAAGCCGAACAGCAGCTCAGCAATCCTGGGTGGGCCTTTTCTGCAGCCCGGGCGGCCACGGAATGGTCATGGGGCGCCGGCAACCTCGAATTACCCCTCAGCGGCCTGTGCCAGCTCCCTTGTTTTCATCGTTTTGTAGTCCGACTGCTGAATCAACTCCCCCGGTTCCATGCGGTCTACAACCAGGCTCTGGCCGACTATCGCCAAGTGTATCGCATTCGCAGTCGAACGCATCCCGTACCCGACCTGCGTTCGGATGACGACTGGCTGGAGGCTCCGTTTTGGGTCTGGTGCGAAGGGGAACGCCAGCGACGACGACTGCTGGTGAGACATGTCGACGACCGCCTTGAGCTGTCGGACGGGCGCGGCCTGCTGGATGCGCTCCCAACGGGTGTCGCCGGTTTGCCAACAGCAGTCGCTGTGCTGCAGCGTCTGGCAACCCGTGGAATCCGGCTGAGAACCCGGGCACTGACCACCACGCTGTTCTCACGGCTCTATCTGGCGGATTTGTTCATGCATGGCATTGGCGGTGCCAAGTACGATGAAATGACGGATCAGATCATTCGTGACTTCTGCCAGATTGATCCTCCCCCCTTCGCGACACTCTCGGCGACCTTGCGGCTTCCACTGCCCTCACTCCCCGTCAACCCCCAGACCGTCCGGCAGTTGAAGCACTCCCTGCGCTCGGCTGAACAACATCCCGGACGTTTCCTCGATCACCCCGACTCTCCGCGAACAGCGGCACTGATTTCCGAGTTCGGCCGGTTGATTGACGAGCAGCAGGCTTTCCGCCGGGGGGATCCGAAGGTGGGACAAAGGACAGAGGCGGGCCCGGCCCGGTTTCGTCGGTTTCATGAGCTTCGCAAAGAACTCGAGGCGGCCACTGCGAAAACACGGGAACAGCTTCATGTTGAACTGGCCGCCGCCGAGCGGCACCTGGCAGCCAATCGGATTCTGCGCAGTCGCGAGTACTCGTTTTGTCTGTTTCCACCTCATCTGCTGAGGAGTTTCGTCAAAGATGCGTGCGGCACCATCGACTGATCGAAGCCCCCCAACCTGGTGGGACGCCCTGATTTTTCTGGTCGGACTTCTGCTGATTGTCAGCGGCAGCGGTTGGTTGAGCGAAAGACCACCAAATTGGGGCTGGGTGGTGGCGGGGATTTTGGTGGCCGGTTGGGGTTGGAGAAATGGTGGCTGGCGCTGGCTGACCGAGATGCCGGGGACAGTGCTCGCGTATTTGCTGGGGGGAGGAAATCCCCAGGCGCGCCGTTATGGGGCCCGGCTGACCTCCGAAGCGCTGGTCTACAGTCTGTTCATGGTGGTGTTGTTGCTGGGTGCGTTGCTGGGCCACTCGAACATGCTGCTGCTGGTCTTTGCCCTGCTGGCGGGGGCCCTGGTGCTGAATGGGTATGCGACAATCCTTGTGCTGCGTCAGGTCCGGGGGAGACGCACCCTGCCCGACATGGTGTTCGCCGGCGAACCCTTTTCGGTCCAGATTGAACTGACCAATCGCAAGAGATGGCTGAGTTCCTGGTTGTTGCAGGTGGAAGATCACCTCCGGCAGGGGGCCCGCGAGCACCACCCCAATGTGCTGTTCGAGCGAATCCCCCCCCATTCCAGCCGTTTCGCCTCGTACCAGGTGGCGGCCTCTTCCCGCGGAGTGCTTGACTTTTTGTCGTTGCGGATTTCGTCGCGGTATCCCCTCGGCCTGTGGGAACGGGGATTTGAACTGAATTTGCCTGAACAATTGCTGATTCTTCCCCGGGTGGGACGACTGACCGGACGCTTCGGAGAGGCACTGCGAACACAGCAGCGGACGCAGTTCGACGCTCCGGCCAGAACAGGAGTGTTCGACGAGGAGTTTCATCGTCTGCGGGAATTCCGGCCTGGGGACAGTCGGCGCGCGATCCATTGGAGGACCACGGCGCGGCGGAATGAACTGATGGTCCGGGAGTACCAGGAGCAACATGATCCCGAGTGGCTGTTGCTGGTTGAATTGTGGCTCCCCCCCCAGCCCGCTTCCACGGATTTGGAACGGCTGGAAACCGTGATCTCATTTGTCGCCACCTGCTGCACCAGCCGCGCGCGGACCGGCCGGAACACCGGTCTGCAACTCTTGCTGTGCGGCCGCCAGTTTGTTTCCCTGGGGGAACCCGGGCAGGGACTGACCTTGCGGGACGCCCTGGAAAGTCTCGCCCTGGCCGAAGGAAGTTCATCGCCGGCGACGGGAGAACTGGCCACTATTCTGGAACAACGCCGGGGAGAGGCTTCGCGGAAACTCTTTATCACAACGCATCCCGCATCCTGGAATCGCCTCGTGGAACTGTGGGCGGGTCTGGGGCTCTCGATCGACGCGGTGGGTTTGGAATTCGAGTGTCCCACCTCGGACGGGGTGACTCTAGGGGATCTGTTTGAGCTCGATCCCTTCCCGGTACTGGAGGCTGTTCGATGACTCTGCGCGATGTGTTCGTTGCCAGCCTGTTCGCACTGGTCATCCTGGGGTCGGGAATGCTGTGGTTGGGGGAGGGAGACTTCTTTCCCGGCGGAGTGACCATTCTGCTGGCCATCGCCGCCTATCTGTTCAACGAGCGGGGCCCCCGCTGGTCGCTTGGTCCCTGGAGCAGCAATGCCCTGGGACTGCTTGCCGCAGCCGCCGCCCTGGGAGAGTTCCTCGGCCCCAGCCTCGAAGGGAGACTGCTCTCGGGGGCTCATTTCCTGTGCTACCTGAGTTGGATCATTCTCTTTCAGAAAAAACGCTCCCGGGAGTACTGGCTGCTCGGGGCGTTCGTGTTATTGCTGGTGGCGGTGGGATCGGTCCTGACCAACTCCGGCCTGTACGGCTTGCTGGTTCTGGTCTTTGTGCTTCTGATGCTCTGGACCATGGCCGTGGGGAACCTGTTGTTCCGGGCCCAGGAACTGGACCTGGTGCCGAGCTTCCAGGACCAGAGCGGCGATCTGCCCGGAAAGGCTCCGCCTGCGGAAACGGCAGCCGCCCCACCTTCCCCATCCCTTCCCACTTTGCGCGTTCGACATGGGGTCAGTCTTGACTATGCAGGTCACTGGCTGCAGCGACGATTTGTCTTCAGCCTCGCCCGGATGGCAATTCTGGGGCTGGTCCTGGGCGTGCTGGTATTCCTGCTGGTTCCCCGATTCTGGATCGGTTCGGCGAACCCGTTTATCAATACCGCAGTCGGAGGGGGCCGGACCGCCACGGGCTATTCGAAAAACCTTCGTCTGGGAGGACTGGGGGAGATTCTCGAAGACAGCACCCGCGTGTTGCAGGTGCGGCTGTTCGACCGCGACAGTGACAACCTGCTGACGCTGGAAGACCTCGCCACGCTGCAGGGTCTCGATGAGCCCTATTTCCGGGGTGACATTTTCGACAAATACCGCTCGGGTCAATGGTCGGCCGAAGACCGTGTGGAGAAGCCGGCGACCGTTCCCTGGACCCCCAAGACCAGCGGCCTGATTCGCCAGGAATATTTGCTGGACCAGGACATCGAAACCGCCGTGGTCGCAATGCGCCCTGCCGACCTGGCCTACGCGATTGATCCGTACCAGCCGCTGGAACGGGGCAGCTTTACTCACACGTTGAAGGCCAACGAATTCCAGGTCCCCCTGCGGGAGTACTTCGTCTGGTCGCGGCGCATGCCTCATGCCGACCTGCCGACGATCGCCAAATTCACCCCCGGCGGACTGCCAGAGCATATCGACCGCCGTTATCGCAGTTTTCCCCAGGAACTGGTCCGCGTGCAGGAACTGGCGGATCGGGTCGTGGGAGAGCTGGCGGCGACGGGACCGTCGGTCGAACGGCAGGTTGCCGATCGGCTGATCGCCTTCCTGAGAGATTCCGGCGAGTATTCGTATTCCCTGCAGCAGCAACGCTCCGATTTCAGCCTGGACCCTCTGGAAGACTTCCTGTTCAACACCAAACAGGGGCATTGCGAATACTTCGCAACAGCCTTGGTGATCATGCTGCGAACCCAGGGGGTACATAGCCGTTTGGTCACCGGGTACAAGGGAGCTGTCGAAAACCGGAACACCGGGTATTACGAAGTGCAGCGCAGGCACTCGCATGCGTGGGTGGAGGCATGGGTCGATGACCAATGGCAGACTCTCGACGCGGTGCCGTATGCCCGCGACGACGAGGCACGGCGGTTCGGCATCGAGCGCGGGTTCTGGGGGAACACCCGCGAATCGCTGTCGTCGCTGTGGTCGAATTACTTTGTGTCCATGTCGATCGATCGACAGCAATCGCAGTTGTACGCCCCCCTGACCAAGGCCTGGAACGGCATCAAAGACACATTCCAGCAGATTTATGAAACGCTGCGTGACTTTGGCTCCGTCGATCCCGCAGCGAGTGGACTGTACCGCCAATGGGGCCCCTGGCTGCTGTCGGGACTGGTCCTGGGGGTGGGATTGCTGCGATGGCTGGCGCAGTGGGGATCTCGCGCTCCCGCGCGGGCGCCGGGAACCGCCGTGGGGGGCTGGCGAGGGGTTGTCTCTCAACTGCTGGGACGCTGGTGGCAACCGACTTCCCCACAGGAACAATCGATCCGCTTTTACCAGCAATTTGAGGAGATCGTCGCGAGACGGGGCCTGATCCGTCCCCAGGGCCAGACGCAACAGGAGTTCGCCAGCCAAATCGAACGGGAACTGGCCCCGCCCCTTGCCGCCTCGCAACTGTCGGGTTTGCCCCAACGCCTGACCCGCCTGTTTTACGAGGTGCGGTTTGGTGAGCGCACTCTTCCTGGTGCGGAAGCGGAACAGATCGAACAACAACTGGCTCAACTGGCCTCGGCGCTGGCCGCAGGTCCGGGCGCCAAGTCTGTCCCTCAGGCAGTGGGATGACCGCGCCAGGCCAAGGCGGCACGACCGTTGGCCGGCGAGATTCAAACCTTTGTGTAGCCCGAGGTGCAGGACGGCTCCGTCCAGAGCCGCCAGGCCTATCGCACAACCACATCTCTTCTCCCCCCCCCACGCAAAAAGCGCACACCAGACCACCGCCTCCCAAAATACAGTCAGCCCAGGATCACCTTCCCCCGGTTCCCCAAACCGTACTAACGACCACACCTTGTGACGGTTGATTTTCACCAGTAACATATCAGTGATTCTTGACCCATCTGTTGGTGAGGGTGGACGATGTTGCGCATTTTGAGTTCTCCCAAGCGAATGTGTGACGGCGTCACGCGCCGGGATCTGCTGCAGGTGGGGGGGCTTTCGGCCTGCGGTTTGGGGTTGCCGCACCTGCTGGAGCGGGAAGCGCGAGCCCAGGAGGGGGAGACCGCCGGATTTGGGCGGGCCAAGAACTGCATCCTGATTTATCTCTACGGGGCTCCCAGCCAACTTGAAACGTTCGACATGAAGCCGAACGCTCCGGTGGAGATCCGGGGGACGATGCGACCGATCCCTTCGGTTTTGCCCGGCCTGGATGTCTGCGAGCATCTGCCGCACATCGCCCGGATGACCGACCGCATTACCGTTGTGCGATCGATCACTCATCCCTACCCGATCCATGGTGTCGCGTTCGCCACGACGGGCATTCCCGCGATCGATGTGGCGATGGAACTGGCGCCGAACGACTCGCGGCACCACCCATATTTTGGCTCGGTGCTGCAATATCTCGACGAGCACAATCCGGACATCCGCCGCACTCAGGTTCCCCAGAATGTGGCGCTCCCCTTTCCCTTTTCCAGCCAGCGTGTGGGAGAAGTGAACCGGGCGGGTCCCTACGCCTCGTTTCTCGGTTCGACCTACAACCCCACGTGGACCGAATTTGAAGGAAAGTCGGCGGGGACCGTGGTCAAGACGCTTCGCGACATGAAGGTCGACGTACCCGATCCCTACGTCGCCTGTGAATCGAATGGTTACTTCCGCTTCTCGGCTGCGGGACCCCAGCCCGATTTGACCCTCGACCGTCTCGACCGTCGCCGGTCGCTGCTGCAGCAGTTTGACGATCGCCGCCGCGAGTTTGACCAGACTCGCGATGGCGCGACCCTCAGCCGTTATCAGCAACTGGCCTTCTCGATGTTGACCTCTCCCCGGGTGACCGAAGCGCTCGATGTGCGCCGCGAGCCCGAGGCGACCCGCCAATTGTACGGCATGACTTTGTTTGGTCAGGCGTGCCTGGGTGCCCGACGGATGATTGAGGCGGGAACCCGGCTGGTCAGCGTGTTCTGGGACGAATATGGACTGGCTGGTGATGCGTGGGACACGCACTGGAACCACTATCCCCGGATGGTCGACCAACTTTTGCCTCCCTTCGACAAGGGGTTCTCGGGGCTGATTCTTGATCTGGAACAACGGGGACTTCTCGACGACACCCTTGTGGTGGTGCTGAGCGATCACGGACGCACGCCCAAGTTGAATAACGCCGCCGGCGGTGGACGAGACCACTGGTCACAGGCGTACTCGCTGGCCTTCGCCGGCGGGGGTATCGCCAAGGGCCGCGTGGTGGGGGCCACCGACAAGGAGGCGGGCGCGCCGATTGACCGCCCGGTCTCTCCGAAGGATCTGCTCGCCACCATGTATCACCTGCTGGGATACGATCCGCACACCCGTATTCCGGATCGGGCCGGACAACTGATTCCCTTGGTCCCCGAAAGCTGCGCTGTCATCCCGGAAATGCTGGCCTGAGCACTCCGGGCCTTCTGCAGCCAGATTCGAACTCCGAATGCTGACTTTCGGGTTCAGTCCGTGTTGTGTTCCAACACCAGCTCCATGGAAAATTGAGGTCAATCGTCGCCTCGGGTGCGATTGTTGCCGGTCCTGAACGACCGCCAAATTCGCGGTCCCCAAGTCGGTTTCGCGACCAGATCACGATCGTCACGTTGCACGGACAAGCGGAGGCCCTCATGCCCGTGCCTGACCTCGACTTCGACTCAGCCCGACGGTGTGTTGCCCACCAATTGTTGTCGCAGCAACTCGAGGGGATGCAGGGGTCGCTGACCGGTCCCGTCGAGAACCTGGTGCCGACATGAAAAACCGGGCGCACAGACCGATCCCTCCCCCGCCTGCGACGCATGCGCACGAACAGCGGGAAACAGCACCCGTTCGCCGATTTGCTGGCTGACGTCGTAGTGCTCGTAGCCGAAGGAACCGGCCATGCCGCAGCATCCCGAATCAATTTCGCGAATGGTCAACCCCGGGACCAGCCCCAACGCCTGCCGTGTGCCCTGAGTCCCCACCAGCGCCTTCTGTTGGCAGTGGCCATGCAGCAGGACTTGGCCGTCACGCGGACGGAACTGCAGGGGGACTTCCCCCGACTGAACCCGGCTCGCCAGCCAGCCATCCAGCAAGTGCGCCTGTTGCTTGACGCGCCGGGTCGCCTCGGAGGGGAACAGGTCGGGGTATTCATCGACCAGGGTCAGCAGGCAACTGGGCTCGACCCCCAGGATCGGGATATTTTCGCGGGCGTACTCATCGAGGATGGCGACATTGCGGCGCACCAGGGCTTTCGCCTGGTCGAGCAATCCTTTGGAAATGAAGGGGCGGCCGCAGCACCAGAGATTGGCCCGCTCGACTTCGTAGCCAGCCGCCTCGAGAAGTTCCACGGCACTCCGATTGACACCCGGCTCGCAATAGCTGGTCAGGCAGTCATCGAGCAGCAACACCCGCCCCCGGCTCCCGGCGCCCGGGGCGGGCTGATGCCGGTCAAACCAGCGGGGAAAATTCCGCCAGGCAAACCGGGGCAACGGGCGCCGATGATCGATGCCAGTCAACCATTCCCGCAGACCGCCCCCGAAGGCCGCCAGCCAGTTCGAGACCGGTGCGAAAGCCGACCCAATCCGGTTGATCCACCCGGTATTCGCCAGCAAACGGGTCCCCAAGGTGGGTGTCTGAGCCTGGTAGTAGTGTCCCAGGAACTCGACCTTCAGTTTGGCGACATCGACGTTGCTGGGGCACTCGGCCTTGCACCCCTTGCACATCAGGCAAAGGTCCATCACATCCCACATCCGGCGGGAGGTCAGTGCTCCGGGTTCCAACTGCCCGGTCAGCGCCAGACGCAGGGCATTCGCCCGCCCGCGGGTCGACTGCTCTTCGTCGAGCGTGACCATGAACGAGGGACACATGGTGCCCGTTGCGGTCTTGCGGCAAACCGCCGAGCCATTGCACGCCTCGGCAGCAGCCAGAAACCCCTGCCCCGGAGCTCCCGCGAAATCCGCCTCCCGGCTGAAATCCTGGAAGGTTTCGAGGTGGGCCCCCGGATAACCCACACCATAGCGCAGGTTGTCGGTTGGAGAGGGTGACTCGGTCACCTTGCCAGGATTCATGAGGTTGAGCGGATCAAACAGCCGCTTGACCTGACGGAACGCCTCGAACAACTGCGGACCGAACAGCCGGAGATTGTGATAACTGCGGGCCAGCCCGTCCCCGTGCTCGCCCGTCATCGCCCCGCCAAACTCCTGCACAAGTTCGGCCACTTCATCGGAGACCGCCTTGAGAATCGCCAGATCGCCGGCGGTCTTTGTGTCGACCATGGGCCGGATGTGGAGGCAACCCACCGAAGCATGGCCGTAATAGGCTCCGGTGATTCCATGTTTCGTGAGAATCGCGCGAAATCGGCGGGTGAACTGCGCCAGGCGGGCGGGCTCGACAGCGGTATCCTCCACGAAGGCGATTGGCTTGCGGGCCCCGGGAATGCTCAGCAGCAGCGGCGCCCCCGCCTTACGGCAATTCCAGATTTGTTCCCGCTGCTCGGCCGACGTGGCCGGGAGGAAGCGGTCAAGACCTGGCCAACCCCGCAGCTTCTGCTCCAGCAACTGGAGGGAGTCGCGGACCAGCACCTCGGAATCGGCCGAGAATTCCACGATCAACAGCGCCTCAGGGGTGCCGGAGACAAACTCCAGTGACCTGCGGTACTTCAGATTCTGCCGGGAGAGTTCGATGATGTTCCGATCGAGCAGTTCGACCGCAGACGGGTCGCATTCGAGAATTCCCGGAGTCGCCTCGAGCGCGGCATCGATGGTCCGGAATTCGAGCAACACGACACCGCGTTCCCGGGGCAGTGGCACGGCATGCAGCACGGCCCCCGTCACGGCTCCCAGGGTTCCCTCGGCCCCCACGAAGATTCTGGAGAGGTTGAACCCGGCGCGATCGGGCCAGGCCCGATCCAGCTCGCGGACGACGGCCGGCTGAGGCATCTGCCGGTACAACTCGGGTAAAAAGGCGTCGAGGTTATAACCGCTGACCCGCCGGAGAATCCTGGGATACTTGGCGAGAATCTCGCGCCGGTTGTGCGCCACAATGTCGCTCAATCCCCGATACAGTTCGCCGACGCGCCCTGGCTCGCTGCGCAGCTCCCCGAGGGAGGCCGCGGTCTGGGGAGCACAGTGAAGACCGGTGCCGTCCGACAAGACCACGTCGAGTTCACGGACGTGATCGATCACCTTGCCCTGCCGGACCGAGCGGGAACCAGCGGAATTGTTCCCAATCATCCCCCCCAGGTTGGCGCGGCTGCTGGTGGCCACATCGGGGCCAAACTGCAGTCCATGGGGTTTGAGAGCCGCATTCAGCTGGTCCAGTACGACCCCCGGCTCGATCCGCACCAGGCGCCGTTCGAGGTCGATTTCGAGCACCCGGTTCATGTAGCGGCTGAAGTCGAGCACCAGGGCCGCGGCAACCGTCTGGCCCGAGAGGCTCGTCCCGCTTCCCCGGGGCAGAAGGGGAATCCCACGCTGGCGGGCGATGTGGACCGCGGCCAGCACATCGTCCCGACTTCGGGGAAACACGACCCCCACAGGGGCGATCTGGTAGATGCTTGCGTCGGTGCTGTAGAGCCCCCGAGTCATCTCATCAAACCGGACATCGCCCGCAATCTGACCCCGCAGGGCTGCGGCCAGATCACGCTGCGCCGCTTCCGTCAGAACCACCATGTCGACTTGTCCGGGACCTCTGCAACCGATCAATCCTGCCCTGTTCCACCCCAGGAACAACACCGGCACATTTGTCGATTATACCCGACCCAAGGGGAACTCTGCGACCATCAGGATTCAGGAGATTCCCCTGCGGCGGGAGATTCGCTTCCGTCGTTTTGGGAATGCTTCTTGTCGACCGGCCAGACCGCATCCCGCTTTTCGAGGAAGGCGGCAATTCCCTCGGGAGGTTCTGGGCTGGAATAGCACCGGGCAAACAGCCGGGACTCGTCCACCAGCAAATCGGTCAGATCGAGATGATATCCTTCCGCCAGGAATCGCTTCGCGGTGGCGATCGCTCCGGGGGCACACCGCAGCAGTCGCTGCAGTCGGTCATTGACGGCGGCCTCGAACTCTCCACTGGGGAAGACCGCGTCGGCCACTCCAATCTGCAGAGCCTCGGCTGCCGGGAGCAGCTCGCCCGAAAGAATCAGCCGGCGGGCGGCCACAGGGCCCAACACCCGCACGGCGCGAGCCGCCCCTCCCCACCCCGGGATGATTCCCAGCGTCACCTCGGGCAGTCCAATCCGGGCGGTGTCGGCGAGGAAGCGGAAATCGCAGGCGAGTGACAATTCACATCCGCCGCCGGCACACGGGGCATGGATGGCCGCCACCGTCAGACAGGGGAGTTCGGCGATTTTACGGAAGAGTTTCTGGCCGCGGCGTGAATACCGTCGGGCCGCCCGCCGGTCGAGGGCCGCCAACTCGCGCAACTCCGCCCCCGCCAGAAAGGTTCGCCCGGTCGCCTCAAATACCAGAATCCGGGGAGGCCGCTTGGCGACACCCTTCAGCAGTTGGCCCAGTTGACGACAGACTTCCTCGGACAGGATCTGGACCCCCTTCTCACTGGAGAATCGAATCCGGAAGATCCCGTTTTCCTGGGATGTCAGCTCAACGTGTGTCTCGGGTTGCATGGTGAACGGAAAACCTCAAAACCGGGGGTGAAACTTCGGTGGAGCACAGTCGAGTCTCCGGAGAAGCGACATTCCTGTCGAAATCCTCGCGAAACCTTGCGATACTCTCCTGAAGATTCTGGCACCTGACCTGACCCGGCGCAAGACTTCATGAAAACTTCACGATCTCACAAGCGTTCCGTGCGGCAAACGGCCTTCCGAAAAATGCTGCTGTTAGGCGGAATCTTGTGGACTCGGCTGGCTGTCGGGGTGGAAGCGACCGAACCCTCCGAGATTGTGTTCGGTCCCGACAAGCTTTGGAAGCTGCACCTGCAGATCTCGGCCGAGAACTGGCAGGCGATGCTCCCCACCCGCGGACTGCGTTTCTTCGGGGCCCCTGAGTTTGGCGGCGAGTCTGGGAAAACTCCGGAAGGGGGGGAAAGACGGGAACCGGCCGAACGCCGGGGAGGCTTCAAGTTCGACTTTCGCTATGTTCCTGCCAGCGTGGAACTCAATGGAGAAAGATTCGAGCAGGTGGCGGTCCGCTTCAAGGGGAATTCGTCGTATGGAATGGTCGGAAATTCCCCGAAGCGGCCGTTCAAGATCGACTTCGATCGCCAGGTCGAAGGACAGACCTTCCATGGTCTGAAAATGCTCAATCTCACGAACAACGCGTTTGAGCCGTCGCAACTGAGAGAATCGCTCGCCTTCGCCACGTTCCGGGCGGCAGGAATTCCCGCCGCCCGCACCGCCCTCGGAGAGGTCTCGCTGTCGGTTCCCACAAAATTCGACCACCAGTTCATTGGGCTCTACACCCTGGTTGAACAGGTCGACAAGAGTTTTCTCAAGCGGCATTTTGGAAGCGCGAAGGGGCTGCTGCTGAAACCCGAGGGGCTCCAGGGATTGCCCTATCTGGGAACCGATTGGCAACCCTACGAGGAATTCTACCGTCCCAAAACCGAAGCGACGGAGGCACAGAAACAACGCCTCATGGATCTGACCCGACTGATCAACTTCGCCACCGACGAACAATTCGCGGCCCAGATCGACTCGCTGCTCAACCTCGACAACTTCACCCGCTACATCGCCGTCTGCTCGGCCATCGTCAATCTCGACAGCTTTGTCGGCATCGGCCACAACTACTACCTGTATCTCGATCCCGCCGACAATCGCTGGGTCTTTCTGCCCTGGGATCTCAATGGCACATTCGGGGCCCTGGGACTGGCTGGGCCGGTCGATCGCCAGATCGAGTGGGGAGCGGACACCCCCGCGACCGGCTACAACCGTCTCGTGGAACGGGTCCTGGCGATCCCGGCCTCGCTCGACATGTATCGTGCCCGCTTGCGGGAGATTCTCGACAAGGCCAGTCACCCCGATGTACTGCGTCCCCAAATCGAAACCTTGCAGCAGACTGCCCGGGAGACAATGGCCCGCGAGGCTCAACTCCCCCCTCCCGAACTCCCCGGCATGTGGAAGATGCTGATGAAGCTGGGGGAAAAGCCTCCTGAGCCCCTTGATTTCATCACCCGCCGCCATGCCGCACTGCGGTCTCAACTCGAGGAGAACCGTCCGGGCAAAACCCTGACGATTTCGCTGGGAGGGCCGGTCCAGCGGGATGCCCTCGCGCGGCAGATCACCAAACCTCTCTTTCGGGCCGTTGACCGCAATCAGGACAAGCAGCTCTCGGGCGAGGAAATGACCGCCGCTCTGGTCGCATTGCACGAGCGGGGAACCGCCGCAACATCGAACCCGCTGACCGAGCAATCCCTGGCGGCTGAAATCGTCAGGATTTTCCCCCGGCCAGGGAGTCTGTTTGCCCGATTGGGCCCCGCCCCTCGTCCCCAACCTCCCGGTTTTGGGGCGGGCATGCTGCTGGCGGGATATGCCCGGTTTCTGGCAGGATCGCCCGAGGACACCCTGCCCGCCACGATCTGGCCCGAGGTGACCGCGCAACTGCTGCAACGCTTCGACACCAATCGCGACGGTGGGCTGCAACCCGAAGAGCTGACAAACGCCCTCAACTGGCTTCCCCCGCCCCCGATTGCGTTCGATCCCTCCCAGGATGACCGCCCCTCCGAGGCTGCGGGGGGGAAAACCGAGTCCGATTGAGTCACGAAGCTCGACTCCGACTTCCGGACCACATCCATCCCCGGACAATTACCCGCCCCATCGGAGAGTTTCCGAACGCCACAATCCCCCCCTGCCCCGAGAGACCACCCTCGGGGCGTGGATGCTCCTCCGATCAACGCCTGCTTGTCGATGCCCCAGCCTGCCGATACCCTCGGGGAGCGGCTGTGGTTGCACGGCCCCGCAACCCTTCTGGCGGAGTTTTCGCATGGCCCACCAACCCCTTGCTGCCCTCCACCTCCATCGCCGCAGTCTGCTGCGTTGTGCCGGCGTGACCCTGGCCAGTTCCGCCCACCAGCTGCTGCGGGGGCCAGCGGCGGCCGCCGCTCCTGTTTCCGACCAGATCGCCACGGCGGACCAGGTCGTGTTTCTGTGGCTCCCCGGAGGGGTAACCCACCACGAGTCTTTCGATCCCAAGCCCGAAGCCCCCGAAGAGATCCGGGGGCCCATTCGACCGATCGATACGAATGTGCCGGGCATCCAGTTCGCCGAGACCCTGCCCCATCTGGCCCAGCAGGCCGACAAACTGGCGGTGGTCCGCAGTTTCGCGGCCGGCACCAACGACCACTTCGACGGACAGGCCTACGCGCTGTCGGGCCGCAACATCCTGCCGAACGGCATTCTCAGCGAGCCCAATTTCGGCAGTTTCATTCACCATCAACGGGGAGCCTCTGGAGGTTTGCCGGGCTACATCGCCGTCCCCGGTTCGACCCGCCCCGGCCCCCCCAACACCGACATGTTTGTTCCCGCCTGGCTGGGGCAAACCTATGCCCCGTTCTGCACGATGGGGGAACCGCGGGAGGCTGACTTTAAAGTTCGCGATCTCGGACTGGTCGAGGGGGTCTCAACGGATCGGCTTGAACGTCGCCAGTCACTGCGCACCGTCGTGGAAGACCGCCTGCGGGAAGTCGAGCGGGGGGGCTCGATGGAGGGGATGCAGCAGCTCTACGGTCGGGCCCTCGATCTGATGACGTCGCCCAAGATCCGCGAGGCCTTTGATGTGTCGTTGGAACCTGAGGCGGCCCGCGACAAGTACGGGCGGTCGAAAGTGGGCCAGCGTTGCCTGCTGGTCCGGCGGCTGATTGATGCCGGGGCACGATTCGTGATGATGGACTACGGCTACGACTGGGGGGACTACAACAACCTCTGGGACAATCATTGTGCTCCCGGGCAGAACCAGCCGCACATGTGGAAGATGTGCAAGGTTCCCTATCACCTTCCGGCGGTCGATCAGGCGTTCGCCGCGCTGCTCGACGATTTGTCACTCTCGGGCAGATTGGAACGGACCCTGGTGGTCTACCTGACCGAATTCGGTCGCACGCCTCAAATCAACAGCAATGGAGGCCGCGATCACTGGGGCTACTCGGGTTCGATCTTCTATGCCGGTGGGGGGGTACAGGGAGGTCAGGTGCTGGGAGTGACCGACACCATCGGTGGCTACTGTCGCACCCGTACCTTTTCCCCCGCGGATGCGGTCGCGACGGTCTACAAGGCCGTGGGAGTCGATCCGCATACGATGATCCCGGACCGGCAGAACCGGCCGGTCGCAATCCAGCCGACGGGTGAACCGATACCGGTCTTTTGACAGCGTCCCGTCATCCGGGAATCGGATTGGAGTGGACCGGTTCTCCCCAACGTCAACGCGTGGCAACGATCTGTCTTCGATGCCCCTGAATTCCCCAGGACATCAGCGGTCGGGCGGATCAGTCGACGTACAGGAACTCATTCGAGTTCAGCAGGGCGTGGCAGAGATCAACCACCGCCGCCGCCCGGGCGGGATCGAGGAATTTCGGCATCCCCTGGGGGAGCAGCAGGTTCGCTCCCGTGCGCCCCCGTTCCGCCAGCAGCAGGGTTTGCCGGTCGAGGAAACTGGCTGCGGCGGGCAATTCGTCGGCATCCGGCGATCGTCCCAGCACCCGGGGGTAGAGTTCCCCAATCACCCGCACACTGTCTGCCTCGGGATTGTCCAGTAAGAGTTCGCCTGCCAACTGTCGGGCAAGGCGCAGCACCAGATCGCTGTTGAGCAACATCAACGCCTGCGGAGCCACGGTGGTCTGCGAGCGCCGGGCGCAACTCTCGTGCATGTCGGGCAGATCGAACGCCTCGAGCAGCGGGTACGGCAGATTCCGCTTGGCGTGGATGTAGACACTGCGACGATGGCGATCGGCCTTCGAAGCGGAGACTTTCCACGCCTCGCGGGTGTTGAATCCCTGCGGCAGCTCAGGCCACACACTGGGGCCCAACTGCGTGATATTGAGATCACCCGAAACCGCCAGCAGCGAATCCCGCACCGACTCGGCCGACAGACGACGTCGGCCAAAATGCCAGTACCACTGGTTCAACTCATCGGCTTCCAGCGCCGCCGACAACTGCTCGGCCGGTACCCGGTCAACACCCCCCTGTCGATACGCAGTCGAGTTGAGCAACAACCGGTGGAGATTCTTGAGGCTCCATCCCAGCCCTGGCCGCCCCTGGACCACTTGGGTCTCGGGAGTCACAAACTGGGCCGCCAGCCAATCAAGCAGTTCGGGTTGGAGCGGAGGGCTGGTCTGCCGACCGAAATCATTGCCGTTGTCGACGAGCCCCCGGCCAAAGTGCTGCTGCCAGACCCGGTTGACGATAACCCTGGGAACAAGCGGGTTGGCCGGATCCGAAAGCCAGCGGGCCAGCACACTGCGGCGTCCCGAAGACTTCGGGTGAGGGGGAGTGACCGCCAGATCGGCCGTGCTGCCGGTGGCCACGAACGAGGGGAACCCAGGCTGAACCTCTTCGAGGGGCTTGTTGTAGCTTCCCGCCGCGAGACGATGCGTGGGGGGAGGCGTGCAGTCGACCTCACCGGCCACCATCCCCTGCACTTCCGCCGGAGGAGGCGGCAGCCGTTTCCGCCACTCCTGCATCTGGTCCAACAGTTGCTTGCGGCGGTTTTTCTCTTCCGCGGAGAGATTGGTGTGAATCCCCTCTTCGGTGATCCCCATCTGTCGCTCACCCCAGAACGCCAGTTGCCGCTGGATGGTGGTCCGCAACTCGGGGGGGGTATCAATCGCCGCGAGCACCTCGGCCGGAAACTTCATCCGCCGATCGCCGGCGGCTTTGACCCTGGCCTCGGCCTCAAGTCGCTGCAATTCCAGGCGGGTTGATTGAGAGTCGGCCAGCCACTGGTCGTACTGCTGCTGCCAGGCGACCAGTTGCGGCAGCGGGGCCACCGTGGCCGAGTCGCAACGGACCAAGCCGCTGAAGAACGCCTGAAACCTGTAGAAATCACGCTGGGGAATCGGATCGAATTTGTGATCGTGGCACTGCGCACATCCCAGGGAAACCCCCAGGAAGACCGCCGCCACATTCCCGGTCAGATCATTCAGTGATTCCTGCCGCGCCTGCAGAATATTCGAGGCATTGCTCTCATCGGGCCACATCAGGATGTAGCCGGTGGCCAGCAGGGCCTCTGGATCGTCAGGGAACAATTCATCCCCGGCAATCTGCTGCTCGACGAACGAGTTGAAGGGGAGATCGCGATTGAGTGCCTGAATCACCCAATCCCGGTACTTCCACGCCAGGGGACGCACCGGATCGGCGTTGAACCCTGCGGTTTCCGCATAGCGGACCACATCCAGCCAGAACCGGCCCCAGTGTTCGCCATACTGCGGGCTGGCGAGCAACCGTTCAACCAGTTGCTCATAGGCGTCGGGAGCCGGGTCGTGGAGGAATTCGGCGATCTCAGCCGGCGTTGGGGGCAGCCCGGTGAGATCGAACTTGAGACGGCGAATCTGCTCCCGACGCGCCGCCTCGGGGGCGAATTGCAGTTGCTGGGCTTCCAGCCGGCTCACGAGAAACGCGTCGACGGGCGAACGCACCTGGTGGGCCTGGCGAACCACGGGAACCTCACCGCGGGCCACTGGTCGAAAGGCCCAGTGCTCAGGTTCGGCCGAAGTACCCGGCTCCGCTGCCGCCGCGCTGCTGGCCACCGCCAGACAGGCGACCAACGCCACAACCAGACTCCGCACGGCCCGCGTTGTCTGACATTCACTCGCGTGAAAAACCAAGATCATGTCCCCGACCCGGCGCTGAAGAACAGGGTTCTCTCTGGAATGAACCACAACCTGCACAAACTTATCCTACCAGTCTGACAGGGGGATGGGCAATCGAAAAACTGGTCTGGGGACTGTGCAGCGGGCGAATCTGGGTCCGGGGAACCGATCCGCGTGAGAGCGCGAGGCGGCCCGTCTCCCCTGCTCACTTTTTGCCTTGCCAGCCCAGTTCAATAATCGGCAATGGAGCCATCCTTGAGCTTCATCGTGGGCCATTTGTAGCTCTGGGGCTTTTTCGCCTCTTCGATCAGCCGCGGCTCATCAACTTCAACCCCGAGGCCGGGACCGGGGGGAAGCCCGATGTAACCCTCGGCATCAAGTTCGTACGGCATGCGGGTGACTCCCGGCAGGTTGAACCCGGCATTCTCCGGATAGAACTCGTGGATCAGGAACAGGGGAATAGCCGCCACCACATGCAGACTGGCGGCAATTCCCAGAAAGGTCGCCGTGCAGTGCGGAGCGAGGGGGACGTAGTAGGCTTCGGCGAGGTTGGCGATCTTCTTCATCTGGCTGATGCCCCCGGTGTGGCAGCAATCCGGCTGCAGGATGTCGATGCACCGCTCGTGGAGATAGGGAATCATCTCGTAGATCGTGCGGTCACGTTCGCCGGTCGCGAGCGGAATGTCGATCTTCTCTTTCAGCCGTTTGAAGATCTCAATGTTGCCCGGAACGCCCGGTTCCTCGATGAAGAGCAGATCGTAGGGCTTGAGGGCTGACGCCAGTTGGATGAGGGTGGCGGGGGGAACCGCCGAATGGGCGTCGAACATGACCGCTCCCGAGGGACCGACCTTCTCACGGGCGGCGCGAATCGCGGCGACCATGCGGTCAATGTCGGCGGGAGTTCCCGAATGCTCGTAGATGCCATGCGGTGGAACCTTGACCGCCTGGGGCGTGTGATAGACCCGGATTCGGTCGCGGGTGGGCCCACCCAGCAATCGGTACACGGGCGTGTTCCAGAGTTTGCCGGCGATGTCCCACAAGGCAATGTCGATCGCCGCCATCGCATGAATCAGGATGGCTCCGCCGCGGATGTCGCGGTGAGCCCGAAACATCTTCTGCCACAAATGCTCGATGCGGGTGGGATTTTCTCCGTCCAGCAGTTCGAACAACGATTCGACCAACACCCGCCCCACACGGACGTCGGTCCCCTTGAGGTCTCCCCAACCCACAATGCCGTGGTTCGTCTCGAGCTTCACATAGACGATCGGGCCCACCCAATACGTCTTCAGACCGGTAATCCGAATGCTGGAAGCCCGGTCGACCACCTGGTTTCCCGGTGCCTGATCCTGGGCTGCCGCCTGATCCACCAGCGACCATCCGACCGCGGCAGCACCCAGCGATTGCAACCAACCACGACGAGGGAAGGACGAAACTTCAGACATGAGATCGGCTCCTGGACACGTGGTATGAAGAATACATTCGCGGCGACGTTCCGGGGTCACAACCGCGTGTGGCGGAGAGGGCGGTCCGCAGGTTCGTCATGTCAGGGAACTGCGCGGCATGCCGGAACTCGCACGGTCTCAATCTGACTAGCCGGCGTGAGGCGATCGGGGAATGCGGGCCGCAATCTCCTGCGCCAAACGATTGAACGGCAGACTCTGCAGCAGAACCGTCCCGGTTCCCGACAACGTGGTCAGAAACATCCCTTCCCCCCCGAAAAGCATCGACTTCAACCCCCCTGTTCGCTGGATGTCGAACTCGATGCCGTTGCTGAAAGCCACCACCGAGCCGGTGTCGACCCGCAGGGTGTCTCCGTTGAGTTCCTTCCGAACCACATGGCCGCCGGCATGCAGAAAAGCGAGGCCGGCTCCCTCAAGCTTTTCGAGAACGAACCCCTCACCTCCAAACAATCCGGCCCCCAGCTTCTTCTGGAAGGCGATTCCCAGTTTGGTACCCAGTTCCGCGCACAAAAACGACTCTCGCTGACACAGCAAACCCTCCGGATACTCGGCCAGGTCGATGGCCAGAATCTGGCCGGCATAGGGAGCCGCGAAGGCGACCATGCGCCGGTCCGCCGAGTGATTGGTGAAGTGCGTCAGGAACAGCGACTCGCCCGCCAGCATCCGCTTGCCGGCGGTGGCCATCTGCGAAAAGAACCCCGCCTCCGAATCCGAACCATCTCCGAGTCGGGATTCGAATTCGATGTCGGCCTCCATGTAATTCATGCATCCCGCTTCTGCCATGACCGTCTGCCCGGGATCGAGCGTGATCTCGACGATCTGCAACTCCGCCCCCAGGATTTCGTAGTCCAATGACCGCGTCGACATGGCAGTCCCCTTCGAGCCAACGGAATGTGTCGGAACCCGGACTCCGCCGGCCGGAATCCCTGACTTCACAACCATGAACCAAAACGCACTGCGCTATGGACTTTGACCGGCGCAATGGTCCGGGGCGGAACGAGCACCCAACGACCGGCGAACGGGTGCAGGCTGCCGGTTTCCCGGGCAGAACCCGTGCCTGCGCGCCGCTGCTGGACCACGACGCCCGCCCCGCATTCTCCAGACCGTGGAAGGCGTCGCTCAGGATCACCGCCTCAGGTTTTCAAACATGTACAGGCCCGATTTTCCCGGGCAGACCAGGTCGATGTCCCCATCGCCATCAATATCCCGGGCCGCCATCTGCAGTCCCGTGCCGGCCGTACCGCGGGGAAAATCCTTGAGCGCCCAGCGGTCCTTCGCCTGGGGCGGGGCGTTTTCCGCCGGACTCCCCCGGTAAATCGTCTGCTTGTTCCACTTCCGGGCTGACCGGTCGTACCGATAGGCAAGAACCTCGGGAGCGGCAACGTCTCCTGGCTCGACCTCATGCGCATACACCCGCTTGCCGGTGATCAACTCCGGCTCCCCTTCACCATCGAGATCGGCGAACAACACGGTGTGGACCTGCGAAAAGGTGTCGTCGATCAGTTCCTTCTTCCAGGACCGGGAACCGTCGGCACCGCGAGACTGACGCAGCCAATGCAGACCAAAGGCATGCCCCATGCCCCACACCACATCGGTCAGCCCATCCCCATCGATGTCTCGCCCCGGAATCAGCACGCTGGCGGTCCCCAGATCGAACTCGGGATGGAACGTCCAGGCCTCTCCCTCCGCTGGCTGCTCGTACCATCCCCTGGGGGTAATCACATCCGTCCGCCCATCCCCGTTGATGTCACCCGCACCGACGCCGTGCCCGGCACCATCAGCCCCGAGATCGTGTTTCTTCCAGGCCACGGCGGGTTGCTTCTGCTGCAACTTGTAAAACACCACCCGTCCCCCCACGTTGGGGAGAAACTCGGGCTGACCATCTCCCGTGAGATCGAGCAACTCGCCAGTCTCCATGGAGCCTGGCAGGTCGATCTCATGCTCGGTCCAGGGACCGGTGGCGGTCCCGCCGGGGTTCTCGACCCACCCCACCCGACGGCCAAAGTAATTGCAGGTGACGATGTCGGGACGGCCGTCGCCATTCACATCGAGCGGAGCATCGCAAAAGTCTTCGTGGTAATGCGGATTCTGCTCGGCGGCCGGAACAGACCGCACGCGATGCCGGGTCCACTTTGGTGCCTCGTACCACGAATCTCCACAGAAGACATCGAGCTTGCCGTCGCCGTTGAAATCGGCCACTCCGCACGCTTCGTAAGGAGACTGGTCATTCAGCGTGTGTTTCTTCCAGCCCCGTTCCGCCTCGTCGGCCCAGAGCGTTGCCGCCGAGACCATGAGGCAGCCCAGGCCGCCGGCCAGCCGCCGGCCCATTCGCAGAAACCGGGAAGCACCCATCAGCACACCCACTCTCGTTTGGAGCCCGCGGAGTTGTCAGCAGAGACCGATCCGCGCGCAGAGGGAAGGACCATCAGACAGCCCGCAGACACGGGTGAGTAACGGCCCCTCGTCGCGGAGGAGTCCAGACCCACCCGTGGTCTCGAACACGACTACTCCAGCTTGAGCTCCAGGGCGCGGAAGCGGACTTCCAGTTTGCCTCCCGAATGGAGCTGCAGGGCGATGATGCCCCGCCGGGCCCCCTCGGGATCGTCCAGATCGACGCAGAGCTGATCATTGATGAACGTCCTGATCCGGCTGCCGCGGGCCTCAATGCGGTAGCGGTTCCAGTCGCCCGGCCGCACGTGCGCGTCACCCGGCTTGTCCCACAGCAGGGCCCGGCCGTGCTCTTCATAGAGCTTCCCCCACCAACCGGCACCGATATCGGCCTGGTAACCCTTCACTTCCCCCTCAGCCAACGGCTGACTGCGGAACTGCACGCCGCTGTTCTCGCTGTTGGGGGTCAGTTTCACCTCAAAGGCGAGGCTGAAGTCTCCCACCAGCATCTGGCTGATGAGGAATTCATTCCGTTTCAGTCCCGGGCTGCGTCCCACGATCTCGCCATTCTCGACCGACCACAGCTCGGGATTCCCCAGCCAGCCGTCGAGCGTCTTGCCATTGAAGAACGACGCCAGCGTGTCGGCTGTCGCGAGGAGCGCGACCTGCCGGGGACTGGCCAGATAGCCGGCCAGGGCCCGCACGTCGTCCTCGGAGAGAGGCTTGAGCAGATCGTCGGGCATCATCGACTTGTCCGACGGCTTCATCTCTTCGATTTCGTCCTTGGGGAGCACAATGGTTTCGTTGGCGGTCACCACCGTCACCGCCTGTGGCGATTCCTCCTTCACCAGCCCCGTGATCACCCGCCCCCCTTGGGTGACGATGATACGGGGGGTGTATTCGCGGGCCAGGACCGCTGACGGATCGACCACGTTCGAGAGCAGGTAGTCGAGATTGGCACGATTCGATCCGGTCAACTCGGGGCCCACCTTCCCACCACTGCCGAACAGCGTATGACACTGCTGGCAGACCTTCGCGAAGACCGCCCGCCCACGTGGAAGGTCTTCCTCCTTCGCGGGTTCGGCACTGATCAATTCCTTGTAATGGCTGATCAACTTCGCCTTTTCTTCCGGCGTGTCGCGGACCACCCCCCAGTGCTGCTCGATCTTGGCATTGAGGGTGTCATTCTTGAGGTTGCGCAATTGCCGCACGAAATCGGCCGTCAGATCGGTCGCGGGCAACCGCTTGTCACCAATTGCATCCAGCAACGCGACGGCGTATCCCGGCCGGGCGGTCAGTGTCGACAGAACATCGCGTTTCTCCTGGGGAGGCAGCTTCCCGTACCGCTCGAGCAGCAGCGCGGGGGTGGGGCCATCTTCGTAACCCGCCAGCCCCCGAATCGCCGCACTCCGCAGCGCATCGTCATCGAGCAGTTGCCTCAACACCGGTGCCAGTTGCGGATCCTTCGCCCCCAGCAGGGACTCGAGATAACTCTGCCGCTCGGCCAGGGGAACCTGGCGATCCGCCACCGCCCCCCGCATCTTGCCGAAGACAGCGGGATCCCCAAACTTCGCTGACAGACCAAACGCGAGATTACGCAATTCGGCCACCGGACTGGCCTCGAGACCGGCCCGCACCTGGCCCCAGCCGGCGGGCATTTCCACGCGGCGGCGTCCCTTCAACGCCGCCTGCAGCCCCGAGAGGTAGCGGCGACGGGTCTCGTTGTCGGTCGCCTTGCCCAAGGCGGCGACGAGCTGATCAAGAGATTCCGGGGTCCCGAGCGAGCCGATCCGCCGGATCATGAATTCATGCACCAGCGGAAACTTCCCCTGGGCCGTGAGGGCCAGCGCCCGCGAGGCATCGACCTCAGCCAGCGGCTCGGCCGCGTACCAGTTCATCAGTGGCAGGTTGTGATCGTCGATATCCGCAGCCTGCGAGAGCAGTCCCTGCACCGCGTCCCACCGCTGTTCGAGCGGCAGCCGCTGCAGGGCGGAGGCCACATACAACCGCACCACCGGCGACGCATCGTGGGCCGCCAGTTGCGCGAGACGGCCGGGAACGTCGGCGCCGGGAGCCTGTTCACACAACAGCTGCACCATCCAGCCGCGCACGTACGGATCGGCATCGGCCAGGAGCTGACCCGCCACATTCGCGGGGATCCCCCCGGTCACATGCAAGGCCCACTGAGCCCGCAGACGGCGGGTTGGTTCGGGGTGCGTGGTGGCGATCTTGACCAGCCCTTCCCGGGCACTCGCCGAGAGCTTCCCCGCCGCCGTCCGCTCCTGCAGCAGCCGCCGGGCCGTGCGGACGTACCAGTCATTTTCGTGCAGCTGATACTGCACCAGCTGGTCGTCGGTCGCGCGGGCCAGATCCACCGGCTCGGCGCGCGATGTGCCATAGCTGATCTTGAAGATCCGGCCATTCGAACGATCGTGCCCCGGCACATTGCCATGATGACACTGGTTCCGGTCGTACCAGTCGATCATGTAGACCTGCCCATCCGGTCCGTAACGCAGATAGAGAATCTGCGACCACAGATCATTCGTCCGGCAGAAATCGGGGAGTCCGTCCCCTTCATAGCCAGAACCGCGCGGCGTCAGCTGGTCGAGGTTCAACCGCGCCCCGTGGATGTTGTTCATGAAAAGCTGATTGCGGTATTCCGCCGGCCAGGTGCCCCCCAGGTAGATCATCGCCCCGGCATGGGCATGCCCTCCACCGTTGGTATCTGACCGGGCGCGGTCCGCCTCGTTCCATTGGTTTCCCACCCAGTGCCGGTGGTTGGCGATGGTGCCAATGTCGGCATAGGTGTGTTTCTGGAAGTGCTCGCCCCCCTGCCGCAGGTACCGGGCTCCCTGCACCATGTGAAACAGGTGCGGAATGACACAACAGGTCAGAAAGCACTGCCCCTGGTCGTTGAAATCGACCCCCCAGGGATTGCTGGTGCCGTAGGCGAACACCTCGAACTGATGCCGGGTGGGGTGATAGCGCCAGATACCGGCGTTGAGGCGGGTGCGCTGGTCATTTCCCGCTCCGGGCTTGCCGACGTTGGAATGGGTGAAGACGCCGTGACAGCCATAGAGCCAGCCATCGGGCCCCCAGATGAACGAGTTGAGGGTTTCGTGGGTATCCTGGTAACCCCAGCCATCAAGCAGAACTTCGGGGGGACCATCCGGCACATCGTCGCCATCCCGGTCAGGAATAAAGAGGAACTCGGGAGCCGCTCCCACCCAGACGCCTCCAAAACCCACCTCGATGCCGCTGACGAGATTGAGCTTGTCGGCGAAGACCGTCCGCTTGTCGAACTTTCCGTCGCCGTCGACGTCTTCGAAGATCAGGATGCGGTCGCGGGCCTCTTCGGGTTTGACCCGCACCGGATAGGCGTAGGCCTCGGCCACCCACAACCGGCCCCGGGGGTCGATCGTCATGGCGATGGGCTGCTGGACGTCGGGTTCACCGGCGAAAGCGGTGACGCGAAATCCCGGCGGAACGGTCATCGCCCGCGCGGCCTCTTCGGGGGAGAGTCCGGCGAATTCCAACAGGTCGGCAGGACGCTGCGGGGGAAGCCAGGGCTTCTGCTGATAGAACCGGAAGTCATCAAAGTTGAGATGCCCCCAGCCCACGGTCCCCCGATCGACGAGGCGGATAAAGATCGTCTTTCCCTGATGCTTCTGCAGGTCAACCACCGCCCGGCGCAGATTCTCGATCTGGGTTCCCACGGCCCGGTGGATCACCTGCTGGTTGTCAGCCTGAACGATCTCAACGCAGGTCTCGTCGGTGGCGCCGCCCGCGATCAGGAACGCCGCCCAGGGATGTGTCACTTCGAACGGGACCGAGGTCAGGGTTCCCGTTGGGCCATCTCCTGCGTTGTTCTCGTAGGAGCCAACCCAGAAAGTCCCGGTGTGTTCGCTCTTCATGTCCTTCCGGCGGGCGAAAACCGCGTCCCCCTTCACCGGTTGGCCCTTGAAGGCGTCACCCTCGACGGTCCAGTCCTCGAGCGTGCCCGTTTCGAAGTCGAGATTCAGATTCTTGCCGTTGGCCCCCTTGGGCAGCACGCCCGCCTCGACCTTCTGCGCGGCGGGAGGATCCTCGGCGGCGGCGAGAGAGCCTCCCCCGAGCCAGAGCAACGCGAGGGGAACAACTGCGAAACGGCGAAGCGAAGCAGACATGGGTTCCACCAGCAGAGAGCGGAGTGAGTTCGGCCCGATGTTTCGCCTGACGGTCCTGACAGCACTCCCGCAGGGTTCGGAAGTGGAACCTGGCAGGGGAAGCAGCCGCTTCCCCGATGGTCGGTGGCGTCATGCGAAACTCCAGTCCTGTTTTCCGGAGTTGATCCGAGTTTAGGGGGGCAACTGGCAGGCCGACAAGCGGTCGGGTCGCGCATTTCCGGTTCGTGGATGGGGCCAGAGTTGCGGGGGTCAGGTCGAGGCGGGTATCGTCCCCGGACCCACGGTCGTGGCCCAGGTTTCCCTCTTCGGTTTCAGGATGACGTGTCATGGTGCGGATCGGCTTGATTGGCCTCGGGTTCATGGGAATGACTCACTTCGAGGGGGCCCGCAAGGTCAAGGGGGGGAAGGTGGTGGCCATCGCCACCCGGGACCACAAGAAGCTGGCCGGCGACTGGACCAGCATCCAGGGGAACTTTGGTCCGCGCGGGGGGCAGATGGACCTCAGGAAACTCAAGGTCGCCGCCTATGCCGATTACCGCGAGCTGCTGAAAGACCCCGACATTGACCTCGTCGATGTCTGCCTGCCAAACGACCAGCATGAGCAGGTGGTGCTCGCGGCACTGCGGGCGGGCAAGCATGTGCTGGTCGAGAAACCGATCGCCGTCGACCTCAAGGCCGCTGACCGGATGGTGACGGCCGCGCAGAAGTCGGGCCGCATGCTGATGGTCGCCCATGTGCTGCCCTTCTTTCCCGAATTCAAGTTCGTGACCGACACGGTGCATGGCGGGAAGTACGGCAAGCTGCGCGCCGCCCACTTTCGGCGGGTGATCTGCACTCCCGACTGGTCGGCCGACATGGCCGATCTCTCCAAGACCGGGGGGCCCGGAGTGGACCTGCACATTCATGATACGCACTTCATCAGCCTGTTGTGCGGCGTCCCCGAGGCGGTGCACTCACGGGGGGTGATCGAACAGGGGTGGGCCCAGCATCTCGAGACCCAGTACCTGTACCCGGACCGGTCGCTGGCGGTGGCCTGCACCATGGGGGGCATTGCCGCAAAGGGACTGGCCTTCGCCCACGGCTACGAGATCTACCTCGAAAAGGCCACGCTGCTCTTCGACTTCAACACTCTCGGCGGACAACCGGTGGTCAACCGCCCGCTGACCGTGGTCACCAACGATGGCAAGGCGACCAACCCGGTGCTGAAGGGGGGGACCGAGTGGTGTGCGGCATTCACAGCCGAAATCCAGGCGGCGGTGAAGGGGATCGAGGCGGGGGAGTGCCCCCCACTGCTGTCGGGTGAACTCGCCCGAGACGCCCTCAAGCTGTGCCATCTCGAAGCGAAGAGCGCCCTGACCGGCAAAGCGGTCGCGGTCAAATAGTCGACGGACGGCTGGCAAAACTGCCAATCCCTGGCCGCTGCTCCACCCCGCAGGGGCACCGCTGCGTCTGCACCACAGATTCGCCGGTGACCGTCTCAGGGGAACTTTCCAGACCAGGCCAACACCAGACGGGGCGGAGTGGAACCCCGGCCTACGGCGTGGGCCCGGTGATGTTCGGTCCGGTGATGTTCTGTCCGGTTGAATTCGGAGCGGTGGCAGGTCCCCGGCGCTCGAGAAACGAGGCCAGGATAAACTGCGCCGCCAGCTTGTCCATCTTGGACTTCCGCTGCTTTTCGGTCAGCCCGGCGAGCATCAGGTGGTACTCGGCGAACGCGGTGGAGAAGCGTTCGTCGTGATATACGACGGGCAGTCCTGTCACGGCACTGGCCCAGTCTCCAAACTCACGGGCCTCGCGCGCCTTACCCCCTTCATCACCGCTCATATGAACGGGCAGTCCCACGACCAGTCCCACAGCGCTGTAGGCGGCTACTTTCGACCGGAGGAACTCGGCATCGGCTTCGGGTTCACCCCGATTGCAGATTGCCAAGGGGGAGGAAATGGTCTGGTCAGGGGTCGAGACCGCCACACCAAACCGTTTGGTGCCGTAGTCGAGCCCCAGCAGGGCCCCGCGTCGGGGAAGTTCGGTCACGGTGCCAGTCTTTCGCCAGCGGGCTAGAGGTACTGCGACAACCCACGCTCTTCGAGCAGGGCCACCAGTTTGCGGAGAGCCGTTTCGTCATCCCGGGGAGCCACCAGGGTGGCGTCGGGCGTATGCACCACCACGCAGTCCCGCAACCCAATGGTCGCGACCAGGTGACCGCCCGTGGTCCGAATGACGCAGCCAGTCGAGTCGAGGGCGCAGGTGGGTCCGGTCGTCGTGTTGCCGACAGCATCCTTACCCAACACCGCCGGCAGAGATTGCCAGCTTCCAACGTCATCCCAGTCAAAGCCCGCGGGAACGACGTAGACCTTCCCCTGACTGGCGGCTGGTTCCAGAACGGCGTAATCGATCGAGATCGACGGCAGACGGGGGAACTCTTCCGCCAGCGCCGAATTCCAACCGGCGGTCCCCCACGACGGGCGCAGGCGGTCGAGCCCATCCACGATCGCGGGCTGATGCTGCCGCAACAGTTCCAGCAGCCGGGAGGCCTTCCAGAGAAAGATCCCCGAGTTCCAGTAGAACCGTCCTGTATCGAGAAACTCCCGCGCCGTCTCGCGGTTCGGTTTTTCGCGGAACCGGGCCACCCGATACCCCCCCGTGAACTCGGCCCCCCGCTCGATGTAGCCGTACCCTTCGGCCGGATACGTCGGCTTGATGCCAATCAGCACACTGGCGTCGGGATGCTGGTCCAGCAGGGCCGCCCCGTCAGACACCGTCTGGCGAAACTGCCCGGCGGGGCGGATCAGATGGTCGGCCGGGGTCACCAGCAGCGTCGCGTTGGGGTCTTTCTGCAAGACCGCCAGCGCGGCCAGTCCCAGGCAGGGGGCGGTGTTGCGGGCGCAGGGCTCGAGCAGCACCTGGGCCGGAGGAATGTCCGGCAGTTGTTGGCGGGTCTCCGACGCATGGCCGGCCCCGGTCACCACCCAAGTCTGCTCGGCGGGAATCAACGGGCGCACCCGATGAGCCGCCTGCTGGATGAGCGATTCGTCCCCCGCGAGGGTGAGGAACTGCTTGGGACGGGCCCGGCGGCTTTCGGGCCAGAAGCGCGTCCCGCTTCCCCCCGCCATGATCACCAGATGCAGCATGTTGTGAGCCAACTCCTCGGAAATGCAAAACACCGCCAGCCGGAAACTCCGCCGTCGGTTGAAACGGGAAGAACGGCAAGCCGGATTGGCCGGCTACCGGGCATCCGGCGGCAGTTCCCTGATCTGAATGTTGCGGAAGGCCACCCGCAACGGGGGGCCGCTATGGACCTGCAGGGCAATGATGCCAGTGCGGGGGATGGCCGCATCGCCCTCGGTGTAGTCCACGGTCGTCACGCCGTTGATTGCCAAGGTGATCCGGGGCCCCACGGCGCGAATCGTGTAGCTGTTCCAGTCTTCTTTCTTCAACACGTCGGCCAGTTTGGCGGAAGCCTGCGCGAGAATCCTGTTGCGACGGCTCTCGTCATACAGACAACCCCAGTACTGTTCGCCAATGTCGGCCTGGTAGCCCGACACTTCACTGCTGTCGGGGACCCTTTTCGAGCGGAACTGGATCCCGGAATTGCCCCGACCGGCGGCCAATCGGAACTCGAGTTTCAATTCGAAATCGCCATACGACTTGCGGGTCGCCAGGAACTGGTTGTGGGGGATCCCGGGGGAATCGCCCACGATTTCCTTGTCAACCACCTTCCAGAGTGTTCGATCTCCCTCCCATCCGTCGAGGGTTTGACCGTCAAACAGGGGGACGAAGCCAGACTCTTCCCGGGCGGACAACCCGAAGCCCGCGGGGGCGATCATCCACAGCACCGCGGTACCGAGCGCCACAGCCCAGACGCCGAGAGTCCGTTGCCTGCAACCCGTCATCGTGCACCTCGCGAAGCCAGCGCCGGGGAGTCTGCCCCCCATCTGGGGAAGAGAAACCTAAATTTCGAGGGCCGCCACCGCCTCTTCGGTGGTGTCGTAAATCGCCCACAGCGTGTCGAGCGCCGTGACCGAGAGCAGTTCACGGGCCATCTGGGCGGGGGCCGCCAGAACCATTTCGCCCCCCCGCTCCTTGACATATTTATGACACCGCAGCAGCAGCGCCAGAAAGACCGACCCAAAAAAGGCGACCTTCGACAGGTCGAAGACCACAGTGGGGTTCTTCGTCTTTTTGAGCGGCGACATGACGATCTGGGCCGCCGTGTCGATGACATCCCACCGCAGGTGTTCAATGTCTGTGGAAGGGGTGATCACGACACAATTGCCGTGCCACTCGATCTGAAATCCATCGGAGGAATTCGCCATCGCGTTTATCGCCAGCTCGGACCACATCCGGGGGATGGATCCCGGCGGACCATCCGCCGCTCCGTCCCCTTGCCCCAGTGAGCTGGCGAGACCTGCGGGTTGCCTGCGGCCGGCCGGTCACTTGGGAGCGGCCCAGATCATACGGGTTGACGGGTCCACTTTCGAGACGTCGAGCATTTCGAGTTTTTTGGCGAATGCCGCGACGTCGGCCACCGGCCCCAGCAAAAAGGTCACTTCGCGTCTGGTGGCCGAAATTTCCCGGAAGGGGCCCGCCCCGTCATCGGTCTGTCCGGCCAGGCGTTCGAGCAATTCATCCTGTTGATCGAAGGTCAATTCGCCCCGCACCACGACTTTCACCACGGGAATCTCGGTCTCCATCGCGGGGTACCCCTCCTCCGCCGATCCCCCGGCCGCAGGGTTGGGCCCCAGGCTGGAGGCCACCGTCAGCACATTCTGCAGCCCCTGCGACCAGGCGAAGTCAAACGCTTCTTTGGAAGGCGCTTCTTCGAGACGCTTCAGCCAATCGTCCAGCACATTCAGCCCGGTCAGCATCTGGGGCTTCAGTGCGGCCAGATTTTCGGGAGCCAGAACCACCGCCAGTCGAGCCTGGGCCTGCCCCATTCCCTCGATCCAGCCATTCGCCAGATCCACCGGAATCCACTTGCCATCGATCTTCACATAGGGAACCTCGACGGCCGGCTCATTCGGAATCACGATCTCAACGGTCGCCGCATCCTCCTTCACATCCCGCGAGCGAAACTTCAGATCCTGCAGCCCGGTCAGTGTGCGGGCGAGGGGATCCGCGGGCATCCGCTGCGCAAACACCGAAATCTGCTCCAACAGCGGCCGGCCGACCTTTGTCGTCCAGGCCCCCAGGTCCAATGTCTTGAGCGTTTCGGTCTGACCCAACTCACTGTCGGCCAGCAACTCCAGCAGTTGGGCCAGGCGGGTGTAGTTGACCGGTCCCAATTGGGCCGCGGCACCCGAGGGGGCCGGTTCATTCGCCGCCGGAGTCTGCAACCATTTCTCCTTCGACTTCATCATCTGGGCGGCATGCCGCACCACCCCCACCAGCCGGTCCCACACTTCGGGATCCATTTTCTCGCCGGTCTGCCGCACGAGAGATTGCAGATCCCGCTGATAGCCCGAGGGCAGGAACTCCCACAGAGCGTTCAATTCCTTCCGTTCAATTCCCTCGAGAACGGTCCGCACAGCGGCGTCGGGGGTGGCGGCGGGCGAAGGCGAGACCCTGGCCGAGGCTCCGGGGTCATCGCTGGGCAGGGTCTTCGTCGTCCGATCACCGGAGTTTTTGACGCCGGGGTCCGTGGACGTCGACTGCTGGCAGCCAAAGAACGGCCCCAGTGCCACCAACACCAACATCACCTGCCAGGTTCCAACGACGCGCATGACTTGCTTGACCTCCTTGCCGACACAGACACGCAATGCCGAGAGAATACCACCCTTCCCCCTCATGGGTCAGCGCCACTTGGAACAGGCGGCCTGGAGAAGGGAGGCAAACTGGGCGATCCATAGGTCGGGAGCCGCTGGATGGCTGGGAGAACGACTGCCGGGCAGTCCTCTTCGCCTCATGCCGAATCCCGGCAGGCGGGTGGCCAGGGCTGTGATCGTGGCTTCTGATATGCTGCACCGGTCCCCCAGGTGAATCCCATGCCCGCTCCCTCCCGGTTTCGTCGCTGTCGTTCGGTGTTCCGTATCCCCCGGATCCTGCTGGTCCTGATGGGTTTGGTGGGAGGCTTGGGTGCGAACTTCCTGTCGGGGGCCGATCCTGTCCCCCGCTCCAAGTTCAATCGGGAACTGGCAGGGGGGGATCCAGCTCCCGCTTTCGAAGGGCTGTTGGGTATTGATGGCCGCCGCCACAGCCTGTCCGACTATGGGGACGCCCCGGTGCTGGTGTTGGTCTTCATGAGGAATCTCTGTCCCACGACGCATCAGTACGAACCACGACTGAGAAATTTTGCGAAGGAGTTCGCGGACGAAAAGGTGCAGGTGGTGGCGATCAGTGTGAGCCGGAATCCGGCGGAAGGGTTGGACCGGATGGCGGCCCGGGCGAAAGACAAGCAGTATGTCTGGCCCTGTTTGCTGGATGATTCACAGTTCACCGGCCGCCAGTACGGTGCGACCGTAACGCCCCAGTTCTTCGTTCTCGATCGGAACCGCAAGATCGCCTACATGGGGGCGTTCGACGACGATCTCAAGGGGACGGCAGTGAAGCGTCAGTACGTGGCCGAGGCAGTTCGCAACCTGCTGGCCGGCAAGCCAGTGGACCCGGTCGACACGCTCGCCAAAGGGTGTGAGATCGAGTACGCGCAATAGCCGGTCCGGCCCAAACTCGAAACATCTGAAAAACGGCAAGCGGGTCTCCCCGTCTCTGAAGTCCGTCGGGGCAATCCTCGAGGTCTGCGCTCCCGTCAGCGCGGACCGTGTCCGTGGCTCACCGGCGTGAGTCGTTGGCGGACTGGTGGAGAGCCGCGGGATCGGGTCAGGCGACCCGTTTGGCGGTCGTCGCGGGGGTGGGTGCCCCGTGGCGCGGGGGGGTGTCTGAGCGCCGCTGGGGTTCGCCGACACCCGCCTCCGCTGTTCTGACTTCGGGTTTAATAAAGCTCGTGACTCCCGTCACCGGCTGGGGGACTGCTCCGGTGACCGGTTCGGTCTCGGGGCTGGCGGGAACCGGGGGGCGGGGCTGTTCCAGTCTGGTTTTTTCGCGGGTTTCGCTCGGTTCCGGCAGGTGCGAGGGGGGTGGGCTGGCGGCGTGGGAAGCGGGGGGGTTCGACGTGGAGCTGGAGTCGAGTTCTGCCGGGGGGTGGCCGCTGATCAGAGCGGCGCGGGCGGCGGCCTGTTGTGTCCGCTGTGCTGCCTCGCGGATTTCGATCAGTTCGGGATAGCCGACGATTTCCCGCAGGTCGCCCTCATGCGGCTCGAACAGCGACGGCAGGTTGCCGTAGGTCAGGGCGGCGCGCAGCAACCCGGGCGTGATGCCATGGTTGGCGGCCCGCTCGGCCAACTGGTTCCAGCCGGCGATGCCCCCCAGCAGCATCAGGAACTGATCGACATACTTCAGCACCCGCACGAGGGTCCGGTGCTTGAGCAGCTCTCTGGTGGGGGCCAGTTCCGTCCCTTCGGCCACGTTCCACTGCAAGCGCTGGTCGGGTGCCTGCTCGAGATGCCATGCGTGCAGGCCCTCGTCGGCCACGCCATGCCCCGTCTTGATGATCTCCAGCACCCGGCCGGGAATGTCGGGATCGGTCGGGGTGGCGAGGTGCCAGACCGAATGGGCGTGTTCCAGGAGCGACCGGCTCTGGAGGTACCGGGCGGCCCCTGTCCCGTTGCGGAAGGCATCGGGCTGCATGGTGATCACGATGGCGACTTCGTTGTCCTGGGCGGCGCGGGTCAATTCCCGGATGACCACGTCGAATTGCCGTTCGCTGTCGCAGCGCAGATGCAGGCTGGCCTGATCGATCACCACCAGGCGAATGGTGGGGCGCTTGCGGAGGAACTTGCCGAACGCCGCCAGCATCCCCTCATCACGATACAGGTGGAGCTGGCCGGTCTCGAAATTGGACCAGGTGAACTGGGCGGGCGCCGGGTGGGGAGCGGGGTTGATCAGCGCCTTTTGGCTCGCCCGGAAGACCCGGTGGACATCCCCGCCGACAGAGGCGATCCCGGGAATGACCTTACGGGTGAAATCTTCCCGGGAGTTGAAAAGCAGCACGTCCGCCGGAGGGAGGGCCTGATCGGCACCACACCCGGGAAACGGAGTGCCTGTGGTGACCCGGGCGATCCAGTCGGTCATCACGGTCGACTTGCCCGTCCCGGCGTCACCGACCACCACCACCAGATCTCCCGCGCGAATCTTTCCGGGCCAGACCCAGCCGTGGTTCTCGGGATGAACGGGCGCAAAGGGGTTGTTCTGACGGGGGATCTTGCGGTCGGAATAATCGTGCATTCCCCGTTGTTCCAGCCAGCACCCGGGGGGCAGCCGATCGACTTCCAGCCTCA
>Ga0315904_10000180_pt1 | contig 103979 bp, 72 predicted proteins | sample LakEriMetagenome_6_FD_203529 | JGI IMG/M metagenome (GOLD analysis project Ga0315904, IMG submission 203529) | Freshwater fungal communities from buoy surface, Lake Erie, Ohio, United States - Buoy 12 MA120 | ecosystem: Environmental > Aquatic > Freshwater > Lake | place: USA: Lake Erie, Ohio...
AAACTCCCCGTCCGGGAACTACAGAGAGGTGCCGATCCGGGCTACAATCTGGCCGGCCCGAGCGATCCGTCCCAGACTTCCTGGCCTGTGGCTCGCCCCAATTGAGACTGCCGCGGGGCTTCCGGGTACACACCCTCCCCGCTTCCGTGAATTCCACGAGGTTGACAGATGGCGTTTGAATTCAAGCTTCCCAGTGTCGGGGAAAACGTGGACAAGGCCGACGTGGGAAACCTGCGCGTCAAAGTGGGTGACGTGATCGAGGCCCAGCAGGTGGTGATGGAGATCGAGACTGACAAGGCGGTCTTCGAACTTCCCTGCCCGCAGGCGGGCCGCATCACCGCGATCCATGTCAAACCGGGAACGCAAGTCTCAGTCGGAACTCCGCTGATGACGCTGGAACCGGTTGGCGCCGGGGCTCCTGCGGCCCCCGCACCCACCCCCGCGGCTCCTCCCCCCCCTCCCCCGAAGGCTGCGGTTGCTCCCGCCGCCCCTGTGCCCCCAACCCCGGCCCCTGCCGCCCCGGCACCCTCTCCCGCCCCCGCACCCGCGGCGACGGCCGCGGTGGCCCCCGCGGCTGCCGTCACCACCACCGCCCCGGCCAGCACCGGTATGAATGGGTCGGAAGTTCCCCCCGCCCCCGCCGCCCCGGCCACCCGCCGGCTGGCCCGTGAGCTGGGTGTCGACCTGCACAAGGTCAAGGGGAACGGACCTGGAGGACGAATCACTCAGGAAGACGTGCAGGCGTACGTCAAATCGGTGATGACCAGCAGCCCCGCCCCCGTTGCCTCGGGAGGGGGCGTGGTGGCTCCGCCGCTGCCCGATTTCTCGCAGTTCGGTCCCATCGAACGCCAGCCCCTGAACAAGATCATGCGGACCGGGGCAACCAACCTCAGTCTCGCCTGGAATGTCATTCCGCACGTCACCCAGCACGAACTGGCCGATGTGACCGACCTGGAGGCGGCCCGCAAGCGCTATGCCCAGTCGCACGCCACCAAGTCGGGAGGGGTCAAGATCACGATGACCGTCCTGGCGATGAAGGCGGTGGTGACAGCTCTCAAGTCATTCCCCCGGTTCAATGCCAGTTACGATCCGGCCACAGGCGAAGTGATTCTGAAGAAGTACTTCCACATTGGCGTGGCGGTCGACACCGAAAACGGGCTGATGGTGCCCGTCATCCGCAATGTCGACAGCAAGAGCGTGCTGCAACTGGCGGCCGAAATTGGCGATCTTGCGGCCCGCGCCCGCGACCGCAAACTGACCCTGGCCGACATGCAGGGGGGAACCTTCACGATCACCAACCTGGGGGGCATTGGCGGCACGTACTTCACGCCGATTGTGAATTACCCCGAAGTGGCGATTCTGGGGATGTCGCGCACCAGCCAACAACCGGTGGTGATCGAAGACAAGCCGGAAGTGCGGCTCATGCTACCCCTCTCGCTCTCGTACGACCACCGCGTGATCAACGGGGCCGATGCCGCCCGCTTCATCGTGAAGCTGTCCGGCCTGCTGTCTGACCCGTTCCAACTGCTCAGCGAAGTCTGACCGGCCTGCGGTTGGGGACCGAGTCGTTTTCCCCGACCCCAGTGCTTCCCGGCGACCATCGCCCAAGTCTGTTCCGCCCCCAGGGCCCGATCCATGTCTGTGATTGAAACCGAGGTTGTTGTCATCGGCGCCGGGCCGGGGGGATATCCTGCGGCATTTGGCTGTGCCGACCATGGCAAGCAGGTGGTGCTGGTCGATCAGGATCCCCAGCCGGGGGGTGTCTGTCTGAACCGCGGCTGCATTCCTTCGAAGGCGCTGCTGCATCTCTCGAAGCTCATTGAAGAAGCCAAAGAGGCCAGCCATGCCGGGGTCTCATTCGGCCCGCCGCAAATCGATCTGGCGAAGGTGCGCGATTTCAAGAACGGCGTGATCAACCGCCTGGTCGGCGGCATTGGGCAACTGGCCCAGGGGCGGGGAGTGAAGTTCGTCCAGGCCCGCGCCCGCTTCCAGGGACCGCGCACCTTGGCGCTCAGCCATCCCGACGGCACCACCAGCCAGCTCAAGTTCCAGACCGCCATTCTGGCCACCGGTTCCAGCCCCTCCGTCCCCCCGGCCTTCCGGATTGGCGACCCCCGGGTGATGGACTCGACCGGGGCCCTGCAACTGGCAGACATTCCCGGCCGCCTGCTGATTGTGGGGGGCGGCTACATCGGTCTTGAGATGGGCTCGGTGTATGCGGCACTGGGTTCGAAGGTGGTGGTCGTGGAAATGCTCTCGGGGCTGCTCCCTGGGGCCGACCGCGACCTGGTGCGACCTTTGCACCGGCGACTCGAGGGGATCTTCGAGTCCATCCGGCTGGAGACCAAGGTGGCGGGGTTGGAAGCCCGCCCCGATGGCATTCACGCCAGCCTGACCGGTCCGGATGGCGCGACGGTGACCGAGCGGTTTGACCGGGTGCTCATCTCGATTGGACGGCGTCCCAACAGCGCCGACCTGGGGCTCGAAACCACCCGGGTGCAGGTCGACGCCAAGGGGTTCGTGGTGGTCGACAACAAACGTCAGACGGCGGAGCCGGGCATCTACGCCATCGGCGACGTGGCTGGCGAACCGATGCTGGCGCACAAGGCGACGCGGGAGGCGAAAGTGGTGGCCGAGGTGCTGGGGGGAGAACCGTCGGCCTACGATTCTGTCGCCATCCCGGCCGTGGTGTTCACCGATCCGGAGATCGCCTGGTGCGGCCTGACCGAAACGCAGGCGAAGGCCGAGAATCGCGATGTGAAGATCGGGCGTTTCCCCTGGGCGGCGTCGGGCCGGGCGCAGTCGCTGGGGCGCCCCGAGGGTCTGACCAAGATCATTTGCGACGCCAAGACCGATCGGGTGCTGGGGGTTGGCCTGGTGGGAGCAGGAGCGGGCGAGCTGATTTCCGAAGCGGTGATTGCGGTCGAGACCGCCGCCGTCGCGCGGGAATTGGCCGACAGCATCCACCCCCACCCGACCCTCTCGGAAACGCTGATGGAGGCGGCCGAATCAATCATCGGCCAAGCCACCCACATGTACCGCCCCAAAAAGTAACCTCAGAAACGAAGTTGCGGCGAAACCGGCGGGTCACGGGGTTCAGCGCAACGCGTTCGATTCCCGTGGGCTTTTCACCAGATCTTGGGACTCGTACGGAACTTTCAGAAACGCGATTTTCCTTCGTGAGGCGAGACAAGCCCATGTCTGGATTGATGGCGGAGGGGAATGGTACCTGCGACGAGTCGAAAAACGAGCGGATAACCTCGACTGGTTGCCGGTCGGGCTGTCACGATCAGGGCGTGTGAAAGTCGACCACGAGGACCGTGACGTTGTCGCGGCCTCCGCCAGCGAGCGCCAGATCACGCAGTAACTCGGCCGCCGCCTGCGGATTGGCCTGAGTGGCCAGCACCTCGGCCATCTGCGTATCCGACACCATGTCATACAGTCCGTCGCTGCAGAGCATCAACCGGTCTCCCGGTTCGAGCAGCAGGTGGTCGCTCTCGATGGTGACGCTCTCATTCCCGCAGCCAAATGCGTTGGTCAGCACACTCCGGTAACGGATGGCGTCTTCGACTGGATGTCCAATGCGCATCAATTGCTCGGCCAGGGTATGGTCGGTCGTCAACCGCCGCAGTTCCCCCTGGCGGAAGAGATACGCGCGGGAATCCCCCACGTGGGCCAGAATGGCGTCCCACCCCAGGGTGTACATGCAGGTCCAGGTGGTGCCCATGCCGCTGGTCTCGGGGTGCTGAGCCGAGTGCTCCAGCAGTTTCTGCTGAATCTGCTCTCCAAACCGGTGCAACCCCTCCTTGATCCGGGGCCACATCTCGGGATCAGCCCGCATCAGCCACGACGACTGCCCCCCGGCGATCTCCCAGCCAAATCGCAGCACCAACTCGCTGGCCAGTTCGCCGCAGTTGGTCCCCCCCATGCCGTCGGCCACCACCAGCACATAGGCGTGGTCATCCGGCAGTTCCCCCTCCCGGGGCTGGATACTGCTGCACAAGACTTCCCGCCGACGAGTGCGGCGGACAATGGAAAAATTGTCTTCGTTGGTTGCACGGTGCAATCCCCGGTCGCTGATGGCGCCATACTCGATCCGGGGGGAATCGAGCGCCGTCAGGGTCGGAGACTCCCGCAGAGAGTCCAACGGGAAGATTTCAGTCGAATCGGCAGGCGTGCGGTTCGGAGACATTGGTTCGTCCGAAGATGGGCCAAAGTGAAGGGGATTGTGGCCAAAAGCTGAAAACCCCAGCGGCCGAAAACCACCGGGCCGACAAACACACCCACTCCCTGTCATAGCCCCACCAGCCGGAACAGGGCCATCATTCCTCGGGAGAATCCAGATCTCCAGCATACTCGGGTTCAGGGTGACGCACCTTCGTCAGCACCACCTCGTTCCCGGTTGCATTGTAGCGAACATCGCTCATGAAAGTCCGCATCAAGAGCAGTCCCCGGCCGCAGGGACGATCCAAATTGGCTGGATCGGTCGGATCAGGAAGCACCGATGGGTCAAATCCCGGGCCCTCATCGCGAACCCGGTAGATTGCCTCAGCGGGGGTGACGGAAACGGAGACATGGATCCGCCGGTCGGACCACGGCCGCTGCACAGACCGTTCCTGGGCAAGTTGATGATAAGCGTGGTGATCCTGCTCGCGAATTTCTGAACTGATTTCGAGATTGCCATGGTAGAAGGCATTGAGTAACGCCTCTTCGATCGCCACCCCCAGTCGCAGACACTCGGTCCGACTGCAGATGCGCATCCTCAGTGCGTCTTCCCGCAACAGTGCCGCCAGAGCCATGATCAACGAGAGGTCGTTCTCAACTGTGAAACTCAGCTCGTGGCGGTTCAGGCGGCTCATCAGCCGGGCCCGGCCACGCACCTCCTGCGACCCCGTCAAAACACGGTCGACGATCTCGGGAAGTTCACTCGCCAGGGAGCGTTTGGGAACGTAGCTGGCCGCCCCCTTCTGCAGCGCCTGCACGGCCAATTCCTCACTCCCCTCGGAGGTCATCAGGATCAGCGGGATGAGCGGATAATGTTCCCGCACTTCCGAAACCAACTCCAGTCCATTGAGGTTGGGCATGATCATGTCGGTGACAACGAGATCGGGCAGATGCAGTTCGAGTTGATCGAGGGCATCCTGTCCATCACTCGCCTGATAAACGGTGAAGTCGGGCAACTTCTCCAGCAGACCAACCGCGAGGGATCGGTCGAGCAGCGAATCATCCACCACGAGCACGCTGGGCATGTCTGTCTCGTCATCGAATCGGTGGGAACCTGCCGAGGGGAAGGTCGGGCCACCAGTCACGGGGGGCGTCTTCATCACGCTGGGGGCCGGTCGGGGAAGCGGTCCCCGGCACGGGTCCTCAACGATCGCCGGTCATGGTCGAAGGATCCGGCATTTCCTTATTGTGTGAACCCAAACCTGTCTTGGCAAACACCTCCAGCTCGTGGAGGATCCCCTGGGACAATGACCGCAGGCGGGCGGCGGTCGCCTCGGCTCCCTCAAAACGGCCTCTGCGGCCCGCCTCTTCGAGACGCATCGCCAGGTCGTACGCCTCGCCCGCTCCAAACAGGCGAAAGCCCCCCTTGATCGTATGAGCCGCCCGCTGCAACAGCCGCCCCTGTCCCCCGTGGATGGCCCCCTCAATGCTGTCGAGATAGGGGGGCGCCTCGGCCAGAAAGGCACTGGCGATGGTCTGCAGCAATCCCGGGTCACCATCGACCTGCCGCAAGGCCCCCGCCCAGTCGATCCATGCCTGGGAAGCATCCGGCCCAGGGCCCGCAGAGGCGGCCGTTGGGACCAATTCGGAAGAAGTTGGTTCCACAGGCCCAGCCCCTTCCGCAGGACTTGCTGGGGTGGATTCAGCCCGGGGTGTGGGGCTGCTCTTTTCCATGAGCCGGGTCTCCAGGGGTTCATCGACGGCCGGCTCCTTCCTCCCCGAAAGCCGGGCCAGCACCTGGGTGATGCGGTCCTGAAGTTCGCGGGCCCGGACAGGCTTGGTGAGATAATCATCCATACCCGCATCCAGGCATTTTTCGCGATCTCCCTGAAGGGCCTGAGCCGTCATGGCGATGATGGGAATATGCTCACCGGTCAACCGTTCGGCCGCGCGGATCCGCCGCGTCGCCTCAAGCCCGTCAACGTCGGGCATTTGCACATCCATGAGCACGAGGTCGTGCGGCCGGGTCTGCAGCTGCGCAATCGCTTCCGCTCCGTTGCCGGCCACACTCACGGTGTGCCCCTGCCTTTCCAAGAGTCCCACCGCCAACTTCTGGTTGTACAGACTGTCTTCGACCAGCAGGATTTGCAGTCCCTTCACCGGCGGGAGCCACCCCGGGGAAATCTCGGAGGGCTGCGGAGGCAGAACGGGCTTCCATTGCAGCAGGTCCGCCAGCACATCAAACAGCTCGGAGGGACTGACCGGCTTGGTCAGGCAGGCATCGGCCCCCACCCGCTCGGCCCGCGAGGCATCGGCCGACCGGTCGCCGGAATGGATCAGCATCACCACGTGCCGCACCCGGTCGACATGCCGCTCGCGCAGTTCCTCCACCAGCCGAAACCCCTGTTCCCCCGGCAGACTGCCATCGACCACCGCCAGCAGGAACCCGGGCCCCCGATCATCGGCCAGCAACCGCCGGGCCGCCTCAGCACTGTCGGCGACGCTGGGCTGCAGGGACCACTGGCTGAAGACCTCGGCCAGGACCGCGCGAACACTGGCATTGTCGTCCACCACCAGCACGCGGGTGCCCCGCAGTCGATCAATCTGCAGGGCCAGCTCGTCGGTCTCTTCGGGCAGGGCCCGCAGCCGGACGGTGTAATGGAAGGTGCTGCCTTGCGGATGCCGCGATTCGTACCAGATGCGGCCCCCCTGCAGCTCCACCAGGCGCGACGAGATGGCCAGGCCCAACCCCGTGCCACCATAGCGCCGGGCCATTGAACTGTCCGCCTGTTCGAAGGCGTGGAACAGTCGCTCCCGCTTTTCTTCGGCCACCCCGATTCCCGTATCGCTGACGGCCACGTGCAGCATCATCTCGTCTCCCAACTGAGACTCGGGATGCACCCGCACCAGCACCTCTCCTTCGCTGGTGAATTTGATGGCATTGCCCACGAGGTTGACCAGGACCTGGCGAAACCGGGTGGGATCTCCCAGAACGCGTTCGGGAACCCCCGGATCGATCTCGGCGACCAGCTCGAGTTGCTTGCGATGGGCCTGCATGGCCAGCGACTTGAGGGTCGTGCCGATGGAATCCCGCAAGGGAAATTCGACCTCTTCGAGATCGAGCTTGTCGGCCTCGATCTTCGAAAAATCAAGCACTTCGTTGATCAGTCCCAGCAGGCTTTCGGCCGATTCCTGCACGATCTTCAGCCATTCGCGCTGCTGGGGTGAGAGTGGGGTGTCGAGGACGAACTCGGTCATCCCGATGATGGCGTTCATCGGCGTCCGGATTTCGTGACTCACGCTGGCGAGGAAGGCGCTTTTCGCCCGACTGGCGGCCTCGGCAGCCTCCTTGGCCTGATGCAATTCGGCCTCGGCCTGCTTGTGCTCGGTGATGTCGCGAAAGACCGCGACGCCCCCCCGTACCTGTCCCCCGCTGTCGCGCAGGGGGGTGGCGTTGGCCGAGACCCAGATCCCCAGCGAGTCGGTTGGCCGCCGGAGGTACATTTCGATTTCCCGCGAGGCGAGACCGCGCATTGCCCGGGCGAGGGGCAACTCCCCCACCTCATAGGGGGTCACCATGTCGGGCAGAAACAACAGCGACTGCTCGGTCAGCTCTTCGGGGATGAATTCCCGCGGCACGGCGCCGAGGATCTCGCGGGCCGCGGGATTCGAAATGAGCAGCCGGCCGCGGTCGTCGGTCACCACCACCCCGTCGGCGATGCTGTTGAGAATCGATTGCAGGATGCCCGCCTGTTCGCGAAGCCGCTGTTCCGAACGGGCCAGTTCTTCCGCCCGCTCCACCAGGGCCCGGCGGGTCCGGCTGCGCTCCATCGAGTAGCGGATGGTGCGTTCAAGGATGACCGTCCCCACCTGCGACTTGACCAGGTAGTCCTGTGCCCCGGCATGCACCGCTTTGAGAGCCAGTTCTTCATCGTCATTGCCCGACAAAATGACGATGGGAGCCCCCCGCGCCCCGCTGACCAGGCGTTCGAATGTGGCCAGACCCTGGACGTCGGGCAATTGCAGATCGAGCAGGATGGCATCGAAGCTGCGTGTCTGCAGCAGCCGTTCGGCCGCTCCCAGCCGGTCGGCGGTGGTCAGGACGAAGTCGGCCTGCCGTGAGTCGGCCAGGTACTCGCCAATCAGCACCACATCATCGGCGTTGTCTTCGACCAACAGCAGTTCAACGCGCAGGCGGCTCATGCCACGCAGGACCAATCCGGAAGTTGCTTCAAGAAAACGTCGCACCGGGAACAAATGCGGAGGCATTGTGGTCCCTGGGTGTGAGCGGGTCAATCCGGCCCGGTGCGAGGGGAACCGTCTTGAATCACCGCTGCCCCGCCACAACCCCGGAACGGCTCCAACCTGTCCGGCTCGCATCCGCGTGCGAATTGGCCTGGTCGCCGGGTTCGCCCGCAGTGCGGATCTGGACCGGTGCGACCCCTGGCGGACGAGACAGTCTACCCGCCACGAACCGACGGGAATTCGCCCCAGGGGTCGCAGGGATCGGACCATGGAACACGGACGTGGCCCCGTTGTCTGTGGTCACGACCGCGTGGTATCATTTTGAGGGTCCGCCGGGTGCTGCAGGTGTCCGTTGTCCGCCTCGCTTTGAAGGGGGACGCACCTGTGACTGGCGAGATTCGGGGACGGCATCGGCATGACAGGCTCCACTGGACTTCGCCAGGAAGTCCTGCACGTACTCAACCAGCTGCGCGGCCGCATTCGTCGGTATGTCTTCCTCGAAGGCGTGGCCCTGGTCGTCTGCACGATCGGTTTGGCCTTCTGGATCTCCTTGAGTCTCGATTACCTGTTCGAAATGCCCCAAGGGCTGCGGCGGGTCCTGCTGGTGCTGGCGGCGACCGCCGCGTTCGCCGCGTTCTTCTGGTACGTCTTTCTTCGGGTGATCCGCAGCCTGCGTCATCGTTCGCTGGCTCTGGTGCTCGAGCGACGGTTCCCCGAGCTGAACGAACGGTTGATCACCGCGGTCGAACTGGCCGATCAGCCCGACACCGGTCCACCTCTGACCACGGCCATGCTGGGAGAAACGGTCCGCGAGGTCCGCGGCGTGCTCGACCGCCTGAAGCTGGGTGAGGTCTTCAATCGGGGCCCTCTGTGGCGTGCCCTGGGGCTGGCGGCGGGTCTCGCAGTCTCGATTGCCGGTTTCCGGTTCGCGTTCGGCGAGGTGTTTGACACCTGGTACCGCCGCAACCTGTTGTTCGCCGACGACTACTACCGTCGGGAAACCGACCTCAAGATTCAGGTGCTGGCCGATCCGGGCGAACGGCCGGTCGAGTTCCGCGACGGCATCTACAAGCATCCCCGGGGAGCCGACCTTTCGCTGACTGTTGAGGCGGTCGCCCCCAGCGTCGTTCCCCGGGAAGTGCAGTATGGGTACCGGGCATTGGAAGCCTCGGCCTCTGGGGAAGGATATATGACGAAAGTGGGTGAGCGACTGTTCCGTCAGAAACTCGCCGGACTGAAAGACTCCATCGAACTGCGGATCCGCGGGGGCGATTTCCGGACGCGGCAACCGCTGTTGGTGGAGGTGGTCGATCCGCCGCAGATCGACGGAATCACCCTGCAGACGCTGTACCCCGCCTACACCGGGCTGAACGAAATCGATACGGACGGCAAGACGGCGTTGCGGGCACGGGTCGATGTGCTGGGAGCACAGGTGTCTCTGCCGGCGGGCTCCGACCTGCTGCTCGAGGCCCGCGTCAACAAGCCGCTGCAGGCCGTGAGGGTGCAGGCCGACCAATGGGAACTGCAACTGACGCGCGAGGGGGCGGGCTTCCGTTCGGCCGACGCTCCTGCCGACGCGCCCTATCGGCCTCTCCAACTTCCCATCCCCCCGGTCTCGGAGGATGGCCGGCTGTTCCGACTGCCGGTGCTGCTGACCGGGGCGGCGCAGCTTCCCGCAGGCGACCAACCGGGTGTTCCCCTGTCTCTGCCCGCAGACGCCCAACTCCGGTTCTGGCTGCAGGACACGGACGAAATCCAGAGTGCCGAGCCCTCCCGCCTGACCATCTCGGCCATTCCCGACCAACCTCCACAGGTGGACGTGCGGCTCAAGGGGATCGGCACTTCGATCACCCGACAGGCCACGATTCCCCTGGTGGGTCAAATCCGGGACGCGGAAGAGAGTTCTCAGGTCTACGGGGTGCTCGATGATTATGGGGTGTTGCAGACCCAATTCGAGTACCGGGTGGAGGGGGGAGCGGCCGCCCCCACGGAAGAATTCCGCACGCGTTCCTTCGACGAAGCGGCGGCCGGACGGAAGGAACTGCCGGTCTCCGAGCGGTTCGCCGTTCTGGATCTCGATCTGGCGGTGGGACAGAAACTGGTCCTCAAGGTGACCGCGCGGGATGGCGACACGCTGACAGGCCCCCATGTCTCGTCGAGCTCGACGTACACATTCCAGATTGTGTCGGATGATGAATTGATCGCGCTGGTGGCGGTGAAGGAGCTGAACATTCGCCGGCGTTTCGAGCAGATTCTCGAAGAGGTCCGGAACACCCGCAAAGACCTGTTGCTCAATCGCACCCGCATGGAAGAAGCTCGGCCGCTGCGTGCCAAGCCCCAGGAGACGCGGACCCGGGACGAGGCCGAGCGGTTGGCGGTGCTGGAAACGGCCGCCCTGACCTCGGTCGACCGGGGGACCTCCGGAGTGCGCAAGAACCACAACGAGACCCAGTCGATCGAGGAAGAGTTTCGGGATGTGCGGGATGAACTGGCGAACAACGCCATTCCCGATGTGCGTCCGATTCTGGAGCGGATTGACACAGGAATCGTCGGCCCACTGCACGAGGTGAACACGGTCGATTTCAACAACTGCGACGACCTGCTGGTCAAGCTGCGGGAGGCGCTGGAGCGACAGGAGGATCCCCTGCCCCCCTTCGAAGCGGCCGCCGATGAACTCGGAACAGTGATTGCGAAGCTCGAAAAAGTACTGGCCCAGATGTTAAAGAACGAAGACTACAACAAGGTGCTGGAGATGCTGCGCGGAGTGATCCGCGGGCAGGAAGAACTGAAGAAGCAGACCGAAGTCGAACGAAAGAGACGCCTCATCGAAGGCCTCAAGTGACCGCCAGGCCCGGCACCGAGGGGTGCCCCCAGGATTACCGGAGTGCGAAGCATGACAGACGTGTCGCGGGGACTGCTGCGGAAGACCGCTGGTCGACAACTCTGGCTGGCGGCCCTGTTGCTGCCCGGCCTGGTTGGGCTGCCGGGCATGGCCCTGTTGCCTGGAACGGCCCGGGCTCAACAGGCCCCTGGGGAAACTGCCGCCGCGAAGGCCGGGGAAGAGCCCCAAAAGGACGCCGGTCAGGCAGTTGAGCCCCCGGCAGGTGAGGATGCCCCCGCCGGCACAAAACAAGCCGGGTTGAATTCGTCCCAGGAGGCGCTGCAGCGGCAGTACCGTCGCTTCGAAGAGGGACTGTATCGGATTGCCGAGTCACTGCGCAAGACCGACCCCGAGCGGGCCGACCTGCTCTTGCGAGCCATTGGCAAGAGCAAGGAAGAACGCATCGTCACCCAGATGAATGAACTGTCGGCCCTGTTGCGCGACAAAAAGCTGGGGGACGCGATTGAAAAGCAGGAAGATCTGATTGGCAACCTGCAGACCATTTTGGACCTGCTGCTGAGCGAAGACCGCCAGAAAGAACTGCAGGAAGAGCAGAAGCGAATCAAGGCCTATCTCGAAGAGGTCAACAAGCTTATCGGGAAGGAAAAAGGGAACCGCGCCGACAACGAACGGGGGATTGCCCGCGACGACGTCGAGGCTCAGCAGAAGAAGATCCGCGAGCAGACTGAGCAGTTGCAGCAGAAGATCTCGAAGGACGACGCGGCCAAGAACGCCAAGAGCCAGGCCAAGCCAGGGGCCCGCCCCGGCGATGGAAAGTCTCCCGACAAATCGGCGGAAGGAAAATCGGGCGACTCACCCGACGGGAAACCCTCCGACCCCAAGTCGGAGGACGCCCAGGCGGGCGATTCCAAATCGGGTGACAAGAAGACCGATGAGACCAAACCGGGTGAGACCAAACCTGGTGAACAAAAGCCTGGTGAACAAAAGCCTGGTGAGAACGGAAGTGATTCAAAGCCTGCGGAGTCGAAGCCGGGTGAATCAAAGCCGGGCGAGCAGTCTCAAGGGACTCCCCAATCGGGACAGCCCTCCCCTCCCCAGCAGGGCGAGTCGGGCCAGAGCGGCCAGAAAACTCCGGGACGGGAAGAACTGGAACGGGCCCGCGAAGCGATGGAGCGGGCACTGGAAAACCTGAAGAAGAACAAGCGGCAGGACGCCAGCGACGACCAGGACGACGCAGTCGCCGAACTGCAGCGGGCCAAGGAGAAACTGGAAGAGATTTTGCGGCAGCTTCGGGAGGAAGAAAAAGAGCGGTTCTTGGCGATGCTCGAAGCCCGCTTCCAGCGGATGCTGGCGATGGAACTGCTGGTTTACGATGGCACCGTCAAACTCTCCCGGGGTTCGGCCGCCGATCAGTCGCGCCAATCGGCCCGGGGACTGCAGCTGGCGCGGCAACAGGATGAAATTGCCCTCGAAGCCACCAAAGCGGTCACCCTGCTTCGCGAAGAGGGAACGGCCGTGGCCTTCCCCGAGGCGGTCGAAATGATGCGTGACGACATGCGTCAGGCGGGCAAACGTCTCGAACGGACCGACGTGGGAGAGATCACCCAGTCGATCGAACGAGACATTATCGACGCCCTCGAGGAAATGATCGACGCCCTCCAGAAGGAAATGGAAAAGAGCAAGAAGAAAGACCAGCAGCAGCAACAGCAGGATGGGCAGCAGCAGGACCAGGAACTGGTCGACAAGTTGGCCGAATTGAAGATGCTGCGCACGCTGCAACTGCGGATCAACAACCGCACCCGCCGCCTGGGGCGCGAGGTGGAGGGGGAACAGGCCGAGGCGGCGGACGTCATCGACCAGCTGCAGGACCTGGCCGAACGCCAGGCGCGCGTGCAGAAGGCCACCTATGACATTTCCACGGGCCGCAACAAGTGACCTGCCCCCCACGGCCCCGACCATCTGAGACAGCCCACCGCGAGACCTGTTCCATGACACTTCGCACCATCCCCTGGCGAACCGCCGTGTTCCTGCTGGCTCTGACCGGTGTGGCGGCGCTCGGCAGCCCCCGGCTGACGGCCCAGGAGCCTTCCCCGGATTCTCCAGCTCCCGCTGAGACCGCCCCCCCGGCGGTTCTCCCCACCGCGAAACCCGCCCCTGCCGAGTTGGTTTCGCCCCCAACCCCCGAGTTGGTGCGTGGGAAAATGACGGCCTGGCTGGCGGCCCGCGGCAAGGCCGATGAGGCGACCGCCAACCGGCTGGCCCAACTGTGGGCGTTCGGCGAGCAGGTTCCCACCCCGGAAGAACTGTTCCAGCGCACCATCGCCACCTTTCAGGAATTTGATCCCGAGGTGCAGGCGCTGATTTCGCAATGCGACCTGACTTCGGCCTCGCTCGCGGTCCCTGCGGCCCCGCTGCTGGAACGAACTGCCGACGGGGCCTTCTTCACTTCCAACCTTTCTCTGTACTTCGGGCACTATCTCGTGCAGCGGCAGTTGTACGACGAAGCTCTGGCACTGCTGGAGAACGTCCCCCTGGCTGAAGTGGTCGACCCGGCCACGCTACTCTTTTGCAAGGCGGTCTGCCAGCATCATCTGCTGCAGAAAGAGCCTGGCCTGGCCACCATTGATCAATTGCTGAAAAACACCACGGGAGTCCCCCTGCGGTATGCCACCCTCGCGGGGCTGATGCAGTACGACCTGCAATCTCTGCAGGACAAGTCGCTGGACGAAGTGGCCCGCCGGATGTTCGACGTCGAACGCCGGCTGTCGCTGGCCCGCACGGGCGAGAAAGTCCAGAAACGGGAGGAAGAGATCATCACCCAGCTCGACGAGATCATCAAGAAGATCGAGGAGCAGCAGGGGGGCGGAGGGGGTTCGGGGGGGAACAGCAACAAGTCTTCGGCCCCCGCCCAGGACAGCGTGGTGAAGGGCTCGACCGGACCCGGAAATGTCGATCCAAAAAAGTTCAAAAACACCGGAGAATGGGGCGACCTGCCCCCCAAGGAACGGAGCAAGGCGAAAGAAGACATCGCCCGGAAGTTCGGGGCCCATTACGCCGAGGCAGTGGAGAAGTTCAATCTCAAGCAGGCGGGACGTCCCGCCCGAAAGGCCAAGCCGTGAGTGCCCTGGTATGGAGCCTCACCCTGTCCGCCCTGCTGGGTGCGATTCCGGCCGAGGTCGAGACCATCTCGAGCGAACGGCTGACGGGTGAACTGCTGGAACTGAACGAGCAGGGATTGTCGTTAAAGATCGGCGATGAGACCCGCCTCATTCCGACCACGCAGGTGCTGGAAATCCGCCGGGCCTTGCCCGTGGTTCCGCTGCCTCCGGGTCCCCGGGTCGAGTTGCTCGATGGCACCCGCCTGTCGTGCAAGGAACTCACCATCACCCGCGATCGGGCCACGCTCACCCTCCCTTCCGATGCACAGGTCCAGATGCCGGCGAGCCGGTTTGCCTCGATCCGCCTCGGAGAATCATCTCCCACGCTCGATGACGCCTGGAAGAACCTGCTGCAGAGGGAGCGCAAAAACGACCTGCTGGTGGTTCGTAAAGACGAGGTGCTCGATTTCGTCCCCGGAGTGGCGGGGGGACTGGCCGAGAAAGTGGTGTTTCTGGTGGATGGCGAGGAGCTGCCCATTGCCCGCGAGAAGGTCTACGGGTTGATCTACCGGCCGCGGAATGCACCGGCGGCCAGAATTGCATGCCAGGTGGGACTGGCGACGGGAGATCTGCTGCAGGCGACTGCCGTCTCGCTCAGCGCGGGGGAGTACCTGGTGAAGTTGGCCGGGAATGTCGAACTGCGTCTGCCCATCGATCAGGTCTCGGGACTCGACTTCAGCGCGGGCCGGGTGAAATACCTGTCGCAACTCGACCCCCGCGACAAGAAACTGGTCCCGTTGTTTGATCTTCCCCGGGACATGCAGCGCGACCGTTCTGCGCTCGGTTCTCCCCTGGTCCTGGGGGGCCAGACCTACACCCGCGGACTGGGCTTGTTTCCCCAGACCCGGCTGCGTTACCGGATCGCCGGGGAGTACTCACGTTTTCGGGCGGTGGCGGGAATTGACGATGCTGCCCCGCGGCTCAAGACCTCGGCGCTGCTGCGGATCTCGGGGGATGGCCGGGCCTTGTTCGAGGCCGAGTTCGCCCCCGGCGAGCCCCCCCGCCCCATCGACCTCGATCTGGGGGGTGTGCGGGAACTGGAGATTCTGGTCGACTTCGGAGCCGACCAGTTGAATATTGGCGACTTTCTCGATTTGGCGGATGCCAAACTGACCAAGTGACGCGTGGTCTCACGGATTGTTCCTCTTGCCGCCTCAGCAACACATGACCTGGCACCCCGATTCACGGCCTGAGATTTCGCGTCGTCGATGGCTGCAAACAGCCGCCCTTGGCTCGCTGACCACCCTGCTGCAGGGGAGTTCGACAGCCCGGGGGGCGGCTGATGCCGACGTGCTGGCCGAGCAGGCCGCCCGGGTTGCGGTGGTGCAGAAGTGCGCTCCGTCGGTCGTGGCCATTTTCGGTCCTGGTGGAGGGGGTGGAGGTTCGGGTGTGCTGATCACCCCCGATGGCTTCGCGCTGACCAACTTTCACGTCACCAGCGGGGCGGGTGACTTCATGAAGTGCGGTCTCAACAATGGGGAACTGTACGATGCGGTCATTGTGGGGATTGATCCCACCGGAGACGTCGCGCTGATCAAGCTGTTTGGCCGCGATGATTTTCCGGTCGCCACGCTGGGGGACAGCGACCAGTTGACGGTGGGGGAGACGTGTTATGCCATGGGAAACCCATTCCTGCTGGCGACCGATTTTTCTCCCACGGTCACGTACGGAATCATCAGCGGCCTGCATCGCTACCAGGGACCGGCCGGGACCTTTCTGGAATACACCGACTGCATCCAGGTCGATGCCTCGATCAATCCCGGGAACTCGGGGGGGCCCCTGTTCAGCGCCACGGGGGACCTCGTGGGCATCAATGGGCGGGGGTCATTCGAGAAACGGGGGCGGGTGAACTCGGGGGCGGGTTACGCGATCTCGATCAACCAGATCAAGCACTTCCTCGACCACCTGCGGGGAGGCCTGATTGTCGACCATGCCACGCTGGGGGCGGCGGTGGCCACGAAGGACGATGGTTCGGTGGTCGTGACGAATATTCTCGATTCCAGCGAAGCCTTCCGGCGGGGTCTGCGGGTGGATGATGAAATCGCCTCGTTTGCCGGTCGACCGATCCGCAGCGTGAATCAGTTCAAGAACATCCTGGGGATCTATCCCAAGGGTTGGAAGCTGCCGCTGGTGTACCGACGGGAGGGGCGGAAACAGGAGATCTTCGTGCGTCTGCGGGGACTGCACCGGCAGTCGGAAATGACTCTGCAGCCCCCCGAGCGTCCCGCCGAAGATCCCAAACCCGGAGACAAAGATCAGGACAAAGGGCGCAAACCCGGGGCCCCCAAACCTCAGCGTCCCGCCGGCCGGGGCAAGCCCAAGCCTCCCGAGCAATACGCGAAATTCCTGGTGGAAAAACCAGGGTTCGCCAACTTCCACTTCAACCAGGCGGAACAGGAACGGGTACTGCGGGGACTGGACGGCTGGGGCGACTTCAAGACCCCTGCCGGAGCCTGGAAGTTGACCGCGCACGCGGTGGCGGCCGATCTGCCGGCGGTCTTCACCCTGGCGGACGAACTGTGCGGACTGATCCTGGCCGACGGGCAACAGGCGTTCGCCCAGGAGACGAATGCCGAGGCGAAACAGGGGGATGAACCCCCCGCGACCGGCGGCCTGTTGCTGGCTCTGCATCAACTGCGCTGGTTGTTGGCCAAGGGGCCGCAGGCGTTCAGCGAGTTGTACTATGCGGGGAGTGAACCGCTGGATGGCAACGGCCCGCTGGTGGACGTGCTGGCGGCCGAGCGGTTCACAGCCCGCACCCGGTTCCTGTTCGACAAGCAGGCGGGCCAATTGATTGGTTTCGACACCGAACGGGATGAAGATGTCGACCCCTGCGAGGTGCGATTCGAAGGACTCGCCGAGTTCCAGGGACGCAAATTTCCCAAGCTTCTCATCGTGCGGCACGCCGACCGGGAATATGGCCGGTTCGAGCTGCGCTCAGCCAACTGGGGTGATGCCTGATGCCCGCTGACCGTCTCTGGAACGCCTGTGGGCGGCCCGCGATTTGGGGTTTTGTGCTGGTGTTGTGCGGCCTGGCGGCGCCGGCCTCCGCACAGCAGTCGAACTCTCCGGAAGAGGTGGCCCCCTCCCAGGCCGAGGTCCCCGCCCAGAGCCGCCAACAGCGGGTGATTGACCAGGTCTCGCGGCGGGTGGTGAAGATCTTCGGAGCCGGCCGCCTGAAGAACCTGTATGCGTATTCGTCGGGCTTTCTGGTTTCTCCCCAGGGACACCTGGTGACAATCTGGAGCCACGTGCTCGATGAGCAGGAGGTGACGGTGGTGCTGCACGACGGTCGGCGGTTCGCCGGACGGATCGTCGGTGCCGAACCCCAGCTTGACCTGGCGGTGCTGAAGATTGATGCCGAGGATCTCCCCTGCTTTGAACTCGACGAGGCGGTGATCCCTCCCGTGGGAGCCCGGGTCTTGAGCTTCAGCAACATGTTCAAGGTGGCGACGGGAGACGAACCGGTCTCGGTGCTGCATGGCGTGATCTCGGCCCGGACGCGGCTGACCGCCCGGCGGGGGGTTTTCGATTCCGCCTACAACGGGCCGGTGTTGGTGGTGGATGCCATCACGAACAATCCCGGCTCGGGGGGCGGAGTACTCACCACCCGCGATGGGCAACTGGCCGGAATGGTGGGGAAGGAACTGCGCAACGCCCAGAGCAATACCTGGATGAACTATGCAATTCCCATCGCGGAACTGAAAACGGCGATCCAGGACATCATCGCCGGAACCTTCACTCCCAAATCCAACCCGCTCGAGGCACCACTTTCCTCACCGCGGTTCTTGCCGATTGATTTTGGACTGGTGCTGGTGCCTGATGTGATCCAGCGGACGCCGGCTTTTATCGATGCCGTTCTCCCTGAGAGCCGGGCGGCCGACGTCCAGCTCAAGGCGAATGATCTGGTGCTCTTTGTGAATGACCAGTTGATTCAATCGGTGCGGATGCTGCGCGAGGAACTGGCACGCCTCGAACCGGGAGACACACTCAAGCTGGTGGTGCGGCGGGAGAACATCCTCATCCCGGTGGAGCTGACCATTCCCGAGACGGCGCGCAAACCCCGCAAACGGGGCACCGACCCCGATTCGGCTGGTGAGGATCCCTGAGACCGTGCGGTCAAGAAGGGCCGGGGTGAAGTCGAGATCGCCGTGATGTGCCGTTTAGCACCGGTTCCTCTGGGTGATTCTGTCGTTGCAGAGATTCACTGTTCTGCGGCCGGCATCAGATTTGGCGGATCAGGCAGTGGCGTGGAGCGGCTGAGTCGCTCTTCAATTCCCGGTGGGGCTGCGGCGACGCTGATCCTTCGGATTCAGCCGCAGAACGCAGCGAAATCCCAGGTCCGGTAACCGCTCGCGGGCCCCCACCCCTTCCCGCTGATCGAGTCGCCACTCAGGGTCCCCCCCTTTCACGACGTGCTGATCATTTCCCTCCCGGGATTTGGGCCCTCGTGGATTGCGCACCGGCTGTGGTTCCCGGGCAAGGTTCTCGAGAGTTTCGGGCAAATACCAGTCCAGCACCCATTCCCGCGCATTGGCGGCCGTGTCGAACAGACCGAAGGGGCTGAGATCATTCACGAACTGCGCGACCTTGCGCACCTGCCCCGGATGAGGGGAACGGGCGGGCCAGAGGGCAATCCCTTCACCCCAAGGGTGGGGAAAACCCTGGGGACCGCGGGCCGCCAGTTCCCACTCCGCTTCGGTGGGCAGATCCTTTCCCGCCCAGCGGGCGTACGCACGAGCCTCGCCCCACATCAGGCCACATACCGGCTCTTCGTCCGAGCCGGCCTTGCCGGTGGGATCAAACAGCCGTTTCTTGTCGGTCTGTTCCCCCTTTCGATAGGTTCGGTACTGACCCACTGTCACTTCATGCAGATCAATGTAAAACGGATCCAATTCCGCCCGCACTCCCGGGCCAATCCTCGCGACCGAGGAGGGAACCAGTCCCAGAATGGAATTGTCGGCCAGACATCGGATCCGCCACGGAAAGCCATCAGCAGTCTGGTCGGTCTCGTCGACCGGCTCGAAGCCTGCGGGTAGCTCGAAGCCTGCCTGTTCTCCAGCGAGAGCATTGCGGATGGCGGGGTGGTGAGTGACCTGTGAATGCAGTCGGGACGCGGGGAGCGCAGCGAGGAACAGGGCATGCTCTCCCTGCGTTGCGGGCCCCCCATCCCAGACCACCAGCTCCGGATGCGACGTGTCGAGAATTTCCAGCAACACTCCGCCTGTCGTTTCAGGAGGAAGAATTCCAAGTGTTTCCACAATTTGCCGGGGCTCCACTGCAGCCGACAGTCCCTCTGTCAGAAATCTCTTGCCATCCTGGCGGGCCAAGACCAGCAGTTCCTCGATCCATTGGGACGAGCGGACGACGCCCGTGGCCTCACCCGCTTCGCGGACTGAGGATTCGGCCGTGGTCTGCGGATAGATCGGCCCCACCCCCGTCGCTGGAACGTCGTGGTGTTCGAGCGACGATTCACCAGGCCGTTGTTCGGCCGACAATTCGGGGCCGGGAAGGAATCCGGAGACCGAAGGGGAGGACGGTGGTGGCGGCGGCGCCGCCGGGTTGGGACTGTTGAAACACCCTTCGGTCAATACCAGCAGCCCCAGCCATAAAGCCCACCGCACACACAGCCGGTGACAATGGGCACGACTGGAGGTTTGGATGTCAGTCGCCCGAAGTGGCCGATTCCGCTCGCATCGCGTCGTAGAGAGACCGGACTTCATTGAACCAGAGCTGCTCCAGAGGGGGGAGTTGAGCCGGATCGAGTTTGAGAGCCTGACAACGACGCAGGGCGGCTACGGCCTGTTCGGTATTTTTCAGCCGGTATTGGGTCACCGCGAGGTGCAGATAGTACAGCGGCGAGGGAATCAGCGAGGTGATCCTCTCGAGATCCTGCCGAGCCTCCTGCAGCCGTCCCAGTTGCATCAGAACCACGCTGCGCGTGTCGATGTATTCAATGCGTGGCTGGTCGATGTCGATCGCTTTGGAGATGTGTTCCAGCGCCTTCTCACGTCGATCGAGACTGAAAGACTCCACGTAAGCGAGGTTGTTCAGGGTGACTGGCGAGTTGGGGGCCAAGTCCAACAGGCGGTCATACAGGGCGATGGCCGCCGGAAGTGTGTCGGGAGCAGTCTTGAACTCGGCCAACATCAGGACCAGTGGAGCGTGTTTGACTGTCAGGTCCTGCTGTTCCGCGAATTCCTCCAGGAACCGGGTCAGCTCCCGGCGCAATGCTGGATCACTGCCCGACGCCAGGGCCAGTTGAATCGAACGGGTGGTGGGATCCGGATCTTCCAGGGAGTGCTGCTTCCACAGCGCGATGGCGTCTGGGACTTTGCCGTCCCGGGCCAGCAGCGTCGCCACCCCCAAACCAAGCAGAGGACTTTCCCGCTTCTGCAGCGAGGCCTGAAGGATTGCCCGCGCAGCCGGGGTCTGCGCTGCCCCAGCCAGTGTCTCGGCCAACAACAGCAGGGTCTCATCCTGCACTGCTTCCAGAAACCCAGGCCGATCAAGCAGAGTTTGATAGTCGGCCTCAGGGAGCCGCGGGGATTGATCCGCGACCAGTTTGCGGGCCAGATCTCGGAGTGGCCCCTTGTCGGAGTCCTGCTCAGTAACGACGCGATTCAAAGCGTTGTCGGCCCGGCCAAACAGCGACAGTGAGCGGAACAGGCTGCCCGTTCCCACTTTGTCGAGGTCGGTCGCGAACTCTTTCAACCGGCTGACCGCCGCCGCCGCGTTCCCAGTCTGGACCAGGGAGCGCCCCTCAACCAGGCGTTGCTCGAGTGATCCGGGACGCAATACCTCAATCTGTTTCGCCAGGGCTGCCAGGCGGGCGGTCTGCTTGTCCGTCGGTTCCTTCAGATTCAGCAGGTAGCCGGCGTAATCAATCAGGATCAGTACATTCCGACCCGATTGCTTCACCAGAGTCTCATATTCCTGTTCTCCCTTCTCCCCCTGCCCCGAGGCGACAAACAGCCGTGCGAGCTGCAATTGCTGTTCGGCCGGCATGTTTCCTCGCCCCTGCCACTCTTCAAGAGCATCAATGGCCCGCAACCGCGCCCCATCAGCCGGCAATCGCTGGAGGGTTGAACAGAGAATCGCCAGGAATCGATCGCTGAGTTTCCGCTTGTCCGATTCATGCCGGAGACAGAAATCGGTCATCTTCTGCACCACCAAGCCCCTCCCCTCAGCAACCTGCAGGGCCGTCTCGAACTGTTTCTGGGCCTCTTCAACGTTATCCGTCAATTCCACCAACATTGCACGCACGACGCCATTCAGGGGCACTTTCTCGGAGTCCAGCGCTTTCATCAGGCGGGACTCAGGGCCCAGCAAATCTTTCCCCAACTGGGGCAGCGTCTCGTACGAATTTCGAAACAGATCGATCGCCGCCGTTGCGGCCTGGACTCTGCGGACCAGGGGGACATCCCGGCGACGAATTTCGAAGTCAACCCGTTCCACCATGAGTTCGACAACCCGTGGGGTGGCCGACTGCAACGACAGCAGCAACTCATGGATCCGGTTATTTTCACCCTGGGCCCGCAAAATCAGCAGGCGCAATTGTGCCAATCGCACATCCCCTGCCCGTTCGGGATCGGCCACCAACTGGTCCAGATCCCGCTCAAGCGGTTCGAAATTCCAGGTCTTCTTGTCCTTTTTCAATTCGGTGGCGATGCGGTCACGCAGGGCCAGGACGGGATCCAGTTGTTGCCGCCGATTGCGCCACTGTTCGACCTCATCCATCCGCCCGGTCGACTGCAAGTACCGCTCGTAGGCGCGGTCCGCTGGTCCCCAACCGGGCCAGCGGGACATCGCCCGTTCGGCAACCTGCCCCAACTCGTTCCAATTCTTCAGCTCCACCTGACAATTCAGCAGCATGGAGATCGCCATTTGAGACCAGTTCTCGTACTGCGGATCATTGGCCAGAACATTCCATTCCTTGGCCGCCTCCTCCCATTTCTGTTCAGCCATCAACTGTTGGGCACGCCCCACCAGAGCGGGACCATAGATCCCCTGCCGCTCCAGGTCTCTCAGAATCGCATCCACCTCGGTGTCAATCTGGGCTTTTCGCTCGGCATTGTCAGTGGGGAGTTGCGAAATGAGCGAGAAGGCCAATTGAATCCGGGCGAGATTCCGCACCGCTTCCGCCTGGCGTCGTTGGGCCCGGGAGGACTTGGAGTCTTCGACCACCTTTCCGACCCGGGTCAGACTTTCACGCAGCTGTTTTTCCGCGACGGCAGGTTGCCCTGCCGCCAACTGCAGCAAACCCAACTGGTAGGGAAACCGCGGGTCGAGAGGATGCAGGTCAATTCCCTGGCCACACAACTCCCGAACCGCGGACTTCGAATTCTCGGAGGCCAGAAACTTGCCCTGCTTCTCTGCCGCCGCTGCGCGCTGCAACTCCGCAGTAATCAGCCAGAGCATCGCCTCGGCCGCACGGTCGCTCTGACGCACCGCCTGCTGACCCAACGCCTCGGCCCGATCGAAGTCACCCCGCCGGCTCGCCCATTGGGATTGCGCCAGCGTGGCCCGCCACTCGGGCTCGACCTGCCGCTCCATCTTCTGCAGGATTCGGTCGGTCACGCGCCGCCGCTGCAACGGCGTCCAGGCGGTCTCTCCCTGGACGGTTGCAATATTTGTCGCTTCGAAAACCCTCAGAATTTCCTTCCGGACCTCCGCCTTCAACTCAACAGACTGGTCTCCCCTGGCAGGGTTTGTAAGATTGACCAGTTCGGCCAGATCCAGAAAAGGACGCTCATCCCGAGTTCCGGCCTCAACCACTGCCAACCACTCCGTGGCGGCAAGGTCGATATCGCCCAGCCCAGCATGGCACAAACCCAGCCGTGCGCGATTCGCGGGCTCCAACTGCTTCGATTCTGGCATCGCGACAAAGTGGATCTGCCGGGCCTCGGTGTACATTGCGGAACGCCCTTCGGGGCGCGATTCCTCGACCAACTGCATCGCCATGTCAAACCCCGCCTGGGCGAGTTCGGCATCGTCGGGATTCCGCCGCGCAGCTTCGGTCAACGTGCGATAAACGGAGATCGCCTGTCCCACCCCCAGATTCCCGTCGCGGTACCAGGTTGCCAACTCCCGCAGCACACGCGAGTCATCAGGACGCTGTGACAGATACAGCTGGGATTTCGAAAATGCCTCACGGATGTTCCCGTCCGCATGGTCCGCCTGCGCCCGTTCCCAAAGTGCATTCAGATTGCGGTCCAGGAACAGACGATGGCTTAAAAAGCCCAGCCCCACGAGCAGCAGCGGGACCACCACCAGCGCGGCCAGCAATTTCCAATTGAAATGCCATTCGCGCTGCCGGCCGGAACCTTTTGAGGAGGAGCGGCGCGACTCGACTCGGGAACTCATCGGGGTAAATCTCAACTGGACACGAAAACAAGGTCCGAACGGAACGATCGACCGAACCCAATGCTCAGATGGGCAGTATGGAAGGTCCGGCTGGGAGTTTCAACCTCAGTTCCTCGCCGCGGCACCTCTTCTTCGCGGCATTCCTCCATTTTCTGAGCATTTTCCGCGACACGAATCTCCCAGCGGAAGGCTCCTTGTTTCCATCTTTTAGCGAATCACACCGCGAAACTCCTCTTGACCAAACGCCGCCCCAATCGTGACAACGCCGCGCTGCTGTTGCGAGCACCATCGGTCCTTCGAGGCCTTCATGCGCCCACACCATTTTCCGCGCGATACCAACCGGCGCCGCTGCTTTGCCCTGTTGGCCCAGGCACTGCTGGGCGCTGTGTTGCTGGGCTGCCAGGGCCTGCCGTTCGGACCACGCTTTGTGGTCGATTCTGAGCCAGACCAGGATCCGCTCCCGCCGCATCTGGAACTCTGCGATGCTCGCCCCATGTGGCAAAGGAAGTACTGGCAGGGGGCCGTTTCACCCCGCGATTATGAACTCGCAATCACCGTGATTCCCCTGGAAAAGTTTGCCTTTTCCAACGCGCCCCCACTTCCTCACAGCTTCCGCACTCCGGATCAACAGGGTTGGCAGATGACCCGGGAGGAATTGCGAAGGGCCGTGTTCAAGGGACTGCGCCGACTGGGACTCGCAACCGCGCCGACCGTGATCACCGTGGATTCCGCCCTGGTGGTGGTGAACAAGACCCGGGCTCTTCAAACCGTCTGGGAGCAAACCGCCGATGCCCGACGGGAGGCTTTGGCCCATTGGCGACGTGGTGGAGATTTACGGTTGACCCTGGGAGTCTCCTCAGGGATGGGAACGTCGATCGGTCCAGTCAACTCGGGTGCGGGAGTCCAGTGGGGAAGCCCTCAAGAGATCCCTCCACTCCCCGGCGAATTGCCATTATCCCGTGCTTACGGTCCCGTGCGTGGCCCCCCACCCGACCTCGGAGATTACGGTCCGGATGTGACCTGTGAAATCCAGGCTCGGGTCACGGTCCACCTCCCTGACGAGCGATCGCGTGAAATCTCGCTCCATGTTTTGACGCGCTCACTTCCCCTCGAACCGCCGAATTTCCTATCGGACGAGGCAGTCAGCTCGACCTTTGAAGCCGCTTTGCGTGAACTCACCTCCGTGTTCAGCGAGACCTGGCTGGCCCTTCCGGATGTCCACTCCGGGACGAACAGAATCGAACCCGATGGAGAATCCGCCCAGGAGACCGGACTGACGACCGAGGTTCCCGATCGGCATCAGGGTGACCGCACTCGCGGGAAACCGTCGCCACAAGATACAGCGGTCGGCCGGGCGAATTAAAAATCTCCGCTCGGCCGCCGCCTCGTGGAGGTCGCGGCAGATTCCCTGTCGAGAGTGGCCGGAGAATCCTCTTCGGTTTCCCCGTCATCCGAGGGGGGGGGAGGGACGTATTCCTGGAGATCCCCGGGATTCGACCGGTCTCCACTCTGTGTCAGGGTGCGATCCGGAGTGTTTTTTCGAGCCTGTCCCGCAGGGCCGGCGCAGAGTTCGTCCCAGAGCAACGCGTTGAGGGGCGACCAGGGAACCCCGTTGGCCAGCAACCCGCGCAACTCGCGTTCAATATGGGCGGCCTGCTCGATATATCCTGAACGAAGCATCGCCAATCCGAGATGCAGTTGATGCTCCGGACGCACCAACAGCGGGGCCTGGCTCAGCAGCGTGGTCAGCCCCGACTGCAGATCGTCACTTTGCAACTGCAGCAGAGCGAGTGTGTCGAGGTACTCGACCCGGGGGCGATCCAGCTCGATCGCCTGCTGAATGTGCCGCAAACCGCTCTGGACCCGGTCGGGAGCAAACGCCTCAAGAACTGCGATATTGTTCAACAAAACAGCCGACTCGGGTCTCAGGGTGAGCAGGCGCTCATGATTGAGCAGGGCGTCTGCCAGAGTTTCCGGCCGGGACTGGATTCCCACCAGCAATTGCAACAGAGGGGCGCGTGCCGAGGGACAAGGATCGCCCTTGGTCAGCTCCTCAAGGCGCCCGCGCACCGACTCGAGCAGAGCGCGATCGTTCCCGTTGCGGTCTAACAGATTGCGATACGCCTCGGCGGCTGGCCCCGGGATCCGCTCATCCACCGCCCGCAGAAACAGCAATGCCTCAGTGAGCTGCCCCGATTGGCCCAGCAGCAGGCCCCGCTGGACGACCAAATGCAAATCGCCCGTTTCCTGAATCGCCCGCGCCAGGAGTTGATCGGCCTCCGCGAACCTGTTCCAGCGTTGCAGATCGGTAGCCGCGATGCTGTACAGTTCGGCCTTCCGAGCGGCCTGATGGCGGCCCCCCGCCAGCAACTGGTCCAAAACCTGAGACCGCTCACTGCCGCGAGCCCCCACCAGCCACTCCCGCAGGGCGTCTCGGTTCTGGCGGGCATTGGCCGGATGCGACGCTCCCAGCCTGTCCAGAAACGAATCCCCCCTCCCCAGAAACGCGAATGACCGCAACAACTCGGTCGGGCGGCGGTCGGCTCCCAACCCGGGCAGTGTCAGAATGTGACGGACCGCCTGTGCCTCCTCCCCGAGGCGCATCTCCTGCCGGGCGCGGGCGAGAACGGTCTCTGGGAGATCGGATTGAACCGTCTCCATTTCCTGAAGCACACGCTCCACTTCCCGTTCCAGCTCGGGATGCGAACGGTCGGGAGGGAAATCGAGCACTGCAAAAAGAAATTCCAGTCGCCGCTGGTTGCGCAAAGGACCAGCCGTCTGGATCAGAGTCCGGTACTGTGCGACCGCCTCGAGGGGCGCGCCATGGTTCAGCAGGGTCTCCGCGAACCGTTGTCGTTCGTCCTCAGGCAGGGTTCCCCGTTGGTCCCAGTGCTGCCAGAGGGAAATTGCCCGGCACCGGGCCTCGGGCCCGGGCAACCGAGACAGCAGGCCTGTCAGCAAACCGAGGTTGAAATCGGAGAGAACCTGTGGCGTGGTTTCGACCCGCAGGGCGTACTCCAATACCTTTTGTCCGGCCAGCACTTTCGTCTCGGGCTCTTGCAACCCCTCATCAAACAAGCGTTGAATGGTCTGGGGATCAGATCCCGCCAGTTCGTGAAGCAGCGCGCGGACGATGCTGACACCCGGCAGAGGCCGGGTTGGGAAACGTCCTTCCAGAATGGGACGAAACGGCGTGGGATCGAGCCGTTCCGAAGAGGGGGCAAACAGCAGATCCTCGCGGGCCAGGCGAAACCGTTCGAGAGCCGCCACCGCCCGTCGAATCCGGATCGGGTTCGGCTGATCATCGCGGTGCAGCTCAAGGACCAACCTGAGCCAGAGCAGGCTTTCATCCCGGGGGCGAACCTGCAGATTCTCATTCAGGACGAGTTCCGCTTCCATCCACTTCTTTTGGGCCACCATGACCCGCGCCCGCTCACGTCCCAGACCTGGCCAGGTCGGTCCCAACTGGGAGGTCAAACGGGCCAGATCCGCCTCGATCAACCCCCACTTCCTTTTCGCGACCGGCCGCGCCAACTGCTCATCGATCTTCGGGCCGATCACGCTGGTGGGGTTCCAGACCATGCGCCGCCGCTCAATCGCCGGCAATTGGTCCACAAGATTCAACGCCCGACACGCTTCTGCCAGCAGTTCCCAACCGCGATCCCAACCGGGATCTTCCATGGTCATCTCGATCGCGACCTTGTGCAGCGTCCGCCAGTCCTCCAGTTGCTTCAGGCATTCGGCCTGGGAGAGGTGTGCCATTCGGCGGACACTTGGCAATTCGGTTGTTTTGGCGATGACCTCCATTTCCGAGGCCGCAGCGCGATACTCCCGCGCCAGCATCAGACGCTGTCCCGCCAGAACGCGTGAGAATTCGAACAATTGGGGCTTGTCGAACTGTGCCTGGAGGGAATCGAGTTCATAAGAAATCGTGCCCGCACGTCCCGGATCGGCCTCCCGCAACTGCATCACGAGGCAGGTTGCCAGTCCCACCCGGCTTTCCAACTGCAGACGGGTGAAACGCCGACGTTCGCTTCGTGTCAGACCGAGGTCTTGAGTTTTTTTCCAGGCACGTCGTTCGGCCTCGCGGAGCGGTTCCTCCGCGGCAGTCACATTACTTCCCTGCAACAGGAGCAGCCCCTGATAGAGCGGAAACCTGGGGTCCTCTGGAGCGTCCACTCCCGATTTCCGTGCGGCATCCAGGGCCCGGGCGACCACCTGATTGGCCCCCTCGAGATCGCCGTTCAGACGTCTGGAGTTCGCTTCCACTGACAGAACCTGCAACGTTTGTTCCCAGACATCAGGTTCCGTGGGCCCCGCCTCCCATGCGGAATTGGCCAGTTCCGCGGCCTGCTGCCAGCGCCCTTCGGCGAGCTCGCGGCGGGAAAGTTCCACCAGCCCCAGCCATGCCGGAGTCACCCCATCCCGCAGCCGCCTCAACAACAGATCCCGCAGCAACAGTTTCCGTGGCGAGGGTCGCGAATTGGCGGGGTCGAGAGAGAGCAACACCGCGCACCCGTCGGCTTCAACCGCGTCACTCAGCGGACGGGCCGCAGTACGGTCGAGTTCCAACAGTCCCAGCACGGGATCCACTCCGAGATCGCCCAGTTCGATCGCCCGAATGAAATTCCGGGCCGCCTCATCGAACTGGCGGGCGATCATGTGTCCCTTGCCCAGAGCGAGGCGGACCTCCCGGGTATCGAGCCGCCGCTGTGGCAGTTCCGGAAGACACAGGTTGGCGGTCTGTTCCCAGAACAAATCCGCTTCGACCGTCGACATCTCATCACAGATGTCGGCAGCCGACTTGACCAACTCCTCCGAGAGTCGTCCATAAGGATCTCCCCGATAGACCACGCGCAGAAGCTCGATGTGGACCCATCGCGCCTCGGCCAGTGGAAGTCTGCGCTCCCTCAGCCATTGCACGAGGCACGGAGTAATCCGCGCGTCTGTCGGAAAGTCGGAGACAAAGTTCAACAGGGCGCGAACCGCCTGAACATGGTTGCCAGACGAGTAAAACTGCTCACATTTTGCCCACGCCATTTCCCGATGGTTATGCCGGAATCTCCAGAGGTTGAAGACGGCAATCGCCAACACCACCCCTCCCACGATCAGCAGTGGGCGCAGCACCTCCCAATTCGCCCGCCACACCATGCGGGGCGACGAAACCTGGACCCAGCCTTCATTGGTCTGGATCGCTTCAGGACTCTGGGGGATTTTTGGGGGGCTGAGACCGAGCAACTGAAACTCCAGATTCGGGCCAACTCAGATTTTATCGGATTGCTTACATCATTAAACGATAATCCCCGACCTGCCTGTGTAAAAAGCGGATCGGTCTCGTCAGCATCTGATTCGATTGCTGTCTACACCCCAAACCGAATGATCCAAATCATCGTCATATCCGTCACCATCCGCCGCGTTCACCCACCGCTGCCTCTTGTGACACCGTTTTTCTGATGGAGAGGGCTCCGAGCGACCCCCTCCACAGAGACTCCACTGCCCCCCAAAATCACGGACTGGGGCAATCGACAATTGACTTACAGGGAACAGCCGGAACACGATTTTTGAATTTGGTCGTCTCCGACAATTCCCATCTGCGCGGCCGATGCGATTGCGGACCGGCGGGAGCCAACCCCGGATTCGATACGGGAAGCAGGAGATGTCACGGGGCATCAAAGAGACATCGCCCCACAGCCACCACGCCCGGCGTCGGACCGATCCAGACCCCGAGCTGCGGGAACCGTTCTTTCCGCGGCTCTGCCGCAGGGCCGCGTTGTATTGGACCGATCCACCTGTTTCTGAGACAGACCCTCGTCCACCAGGCCTGATGATGCCCACACCATGATTCGGAACGTCGGTTCACCGGGAGACAGCGTTCGGGCCATCGGCTCGGAAGCAAACCGCAGCCTGTGCCAGCGGACCGCGGCGCGAAACTGGCAGATCTGTTGTCACACCAGATCCGGTCCGTTGTGCGGGGAATGGGGGCTGGTTACCAATTTCCCAGAGCGGCGCCCGCCAATCCTGCGTTGAGGACGGTGGGCAGCAGTCATCAACACCGGATCGCAGCGAGCAACCGCCGCATGGCGATCGGAAATCCGGGGAGGGCTTCGTCGGGACCGGCCAGGTGGGGATGCCAGGCTTTTTCCCATTCGAGACTGTACCAACCGGTGTAATCAGCCGCCCCGAGTGTTCGCAGACACTGCCCGGCAGGGAACTCTCCAGTGCCGAACAAGACATAAGAGACGTCGTCGCGATGCCCGCGCATCAATGCTCGGGCCCTGGCCGCCGAGTCACGTCCGGCGGAATCGGGTTCCGGGATGGTCGGGGAAGAAGTCACCGAATCTTTCCAATGCGTATGCCAGGTCCGGGTCACCACACGCCGGGAGGTCTCTTCCAGCGCTTCCCCATGAAACCGCCAGGGATGATGTGTGTCCCAGAGAATTCCCACACCCGGATCCACCACGCGGTCAAACAGGCGGGAGAGCAGTCGTGTCTCAGAGAAGTCTCCATGCGTTTCCAGAACGATCTGCACATCCGGCGAGGTCTGTCGGGCAAATTCACCCAGTCGATTCAAACCCTCAGCCATTGGGCCCAGCACCTGTCCCTCGGATTGGACAGTCGTACCCTCGGGCAAGACATCCCCAAACACCCGGACGAAACCGGCCCCCAGCTCGGCCGCCAGTTCGACGTAGCGCCGGCCGAGATCCAGTTGCTCCGCACGAGCAGTGGGATCGATGTCATCGAACCGGACCGACGAGGCCAGGCCGCAGATTTGCAGCCCGAGGTCGGTCAAAATCCGCCGGCTGCTGGCTCGGCACCCGGGGGCAAACTCGGGGCGGTCCAGCAGGTTGGTGTCGCCCGCGACCATCCGAACTTCCACACCGTCATACCCGTAGCGGGCGGCCCCTTCCGCAGTTTCGATCCAACTCCAGTCGGGGCAGGCCAGTGTCGAGAAGCTGATGCGACTCATCACATTGTGCCTCTGGGGAAGGTCGCCGACCTGACTCCGCCGCTGCAGGCTGAGTGAAGAAAAGTCTGCGAGAAGTCTTCTTTGTCAGACCACCCCGGCCGGGACTGCCACCTGCAACTGCCCCGCCAGTTTGACCAATTCCTGCCAGTTCCCCTCATCCAGAGGAACTCCTTCCCGTTCACGACGGGCCAGCAGTTCCCGCTCGGGATCCCCCGGCAGAATGACCCGGTCAACTCCCGCCTTGCGGGGGGTGTTCCGCACAAACGGCTCGAGAATGCCAATCTGCTCGCGCAGGTGGGCTTCCCCCCCGAGGTGCCGCGGATCCAGAATGACAAACAAGACATCATTTCCCACGGGTGGCGGAGCGTCGGGATGCGAGCATTTTCCTCCCGACAATCCCCCGGCCAGCAGTTCAATCAGGAATGCCAATCCGAACCCCTTGTAGGCCTGGTCGCCCCCCATCGGCAGGATCGAACCGGGAGGATTGCCATAGAGCTGGTTGGGATCGGTCGTGGGATTCCCCTCGGGATCGAGAATCCACCCCAACGGCACCTTTTCTCCCGCGATCCGTTTGACCCGCACCTTCCCTTCGGCAGTCGCGCTGGTCCCGAAGTCGAGGATGAAGGGCCCCTGCTCACCACCGGGCATTCCGATGCTGAGGGGATTGGTCCCCAGTCGTCCCCGGATGCCCCCCACCGGGGCGACACGCTGCCCCGAGCCATGCGAGTTGGCACAGATGATGGCCGCCATGCCGGCCGCCGCCGCCTGCTCGGCATACTCCCCCACGCGTCCGATATGGGCTGCCTGCCGGAGTGTTCCGGCGGCGACACCCACCTGCGACGCCTTCGAGATCAGCCGGTCGACCAGTTCCCGCGCCAGAATCTGCCCGAGACCCCACTCGGCATCGCACACGAGCAGTGCCGGGGTTTCCCGCTCGACTTTCAGGGGGGTTCCCGGGCGGACCCGGCCATCTTTCATGGCCGAGATGTAGAACGGAACCCGCATCACACCGTGCGAGTCGTAACCACGCAGGTTGGCTCCAACGAGGCTCGTTGCCAGTGTCTGGGCCTCAGAGGCAGAGACACCGGCGGCCAGGAAGAGCGACTCGGTGAAGCGGGTGAGGGTCTCAGCGGGAATGACGGGCATGGCTGTGTTGGGCAATCTGGTCGCGGGCCGCGGTCACCACCGACTCGGTGGTGAAACCGAAATGTTTCTGCAGATCCTTCAGCGGAGCCGAGGCACCAAACGTGTTCATCGCGATCACTGCACCGTCGCAGCCGACGTACCGATGCCACCCCAGCGGGGCCGCCATCTCCACCGCGACGCGGGCCCGGACCGCCGACGGGAGGACCTCTTCCCGATAGCCGGGATGCTTCGCGCAGTACTGCTCGAAGATCTCGAACGAGGGGACCGAGACGACCCGCGACTTCACCCCCGAGGCCACCAGTGCCTCATGGGCCTCCATGACCAGCGACACTTCGCTGCCGGTCGCCATCAGGATCACGTCGGGAGTTCCGCCGGCATCCGCCAGCACGTAGGCCCCCTTGTGCAGTCCCTGGGCCGAGCCACACTTCGTCCGGTCGAACGTTGGAACCGCCTGCCGGGTGAGAATCAGCGAGACGGGATGATGGGTCTGCGACAGGGTGAACCGCCACGCCTCGGCGACTTCGTTCGCGTCCGCCGGGCGGATCGTGAACATCCCCGGAATCGCCCGCAGACTGGGAACATGCTCGATCGGCTGGTGAGTCGGTCCATCTTCGCCGACTCCGATCGAGTCGTGGGTGAAGACCCAGACGACCGGCAGTTCCATGATGGCGGCCAGTCGCAGGGTGTTCCGCATGTAGTCGCTGAAGACCAAAAAGGTCGCACCGTACGAACGCAGCCCCGAAACACCGAGCCCGTTGACGATGGCCCCCATGGCATGTTCCCGCACGCCGAAGTGCAGATTCCGTCCGCCGGGCGACGCGGCCTGGAAGACCCCCGCGCCATCGAAGGCGAGCTTCGTCTTGGTCGAGGGAGCCAGGTCGGCCGCCCCCCCCATCAGCCAGGGAATGCGCTTCGCCACCGCGTTGAGAACCTGCCCCGAGGTGTCTCGGGTGGCCTTCCCCTTGGCGTCGGCGGGGAACTGGGGAATGTCCTGGTCCCACCCCTCCGGCAGCTCACGATTGCGGATCTGATCGAGCTCGCGGGCCAGTTCCGGATGCACCTTACGATAGCTGTCGAACTTGCCGGCCCACTCGCCGAACTGCTTCGCCCCCCGCGCTCCGAGCCCTGCAGCAATGTGCTGCAGCACTTCGGCAGGCACAAGAAACTTCGCATCCTCCGGCCAGCCATAGGCCTTCTTCGTCAGCCGGATTTCCTCGTCGCCGAGCGGCTCGCCATGGGCGGCGTGGGTGTCCTGCTTGTTGGGCGAACCGAACGCGATGTGGCTGGTGACAATGATCAGCGTCGGCCGGTCGGTCGTCGACTGGAACTTCTTCAGGGCCAGTTCGACGGCGGTCAGGTCGTTGGCGTCATCGACCTTCAGCACCTGCCAGCCATGACCTTCAAACCGGGTCTTCACATCTTCGGTGAAGGCCAGATCGGTGTGCCCCTCGATCGTGATCCGGTTGCTGTCGTAGATCCAGCAGAGGTTCGACAGCTTGAGGTGACCGGCGATCGAGGCCGCCTCGGCCGAGATCCCCTCCATCAGACAGCCGTCACCACACACGGCATAGACCCGGTAATCAAACAGGTCATGACCCGGGCGGTTGTAGCGGGCGGCGAACCAACGGGCGGCCATCGCCATCCCGACGCTGTTGGCGACCCCCTGCCCCAACGGGCCAGTTGTGGTCTCGACACCACTGGTCAGGTGCGATTCGGGATGGCCCGGCGTCCGGCTGCCCAGTTGCCGGAAACGCTTGATGTCATCGAGCGAGACTGCCAGTTCGCCTGGCTTTGCCCCCCCTCCAACCTGTTTCACCTGCGCCAGGTGCAGCAGCGAGTAAATCAACATGCTCGCATGCCCGGCACTCAGTACAAACCGGTCCCGATTCAGCCAGTCGGGGTGCTCGGGATCGAACTTCAGCAGTTTCTGCCACAGGGCATACGCCACCGGCGCGATCCCCATGGGTGCCCCGGGATGCCCCGAGTTGGCCGCCTGCACGGCATCCATGCTGAGGGTTCGAATCGTGTTGACAGCCAGTTGATCGAGCGAGCCCGAAGGTTGAGACATGACGGCAGACAGGAAAGAAGAAGGGAAACAAGACCGGAGGCGGCCGGGATCCAGCCACCCCTCGTGTCGATGAATGTGAAGTCGAGCGTGAACGCTCAAACAGCCGTTCCCGGTGTGGTGCTTTGCTCTGCCCCGCCCCCTGGGCACAGCAGCCCCATTCCGGAATGGGACGCAGCGCGGAATGGGATGCAGCGCAGATTGGAACACCGCCCCGAATGGGACACACCAGGAACATCCATACCCGGGCCTCTCAGGGGTGCCTGGGCGCGAACCGGGGATTATGACGGATTGGATCCCGTTTTTGAACGGTCCGCCTGAACCAGTACCCGGTCAAAATAGTTGACCCCCATTCCGGCATCGATCACCACTCCCTGGGCGTTGATCCCGGATGACCGGGGGCTCAGCAGAAAGGCGACCGTGTTGGCAACCTCCTCGGTCTGCACCGCCTCCTTCCGCAGGGTGGCCTGTTCGGCATAGAGATAACTGTCGATATAGCCCGGGATTCCCGCCGAGGCGGAACTCTTCAGCAGTCCGGGACAGACTGCATTGAACCGGACCCGCGAAAACTGCGAGAACGATTTCGCGAGGAAGCAGACCGAGGAATCGAGCGCCGCTTTAATGGGAGCCATATACCCATAGTTCTCGGCCGCCATCCGGGTGGTCGAAATCGAGATCGTCACCACGCTTCCCTGCTGCTGGTCGAGCAGATCGCGGAAGGCATCGGCCAACGCCAGCAGCGAATAGCACGAGATGTCGACCGCCTGCAGAAATGCCTTTCTTGGAGTCTGGTGAAAGGGGAGAAACCCCGCCGAATAATCGGCAAACGCCAGCGAATGGACGAGGCCGTGGAGAGGAAGCCCCAGTGCGGCCACTTCGTCGCGCAGCCGCACGATCTCTTCCGGACGCTCAACGTCACAGACAAACACCGGAGCCCCGGGAACAAGTTTTTCGACCTGGGTCTTGCGGGCTTCCGAGCGGACCGAATAGATGACGCGGGCCCCGGCCTCGGTCAACACCCGCGCCACGTGCCAGGCCACACTTTTCCTGTTGGCGACCCCCACCACGAGGACCGCCTTTCCCTCCAGCTGCAGAAAATCCACTACTGCTTCTTCCCCTGGTTGATGTACAGACGCACGTTCCGGGTCGCCCGCCCCACCGCCACAATTTCGGGCCAGCCATCTCCAGTCAGGTCACGGGAAATCAAGTCTTCCGTGGCCACTTCGCCATTGTCGATGGTGTGCTTCTTCCACACCTTGCCCGTTGCATCCGACGAGTAGACAAACACCCCTGGACCAGCCGGTTCGCCAGTCCCCTTGTCGCTGTGTCCCAACACCAGTTCGTCGACACCATCGCGATCGAGATCACTGGGCCAGATCGCATGGCCGCGCCCCAGGGTGTCGTCCAGCACAATCCGCTCCCACTCGCCCGCCTCGTCCGTATTCCCCCCCTGTGGCTGCAGATAAATCACCGCATGGTTTCCATGCATCGGTTCGACGGCGGCGATGTAGACGCGGTTGTTGCCCAGACGACCGACTTTCACCTCACCGGCTCCCGTTTTTTGCGGTGTGGGGGTCTCTCCTTCCACACCGGCACTGATCCGGGTCTTGGTCAACGCCCCCTGAGCGTCCCGCCGGAACCAATAGAGCCCCTCGGCACTCCCGGTCAGCAGGTCGGTCCGACCGTCGCCATCGAGATCCCCCGTCCAATGGGCATGCATGCCATTCAGGCTCTCATCGAGCACGGTGCTCTTCCAAGGTGTCTCAGCCACCAGATTCGCCGGCTGGTGGTAAGCCAACAGCCGCACTCCCTCTCCACGGGTCTTGTTGAGGGGGGAGAGAATCAACTGCGGCGTTCCGGTGCCGAGGACATCGCCCCACTGAATGCGATGTGCCCAGCTTTCGCGACCAATCGGATGGACCGACCAGGGGTCATCGAGCGAAGTTTTGCGTTTCAGCCAGTACAAAGTGCCGAGATGCCGGTTGTTCAGCCAGCCGGCCCCCAGGGCAAACTCGATCTGGCCATCGCCGTCGATATCGAGCGGTGCAATACAGACATTGTCCCGTTCGGTCTGATCGGCAATCACCACCCGCATCTTCCAGTCGGGGTTGTGATACCACAGCACCCGGTTTTCGGTGACGACGACGACATCTTCGCGATTGTCGCCATCCACATCGGCGAGAGTGACGGCATAACAGACCTCGCCCGCTTTGGGATCGAGGGTTTGAGGGGTGAACGGGGGGGGTTCACCCGCCCCGACCACACTCGGCAGCAACAGCAGGCAGAGGCAAGCGAAGAGACGCATGAGAGTACCGCGAGAATGGGTGCGGGGTGGATCCGGCAGGCACGGAATGGAAGTTTAGTGCACCTTGCGCCTCCGCTGTAGGCTGCCACCCAAATTGGAAAGACCGGCCACTGAATCAACTCACCGACTGGGCCGATCGCCAGCATCGAACCCGAACTCAAGCCGTGGCCAATCCGGACACCGTCACTCTCCCCAAGGGTCTGCAACAGGCTGGGGCCGTCATCACACAAAAATCTCTCGATGACGGCCCCAAAGTGTCGGTTGGTCGCCAGTCTGCCCCAGGGGTTTTCACCAGCCGCCATACGGCCCGTAGCAACCGTCATCGACTGGACCATAGTACTTCGGCACCGGTGCCACGAGGGGAAATCCAATCCCAATGGAGAAGCGAGGATTGCCAAACACAACCCGCGCTCCCGCAACGGGCGGAGGGTAGTACACGGGAGCGGGACGCAACCCCACCCCATACGCGGGACGCGGGAGAGGGGGCAGATGCCGGTAATGGCTGTGATCACCGCCGTGGCCGTAATGCTGGGGAGGATGTCCGTGATGCCCCTGGTGACCGTGATGTCCGTGATGCCCATGGTGCTCGGAGGCCTCGGCGCCCCCACCCCATGGACCAGCCCCCAGCCCCAAGCCTGTGAGTCCACAAACAATCAACGCGAGCTTCTTCGTCATGACGGAATCTCCGGACATCGATTTGACCATTTCCCGGCCCGACCGGGGCAGGAGCAACCTGACAGCGTGAATTGCACGCGGCATGCCAAACCGCAGAAACTCGTTTTTTCTCGAAAATACGGGGAATTCCCGCTCCAGACTGACATCGGGCCCCGTTCGGCCCCCCCCTTCGACTCACCCGCCGTCGTCAAACCGCGTCACCTGTCATCATTTTGGGATTCGAGCCGATGTGCCGCCCGCTCGTCGAATTGTCCGGACTGTGGAGCGATCGTTGGGATCAGAGATCGCGCTGCGCCCCCCCCTCTGAACCCCTAAACGGTCGCAGCGCGCTGTGCGCAACAAAAAAGCCGTCACTCCCCCGGGCAGAGAGAGTGAAGGCTCAGAAATCATGGGCGTGGACCTGCAGCGGCCCCCAGACCGATTACCAACCGTAGTAACGCCCGTATCGGGGATAGGGACGGTAGACCGGACCGTAGTAGGCGGGAGCCGGAGCGAGCACGGGGGCTCCAATCCCCACTGAGAACCCAGGACCGCCAATTGTCACACCGGCTCCCACGACTGCCGGGCCATAGTAGGCGGGAGCAGGGGCGTAGACGGGACCGTACACCGGCCGGGCGTAAACCCGCGGGGCGTACACCCGGGGGCCGTAGTAGCGGGGATAGCCGTAATAGCCATGTGCCTCCGCCGAAGACGCCTGGGGGCCCAGCACCAGAACCGCAACCGCGACCAGACCGAGCATGGAGAACGCGAACTTCTTCATCATGATTGAGACTCCTGAGATCAGAACCACACTGCCATCGTCGCCTGTCCACAGCGAACCCGACTCACCGGATATCATAAGCAGGTGATGTGCCAGAATCTGGCTCAATTCAGCAGGCCGATCACAACTCTCAATCGGAAAAGACTTTGTAACAAAAAAAAGAACATATGAACACACTTTTTGCCAACTGCCTGAATGTCGCAATTTCGCACCACGTGTCGTCATTTTTACGGGCGCGGGAGGACTTTCTTTCGGCGGGGCCTGTCAAATCGCGGAACGCACCTGCATGACCACATCAGCGTCCGAAGTGAAGCAAAGCCTCTCCCTCAGGTGCCAATGGTCGGTTCAAGACAGCGGCCGCGGGAATCGTCAACGCGATTCGAAGCCAGGGTCCAGTTCATTTTCCCGCCGGCGTGTCACCCAAGGGGAATGCCTCCCGGTTGCAACCCGTCGTCTGGCGTCGATCCCGTCGCTTTCGGAAGATCGATGGAGTCTGGAGAGGCGGTCCCAAAAAAACACCCGGCTGGCTTTGGGGGACCAAACCGGGTGTTTTCCAAAACCAGGGGGGCGACATCCCAAAGCCAACTGGGCTCCAGGGGGCTCTCCTCACAAATCAATGTGCGGCTGTGGCCGTCGCATTCCTGGCGGGTTCGCGGAAGCCGAACCAGAAGATGACCAGCGTGGCGAGGGCCATCAAGGCGGGCCAGAGCCAGATGTGGAACCAGTCTTTCTGCTGGGCCACCCGCCATTCGGCACGGGTCACCTTGCCATCCTTGTCGAAGTCCGCGGCGGCGATCGCCGCCTTCAGATCGTCGGCCTTGTAAACCGTCTCGTTGTCCTTGCCCGCATTCTCGACGAGGTCTCCCTTGATCGACTCGGCAGAGAGTGTTCCGTCTGGCTTCAGGCCCAACTCAGCAGCGAGACCCGCCTTGCCTTCGACATCCCAATTGGGAAGGACCAGACCAGCCGAACCGTCAGTTCCCTTCACAGACGCCTTGACCACCGTCTTGGGGGGATACATGTCGACGATTTTGCCGGCCAGGTAATTGCCGACAAACATCCCGACCCCCAGAGTTACGAACGCAATGAAACTCTGGGCACTGGCCCGGGTGGCCGCGGTGGCCCGGCTATCGACATAGATCTGGCTGGCCACGAAGAAGAAGTCGTAGCAGATGCCATGCAGAAACAGGCCGAACAATGCCGCGGGGAAGGTGAGGGTACCGAAGCACAGGTACCGCACCACCCAGGCTCCCATCCCGACCGCCAGCATCTTCTTGACCCCCAGTCGCTGGATGAACCAGGGCATGGCCGCCATGAAACCCACTTCCGACATCTGTCCCAGCGTCTGCAGGGCGGTGGGATAGGGGGCGTCGATTTCACCCAGGAAGATGTTGGCGAAGCCGTAGTAGAACGTGAGGGGAATACAGACCAGGAATGAGCAGATCACAAACAGCAGGAAGGACGGGTCCTTGAGCAACTGCAGCACCCCCTGCTTGTCGCCGGTATCGGCCGCGGCGTTCTTGCCCGCGGGGGGGGTATGCGGCAGGGACAGGGCATGCACCCCCAGCGCCAACGAGAACAGCGCCGAGAGAATCAGCGGACTGTTCGGCGCGGTGACAAACGCGGGGAGCGACCCCTTCAAACCGGGATTTTGCAGAACAAATCCCACGATCCAGCCCACGACGATCCAGCCCCACGTCCCCCAGACGCGAATGGGGGGAAACTCCTTCTCGGGATCGCTGATGTTTGCGAAACTGATGGAGTTGGTGAGCGCCAGGGTGGGCATGTAGCAGAGGGCATACACGATCATCACCGGGTAGAGGGCGCTGAACCCGGTCAATTGCGAGGCCGCGAGCATGAGGGCCGCCCCCACGAAGTGGAGGATGGCGATCATCTTCTCGGTGGCGAACATCTTGTCCGCGAGCACGCCCGTATACAGCGGGGAAATCATCGCCGCGAGGGCGGTGGTGCCGTAGATCAAGCCGATGTCCGCGCCACTGAACCCCAGTCCTCCCAGATAGGCCCCCATGGGAACCGCCCAGGCTCCCCAGATGGCGTACTGGAGGAACATCATGATCGCGAGTTTGAGCTTCACCGGAGACATGGCTCAGCACCTGTACGAAAGGAAAAGGAACCGGCTGGGGAAAGGTCCGGGCGGTTCGGGAAAACCCGGGGCCGGCCGGAGTGGCGGGCATCATCCCCATTCACCCCCGGGGAGGCAAGCGACCAGCCTTGACGGGTTCGGGAGCGCCCCCGATAGTGAATCGCTTCGTGGCTGTCCGACCGGAAGACCGTGGATTCCCCGCCGGTCCCCCCGTTGGAATCGCTACAGACGGCCCCCTGCCGGGGCTGTTGGACTGCCCCACAACTTCGCGTGTGATCTGCCATGTCGGAACCCGATCGTCTGGAACAAGCCCGTCTCGACAAGCTGCTGGCCATCGAGGCCCTGGGGCTCGATCCCTGGGGTGAACGGTTCGACGATCACCGTCCGATCCGCCAGGCACGGTCCGAATGCCCCGCCGAGCCCGGCGTCCTGGGTGCGATGTGTCGGATCGCCGGGCGGATCATGCTGCGGAACAACAAGGGAAAACTCAAGTTTTTCCACGTGCAGGACTGGACCGGGCGGATCCAGGTCATGTGTTCCAAGGCCGACTTTTCCGAAGAGCAGTGGAAACTGATCGAACTGCTCGATCTGGGCGATCTGGTCGGCATTGATGGTCACTTGAAGGTCAGCAACACCGGGGAAAAGACCATTGGTGCAACGAAGGTCACCTTCCTGACCAAGTCGCTCGCCCAGCCCCCCGAGAAATTCCACGGGGCCAAAGACATCGAACTGTTGCTGCGGCAGCGCTACATCGACCTCATCTACAACGATGGGGTGCTCGAACGCATGCTGAATCGTGGCAAGATCATCGACTCGATCCGCCAGACGCTGCGGGAACGCGGGTTCGTCGAGGCTGAGACCCCCGTGCTTCACTCGATCGCCGGTGGAGCGGCCGCACGCCCCTTCATCACGCACCACAATGCACTCGACATGTCGCTCTTCCTGCGCATCGCGCTCGAACTGCACCTCAAGCGGCTGATGGTCGGCGGGGTCGAAAGGGTCTATGAGATCGGCCGGGTCTTCCGCAACGAAGGGGTCGACAGCACCCATAACCCCGAGTTCACCATGATCGAGCTGTACCAGGCGTACGGCGACTACGAGACCATGATGGACATCACCGAGGCCATCTTTACCAACGCCATCAAAGCGCTGCATGCCGCCGCGGTGGCTGCCGGGGGCGACCCCGCCGCCAACCCGTTTGTCCGCCCCTGGGGGGACAAAATGGTCGACTACACCCCCCCCTTCCAGCGGGCCCGGTACGGGGACCTGTTCCGGCAGCACGCCGGCTGCGACATGCACGACCACGCCGCCGTGGTCGAAGTGGCACGCAAGCACCACATTGAGACCCAGGGGAAACATCCCGACGTACTGATCAACGATGTCTTCGAGGCGGTCGTCGAAGACCACCTGGCCGGCCCCGTCTTCGTGATCGACTACCCGGCCGCCATGTGCCCCCTCACCAAGCGGAAAAAGGGCCATCCTGAGATCGCCGAGCGGTTCGAACTGTTCATCCACGGCATGGAACTGGCGAACGCCTACACCGAGCTCAACGACCCCCGGCTGCAGGAGGAACTCTTCCGCACCCAGCTCGCCGGCCTGTCGGAAGAAGACAGCATGGCCAAGATGGACACCGACTTCGTCCGGGCCCTCAAGGTGGGCATGCCCCCCGCCGGCGGCCTGGGGATCGGTATCGACCGCCTCGTGATGCTGCTGACCAACAGCCACAGCATCCGCGACGTCATTTACTTTCCCCTGCTGCGGCACGAGCGTCCGGCCGGCAGCCGGACCGACGAGGCTCCGGAAGAAGCGGGCTGATACCCGCTCGGCGAGGGCCTTCGTTCAGAATCATTCTCCCTCACTGTGACCCCGGCCCCGAGGATGTCCATGTCCGGCACGTCGCGGCGTCAGTTCCTGCAGGCCGGTGTCTTGGGGCTGGCGGGGCTGCCCGCGAACGCCGGAGCGCGGGCCAATCAGGGAGAGTCGGTTCCCCCGGCAGTTGCACTGCCCGAGACGATCGCCGGACTCCCTCAGCGCGATGAGACCGGCCGGCGGTTCGTGTTCTACAGCGACTGCTGCTCGGGAGTGAAAGGGGGCCCGTTTGAGCCAACTCTGGCCGCGGTCAATGCCGTGGTCTCCCGGCTGCGTCCCCGACCCGAGTTCATCGCCTTTCCCGGCGACGCGATCGCCGGTTACACCACCGACCTGGCCGAGCTGCACCGCCAGTGGCAGTACTGGACCGACATCGAGATGCGGTGGCTGCGCGACTTGGACATTCCCCTCTACCAGTCGACCAGCAATCACCACACCTATGACCTCCCGAGTGAAGAGGTCTACCGCGAGGTCCATCGACACCTTCCCCAGAATGGAACCGGGGAAGAACGCGGGCTGGCCTACGCGGTGCCGAATGGCAACCTCATTTACATCTCGACTCACCAGCCCGACCGAACCCGCCCTTACCGACGGGAGATGGCGCTCAATGTCGAGTGGCTCGATGCCATGCTGACCGAGCATGCCGACGCCCGCTTCAAGTTGGTCGCAGGGCACTATCCGGTCTGGCCGATCAATGGCTACTCGCTTGCACCCCAATGGTGCCTGCGGGAGAATGAGTGCGAGCGGTTCTGGCAGGTCTTGTTGAAGCATCGTGTGAACGCATACCTGGCCAGCCACGTCATCGCCTTCGACGTGCATGTGCGCGAGGGAATTCCACAGATCGTCTCGGCAGGGGCGGGGACGGTCTATGGAGCGGGTGGAGGGATGCCGGGCGAGACGGAAGGGTTGCACGCCACCGAGGTGGTCCTTGATGACGGCGGGCTGCGCTACCGCGTCTTCGACACCCGCGGCACAGTCCGGGAACAGGCCCACTGGCCCCCACCCGAAATTACCCTGGCAACTTGGACCAGGCCGACTCCTCAGGAACTCTCGGCCAGCCTCGCCCCCCAGCGCTGTTGCAACCACTTCGTCGCGTGGCGGTTCACCGGGAAGTTGCCGGCGGCTCCCGTCGATGAAGAGCAAACCCTGCTCTGCGGCTTCGACGTGCAGGAGGGGCCTCCCACCGTCTGGATCGGCTTCGAGTCGGGCAGCCGTCAATTGACGGTCCGCTTGCTCCCCCGGCCAGGGACCACTCCGCAGGTCTGGCGCGGACCGCGACTGCAACGCGGCGCCGACTTCAGTGTCACCGTTGCGCTGCATCCCTCCCTCGGTCCCGGGGGAATCCTCTGGCGCGCCCCGGAAACCGCCCCCTGGAACTCGCTTTCCAGCACTGGCAGCCGGGGTGCCGAAGGGCTTGCCTGGCCAAGCCTGTGGAGCTTGGGAGGATCGCTCAACGGACCGGGGGACTCTCCATTCCGCGGAGGCCCGCTCGACCTGGCGATCGCGATCCAGCCTCTTCCGCCAATCCATTGAGCCCCTGGCCTGCGCCCTGCAGCATCAAGACATCTCCTGGGAGATTCCCCCATGAATGAGGGGCCACTCACCCGACGCCAAATGTTGCACCTGGGAGCCGTCAGTTCCTGGAGCCTCGCCACCGGCGTACCACCGCTGGCTCAGTCTTCCGAGTCCGCTCCAGACGATGTCTTCCTGGTGAAACCGTATGTGCAACTGGGGGACGCCCCCCGTTTGTTGCCGCGAGAGCAACTGGAGATTCTCTGGCATACCGCCGACCTGGCAAAGGCCTGGAATGTCGACTGGCGCCGGACAGGCGATGAGTGGCATGCGGGCGAAAGTCCACAAGCGACGCTGATTGATGTGGCAGGCATTCCGCCGCATCGGGTGTGGCAGTCCCGCCTGACCGACCTTCCCCCGGGCGAGCGTGTCGAATACCGCGTGCGTTGCGACGGAAACGTGGTGTTTGGGTCACAGGTCCGTACCCGGCCTCCCCGTGATCGGGGATACCGCTGTGTGGTGATGGGAGACTGCGGAACCGGCAGTCCTGGGCAGCGTCAGATTGCCACCCGGGTACATGCGGAATCACCGGAACTCGTGATGATCCCCGGCGACATTGTCTACAACAACGGCCGGATCAGCGAATACCGTCCTTCGTTCTTCCCGGTCTACAATGCTGGCCGGCCCGATCCCGCAGTGGGTGCACCGCTGTTGTCATCCACACTGTTTCTGGCTGGTCTGGGGCAGCACGACACCGAGTCCAATCTGCAAACGCAGCCCGACGGCTTTGCCTATTACTACTACTGGTCACAGCCGCGGAATGGTCCGGTGACCGATCCCGACAGCCCGCTGGCCTTTCCGCTCGCGGGAACCGAGGCTCAGCGGCTGGCGTTTTTGCAGGCGACCGCCGGGCGCTATCCATGCATGTCGAGCTTCTCGTGCGATTTCGGGAACACACACTGGACCATTCTGGATACTTTCAATTCACACGCCGACTGGAACTCGCCCACACTGCGTGACTGGCTGCGGCGCGATCTGTCGGACGCGCGCGACGCCCGCTGGCGGTTTGTCTGTTGCTACCTGCCCCCTTTCAATTCGTGCCGGCAGTATCCGCAGGGAGAGAAAATGCGGGCGGTGTCCGACCTGTTCGAAGAATACGGGGTGGACCTGGTCTTTTCGGGCTTTGCCCATTCCTATCAGCGCACGCGGCCCCTGCGGTTTCGACCCGCGACGACAGCCCCCGCGCAGGCTGCCGACTGGAGCCAGCAACGGCCGGGAGACATTCTCCAGGACCGGGTCTTCGATGGCATTGTCCACACGCGCCCCAAGGGGGTCATCTACATCGTCACCGGCGGCGGCGGGCACCCGGGGCTGCATGGCGATGAACAAACCGATGCAGGTTCTTCGTGGCAACCCTTCACGGTGAGGTATCACGCCCGACAGAATCACTACACATTGCTGGAGGTAGAGAACAAGCGGATCGTGATGCGTCAGATCGGGGCCGATGGCAGCGAGATCGATTCGCTGACCATCACCCCGCGCTGATTATCTTTCCTCCCCCGTCCTCGACAGCGCTCCGACGTCTTTCAAGACCGATTCCAGGGACGCCACATCATGATTCAGATGCAGATGGACCGCGAATCCGCACGCGCGTCCCGCTTCGCAGTTTTCGGGCAGATCGTCCACAAACAAAACTTCCTCAGGCGAGAGTTCGGGAGTTCCCACCCCCCGGCGAATCCGTTCCAGCAGGCAGGCGAAGAATCCGGGGGATGGCTTGCGATACCCGGTCTCGAAAGAACGCAGCAACCCCCCCGGGACAAACCCGGCGAAGTCAGTCGCAAAGTGCCGTTCGATTTCTTCCCAATGGAGCGGATCGGTATTGCTGGCGAGAAACTTCGGGAATCGGACCCGGGCAATCAAATCGCAACTGGCCGGCAGGCGGTTGAAGATCTGCTGGTAGGCCCGCCGCAGCGCCCCGAGATCATCCACATGGAAGGCATGGCCCAGTTCCGCAAGAAACTGTTCCGGTGAGAGCCGGCCCATTTCCAACTGGTGAAATCGGTCCCCTCCATAGAGCCACTGGTGCACCTCACCTTCCGTCACGGTGGGCCCCGCCAACGCGGCGATCTGACGGCACCCCTGGGCGTGGCTGAAGGCCGACAAAACATTGCCGAAGTCAAATGCAACTGCGCGAATCATGGCAGACCCCGAAATGAACAGGACCCAGGAATTCCGGTCCACACCTGCCGCGGACCAGCCGCTCGACAGGCGGGTCAGGAGGGACCGAGGGCCACCGCCGTGGCAGTGGCGTAAGCACGGCAATGCGAGATCGTAATCAGGATCGAGGCGATCCCCAGCCCCTCGGCGACATCCCGTGCGCCCCCCCGCAACGATATCCAGGGCTGGCCGCTGCGCGACGTGCAGACTTCAATATCGCGGAACGAAACTCCCTTGGCCCAACCTGTGCCGAGTGTCTTCATCACCGCTTCCTTCGCCGCCCAACGACCGGCGAAATGCTGGGTGTATTCTTTCTTGGAGTGGCAGTATTGCACTTCATCCTCGGTGTAAACCCGATCGAAGAATGCCTCTCCATGCCGCTCGATCATTTGTCCGATGCGGACGGTTTCGACGATGTCGGTTCCGAGCCCGACAATCCGGTGCGGACCGGGAAGGGAGGGGGGCAGGCTCATGCGGGGCGACGCTCCACAGACAAAATGAACTCTCAGGGTGGAAGACACGTATCAGCCGACAGTTGGCCGGGGAGAGCTTCCGGAAACGGGCTGGATCTGGAATTCACAGACACGGCCCGCGATCAGGGCAGCGCCCGCGACTTCGGCAAGCCAGAAGAGCACACAGCCCCACCGGGGCCACGCGCCCCACTCCCGGGGAACGCGAAACACCAGGTAGCCCAGAAAGGTCTGCAGAAATTCCCGCTCCTCCAGCAACTGAGCCGTGCGCCGCTCTTGCCGTTCCAGTGAACGTCGCAGATCGTCCTGGGAAACAGTTCCATCTCCTTCCGGCAACTCCCCCTGTTCCAACATGGTACGGAATCCCTGATCGATTCCGGCGACATCGGGACGCTGGGGAGGGGGCTGTTGACGGATGAAGGCGGCCAACCGCCGGTGGGTATCGACGGCATTGAGCATCAGGGCGATCGCCACACAACCGGCGACAATCAGGTTCGCCCGCCGGGCGGAGGCCAGCCGCCAGCGATCGGCTACCAGCCCCAATCCAAAGCCCAAGAGAGCGCCCAGCCCCACGGGGAGAACCACAGGAATTTTGGCCTGCTGCGGCAACCTGCCCACCCCGACCAGAACGGCCAAACTCACCACGACAGAGAGGATGGTCCACTCTGTCCAGCGGGACTCGGGAGGGCGATCGCCCGGCTCCGTAGCCGATTGCGGGACGCTCATCAGCGGGACCGACTCCAGCGCCCCAGTCCACAGGCATGGGCGGCCCTCTCGAGGACTTCGCGCCCCTTGGTCCGGGCCCGTCTGGCACCATCCGCCAGGATGTCTTTGACCTGGTCCAGATCGCGCTCCAGCTCTTCCCGCCGCGAGCGGGCTGGAGCAAAGTGGGAATTGGCCGCCTCAAACAAGGCCTGCTTCGCTTCGCCATACCCCATACCCCCCGCCCGGTACCGCTCGGCCAGAGCTGCCTGCTGATCGGGTGTGGCGAACAGTTTGTACAGGGTGAAGACCGAGCAGGTCTCGGGATCCTTGGGAGACTCAACCGGCGTGCTGTCGGTTTTGATCGCCATGATCTTCTTGCGGAGTTTCTTTTCCGGTTCGAAGACATCAATCGTGTTGCCGTAGCTCTTGGACATCTTCTCGCCGTCGGTCCCGGGGACCTTGGCCGACTCGTCGAGTACCCGCGCCTCGGGAAGCACGAAGACCTCCCCAAACAGATGATTGAATTTGAGGGCCAGGTCGCGGGTGACCTCGATGTGCTGCACCTGGTCGGCACCAACCGGAACCACCGTACTGTCATACAGCAGAATGTCAGCCGCCATCAGAACGGGGTAGGTGAAGAGCCCGGCATCGGCGGGCAGCCCCTTGGCCTTCTTGTCCTTGAAAGCGTGACACTTCTCCAGCAGCCCCAGCGGAGTGACGGTCATCAGCAGCCAGGTCAGCTCGCAGACCTCGGGAACATCCGACTGGAAGAACAGGCAGGCGCGTGCCGGGTCGAGCCCCAGGGCCAACAGGTCGAGGGCCGCATCAATCCGCAGGTCGAGCAGCTGCTTGCCATCCCGGATGGTCGTCAGGGCATGCAGGTCGGCAATGAAGTAGAAGGACTGCTCATTCCCCTGCAGAGCAATGTACTGCCGGATCGCCCCGAAATAGTTGCCCCAGTGGAATCGCCCGGTGGGCTGGATGCCAGAAAGAACGCGCATGGTCTGCTCGACGAAGGACCCGAAGAACCGCAACTGGCGGAGTTGGCCTGGCGGCACGGCCCAATCCGGCAACCCACCACGGCTCTGGGATTATCGGGTTCGCAGCGCAGCTCGGCAACCACGGCAGCCCATCCGCGGAAACCATCGCCCCCGGACCGCGCGGCCTTCTCTCCCGATAAGCCAGCCAAGACCGGACGCGGTTCCCTGAGGTTCGATTCGAGCCCCCCGGGGAACCCGCCGGACGTCTGGCACGTTATCGGCCTGTTGGTCGTGGATTGGCCCCCTTGCCACCCGCCGCCGGCGTGCCGCTGCCCGCCCCCTTCCCTGTCGACGGTTTGCCGGCCGCTGGTTTGGTGGCCGCCGGCTTCGTCCCAGCGGGTGCCTCGGCCTCCCGTTCGCGGGTTCCTCCGACTGGCACAACCTCTTCCGTCTCACCCCCCTGCTGTCGGACCAGACCACTGGTTTCCGTCAACTGACGCAGATCCTGTTTGAGAGAAGCCACTGTGGCCGTCGTCGAAACCGCATTGCCGTTCGCATCGACCAGCCAGAAGGCCGGGACCTCAAACACCCCGAAGTGCGTGGTGACCGGGTTCTTCCAGCCCTGCTGCTCGGACTCGGTGAAGTGCAGCTGCGTCCAGTCCAGCTTGTGCTTTGCCACGAACGCCTGCAGGGCCTTGCGATCGGTGTCGAGCGCCATGCCGACCACCTGCACTCCCGCCTGCTGGGAATGGCGAATCACAGGCAGCAGCCGGGGAAGCTCTTTCGTACAACTTTCGGCCTCACTCGACCAGAAGACCAGCAGGACCGGCTTGCCAAGCAGGTCGTCGAGCTGCAGTGTCTCCCCCTCGAGAGTCGGGCCCGAAACCGGGGGCGGGTTCCCCACCAGGTCCAGCCTGCGGAGAATGCGTTCCGCCTCCGAACCATGCAGTGAATCGGGAGTGAACTGCAAGATCTGGGTGTAGCAGGCCCGGGCATCGTCGAGCTGGCCGTGTTGTTCACACAGCCGCGCCGCCGTGTACGCCAGCGGCACCGAACGGGGCTCTTCCCGGGGAAATGTCTGGAGGTAATGATTCGCCAACTGGGCGAATTCGGCACGCCAGGTGGCCGCCTTGTCGGGGGCCTGTTCGTGGGTGGCGTTGTGATACGCCAGGTTCACCAGTGTGTGCGCGCCGTGGGCGGCCGCATGCGAGGCGGGATCACGCTTCACAAAGGCGCGGGCGTTCTCGTACAGCAGCTCAACCTGCTCTTCATCTCCCGTCATGGCCAACTGCAGCCGGGCATCGAGCAGGTAACGTGCCGAGACTTCAAACTGTTGCTTCTTCTCGGGATTCTTGTGGGTCAACGCGACCGACTTGGTGGCCAGCTCGACGATCTTCTTCTGGCGCTCCAGGTACTTCGGATCCTGCGCGGGGTCGCTCTGCGTGTCGTCGAGCGGAGTCAGCCGCAGCTTCGACACTTCGGCCAGATACCACTCGGCCGTTCCGGGCTGAGGGGGAGCCGAACTCAGCGGTTCATCATCGTCGAGCTCTTCGTCGGTGTCGTCATCGTCTTCGTTGTCCTCATTGTCGGCGTCCTCTTTCTCCGGACGCGGGGCCGTTGCGGCGCCGGTCGGCCGATTCGGATTCGTAGCGCCCGACTTCGCCGGTGCGGCAGAAGCGTCACCCTTCAGCCTGGAAGCCGCGACGCCCCCAGCGGGGCGTTTGTCTCCCTCTTCCCCCGTCCTGCCGGACATTCCCTTTTCGGCCGGGCCCGACTTGCGAGCCGTGCCTGTCGGCTTGGCAGTGGCTCCCGAGGGGCTGGCCGGGGGAGCTGCGGAGACCGCCGACACCAGCCCGAAGATCAGCAAAACTGCCCAAATGCCGCGTCTGGCCATGCGAGACATGGTCCCCTCCCTGGAGCCAACCCGTTGTCTGAAATTTCGCCCAGGTTCCCCTGGTGAGCCAGGAAGGACTGTCCCTCCCAACCTCGCCCGCTTGTACGACAAAATCGACGCGAATCGCAAGATGAGCTGCCGGCAAAGCCAGAAGACAGGCAAGCTGGTCAAAACAGGCAGTTTTCGGGCAGCTCGCTTGTCAGTTCAACCCGGGGAACTCAGCATGAAGAACCGCCGTGAGACTAACCTCCATCCAATCCAGATTCCCGAGGAAGCCCCGATGTCTGCGACTGCCCACTGGGGATTGCCCTATTGGCTCGATTTCGAGCGTCCGCAGTTTCCAACCCTGGAAGGTGATCTCTCGACCGAAGTGGCCATCATTGGTGGCGGGATTGCCGGTTTGAAGCTGGCCCACTCTCTGAGTCAGCGCGGCATTCCCGTGGTGATTCTCGAAGGAGGGCGGGTTGGTGATGGGGCTTCGGGCCGAAACCAGGGGTCGCTCAATCACGGCCCGGGGTTTGGCTATGCGGAATGCATCGCCCGCCATTCCCGCACGGTGGCACAGGAGCTATGGAGACTGGGACTCGACAACCATCAGTTGATGCGCGCCCAACTCGCCGAATACGAGGTCGACTGTGACTATCAGGTTGAGGGCTTCTGGTTTCTGGCACGGGCCGACATGCCCGATCATGAGGCCACACTCCGGACCTACCGCACCGACCTTGAACTGCTGGCCGACGATGGATTCGAGGTCGAATGGCTCGATCAATCAGCCGCTCGCGAACGGGGAGGCAACCCTCTCTACACCGGAGGGTTTGGCTACCTGACCGATGCGCAGTTCCACTCGGGAAAATACATCGTCGGCCTGGCGCGCGGAATCGCCCGCCGGCCGGGAGTGCGACTTTTCGAACAGGCGCGCATCGTACAGATTGAGCCCTGCGGGTCGGGAGCCCTGGCCCGGACGCAGAACGGGCATGTCGTGCGCGCCCGGCATGTTTTCCTGGCGGTCAATGCCCTCGCGCCACAGTTTGTCCGCTCGCTTGAAACTTCGCTCCGGGCCGAACGGGGTCAGGTGCTGGTGACGGCCCCCCTCGACACCCGCCCCTGTCAGGGAAGCTTCGGCACCGCCCTGGCCTGGTGGCGTGAGATCATTGAACCCGATGGACGCTGGCGGCTGCTGTTTGGCGGAGGCAGGACCCGCGAGACTCCCGACAGCCTGTTTCCCCAGTTTGAGGCCGACGGCAGCCCCAGTAAACGGCTCGAACAGGAAGGCTTCCTGCCGTCAGCCGAACATCAGGCCCGTCTCGAGACCCAGTTCGCGATCCTGTTTCCCCATTTGCGAAAGGTGCCAATCACCCACCGCTGGGGAGGGCTGCAGTCTTTCACCGCCGACTGTCTCCCGGTCATTGGTGAGTTTGACCCCAGTCGTCAGATCCATGGCCTGGCGGGATTCAGCGGCCGGGGGAATTGTTTTGCCGATGTGGGGGCCGAATACCTCGCCAGCCGGCTCTGTGAGGAACGTGGAATGATCGAAACCCGGTATCATTCCCTGTTCAAAACGCTGTTGAATGTCAGCCGTCCAACGGCCCAGTGGGGGCCTTGGAAATTCTCCCCTGGGTAGCCGAGGAGGGTGACGTGGCTGGCCCGTCTGGATCTCGGAACCTCCGCTTGACGACCAGCCCAACCCAGAGTGTCTGCGCAAAATGGAAAATCCAGGAAGGATGGCGAAGAGATTGCAAAAAATCGTATTGTGATGATCGGTCGGCTCAAACCGGCCCACACTTGCCGAAGCCCGACAAAACCGAAGCAGTCCCGGAATTGCGCCACCCGAAAACAATGGGAACACGCAAGGCAAGCCTCGTTTTTTGATGAGCCTGGTCGATTGAAACGAGGTCCCGACGGCACTGGCTGGGTCGTGGTCATTGCCTGGGCCCCGGAGACACATTCTCCGGCACCACTGAGCAGCTTGCGGGAGTGAGTGCCGCCAAAGGCCTCGCGCCTGCACCTCTTCCTCGGCCGAGAATGGATTCTCATGAAGCCCACCACCGATTCGTCTTTTTCTTCCAGCGGCCCGTGCCGGCCGGGATTTTGGAGCGCTCTGCGGGAGGGCGTCCAGCACCTGCTGGGGTTCGCCTGCCTGATGACCCCGTTGGCACTCCCTCTGAGTCCCCCTGAGGCTCAGGCCGATGAGATAACCTATTGGAACGGGGTGATGCTGGATGCCATCCGTGGTGGCTCAACGCCCCCCCCGCGGGCGTCGCGCGGCCTGGCGATGATGCATACCGCGATGTTCGACGCAGTCAATTCGGTCGGCAAAAACTACAGGCCCTACGAGGCGAGTTTCGTCACGTCTTCGACCGCCTCGCGCGAAGCAGCGGCGGCGCAGGCCGCCCATGATGTACTGGTCAGTCTGTACCCCTCTCTGCAGGGAACTTTCGACACCAAACTGACCAACCGGCTCAATCTGATCACCAATGGGGCGGACAAGACGGACGGGATCACCCTGGGCCAATCTTCGGCCCAGTCGATTCTCGCCTTGCGTCTCAATGACAAAGCCAATCTGGTCGTTCCTTATACCCCCGGTACGGATCCCGGTGACTGGCGTCCGACACCCGCTGGCTTTGCCTCAGGGCTCTTGCCCAACTGGCCGCAAGTGACTCCCTGGGCGATCAGTTCGGGGTCTGCCTACCGGGATCCCATCGGACCTCCCCCGCTGACTTCCGCCGCCTACGCGGCGGCGTTCAATGAGGTCAAGGATCTGGGGGCCCAGAACAGCGCCACCCGCACTGCCGACCAGACCAACATTGCGAAGTTCTGGGCCGATGGGGCGGGGACCGCCACGCCGCCCGGCCACTGGAATCTCATCGCCACGGGAATCTCCCAGACGGAGGGACTCGACATTGAAGAGAACGCCCGGCTGTTCGCCCAGTTGAACATTGCGATGGCCGATGCCGCGATCATCTGCTGGGATCAAAAGTACGCCACGGAATTCTGGCGTCCCGTGACCGCCATTCGGGCGGCCGATACGGATGGCAACTCCAACACGACTCAGGACACGTCCTGGACACCGCTGCTGGCGACGCCTCCATTCCCCAGCTATACGAGCGGACACAGTACCTTCAGCGGTGCCGCCAGCACCATATTGGAAGAGTGGTTTGGAGCGAACTACGGGTTCACAACCTCGGCGGAAGGATTCATTGTTCCCAATCGCAGCTTCGCGAGCTTTGCCGCCGCTGCCGACGAGGCGGGCCTGAGCCGCATCTACGGCGGCATTCACTTCTCTTTTGACAACGTCAATGGGCTGGCTGCTGGCCGGACCCTCGGGGCATTCGTCTTCAGCACCCAGCTGCAGGCGGTTCCTGAGCCGTCGACCCTGGTGCTGTTCGCGGGGGCCATCGCAGCACTGGCTTACACTCGTCGACGCAACTGCCGCCGAGATCAGTAGTCCAAACCCGGACCCGTCCGCCGTCCCGACAACAAGACAGCCCGTCATCTGCTCATGGATGACGGGCTGTTTTTGTCCCGTAAGTCTGGTCCACGTGTAACAACGGGGGGTCGGCTGGCACTGGCAACCGGTGAGGCATCGCTGCCCGCGGTTGCGTCCTCCCCAGACAGTGAAGCAGGGCGATTTTGGGGGCCGCTTACCTCTTGTGCTGGGCGGCCATTTCCCGCAGCACCTCGCTGACCACTGCCACCCCCTCATCCACCTGCGGCGATTGGATATTGAGTGAGGGGAGCAGGCGGATCACCGTGTCGTGCGTGCAATTGACCAGCACACCACGCTCCATGCACTTGCCCACGGCGGGCATCCCGGGGATGTTGAGATCCACACCGATCATCATCCCGCGCACACGCACTTCCCGGATGATGGGGAGTTCTTTCTGCAGCTTCAGGAAGTGCTCCCGGAACCGGGCCGACTGCGTGTGTACATTGTCGAGAATCTTGTCCTCGACAATGGTCTCGACCGTGGCCAACCCGGCGGCCATCGAGAGGGCATTGCCGCCAAAGGTACTGGCATGCTTCCCTGGCTTCAGACTGGGTGCGACTTCCTCGGTGGCGATGAAGGCCCCGCAGGCCACACCGCCGGCAAGGCCCTTGGCCAGAGTCAGAATATCCGGCTGCACATTCCACTGCTGGTAGCCAAACCAGGTCCCCAGTCGGGCCATCCCGGTCTGAACCTCATCGAACACCAGCAGCATGTCGTTCTCGCGGCAGATCTGCTTGAGCCCAGCCAGGAAGGACTCATCAGGGATGTTGACTCCCCCCTCTCCCTGAACCGGCTCGATCATGATCGCACAGGTCTCGCGGTCGACCAATTTGCGGACCGCGTCGAGGTCATTGAGCGGTGCGTACATGAATCCGGGAACCAACGGACCGATTCCCTCGTGGTACTTGGGTTGGGCCGTAGCGGAAACCGCGGCATACGTGCGTCCGTGGAAGCTGTTTTCGAACGTGATGATCTTGTAGCGTCCCTTGGCCGATCCATGCAGCCGGGCCAGCTTGATCGCCCCTTCGTTCGCTTCGGTGCCGCTGTTGCAGAAGAAGGCCTTGCCAAAGCTGCGTGAACAGAGGGCCGCGGCGAAGTCTCCCTGGGCCTCGGTGTACCACGTGTTGGGGACGTGGATGAGGTGGGCGATCTGCTCGGTGATCCGCTGCACCAGCCGCGGGGGAGAGTACCCGAGGATGTTGCAGCCCCAGCCAGGAAACAGGTCGAGATAACGGTTCCCCTCGGCATCCCAGACATACGAACCTTCCCCATGCACCAGGCTGATGGGGTAACGGTTGTAGTTCGGAATGACGTACTGCCGGAAAATGTCGATGGTCGCCTGGCTCGATCGCTGGGCGGCGGGGTGCAGGGCGTGCTTTTGCATGGAACCAGTCGCTGAATGGGAGTTGGAAGAGTGGGAGGTGGTGGAAGATTTGGGAGTGGTCACGGGGTTGGCCACGATCTCGGTGCCAATCCCCTGATCGGAAAAGATCTCCAGCAGCAGCGAGTGGGGGGTTCGGCCGTCGATCACATGAACCTTCTGAACTCCCGCCTTCAGGGCATCGAGCGCGGCCTCGACCTTGGGCACCATGCCCGAGTCGATGGTGCCGTCGGTGATCAGTCCCCGGCACTCCGCCTCAGTCAGATGTGAAAGCAAGGTTCCGGGATCGTGGCGATTCCGGTAGATTCCGGAGACATCGCTCAGGAAGATCAGCTTCTCTGCATCGAGGGCCCGGGCCACCGCCGCCGCGGCGGTGTCGGCGTTGACGTTGTACTTCTGCCCCTGCCAATCGACCGCCACCGAGGGAATGACCGGGATCTTGCCGGAATCAATCGTCTTCAGCAGCAACTCCCGGTTGACTTCCACCACCTGACCCACGAAGCCGAGGTCAAGGGGGACACCGTTTTCGTCGGCGAGGAAGAGTTTCTCCGCCAGCAAAACGTTTTGGGTGAGGTAGCTCAGTCCGACCGCCTGCCCTCCGGCGGCATTGATCTGCGTCACCAGCTCGCCGCAGATCTCACCTGCCAGCACGTGGGTAACAATCTCCAGCGTCTCGGGATCGGTGTAGCGGCGGCCCTGGACAAAACGGGGCTGGATCCCCGATTTCTTCATCGCGGCGTTGATCGCCTTCCCCCCCCCATGGATCAGCAGCAGGCGGACCCCCACTGTCTCCATAAAGACCACGTCCTTCAGCAGATTACGGACCACCTCGGGATCCTCGAGGGCCGAGCCCCCCAGCTTGATCACAACCAGCCGGTCACGAAACCGGCGAATCCAGCGGGTGGCCTCGATGAGGACCTGGGCTTTCTGGGTGGCTTCTGAGACGTTCAACACAACACCGGAGGGGACCACGGAACAGGAGAGACGATCGGACAGATCCGGAGGGACAACCGATCAGGAATCTTCGATTCTACGAGGGTGACGGCGGGAGTCAACAACGCCCGCCGTCAGACGTACGCACCCCGCAGCAACTCGGCAGCCGATGGATCGAGCTGCTCACGCCGCCGGACGATGTCAAACCGCTGCAGCAGGTCTTCGGGACGCGCCCGGGCCCGCTCGGCCCCCCGCAGGTCGTGCAGCACCTGGCCACGGTGCATCATCACGATACGGTCACCCAGGTTCACCGCCTGCTGCATCGAGTGGGTCACCATCAGAGTGGTCAGGCGTTCCTTCCGGATGATTTCATCGGTCAGGCGGATCACCTGGTCAGCACCGCGCGGATCCAGGGCGGCGGTGTGTTCATCCAACAGCAGCAAGTCGGGACGCAGCCATGACGCCATGATCAGCGTCAATGCCTGCCGCTGCCCCCCCGACAGGCTCCCGATCGGGTTGTCGAGCCGGTCTTCCAACCCCATGTTGAGTGACCGGATCCGGTCCCGAAGTTCCTGGCGGACGGCTGGCGTCAGAGCCCGGCCCAAGCCCCGCGACAGTCCCCGCCGGGTCGCCAGAGCCAGGTTCTCGGCGATCGACATGTTGGGAGCCGTTCCACTGAACGGGTTCTGGAAGACGCGCCCGATGAGGCGGGCCCGTTGATGCTCGGGCCAGCGGGTGATCTCCTCGCCCGCCAGTTGGATCGAGCCGCTGTCGACCAGAAAGGTCCCGGCCACGGCATTCAGCAGAGTCGACTTTCCCGAGCCGTTGGTCCCGATGATGATCAGGAACGAACCGGTCTCCAATGTCAGTGAAACCCCCTGCAGGGCCCGCACCTCGTTGGGGGTGTTCGGGAAAAAGGTCTTGCGCAGATTGTCGAGGACCAGCATGCTCAATCCTTGCGGTCAGGGGTCGGGGCGGTGGCCGTCCAGCGTCGCAGCCAGGTTGGTCCGACGAGGGCCACGAAGACAAACAGCGCCGTGATGAGCTTGAGATCGGTGGCCGGCAGTCCCCACCGCAGGGCAATGGCAATCATCAGCCGGAACAGCACCGAACCCATGATCGCCCCCACGATCAGCAGGTTGACGCGGCTGCTCCCCACGAGCCCCTCGCCAATGATCACGCTGGCCATCCCCCAGACCACCATTCCGATCCCCATCTGGACGTCGGCAAAGCCCTGTGACTGGGCCAGCAGCGAGCCCGACAGGGCAATGAGCCCGTTTGACAGGGCCAGCCCCAGAATCAGGTTCAGGTCCACATTCGAACCAAGGGCCCGCACCATCTGCGGATTCTCACCGGTCGCCCGCAGGACTGTCCCCCGGTGCGTCCGGAAGAACAGGGAGAGCGCCAACGACACCAACCCGGTCAGCAGGACCATCCCTAACAGGAATCCTGCATCACGCGGTGCGACCGACCATCCCAGGAGGTTGAATTCGGCAACGTCTCCCAGCACGGTCCGGGCGAGGCGATCGGCATGCTGGGCGAGGGTCACCACCCCGGTGAGGGGAATGTTGCTGCTCCCCATGATGTGCAGATTCACCGAATAGAGCCCGGTGGTCACCAGGATGCCGCTCAGCAGCGGATTGATCCGGAATCGCGTATGCAACACTCCGGTGAGAGTCCCGGCCAGCATCCCGGCAAGCCCTCCCGCGAAGGTGGCGAGCCAGACCGGCCAGCCAGCCCGCGACAGCAGGGCCGCCGTCACCGCCCCTCCAAGGGTGAACGATCCCTCTGCCGTGATGTCGGGGAAACTGAAGATCCGGAAACTCAGGAACACCCCCAGCGCGAGAAACGCGAGGATAAACCCGATCGTCAGGGAACTGATCAGGAGATTCATGCTCGGTCAGCCTTCCCGGGCAATCCCCCCGGAGCGGAAACATGTTCAAGAGGAGACAGCCAGACAGTCCCCCGCAGCAGATCGGTCTGACCCAATCCCTCCACCGGCCGCTCGTCGTGTACCAGGTGCAGCACCCCGCGGGCGGAATCGGTCTGGAACAACGATTGCAGAAACTGAGACAAAACCAGTTCGGTCTGTGGGACAGGCCGGTACGGAAACAGGGCGGCATGACAGTGCAGCCCCGTCGCCGAACCGCCCGACACCGGACGGAGGAACCGGGCCAGGCTGGCCGATGGCTGGCGATGAACCACTCCGACGACCAGCAACATCCCTTTTTCCGACGTCCGCTCGGTGGTGAACGACAACCAATCCCGGACTCGGGGAAATTCCCAGGGGGGCCCCTCCCAGCCGCTGTCGGGCGACTTCCGCAGAGACGCCCCGATCACGCAGGCCGACTCGGCCACGAGGGCAAACACCATCCCCGCCCAGCCCGACTCATCCAGCAGAATGTCCACCAGTTCCCCCACCCCCACCACACCCCGCGGGGCTCCCCCCGCCTCGAACCGGGTTCGCCGGGCGAAACTCCCCCGCACGGCAAGTCCATAGAGCATCTGTGTCCGCGGGAGAAAATCCTGCTGCCGGACCTGGAAATCGGGAATGTCGCTCCCGTCGGCTGGTTGAATCATCGCCGCCCCCCCGACGGCCAGCCCTTCACCGTAGTGTCCCCGCGCTGCAGCCCCGCTGTCACCGAAAGCCATCAGGCCAATCGCGGTCAGTTCGGGCTCACACACCAGCGGAACGGCAGGCGTCTCACCAAACCCGGCCGACTGCAACCGGGTAGGGTCACCCAGCAACTGGACCGACAAGGGGACGGGAGTGCTGCTGGAAGCATGCGACTCGAGGGCCACCCCCAACCGGGTGGAGGCCTGTCCAGACGGTGGCGTGGCAACCGGTGTGTCGGCCGGTGGAGTGGGGGCCGGTGGGGTGAGGGCCGCCAACAGGTGATTCGCGAGGCCCGACAACTGCAGCACTTCGGCGACCAGTTTCGACGGCTGCACGACCCGCAGTTGCCCGCCCGCCTTGCGCAGTTGCTGATACCACCGCACCAGAACGGCCACCCCGGCCGAACTGATGTAGCTGACCCGGGCCAGGTCCAGATCCACGCGGTGCCGTCCCGACTCGACCACCGATTCGAGGGCTCGCGAGAGGTAGTCGGCCCAGTTGGCATCAATGCGCCCCTCCAGGTCGAGAACCACCCTGTCGTCGACATCCCGATGCGTGATCTGCATGAATTACCTGCGATTATCGAGTGCCCCCGAATCGTGGCCGGGGTGGCCATTCCGGAATCAGCTCCGCAGAGACTCCCGCCCCTACTTACTGACCGGTGTGCGAAACATCTCGGGAAGCTGCTCCCCTTCCGCGGTGATCAGCCCGACCGCCTCCTTCCGCACCTCCGGCGGAAAACTCCACGAGCCACGCAGCCCGGGAATGATCTTTTCATTCAGGAACAGCAGCGTGGGGAGTTGGTTTTCAACGGGAATGTCGGCCGGACTCTTCCCTTCCAGCACGTCGGCAGCCAGGTCTCCCACGGTGCGGCCAATGGCGTAGTAGTCTCCCCCCAGGTCGAACAACGCCCCTCCCTTGACCTTGCCCGGAATCACGCTGAAAACCGGAATGCCCGACTTCAGCGCCGTGGCGATCAATGCTTCGGCCGCCTGGATGGTGGTCACATCGGCACTCAACCAGATCCCCTCTGCTCCCCGTGAAATCACCGCCTGGGTTGATTCGATCACAGCCGCCGCGTTCTCGGCATTCGCCTCGATCAATTCAATGCCAAGTTCAGCACACACCGCCCGCCCCAGTCTGGTCGCCGACACCGAATTCGACTCAGCCGGATTCCAGACCAGCCCCACGCGCTTCAGGCCCGGATTGATCCGTCGCGCCAGCTCCAGTGTTTCGCGGCAGGGAGGCATGCACCCGTAGCCAGTCAGGTGGGCGGGATGTCGACTGTGGTCCTCCGGATCGATTCCCACGCCGGCTGAAAAAGGATCAGAGACAACCCCAAAGACATGGCGGATCGGCCGGGCCGACTGATTGGCGTTGGCCACCGTCTGCAGCGAATTGGTGCTGATGGTGGCAATCAGTTCGAAATCCCCACCGGTGACGACCCTGGCAATCGTGTTGGCAACGGCATTGTCGGCCTCGGCATTGAACCGCTGCAGGCGAATTTTGCCACCGTCCGAGAAGCCGCGATCGGCCAGTGCATCGACCAACCCCCGGGCTCCCTGGTCGAGTGCCTCCGAGGATGTAAACTGCACCAGGGCCACCGGGACCAGATCAGACCTCCCCGCCGAACTCCCCTTCCGGGATCCACGATCGGAATACAACAGGATCGCGGAACAGGCCGCAATCAGAGCCAGCCCCAGGGTCAGGCGTTTCAACAGTTCCCACACGGGTCATTCCAGCCTTTCTCCGCCACTGGCGGGAGGAACCCATCTTCAGGCAGAGTCAGGCCGTGCTGGTTGCCAGTTCCCGCCGACAAATGCCATCCCGATAGACTACAGTAGATTTGGTCTGTCGACCAATCATCCCCCGGCATCCTCCGGGGACGCCGACATGGGTCGTCCCTTCCAGACTCCGATCCGCTCAGTCATTCCCAGGCCTTGAAAACCCTGATGAATCCGCCTGTCGACGATTCACCAATGATCAAACGCCAGTCGTGGATGTCACCCGCGCTGGTCGGCCTCCTTCTGGGGACGTCAATGGCACTGGCTGGTTGGGCGGGAGGAGTGCTGGCGGTGACAGCCGGGATCCTGGTGAGCCGGTCCGCTGATCCCGAACGAGGACTGACGTTGCTGGCTGCCGGCTTGCTCTGGATGGTGGCCAGTGCGGCCACGGGTAACCGAACCCTCTTTTTTCCCTTCGCCTGTTGGCTGGCGGCCGGCGTTTTCGTGTGCAACTGCACCGCCGCCTATTGGCGGGCCAGCGCCCTCTCTGCCCTGATTATGGTCCTGTTTTTTGCAATCCGGATCCATCAGGGAGCCAACGGGCGAGTGTTGTGGATGGAAATTGTCGCGGCGGTCACAGTCGCGGGTCTGGTGGTGGTGGCAGAGGGCTTGCTTCCACGCTTTGCCTTCCGGGGCTGGATCGTGGCAATCCTGGCATCGCTTGTCGCAGGGCTGAGCGTGATTCTCTGAACCCACGTCCTGGGTAGGAGCCCCCCCCCGAGTCGGCAGTTGATCATTTCGTTCGTCCTCAATACTCAGAGAATTGATTCAAACGAACAGTCATCGTCTTGTTTGATCAGTCTGACTTGAGGGACTCATCCCCCTTGAGATTAAAACTCATCCTCATTCGGTAACGATTTCCATCAAAAAGAGACGCTCAACACCGCGTCCGGGAATCCATATGCACATGAAATATAAGCACTTACGACAAATCAATCCATCATGCGCAATGACGTACACAAAACCAATCCAAAAATATACAGGAATGCAGTTGACAAAAGTATTTTTTACTCTATTTTGTACAGTCTGTTCGGGTGAATCGATGACCATTTCTTCAGAAAGAGAGGTTGCTGTTGTGAGCGAAGTGCAATTGGTGGTGCGGGAGTGGAACCAGGACTGGTCGGGAGCGGTGCACGGCAGCCAGGCCGATCGGGCAATTGCCGCCCTGAGCGCCGATCCCCTGACTCTGGAAGAACTGGAACTGGCCTTGGGACGGTTTTCGAAGCCGAACCTGGGAGACAGGCATGACCTGGGTCTGGAACCCGGGCTGCGGGACCACCGGCATGACGCGGGACGGATTGTCATTGATCTGGCCGCCCGCCTCGTGGCGATTGATTCCGACTACTCGGATCCCGATCGGGAGGGTTTGGTCTACTACCACAACGGGCTGTATCGAACCTCACATGCGCTCCCCTATCGCCTGGCGGACGAATGGATGTTCACCCACGCCTTCTGGGATTGGCGTCAGCAGGCAACCGACCGGCGTTTGAGGCGGTCCGAGCCCTCTCCGGTGAATACGCGGGGGATCCTCTACGGGCCCTGCCTGCTGGAGTTCATCGCCCGCGCGACCCATTCCAGCGCCTGCCGGATCTTGCCGGGACTGACGGCGCCGGGAGTACTCTCCGGGGAACCGATGGGCGAACTTCTGCATGAGCCATTGATGGAGGATTCCGATACTGTGGAGAGGGGATGCTCCGATTGCCAGATCGATCCGCGGCATCCCGGAGTCAGCCGCGCCCATCTGAATGAACAGGCCGTGGAGGCCCTGGGAGGGAATCCGATCTCGCGGGAAATCCGGGATCTGCATGCCCGCTGGTTGCTGTCCCCCCGGGAGGAACTGGGAGGACAGACTCCGCGCGACGCCCTGTTCGCCAACCGCACCCACCTCGAACGGGAACTTCACAATCGGTGCGAATCGTGGTCACTGACGGGCCTGGCCCCGCCCCCCCTGCCGGAGAATTCCGAAGCCTTTCACAACGCGGGTGTGGGTCTGCACGAAGCGGTCATGTACTACCACCTGGTCCGTGAGCTGCTGTGGTCAAGTTGGGAACATTGGTCTGAGGCCCTGCGGGGGACTCCGGAAGCGCTGTCCTCCTCCTCCCCGCTCTTGGCCGAAGCCTTACACGAAGAGATGGAGCGTCTGGCCCACATTCGCGAATTGTGGCTCGAAACAGCCGGCGCCGATTCGGGACACCGGACTCCACGATCGATCATTCTCAACGAACGGCGGCGGATTCCAGAGGTGCTTTCTCCCGAGGAGCGGCTGATCGACCCCGATTGTCCCTGCTGCCAGATGTTGGCCGAGATGCCCGGCCCCTGTTTCTGGCATCTCGATGGCACCAATCTGGACGACGAATTCGCGTTTGACGTACACGAGGCCAACTATGCCGACTGGGAACTGTCGCGCAGCCATTGGCAGGAACCAACCTATCAGTCGGGCCTGGGGGCTGAAAGACACGGGACCGATACCTGCAAGCCGAGCGACTCTCCATCACCAGGGCCAGTGGAGACCAGACTCCACGAGGCCAGTACCGCCGGCACCACGGTCGCAGCCGCTGCCGCCCCGCCCCTGCCACTGGGACTGGCGACCTATCTGGCCGCACTGCACGTGGCCAAGTTGACGTCGGCGATTGATGGAAACCGAACGGTCCCGCAACCCAGCCTGGGGGATGAGCGACTGAAAGAGCATTTGAACCGTCATTTCGGGAACCTTCGGGCCCTGCTGCCGACCCCCGGCCAGACCTCTGTTCCCGGCATTCCCGGTGATTCCCTGCTGATTCCGAGCCTCGAGCGTCTCTATGAGACCCTGGCCGAGATTTCGTTGGCCCACCCCCGCCTGGATCCACACTGCCAGAACCTGGCACACGAACTCTCGCGGATTGTTCAGGTGGCGATCAGCGGCGGTTCCCTGCCCTCCACTGGTCCCGGGGGCCAGCTTGCCGGTGGTTCATGATACCCGGCCCATTCCGGCCCGGCCCAGACAGGTCCGGGCCGGAACGCGGGCTTGAATCCCCTCCGGCAATCAGCGATCCATTCCAGGATTGACCGGGTTGGCGTAATGGACTGCAGCTCTGCTGATGGAGGACCGCGGTCCTGGGAACCTTGCCAGCCATCGTGAATCGGAATGCACCTCGCAGAGTGGAGCAAGCGAGACCTGACCGCCCGAACCGCCGCTGTCCTCCGCCAACCGGTCAGGTCACGATCACCGAGCGTGTGCGGGACAGTTCTTCCATGAATCGCAACGAGCGGTTGGTCACCTCTTCGGCATCGGGAATCAAGCCATCGAGGAGCAGCGCATCGGAATAGAGCTGACGTCCACAGTCGCGGATGAATTCATCGTTCTCGGGGTTGCCCGCCAATTCACACAGCCGTTCGGTCAATCGGGCGTGCGGATTGACCTCAAACACCCGCTTCGACATTTCGAACCCTTTCATGGTGGTGGAGAGCACCTTCTGCAGCTGACTGCTCATGGTTCCCTCCGAATTCACCAGGCAACAGGTACTTTCCGTCAACCGTTCCGACAGACGCACATCGGCGACCCGCGTGTCCAATGCCCCGCGGAACAATTCCAGCACCCGGGTGAAATTCCTCGGTGACTGAGGCTTCTCCACTTCCATCGTCGGATTCGTACTCTCGGGGAACTTCACATCAGCTGAATCGATGGAGATCAGATCCTTCCCTTCGAAGCTGCGCAGCTGCGTGAGGGCGAACTCATCCACCGGGTCATCCAGAAAGAGCACCTCGAGACCGCGCTTCCGGAACGCCTCCAGATGCGGATGTCGGCTCATGGCGTCGACCTGCGTGCCAGCGAGGTAGTAGATCTGCTCCTGCCCGACCGCGGCCCGGGAGAGATATTCATCCAGCGAGGTGCGTCGGAATTCGTCGCTCTCGGGGGGCTCCAGTCCGGACCCCGCCGTGTGCGTGGACTGAAACCGCATCAACCTGGCGATCCGTTCGCGGTTTTCGAAATCCTGACCAATGCCCGTGCGCAGGATCGATCCAAACTGGCGGGTGAAGGTCTGGAAAGCCGCCGCGTCCTCGGTGGCCAGACTGGCCAGATGATCGAGCACCTTTCGCGTCAGCACTTTCTTCAGCTTGGGCAACAAACGGTGGTCCTGCAATGTCTCGCGCGAAACATTCAATGGAAGATCCGCCGAATCCACCACCCCGTACAGGAATCGCAAGTAGTCGGGAAGCAGATCGCGGCAATCGTCCTGGACGAGAATCCGCTTCGCACAGAGGTTGAGTCCATGCTGGTTTTCACCGAATCCAAGCAATTCGAAATTGGTCGGAGGACAGTACAGAATCGCATGAAACTGAATGGGCGAGTCACTGGACAGATGCAGTCGCCACAGCGGTTTCTCTTCGGTGCGATGCGTCAACCATTGATAGAAGGCATTGTGCTGATCGTCGCTGACCTGGTTTTTGGGCTCGACCCAGATCGGCTTTTGCTCATTCAACACGGCCCCTTCCAGCAGAATGGGGAACGGCACAAAGGTCGAGTAGCGGCGTACAATGTGCTTGAGCCGGTTCGGATCCAGGAACTCTTCGAACTGGTCCTTCAGGTGCAGACGGATCTGAGCCCCACGCGGCACATCGTCTCCAGCCGCCGTGATGCTGTAGCGTCCCGATCCATCCGATTCCCAACGCCACCCTGTGGTCTCGCGATAACTGCGGGTGACGACTTCCACTTTGTCGGCCAACATGAAGGCCGAATAAAACCCGACACCGAACTGACCAATCAGCGACAGGTCGGGGCTTCCCCCGTCCTTCCCGGCCGAGACCAGATTCTGAAAGAACTCCTTCGATCCACTATGGGCGATTGTTCCCAGATTCTGGATGAGTTCCTCCTGGGTCAATCCCACCCCATTGTCCTGAATGACGAGGACCCGGGCCTCCTTGTGGGGCTGGATGGTGACTTCCAGCGGATTTTCATCACGCCACTGCTCCTCGGCCAACTGCAGGTGACGCAGTTTGTTGAGGGAATCGGACGCATTGGAGATCAGTTCCCGGAGAGCGATCTCGCGGTTTTGGTAGAGCGAATGCGACAGAATGTGCAGCAGTTGCTTGATTTCTGTCTGGAAAGTGAATTCTTGAGACTGGCTCATGACGTTGCTCCTGCGGATGTGCCGGATTCGATCGGATCCAGGCACCCTCGAATTCTGGCACCCAGGAATTCTGGACCGGATTGCCCGTTTCGCTGCCAATCAGGCAGCCTGTCCTCCCGGGGACGGAACAAAAAAGCAAATGGCGCGCCAGTTTGGCGATTGGTCATTTTCCGGGGAAATCCTCAGCCGAATCGCCGAAATCAGCCATCAACCCGCCAATTTGGCAGTCTTTCTGAAGGGCGCCCGACCGGGTGATTTGGATTGGGGTTGGATGCCCGACTCCGATCCGACGTGCCGCCTGAAAAAGAAGAGAAAGACCCGTCTGGCAGGCCGCAGTTCCGCCGGTTCCCTGAATACAACAACCCCTCCGGGGGCTGACATCAGCAACCGGAGGGGTTGAATTGACGGGCGGCAGTCGCGACGGCTTACAGGATCGCCCGAATCTTGGCCAGAAACTCGCGATTGCTGGGGAACCGCTGCAGCGTTTTGACCAATTGTTCCATCGCCTCGACCGGAGGCATGGAGACGAGGCTCCGACGCAGCAGGGTCACCCCTTCCATCTCCTCCTTGGTGAGGATCAATTCCTCACGACGGGTCCCGGAGAGGGTGATGTCCATGGCGGGCCAGATACGCCGGTCGGCCAACTGGCGATTCAACACCAATTCCATGTTCCCGGTTCCCTTGAACTCCTGGAAAATGACCTCATCCATACGGCTGCCAGTGTCAATCAGGGCGGTGCCAACCACGGTGAGTGAGCCTCCCTCATCAAATCGACGGGCGGTTCCGAACATTTTCTTCGGAATGTCCATCGCCTTGACATCGAGACCACCGGTCATGGTGCGTCCGGTGTTCCCGGTCCACTTGTTGAAGGCGCGGGCTGTGCGGGTAATGCTGTCCAACAGGATGAAGACCTGTCCCCCCGCCTCAGCAATCCGCTTGCCGCGCTCAATGATGAGCTGGCTCAGGCGGACATGGCTTTCCACGTCGCGATCCATCGAAGATGCAATCACTTCGCCACGGACCCGGCGACGCATCTCGGTCACCTCTTCGGGCCGCTCGTCAATCAGCAGCACGATGAGGTGCATTTCGGGATGATTGATACTGACCGCATTGGCAATTTCCTGCAGCAGCATCGTCTTGCCAGTGCGGGGAGGAGCCACAATCAGCGCCCGCTGCCCCTTCCCCAGAGGAGTCAACAGGTCCAGAACCCGCATGGTCACCGGAGTGACGCCGGTCTCCAGCCGAATCCGCTCAAACGGATTGACCGCTGTCAAATCTTCAAAGGGCTTGACCTTGAGAAACTCCTCGGGAGGTTTCCCCTCGACGGTCTCCACCGACCTCAATCTCGGCCCCTGACCCCTGACCCCGGGGATGATCTCGCCCCGGATCATGACCCCTTCCCGGAGCTTGTAGTGGTCGATCAACGAGGCGGCCACGAACGGGTCGAACTTGTTGCCGACGAAGTTGTTCTTGGGATCCCGCAAAAAGCCATAGGCCTTGGGATGGAGCTCCAGAACCCCTTCGAAGAACCCGCCCGCAGGGGCATTCTCGTCGACCAGATTCAAACCGGGGGGAGAATTGGAACCACCGTGCCGATCGTAGCCTCCCCCGCCTCCATGGGGGCCGCCGCGCTCCGGCAGGGGCCGACCTCCCCGACCACGCCGGCCACGGGGGGCGGGCGGCAGCGGTTGCTGCGGCAAAGGGGCTCGCATGCCAGGATTCGGGCCACCTCCGCCCCGCCGGGAACGGCGTCGACGTCGCTTGCGACGACGAGGATCACCACCGCCCCCCTCGTCTCCATCGCTGTCCCCATCATCGGCGTCGCTCGACTGATAGTCGCGACCAGAACGATTCCCGACCGTGGGAGGCAGCTGGAACTCACGACGCCGGCTTTCAATATCAGCCTGAATCGCCGCCGCCCGCTCCGCCGCCAGCCGCTGCGCTTCGCTGGGCCGGGCATCCGCCGCCACAGGACGAGATTCCTCGACGGGAGTGGAGGTGGCTGGTTGGCCCTCTTCTCCCCGGTCCGTACGACCGGGTCGTCGTCGCCGACCACCACGGTTGCCGCGAGTTCGCCCGCCGGATTTCGAGTCGGTGGATTCCCCCACCTCTCCCGACTCCTCGACGACCCCTTCTTCCTCAAACACGACATCCGGCTCGGGGATGACTTTCTTGCGTGCCATGCGCGCCCAGATCAACAGTAAAGAGACAAAAACCCAACGAAACCTGGCCGAACCCCTCTCATTTCCAGAGAGAGTTCATCTCGACCTGATCACGACAAACTCACCAACACCATCCACGCGACAACAACGGGATCACACCTGACCCCAACATCAACAAATCCTGCGTTGGACCATGACGCCCAGGAGCATCTTTTGAGACAGCATCCTGTGCGCCCACAAGTCTCATCAACAGGCAGCTGAAATCTGCCATTTTCCAGTCTTCCCGGCAGTCTTTCCGAGGGAACAACGGGCTGTTTCCACTCTTCCACCCGCGACCGGCGCCAGAGCCTTCCACCACCATTCCATGGCAGAGACCACCGGGACGCCAAATGGCCCCCAAGCGACGCAAACAAAAGCGAATTGCCGCAGGAACGGGAATCGCGGTCAGAACAGCCAAACGAAAGGCATCGCCGCAATCACATCCAACCACCGCAAACCGCAGCAAGCTCACGCGGCCGAAACAAACCCCACACCACCAGAACACACCGGCAGAGCAAAATTCGCTTGTGTCGTCGAATCTCGCCTCAGCACAACTCACAATCAGGAACTGCTGATCATCACAGCGGTGGACAATCCACGAGCCCGGCTCCCCAAACAGCAGCCCCGGCAGATTCCGCCAACTGCAGGAATCTCGACGAACCAGAAAACCAGGGCTTGGCAGAACCACGCCGCCCTGCATGCGAGCATGCCGACCCCAGAAACCCTGCCAACCAGCCACCCCACAGTGCCGTCCGCCCGCCTCCACCACCAGAGACCAAGACACCACAGGCGATCAAGACGACCTTGGCACCTCCCCTCAGAATCCCCCCAGAAATGCGAGGAAGCGAACTTCCAAACACTGGCCAATTTCGGGCCCAGGGAATCAAACGAGCAGGTACGCAGAAATCGACAGGAAGAATTGAGGGGGAGACGCTGCCTTGAAACCTGGATTTGGCAACACGGATTCCCAAAAGAATCCACCCCAAGCGATCCAACTCCAGCCAAACCCTCGGATCAACCAAAACCCTCGGATCAATCCAGCCAGAGATCAACCCAGCCAGCGACCACGCTGAACCAGACTCAAGCTATCCACACGGGAGACACCATCCAGAATCGCAATCACCCCAAGCACCTCAGGAACCTCTCAAACCTGCATCCAACCCAAGAGGACAGGACACACGTGGAAAAGAGGGAGTTCTGGGAATCGCTCGAGCGACAGTGAACCACTCGCCTGGAATGATCGGCGAAAGCAACTGGATCAAACCAGAAATCAACCCGGCTGACATCCCCCTGGGATCAATCAGCCTCGGAAACCGACCTTGCCATCGGGGCATCCCATTGGGGACGCAGCCAGTTCCTGGAATCGAGTCAACTTCCGAAGTCTCGCAGGAATCCGAACGGATGTCAACTCAAGACACCCCGAGTGGGGGAAAAAACTGATTTTTCCTGCTGAACCCCGCTGGCAGACCCCTCACTCCCCTCGCTAGTCTCATTTTCCGCTTTGATTTCGACCACCCGCTGGTCAAGCCACCCTGATCTGACACCATGCGAAATCGCCTGCTTCCGCCGTTTGCCACCCTGTTGGCAATCGCGCCGCTGATCGCCGCGGCTCAATCCCCCCGATCTGCAGGATTTGAACCCCGGGCCTGGGCCTTGATCAATGCCCGTGTCGTGGTGAGTCCGGAACAGGAACTCCCCTCCGCCACCGTTGTGATCCGCGATGGACTGATTGCGGCGGTCGAGGCCAACCTCGCACCTCCCCCCGATGCCCAGGTGATCGATCTCTCGGGCCACATCATCTACCCCGGCTTTATCGATGCCGCGACACAGGCACCACTCGACCCCCAAAAGGGCCCCCAACCCGACGCGGGACGCGTGTTGGAGACCTCCCGCTTCGCACTCGCGGGCCTGCCCGTTGACAATCGCAAGGGACTGACTCCCGAGTTTTCGCCTCGACAAAGCCTGAAAAATGAACCGGCTCTTTGGGAATCCCGACGGCAACAGGGCTTCACCGCCCTGCATGTCCTCCCCCAGGGGCGTCTTGCCAGCGGGTCCGGACTGCTGATCAGCACCAGCGGCCTCCCCCTGCGTGAGGCGGTGCTCCGCGATCCGACGTTCCCTGAATTCCAGCTCTTTCCCCTGGGACAAAATGGCTATCCCTTCACCCTGATGGGAGGAGTTGCCCATCTCCGGCAGGCCCTGCTCGATGCCCGGCGCTGGCAACAGCACGTGCAGCTGTTCGCAGCGAAGGCGGCTGGAGTGCCCCGTCCCCCGGAAGATCCGGTTCTGGAAGCGCTGGCCCAGACGCTGTCCCAGAATCAGCCCAGCCTGTGGGTCGCCCAATCCCGCGATGACATCCATCGCGCACTGGACTTCGCCGCCGAACAACAGATGTCGCCGATCATCATCGGAGCTGCCGAATCGTGGCGAACACTCGATCGTCTCAAGGCGGAATCCCGGGGCATCATTGCCCTGGTGAACTGGGGAGATGAGCCGCGCGTCGAACCTGAAGCCGGCAACAACGGACTCAATCCGAAGGCCAAGGCTCCCCGCCGGGTTCAGCAGCGGCAACTGGATCGCTGGAATGAACAGGTCAACAACCTGAAGTCGATCCACGAAGCGGGCCTGAAACTGGCGGTGGGAACCGACGGACTCGCCGAGCCGGGACAGGTCTTCCGGAGCCTGCGGCAGGCCATTTCGAAAGGCCTGCCGCCGCAGGCCGCCCTGGCCGCCCTGACCCGCGAACCCGCCGCTCTGCTGGGGATGGCCGACCGTCTCGGCACGCTGGAGGCGGGCAAACTGGCGCACCTCGCCGTGCTGACCGGCCCCTTCCAGGACGAACGCTCACGGGTCCGCCACCTCTTCGTGGATGGACGTCATTTCGAGTACCACAAAGATGCCCAGCCGGTCCCCCCCCCCGCTCCCCCTCCCCCTCCCAATTCTGCTCTCGCCGGCACCTGGAACCTGGAAATCGACTCGGGGGACGGGAAACTGTTTGGCACACTCGAGCTGGTTCAGAACAATGCCACCCTGACAGGGCTGTTCCGCAGTCCCCAGGGGGATGGAAAACTGTCGTCGGGCCGGGTTGAAGGCCGGCACTTTGAGTTCACCGTGGCCATCGGAGCCGGTGCCCAGGCCCTCGACCTGAAATTCCAGGGGGACATCGACGAGTCTCAGGCAGACCGCGGCCAAGGGCAACTGAAATCGGCGTTTGGCGGGGAGACCAAGTTTGTCCTGACCCGTCAAACGGGCGACACGGCCGGTTCCCCCGCGACGGGACAGCCGACCCTGGAGGCGGGAGACAAGAGTGCCGAGAAAGTTGCCCAGACCGAGATTCCGACCGAACTCGACAGCGACCGACTGCAGCGCCCCGCGGCCACAGGAGGCAATGTCTTTCTCCGTGGCGGAACGGTGATTACGGGATTTGGCCCCCCTTTGCCGCAGACCCACATCCTCGTTCGCGGCGGCAAGATCGCCGCGATCGGCCCCCAGCTTGAACCCGATTCCGGAATGCCCGTGATTGATGTCACGGGTCGTTTCGTGGCCGCTGGAATCATCGACACGCACAGTCACATCATGTTTCCCGAGGGACTGGGCGGGGTGAATGAGGCCACCTCTTCACTGGTTCCCGAGGTGCGGGTCCGCGACGTCGTCCGTACGGAAGACCCCGCCGCCTACCGGGCCCTGGCGGGGGGTGTCACAGCCATTCGCATGCTGCATGGCTCGGCCAATGTGGTGGGGGGCCAGGATGCCGTGGTGAAACTGAAATACGGGGCGTTGGCGAAAGACCAACTGCTGCATGGCAATCCCCAGGGGGTCAAGTTTGCCCTGGGAGAGAACGTCAAGCGGACCCGGGGGCGATTCCCCAACACCCGCATGGGAGTCGAAGCGACCCTCAACAGGGCGTTTCTGGAAGCCATCGACTACCGCCGTGAGTGGCAGGAATACGATCGGGCGGCACAGGCGCAGACGGCGGCCGGCCAACCCAACCAGCTCCTGCCGCCGCGGCGCGACCTGCGTCTCGAAGCGCTCGCCGACATCGTCAATCACCAGAAATTCATCCACAGCCACTGCTACCGGGCCGACGAGATCCTGATGCTGCTGCGGGTCGCCTCGGGTCTGGGGATCCGGGTGTGGTCGCTGCAGCACGTTCTGGAGGGTTACAAGATCGCTCCCGAGATCGCCGCGCATGGAGCCAGTTGCAGCACTTTCGGCGACTGGTGGGCGTACAAGGTCGAGGCCTTCGATGCCACTCCCTACAACGCCTCACTGCTGCATGAAGCCGGGGTCAATGTGGTTCTCAAGAGCGACGATGCCGAGTTGATGCGACATCTCTATATCGAAGCCGCCAAGATGATCCGGTACGGGGGTACCCCAGCCGACGCAGCCTGGCGGATGGTCACCCTCAATGCGGCGCGGGAATTGGGCCTCGCCGACCGGATGGGATCGATCGAAGTGGGGAAGGATGCGGACCTGGTCGTGTACACCGCTCATCCACTCAATATCTTCTCGCGGGTCGAACGGACGATGATCGACGGCGAGACCTGGTTTCTGCGGGAAACACAACCTTCGACGATGTCGGAGAGCGCCGCCCGGAGCTCGGCTCAGCCCTCCGCCTGGGAGCCCCCCACGCCCGAAATGCAGGCCCGCCGACTGGACCTGTCGACGCTGAAGGGCACCACTTACGCTTTGCGGGGTGCCCGCATCCATCCGCTGGATGGCCCCACCATTGAGAATGGCGTGCTGCTGGTGCATGGTCCCCATATCGCGGCGGTCGGGGCGCAGGTGCCCATCCCCGAGGGAACGCCAGTACTCGATGCCTCGGGACTACACATCTACCCGGGTCTGATTGATGCCGGTTCGATCCTCGGACTCCAGGAAATCGGCTCGGTCGACGAGACGCATGACTTTGGTGAATCCGGACAGATCCAGCCCGACCTGCGCACCGGAGTGGCGGTCAATCCGGACAGCGAACTGATCCCAGTCGCACGGGCGGGGGGCATCACCTCCTCACTGATCCGCCCCGCCGGCCCGCTGGTCGCAGGTCAGTCTTCCTGGATGCAACTGCATGGCTGGACTGTGCCGGAACTGATTCGCAATTTCGAAGTCGCCCTGCAAATCGAGTGGCCGACTGGGAACGACAACCAGGGCCAGATCGAGCAGCTCTCCCGGTTTCTGGCAGAGGCCAGGGCGTATCTGAAGCTGAAGGAGCAGGCCCAGGCAGCCCAGGCTCCGCTGCCGATTGTCGATCCCCGGTTCGAAGCCCTGGAGCCCTACCTGGCACGGCGGAAAAAGGTTCATCTGGAAGCGGACTCGCGAGCCCATATCGCCGAGGCCATTCTCTGGGCCGAGAAGGAGCAGCTCGCCGCGGTCATCACCGGGGGCTCTGAGGCCTGGAAACTGGCCCCCGAGCTGAAGAAGCGGAGTATTCCAGTCATTTTGGGGGCGGTGATGCGGCGCCCCTTCGCCGAACACGATCCCTTTGATACTCCCTACGCGAATGCCAGCCGGTTGCACGAAGCGGGAGTTCTGTTCGCGATCCGGTCGAACGCTACGGGCACCGCCGGTTTCAGCGCATCGAATGCCCGCAATGCACCGTTCGAAGCGGGGATCTCCGTTGCGTATGGACTGCCGGAAGAGACGGCGCTGAAGTCGGTGACGGTGCATGCCGCCCAGATCCTGGGGGTCGATTCGCAGGTGGGAACCCTCGCCGCCGGCAAGCTGGCCGACTTCATCGTGACCGACGGCTCGCCCCTGCAACCCTCCACGGGCTACAAGGCTGTGGTGATCGCCGGCAAGCCCCACCTCCCCGAGAGCCGGCACAGCCGCCTCTACGAGCGCTACCGCGGCCGCTTGCGGGAAGTCCAGGCGCAGGGGGCCAAACCCCGCTGAAGCGGCGAACTGCCCGGAAACCCAGCCGTCACTCCAGAGCGTGTCCTTGGGGGCGTGTCCTCGGGGGGGCGATTGAACCCCTGCGCTGGGCACTGTGGGGACGGTCCGGGGATTGGTCCGATTGGTCGAAGGCGAACCTGAATCTGAATAAGATGCCCGACTGGTCTGCCCGGGATCGCGGTTGATCCCACGCACCAGTTGAACACTTTCCGAGAGTTTCGATCTTCCATGAGTTCCCCCTCCGCTGTGGCCCTGGTAACTGGAGGCGGTTCCGGCATCGGTGCCGCCATCGCCCGTGTGTTGGCCCAGAGTGGTCTGCAAGTGACCGTGACCGGCCGACGGCTGCCAGAACTGGAACAGACCGCCGCGCAGGTTCCAGGCAAAATCGAGGCCCGCGCCGCCGATGTCGCCAATCGTACCGAAGTGGAACGGCTCGTCTCCGACCTCGTGGCGAAGCACGGCCGGATCGACGTGTTGGTCAACTGTGCCGGGATGAACACCGTCAAACGGACGATTGGCAACATCAGCCCGGAAGACTGGGAGCGGGTCCTGCAGGTCAATGCCTCCGGGGCCTTTCACTGCATTCAATGCGTGCTGCCCCAGATGCGTCTCCAGAAACGGGGGACGATCGTCAACATTTCCTCGGTCGCCGGTCTGCGGGCCGCCCCGTTGGGCGGGGTGGCCTACAACGCCTCGAAATTCGCGATGACCGCCCTCGGAACCAGCGTGGGAGAGGAAGAACGAGCGAACGGAATCCGGGTGACGAACATTTTTCCGGGTGAGGTAGACACCCCCATTCTGGCCGCCCGACCGGTTCCCGTCACCGAGGAACATCGCCAGAGAATGCTGCAACCCGAGGATGTGGCCGCCACTGTGGGACTGGTCTGCGCCCTGCCGCAGCATGTTCGCATCCCCGAACTGGTGATTGTGCCGATCAGCCAATCGTTCGTCTGAACCCGTTTTGTGGCTCACAGAGTACGGCCCCTCAGGCCCGTTCCGCTCGGGTTCCCGGCCCCGGGGGGGCTGTCATCGCACCCGCAACTGTGAGACAATCTTTGTGTCAGCCACGTTCCCTTCCCTCACGGTGCCCCTCATGCCGACACCAGCGCCCTGCACCAACCGTCGCCTGTTTCTGCAGGGGGTGGGGGTCTCGATGGGGCTTCCGTGGCTCGAATCCCTGCCGGTCTGGGGGGCGGAAGAAGCGGCTGCTTCGTCCGCCGCCCCTCCCCGCCGGTTCGCCACACTCTTCATGGGGAATGGCGTCAACCCGGATCACTGGTGGGCGAAGTCGGGTGCGGAAGGTCTGGAACTTGGTCCCTGCCTGCGGCCGCTCGAGCCATTTCGCACTCGGGTCAATGTGCTGGAGGGACTGTTCAACCGGGCGGCGACCGGCGTCGGCATTCATCCGGGCCAGACGGGCAACATCCTCTCGGGAGCGACGTTGCAGAAAGGGGCCGTATTGAAGGGGGGCATCAGCGCCGACCAGGTGTTGGCGCGACAGTTTGACGAGGTCACCCCGCAGCCGAGCCTCGTCCTCGGTTGCGAACAACCGATCACGGGGTACCACGAGACCAATTTCTCGATGGCCTACAGTTCGCACATCTCCTGGCGCGATGCGAATTCTCCGGTTCCGATGGAGGTCTATCCCGCCCTGGCGTTCGACAGCCTGTTCGACAATCACGGCAACCGGCGGCTGCAGAGCATTCTGGACAGGGTGGGGGAGCACGCCCGACACGTGCGGTCGCAGGTGAGCCGGGGAGACCAATCGCGGCTCGATGAGTATCTCGAAAGCGTGCGGGAGGTCGAGCGACGGGTCGCACGCAACCGGGCCACGCAACAGACTGCCACCGAACGGGCCCAGGACCGGGGCACCTCTCTGCTGACACTTGAAAGGCCCGCGAATGGACTGCCGGAAGACATTCGCGAGCACATGCGGTTGATGACCGACATCATCGCCCTGGCTTTCCAGACCGACAAGACGCGGGTCGCCACCCTGCTGTTGTGCCGGGATCTCTCGGGTCTGTTCTACCCCTTCCTCGACGTGCGGCAGGCCCATCACCCCGCCTCGCACGACGACCACTCCGACGCCTACCTGAGGGTGACCCAGTTCCACGTGTCGCAATTGGCCCATCTGGCCTCGCGACTCGCCGCCATGCCAGAGGGGGACGGGACGGTGCTCGACAACAGCGTGTTGTTGTTCCTGTCGAACATGTGGTCTGGCAGCCGGCATGATTCATCCCGTCTGCCGGTGGTGACCTTGGGAGGTCTGGGGGGCAGTCTGGCCACAGGCCGTGTTCTCGATTACCGCGAACGGGGCGACGACCAACGGCGGCTGTGCGGACTGTACCTGGGACTGATGCGTCGAATGGGGGTCTCTCTCGACCAGTTCGGTGATGCGACGTCTCCTCTGGGCGATCTGTAACCGGCCATGGCTGAGATCGTGCTCGCGACGCTGAACGCCCGGTATGCCCATGCCGCGTTCGGACTGCGCTATCTGCTGGCAAACCTGGAGGAATTGCAGGAGCGGGCCGAGATCCTCGAGTTCGACATCTCGCACCGCCCGCTCGACGTGGCCGAGCAGTTGTTGGCGCGACAACCACGGATCATCGGTCTGGGAGTCTACATCTGGAATCTGGACCAGACCACCCGGCTGGTCTCCGATCTCAAGAGAATCGCCCCGGAGATCACCCTGGTGCTGGGGGGGCCGGAAGTCAGTTATGAGGCGCAAGACCTCGAAGTGACGCGTCTGGCCGACTATGTGATCGCCGGCGAGGCCGATCTGGCATTCCGTGACTTGTGTCGGCAGTTGCTGTCGACCACGGACGGATCGGCCAGCACCGTGGTCCGTCCCGGGAAATTCATCCCGGCCCCCCTGCCACAGTTTTCCCAACTGCGACTCCCCTATCACCTCTACACCGATCAGGACATCGCCCATCGGGTCATCTACGTTGAGGCGTCGCGGGGCTGCCCGTACGAGTGCGAATTCTGCCTGTCGTCTCTCGACATTCCCGTGCGTCAATCCTCACTCGAGTCTTTTCTGCAGGCGATGGAGGCGCTGCTCGCCCGGGGGGTACGGCAATTCAAATTTGTCGACCGCACCTTCAACCTCAACCTCAAGGTCAGCCGGGCGATTCTGGAGTTTTTTCTTGATCGCCTCACCCCCGACCTGTTCGTACACTTTGAATTGGTCCCCGACCGCCTGCCCGATTCGCTGCGGGATGTGATCGTGCAGTTCCCCCCGGGGGCGCTCCAATTCGAGGTGGGCATCCAGACCTTCAATCCCGAGGTCGCGGCGCTGATCAGCCGCCGGCAGGATTACCCCCAGACCGAGGCCAACCTGCGCTGGCTGCGTGCGGCGACGGGGGTGCATGTGCATGCCGACCTGATTGTGGGACTGCCCGGCGAGAGCGTCGAGAGCTTCGCCGCCGGATTCGATCGTCTGGTCGGGCTGCAACCACAGGAGATCCAGGTGGGAATCCTGAAGCGGTTGCGGGGGACCCCGATTGGTCGACACGATACGGCCTGGGAGATGGTTTACAGCGCGTATGCTCCCTATGAAATCCTCAGAAACCGGCTGATCGACGCCCCGACCATGCAGCGTCTGCGTCGATTCGCCCGGTTTTGGGATCTGGTCGCGAACAGCGGGAATTTCGTCGAATCGACTCCCCGGTTGTGGCTGGGAGGCCGACCGTTCGAACGCTTCCTGGCGTTCAGCGATTGGCTGCACCTGGCGTCGGGCCGCACCAGTGGAATCGCCCTCAAGCGCCTGGCGGAGTATGTCTTCACCTGGCTGACGGAACAGCAAGGGCAACCCCCTGCGGAGGTCGCCGCCGTGATCTTCCGGGACTATCAGCGGGGAGGCAAAAGTGATCTCCCGCCGTTTCTGCGTCCCTGGCTGTCATCCGAAACAGCGTCGCGGGAGACCACAGTGTCCCTGCAGCCCCGCGGAGCGCGTCGTCAGGCCCGTCACCTGGCCGAGCAGACCCCGGAATCGGCAGTGTCTGGCATAGGCTCGCTCCCGGGAATGGCTCTGGCCGGAGAGTTGCCTGTGGGACTGTCCGGTGACCGGCAGACAGACCTGCCCCCCGCCAGCGGCCGCATCCCGCCCAACCGCAGCGGCGCCTCAGACGACGGAAATCACCCCCGATGAAACTGGGACTGCTCTCCGACGTCCATGAAAAGGTCGAACTCCTCGCCCTGACACTCGCCCGGTTTCGCCAACAGAGGGTCGATCAGATCGTGATTCTCGGAGATCTGTACGAGACGGGAACAGATCTCGAGGAAACCTGTCGCCTGCTGGACGAGGCGGGAGCGGTTGGTGTCTGGGGCAATCATGACTTCTTTTTGTGCGGACCCAGGAAGGCAGAGGAGCGGGCGGAATATGGCAGGTCGGTGCAACGTGTGATGCAGTCGCTGCAACCCCGGCTGGAACTGGCCGACTGCCACTTCTCGCATGTCGAGCCCTGGCTCAATCCCGAATCTCTCCACGACCTCCGGTATTACGACGGGAGGCCCGATGAACACCGCAAATTCGACCGGATCTTTGATGCCGTTCCCAACCGCCTGCTGTTCGCCGGTCACTTTCACAAATGGCTGATTGTCCGCCCTGACGGGATCGTGGAATGGGATGCGATTCAGCCCATCCGTCTGGAACGGGGACGGTACTTCGTGGTCGTGGGTGCGGTCTGTGAGGGGGATTCGGCCATTTACGACACCGAAACCTGCGAATTGACTCCTTTCCGCGACCCATGTCTTTCATGACAGAGATCTCGAGGCGAACGTTTCCGCGATTTCCGGGTCGGGTTTTTCCTGGGCACTGGAGCCAGGTCGTCCCGAATCGGCAGATTGGCGGAGCATGTCTTCACCCCGCTGACCGAACAGGAAGGGCAATCCCCCGCGGAGGTAGACCCCCATGATTTCCGGGACGATCAGCGAGGAGGCAAAAGCGATCTTCCGCCGTTTCTGCGTCGCTGGCTGTCATCCGAAACAACGTCCCGGATGACCACGGTGCCCCGGCAATCTCCCGACAGCCGAACCATTCCCCCCCTCCCGCTCCCGACAGCGGCGACGACTCGAGCCAGAAAGTTTGCCAACCATGAAACTCGGCCTGCTCTCTGACATTCATGAACAGGTGGAATCACTCGCACTGGCGCTCGATCGTTTTCGCCAGCAGAAGGTCGATCAGGTCGTCGTTGTGGGGGACCTGTTTGAGATGGGAACAGCGATCGAAGAGACCTGTCGCCTGCTGGAGGAGGCGGGCGCAGTGGGTGTCTGGGGCAATCATGACTTTGGTCTCTGTGGCCCCGCCGCGGACGACGCACGGGCGCACTACGGGCCTGCGGTGCAACGTGTGATGCGGGCGCTGCAACCCCGGCTGGAACTGGAAGACTGCCACTTCTCGCATGTCGAACCCTGGCTCAATCCCGAATCCCTCGAAGACCTCTGGTATTACGACGGGCCGCCCGATGACCATCACGGTTTTGACCGGATCTTTGGTGCCGTTCCCCACCGTCTGCTGTTCGTCGGCCACTTTCACAAATGGCTGATCGTCCGCCCCGACGGGATCGTCGAATGGGATGCGATTCGTCCCATCCATCTGGAAGAGGGACGGTACTTTGTGGTCGTGGGAGCGGCCTGTCAGGGGCATTCCGCGATTTACGATACCGAAACCTTCGAATTGACCCCATTTCAAGATCCTGTTTCCTGAAAGACGACCTGAGGATGCGAGACACAGCCCCGCGCCTGCCTCACCGTACAAGCGATCCGCCCGCCAATTGTCCTGTTGTCGCCGACCGCAGGCCTCCGTTAGCTTCACGGCACAAGTCTCTTCATTCTCCCACCGAAAACCTTCCCCGACCCTCTCCGATCCATCGGGTGGAGTCCCCCCCTATGACTGACCCACTCCCTTTGTGCCGCCCGTCCACACCCCAGACGTTGCCCGCCACACGTCGCCGGTTTCTGGAAGCGGGAGGGCTGACCTGCCTGGGGTTGGCCCTGCCCGAGTTGCTCGCCCGGCAGGCGGCCGCGGCAGGCAGGCCGTCCAATCGCAACGTGATCCTGGTCTTCCTGACGGGAGCCCCCAGCCACCTCGACATGTTCGACCTCAAGCCGCAGGCGCCCGCTGAGGTGCGGGGTTCGTTCAATCCCATCGCCACCAGCGCCCCGGGGGTTGAGATCTGCGAGCACCTCCCCCTGCTGGCCACCCGGGCCCATCAGTATGCCATTGTGCGGTCGATGACCCACGACCTGCCCGGGCACGAGCAGGCGACCCATTTCGTCCTCACCGGTATCGACCGCCTTCCCCTGGGGGCCACACATATGGCATCCCGCAACGACTGGCCCTGCTACGCCTCGACGCTCAATTACCTTCGTCCGCGAAATGATGGCATTCCCAACGGAGTCCTGCTGCCGACCTATCTGCACAACGGCTATGGTTTCTCGGGTCAGGATGCCGGCCTGCTGGGAGCCCGCTTCGATCCACTGCATGTGAAACAGGATCCCAACGCCGAAAAATTCCGGTTCGACAGTCTGAACCTTCCGGACGGAGTCTCGCCCGGCATCCTGCAGAGCCGGCAAAAGCTTCTGGCTTCCCTCGACAACCCGGGCCGAACTGCCGACCGCTCCCACCTGCTGACGGAGTTCGACAGTTACCAGCAGCAGGCGTTCTCGATGCTCTCGGCCAGTGCCGTGGGGCGGGCCTTTCACCTCGACGAAGAACCTCCTGAAGTTCGCGACCGGTACGGCCGTCACCTGTTTGGTCAATCGCTGCTGTTGTCCCGACGACTGGTCGAAGCGGGGGTGCCCATCGTGCAGGCCAATCTGGGCACCATGAACAATTGGGATACCCACAACAGCAATTTCACCCAACTCAAAGACCGGCTGCTCCCTCCGTTCGATCGGGGAGTCTCGGCCTTGCTGGACGATCTGTCCGAGCGCGGCTTGCTGGACACGACCCTGGTGGTCATGGTCGGAGAGTTTGGCCGCACTCCCAAACTGGGGGGCAATGTGGGGACCCCCAGCTACGTTCCCGATGGACGCGATCACTGGTCGGGGGCGTTTTTCGCCGTGTTTGCCGGAGCAGGGGTGCAGGGAGGACAGGTGATCGGCAGTTCGGACGCCATCGCGGCCTATCCCGCCACCCGCCCCTACCACCCGTCCGACCTGGGAGCGACCATCTACCAGACCCTGGGAATCGACCCCGAGAGTGAACTGCACGATCGGTTGAATCGCCCCCTGCGTCTGAATACGGGGCGGATCATCGAACCCCTATTCACCGGGGCCTGACACGACGCCGCGGGTTGTCTGGGCTGGTGTGCAGATCATCAATCTCCCGCTCGGAGAAGAACTGGCTGCCGACCGTCCAACGGCTCCCCTCTTGTTCTGTTTCCCAAGCTCCAGAAGCAAGCGACGCATGAATCTCTTCTCTCTCCGAAACATGGCAGTGTGGGGATGCGTGGTCATGGCCGTGGGCTCTCCGGCAACGGCGGCAGAGCCCACCACGGCCTGGAGTGCCGGGGTCGCCAAGGTCGACATCACTCCCAAGTCGCCGGTCTGGATGGCTGGTTATGCCTCGCGCAATTCGCCCTCCGACGGGGTGCTGGTTCCCCTGGCGGCCCGCGCGCTGGCGCTGAAAGATGCCGCGGGTCATCGACTGGTGGTGGTGACGCTGGAGATTCTCGAAACCCCCGACTCGCTGCAGACCCGAATCGCCGAGGTGGCCCGGGAACAGCACGGTCTCCGTCCGGAAGAACTGCTGCTGAATGTCTCGCATACGCACGGTGGGCCCATGCTCTCGGCCCGGAACGTCGCCGACTGGGGCATCGATGCCGCCTGGGGTGATCGGGCGGAGGAATACGCCGCCACACTGGTCAGCCAGGTTGATCGTCTGATTGGGACCGCCCTGTCGAAACTGAAGCCCGCGACGGTTCGCAACGGCCAATCACGCTGTGGATTCGCGATGAACCGCCGCCTCCCGACCGCGGAAGGGATGCGGATGGGCCCCAACCCCGATGGCGTCACTGATCATGAGGTTCCTGTACTGCGAGTGGACGCCGCCGACGGCAGCCTGCTGGCCGTGATGTTCGGGTATGCCTGCCACAACACGGCTTTGGGAGACATTCGCCAATTGCACGGGGACTATGCCGGTCTGACACAGCGCCGAGTTGAAACCACGCATCCCCAGACGGTCGCGTTGTTCCTGCTGGGGTGCGGGGGAGACCAGGATCCCCATCCCCGCCGGAACCTGCAGGATGCGGAGCGAAATGCCGAGAGTCTTGCCCGGGCGGTGGAGGAGGGACTGGAGTCCGCCAGCCCGCCCCTCTCTGCGACCCTGCATGCCAGCCGCGCCGCCTGCCCCCTCCCCTTTCAGAAGCTCCCTCCCCGAGCCGAACTGGAAGCGCGGGCGCAGTCGGGGAATGGGTTTGTCTCACGACATGCCCAGTCGATCCTCAGGCAGTGGCCAAACCCCGATGACCAGCCATCCGACTACCAACTGCCGGTGCATGTGCTGCGTTTGGGGGGAACACTGACCCTCGTCGCGCTGGGAGGAGAACCGGTCGCCGATTATGCCCACCGCATCCGGAAGGAGCTGCGAAAAGAGGGCGAGACGATCTGGGTGGCGGGCTATTCGAACCGGATCAATGCCTACCTGCCAAGCCGACGGGTCCTCGAAGAAGGGGGCTACGAAGGGACCGAAGCGATCATCTATCAGGCGCTGCCGGCCCCTTTCGCGCTGGATGTCGAGGAGCGGGTGGTGGAGTCGGTCGTGCGTCAGGCCCGGCAGTGTGCGGCGGCGGCCGGCGCTGCCATTCAAAACTGACAAACAGCTGTGTCAACCACGGGAATGTTCCGAGGCGAACCCTCCGACCTGCCGGACATTGGCCCGCGGCGACGCCCCAGGGCGGCCCGCTCCCTCTGCCACTGGCAACAGCTGTTGTGATTGTGCCCCCTGTTGGCGGTTGCGGATGGAACGCTGTTTCCGGCTGTCCAGCACGTCCCGGAACCGTGCGAGACGGACGGAAGACCGGTATCCATCGTGTCCCAAGGGACTCCCCGCGGTGGATCGGCGGCCCCTCATCTCCGTCGATTCGCCACCTGCAGGTGGCGCGGGCGAGGGCCCGCTGATATCCTGCGATCCTTCACCGGTGTCGCTTCGATCCGGCGGCCCATGTTCTGAACTGCCAGGGTGTGCATTCCCATGTCCCAAGATTCGCCGACTCCCCTGCCCCGAACACTTGGGTTGTGGCAGGCGACGGCACTCAACATCGCCAACATGGTGGGGATCGGACCGTTCATCACGATCCCGCTGTTCATCGCCAAGATGCAGGGCCCCCAGGCGCTGATTGGCTGGATCATCGCGGCCGTGCTGGTCTTGTGCGATGGGCTGGTCTGGAGCGAATTGGGGGCGGCTCTGCCGGGAAGTGGTGGCTCGTACCATTTTCTGTCGAGGATTTATGGGGAGACCCGGTGGGGGAAACTCATTCCCTTCCTGTTTGTCTGGCAGTTTGCCGTCTCGGGAACGCTGGAAATGGCCTCGGGCTACATCGGGGCGCTCGACTATCTCAAGTACATCACCCCGAACCTCGAGAATCTGCCGATTCCAGGGGGGCCCGCGACCCTGGCTGCTATGGCCGCGATGGGAATGACCGCCATCCTCTGCCGGCCGATCCGGTTCCTGGGAACCCTGGGGGTCATTCTGGCCACCGGAACGCTCATCACCGTCTCGGTGGTCATTGTGGCCGGGCTGCGGAATTTCCAGCCGGGATTGATCACCTTCCCGGACCAGGCCTTTGAGCTGAATCGGCAGTTTTTTGTCGGGTTGGGGGGAGCGATGCTGATCGCCATTTACGACTACCTGGGGTACTACAACGTCTGCCACCTGGGAGAAGAGGTGGTGGATCCGGGGAAGACCATCCCCCGGGCGGTGGTGATCTCGATCGTTGTTGTGGCTCTCATTTATCTCTGTATGAATACAGTGATCATTGGCGTGGTCCCCTGGGAACGGGCCATGGCCTCTCCCAACATCGCGGCGGAGTTCATGGAGACCCTGTATGGACGCTCGGTGGCGGTCGGATTCACCGCGCTGATTCTCTGGACGGTCGCCGCCTGCCTGTTCGCGATCCAACTGGGTTACTCGCGGGTACTGTTCGCGGCGGCCCGCAATCGCGATTTCTTCGCCTCGTTTGCCTGGGTTCATCCCGAGCACCAGTATCCCCTCGTGGCCCTGGTCTGCCTGGGTGTCTTGACCGCCCTGTTCTGCTACTGGCCGCTGCAGCAGGTCATTGATGCCGCCGTCACCGTCCGAATCGTGGTGCAGTTCATCGGGCAGATTGTGGGGCTGCACCTGCTGCGCCAGAGGCTGCCCGCGAGCCAGATGCCGTTCCGCATGTGGCTTTACCCTCTCCCCAGCGTGATCGCCCTCGTGGGCTGGCTGTTTGTGTTGGGTACCTCGAGTCTCGAGGCGATTGCGCTCGCGGCTGCGGTGCTGGTCTCGGGCATGGTGGTGTTTGGCCTTCGGGAGTCGCTGCGAACATGAATCGTCAGGACTATCTCGAATTGATCTCCGGGAACCGCCGCGGACTGGTCGCCGCCCTCTGTCGGGCAGGCCTGTCCCTCGCCTCGGGCCCCTACGCCCTTGCCATCTCGCTCCGGAATCTGGCCTGCGACACCGGTCTGCTGCGGGTCTACCCCGCGGGAATCCCGGTCGTCAGCATCGGCAACATCACGACCGGGGGAACGGGCAAAACCCCCTTCGCCGCCTGGGTCGCCCGCTGGTATCGTGAACGGGGTGTGCGGGTCTGCCTGGTGAGTCGCGGCTATGGGGCGGAACCGGGGGCCCCCAACGACGAAGCGCTGGTTCTTGAGCAACTCTGTCCTGATGTCCCGCATCTGCAGGCCCCCGATCGGGTCCGCTCAGCCCAGGTGGCCCGCGAGGAACTCGCCAGCCAATTGATTCTGCTGGATGATGGATTCCAGCATCGGCGTCTGGCACGAGATCTCGACATCGTGCTGATCGACGCTCTCAACCCGTTCGGCCACGGGCACCTGTTGCCGCGGGGTCTGTTGCGGGAACCGTGCCGGGGACTGCGTCGCGCCCGGCAGCTGGTGCTCACTCGGGTCGACCAGGTGTCTTCTCAAACCCTCGAACGCGTGCGAGCCGATTTGCGATCGCTGCATCCCGCGGCCGACATCGCCGAGGTGGCGTTCCCCATCGTCGGCCTGCTGTCGGCCGCCGGCCGGCGGGAAACGCTGGCCACCCTGCGCCAGCAGCGGGTGGCCGCCTTCTGTGGTATCGGGAACCCCGCCTCGTTCCAGGCGTCACTCATTTCCGCGGGGGCCGAACTGGTGGCCTTCCAGGCCTGGGCCGACCACCAGAGCTATGGCCGCGATGAGATCACTCAGCTCGAATTGTGGATTCACCAGCAGCGACCGCAACTGGTCATCACGACACAGAAAGACCTGGTGAAAATCCAGGCCGAGCGGCTGGCCGGGGTGCCTTTGTGGGCCCTGGAGCAGGGGGTGGAGGTGACTGCCGGAGGAGAGGAACTGGCATGGAATCTCACGGCCATCCTGCCGCTGATTCCGTCCGATGAAGACCTCCCGCCAGAGTGATGCCGCCTCATTTCATCGAGGCATGTCGCTGGTCGGAGAGTGGAGAAACCACGGCCATCTTCAATGATGCACCGGAGATGTGAGGCCGGTGGTTTTCTCCAAGTTGGACGGGGGGAGATTCCCCCACGGTTCAGCGCCACGAATTGGGAAGCGGAGCCGCGACGGTGATGGTCTCGTCGCGCGTCGGATGACGGAAGGTGAGCGCCGAGGCATGCAGCGCGATACAGCCTTCGCGAAATGGCTCGGTCGAGCCGTACTTCGCATCACCGACAATCGGCAGCCGGTGGTGCGACAATTGCACGCGAATCTGATGACTGCGTCCGGTGAGGGGAGTGACTTCAACCAGGGTCCGCTGCCCGGGGCGCCCCAGTGGCCTCACTGAGAGAATGCTCTCCCGGGAACCAGGTGTTCCTTCGGCCACACAGCGAACGGTGTTCCGGGACTCGTCCTTCAGCAGCCAATCGCGCCACGTGACTTGTCCCTCGGGGCAGGAGCCGGTGACCAGCGCCTGGTAGACCTTGGTGACGCTTCCCTCGCGAAACTGCTCCGAAAGCCGGGCCGCCCCTTTGCTGGTCCGAGCCAGCAGCACCACTCCCGAGACCGGTCGATCGAGACGGTGAACCACCCCCACGTAGACCTGTCCCGGCTTGTGATATTTCTGGCGGATGTACTCGCGGGCCTGATCGACGAGAGATTCATCCCCGGTACTGTCTCCCATGGTCAACAGACGTGCCGGTTTGTTGACCGCGAGACAATGGTTGTCTTCGTAGAGCACCGTCAGCATTCGGTGATCCGTTTGACCAGCATCGTGGCGTAGGATCCGCGGGGCAAATCGAAGCTGAGGGCGAGCTTGTATCGACCTGGATACAGATCATCGGACGCCGACTCACGCTCGACCGCTGCAGGCTCCACCAGCGCCTTGCGGGATCCCTTGGAGAAAAAGCTGTCGCGGGGGTATTTGACCCGTAACTCCCGCAGCTCCAGGCCATGTTCCCGGACCACCTGCTCGATGCGGTCCAGCTCGGGTCCGGGAGGCAAATGCAGCCGGGCCGAGGGGAGAGGCAACTCGGTCCCCCGCAGACCGGGCGTGGCTTCGGGCCCGATTGTCCGGAAGAAGGGAACGTCCCCGGTGCGCAGCGTGACGGCAAAGCGCTCGCTCTCGGGCACGGTGTCGACCAACAGACGGACCAGCAGTTGATTCCACAGGTGGCTTTGGAACGCCGACAGGTAAAGGCCCCGCAGATCGATCTTCAACCGGGCGAAAGCGCCGCGATAATCGGGATTGTCGGGCGGTTTATCGGCCAGGTAGGTGACGATGCTGCGTCGATGCGACCGCTCGAGCACCCCTTTGCATTCGATCCAGCGACCCCAGTATTCACGCAGCAGGGCCTTCTGCTCCCGTTCTTCCCGCCGGTCGTCGGGGTGATGATCGGCCAGAGCCAGCCAGAGCGCCCGTTCGTAATCTCCCCGGCACCATGCCTGCGCGACGAATTCGCCCGAAGCCCCCAGCGAACCAAATCGCTGGTCATCGAAGTAATTGGGAAATCCGTGGACGGTCACTTCGTCGACCGCCCGCAGCGCCTGCTCGAGCGCCGAGGCCGAGAGATCGCGCAGCACGATCCGAAACCGGTTGCCAGAAATGTGCTGAGGCGTGAAGGCCCGATCCACCTGGCCCAGGTATTCGAGCTCGACCGCGTCGAAGCGGCCGCCATGCCGGGGACCAAACCGGATGGTGACATACTGCCGGGTGATGGCGTGCTTGTCTTTGAGCCCGCCGTACGAGATGCGATGCCGCTGCACCTTCAGCCGCGAGACCAGGCGATCAATGGCCTCGGGGGTCCCCAGGGATTTTTTCGTGAGTCGATAGAAGGCGTAGTCCCCCCCTTCGGGCTGGACCGCGGTCAACTCTTCGACCTGGAAATCTTCGGGAACTCGCTTGAGTTTCACGTTCGGCCGAGGGGGATGGGGGTGGGCAACCGGTGAGCCACGGCTGACCAGACCAGGTCATGGACTTCATCGACCGTCAGCAGACGTCCCGCCGGACAGCACTCAATCCGGCACCAGTGGGGTTCACTCCGCGCCAGGGCCTGGTAGACCTCGGCGACCTGGGCCAGATAGCCTGCGTCGGCTTCCTGGATGTCGGCGGCGTGCGGTGTGTAATCGCGCTGCGCCTTGCGGGCGACCAGGGCCTGGGCCTGGGGGACCGGCAGATCGAGATGCAGCACCAGGTCGGCCTTGGGGAGACCATAGATCGAATGCTCGATCTCGAGAATCCGGCGGATCAGTTCCGTCCGTTCTTCGCCCTGCAGCTTGGCGGCCTGATGGGCGATGTTGGAGGGGACATACCGGTCGAGCACCACCACATCATGGTGCTGCAGAGCGTCGCACAGCAGCCCCTTCGACTCGAACCGGTCGCCGGCGAACAACAGCGACACCAGAAACGGATGCACCTGGTCCAGTGAGCCAAACCGGCCGTTGAGGAAGTCTCCCACGGCCCGGCCGAAGAGGGTCTGTGAATAGCGTGGAAAGCTGATGAGAGCACAGCGCAACCGCGCAGCGGTCAGACGGGCATGCAGCCGCTCGGCCTGGGTTCCCTTGCCCGATCCATCAATCCCCTCAAAATCGAGCAGCAAGGCGCGGGGTTGTGCATCAGACATGAGGACTGCTCAAACAATGTCGGGCCGGTGTGAAAATCGGACCCAACCTGGCCCTTTCCGCTTCCCGTGGCCTGCCGGCCACTCAGGTTCCCGGTCCGATTGCCGGACCCAGCGCCGCCGAAGCGGCGGCAACATCGGGACGAACGGTGAGATAGGTGATCAGCCGGCTGGTCCGCAACACCTCTTCGACAGCGGGCTGCAGATGACAGAACGCAACCACCCCTTCCAACCGGTGCATTTTGCGATGCAGGGCAATCATCTTGCCGAGCCCGGCACTGGTCACCATCTGCACTTCCTTCAGATTGACGACCAGCTTGCGGCAACCCGCCTGCTCAACCAGTGCAAACAGCTCATGGCCAAATTGCTCGAGATTGATGTCTTCGCTGAGCAACGAGATGCGCAGAGTGGCCACGGTGATCTCGCCCCGCTGCTCCAGCAGCAGGTAGCGGGGCTTGAACTCGCCGGAACTCACGGGTGACTCTCCGTTTGCGTCGCCAACACCACACCATCACGAACTTCCGTGACAGTCACGTTGCACAACTGGCCAAGCAGGGACCTGTCCCCCGGGAATTCGACCGAAACGTACCGGCAGGCGGTTCCCGTCACATGTCCCGAGGTCTGGGCAGGGCGGGCCTCGACCAGCACTTGAAGCCGTTCTCCCACCATTTGCGAATGATATCGAGCCTGCAGGCGGGCTTCCAGTTCCCGCAAGGTCTGCATCCGCCGCTGCTTGACTTCCGGAGTCACCTGATCGGGAAAGTCATACGCGGGGGTCCCCCGCCGGCGGGAAAAGGGAAACGCATGGATCTTCAGAAACTCAGCCGTCTCGCAGACCCTCAATGTCTCTTCGAAATCGGCCTCCGTCTCACCCGGAAAACCCACGATCACATCCGTCGACAGGGCGGGCTTGTGGAGCCGCTCGTGGATCTTGCGGACCTGTTCCAAAAAGCGACCCGACCGGTACCGGCGTTTCATCCGCGTCAGGACCTGGTCCGAGCCACTCTGCAGGCAGAGATGGAAGTGGGGGACCAGCCGTTGGCAGTCCCCCGCAACCTGCAGGAAGTCGTCCCCCACCTCGGCTGCTTCGAGACTCGACAGTCGCACCCGAAAGTCTCCAGGCAGCTGGTCGATCTCACGCAGCAAATGCCACAGACGATACGGGGGTACGCCCAACCGGCCCCGCGTCGATTCCACCCCAAAATGCCCCAGGTGAATGCCGGTCAGTACGATTTCCCGATACCCGTTCGAGACCAGCCGGCCAATTTCGTCCAGAATCTCGGCCGGCTGCCGGCTCCGCAGTCCCGGACGGACCGAAGGGATAATGCAATACGTGCAGTTGAGCAGGCAGCCATCCTGCACTTTGACGAAGGCTCGCCGATGGCCGTCAAACCGGCTGATTCCTCCCGGCCAGTCGTGCACCCCAAACCGCTGCAGCACATCGGGCAACTCCCGGGGGTCGGCCACCACTTCCACCACGCCCGGCAATTGGGCCAGTTCTTCAGCGGCCCGGGTCGCATAACAGCCAAACACAATGGTCGCACAACCCGGATTCGCCTTGGCCAGTTGGCGGATCACCTGGCGGGCCTTCGAATCGGCCTCGGCGGTGACGGTGCAGGTATTGACGACACAGAGGGCAGCGGGCTCGGCTTCGGCCGCCTCACGCCAACCATGGCGTTCCAACCCCTCTTTGACCAATTGGGTCTCGTATTGATTGACCTTGCAGCCCAGTGTCACGAGGCGGCAGGTCGCAGCCGAGGCAGGAGCCAACGACTGTGGCCCGGAAAGATCGAGCACTGGCAAAGTCACCAACGGGGCCTCGCTTCACAACACGTGTGGAATCGGCCCCAGCGAGTCCGCGACCGCCTTCCCGAGGCCAGAACAATCCAGCCTGAACAGCATAGACAAAGAAGAGTCTTCCCGCGACGTGCCCCGCCAGGAGGGGGCCCCACGTGAGTGTCTCAGCCAAGGCTGGCAACCAGGGCGGGACGCGACTCAGGCGAACAATTCGGGGATCGGTCGGCCCCCCTCGACCACGATGGGAGTGGGCCGGCCCTGGGGGTTGGTCCAGTGGGCCGAAAGGTCGATGCCGAGGAACCGGAAGACCGTCGCCGCCAGATCCTGCGGCCGAATCAGCCCTTCCTTGACCTCTCCCCCCCGCGCATCAGTCGCCCCTACTGCCTGGCCATGCTTCAGCCCGCCACCGGCAGCCACCATCGACATGACGTTGGTCCAGTGGTCTCGTCCAGCATCCTTGTTGATGACCGGGGACCGTCCAAATTCTCCCAACATCAACACCAGTGTCTGGTCGAGCATTCCCCGATCGGCCAGATCGGTCACCAGGGCATGCACCGTCTGGTCGACATGGGGCAACAACGGCTTCAGCCCCTTTTCGATCCCTCCCCAGTTCACACTGTCGCCGTGATGGTCGAAATAGCCCCAGGCCCCACTCACGAGAACATAAGTGACTCCCGCCTCAACCAGCCGCCGGGCCAGCAGCGCCTTCTGACCAATCGTGTGATGGCCATACATGTCGCGGACTGACTGCGGCTCCAACTCGATGTCAAAGGCGCGCTGCACGTGACCACCCAGCACCATCTCGTACGCCTGCTGCTGGAACTGGTTGAGTTTGTCGAGCGTATCGAGGCGGTCGATGTCGCTGCGCAGCCGGTCGAATCCCCGCCGCAGCGCATCGCGATCGTGCAGTTGCTCGACCTGCACCCCCTGGGGAAGTCCGAATTTGCCGACCAGCTTCAGCCCGTCGACAGGAGCATACGGCGACCCCATGTGTCCCGCTTCCCACACATCGGCCTTCCAGGCAGGAGCCAAGCCGACGAAAGGAGGAAGATCCGGATGATTGGGCCCTTTGAATTTGGCAACCACGGAACCAATCGAGGGATAACCCCCGCCGTCTCGGCCATCGTCAGTCCGCTTCGCAAATGGGTTGCCGGCCTGCAGTGTGATGGGAGTGTGGTTGCTGGCCGAGCAGTCGACCGACCTCAAAAACGAGAGTTTGTCGGCCAGCGCCGCCTGCAGCGGGAAGTGCTCGCACAACCGAACCCCGGGCAACCGGGTTGCAATCGAGCCAAAGGGGCCCCGAATCTCCGCAGGGGCGTCGGGCTTCGGATCCCACATATCCAACTGACTGGGACCGCCCGACAACCAGAACATGATGACGCTGCGATGATCGCCCCGGCTCGGGCGTGTCTCGGCGGCCACACCCAACCGGCTTGCCAACGTCGCGGCACTGGCCGCCTGCAGGAACCAGCGACGCGAACCTGCCAGGTCAGACAGAGCCAAGTGGCGATGCATGCGATCCCTTTCGGTGATCCTGACAACGGGACGTTCTCCGGACTGTTGCCCCATGATGTCGGCGGCGACACGTGCTCCCGAGATTGATGCTCCGTTCGTTTCGGAACACCATGCAACACACTGCGATCATATCGACACCCACCGATGGGGTGAAGTGGGGAAACCTCAGGCGATTTTTCGCTGCGAGGGGCTGACCGCCCTTCGGAGAGAGTGACCTCCCCACGTCTGACCGTTCCAATCGCTACAACCCTGCTGGAAAAAACCGGCTGCCAGTGTCATACTGCCACGCCACGCGACTCCGGATTGTTTTCCCCCGTTGGAAGGAGACCCGTCGATGTCTGAGCCAAATGCATGTCCTGACTGCGAGCCGGGTCCCTTGCCTGTCAACCGCAGGCAGTTCATCCGGGTGGTGGCTGCAGGTGGACTGGCAGGAGGTCTCGCCGAACAATTCACCAGCCTCGGCTCCCGGGCCATGGCCCAGCCGGAGACCAAACCGGGGGTCAAGACTCCTGCCGAGAATCTGGTCAAGCGGCTGTACGCGACCCTGAGTGCGGCTCAGAAAGAAGAAATCTGCTTCGACTGGGACTATCAGGACGATCGCGGATTGTTGCGGACGCATGTTTCCAACAACTGGAACATCACCGACGCCACAAAGCTGAATGTGGGGGGGGAATTCTTCACCGGGGAACAGCGTGAGCTGATCCGGGAGATTTTTCTGGGCCTCTACAACCCCGAATGGCACGAGCGGATCCTGAAGCAGCTGCAGGACGATGCGGGGGGCTATGGCAAGTCGCAGACGATTGCCTTGTTCGGTCAACCCGACAGCGGCAAATTCGAGTTTGTGATGACAGGTCGCCACCTGACCATCCGGTGCGACGGCGACAGCACCGAGCATATGGCGTTTGGCGGTCCGATCTTCTACGGGCACGCCGCCTCGGGTTTCAATGAGCAAGTCGGGCATCCCGGCAACGTCTTCTGGTACCAGGCCCAGAAGGCCAATCGCCTGTTTCAAATGCTGGACGGCAAGCAGCGGGCGCAGTCGCTGGTTGAACTGACCCCGCACGAAATTGCCGTCGGTTTCCGGGGCCGGGGAGAGATTCCCGGATTGCCGCTGGCCGAACTGTCAGCCGATCAGACCGAGCATGCACGGCAGGTGCTGTCGGCACTGCTGGAGCCCTACCGTGAGCACGATCAATCCGAGGCGCGACGGCTGCTGGAAGCCCAGGGAGGCCTCAAGTCGTGCCGGTTGGCGTTCTATCGCAAAGCGAGTGACGGCAGCTCAATCGACCTCGGTGACGATGGGGAGTGGGACTGCTGGCGTCTTGAAGGGCCTTCGTTTGTCTGGCATTATCGGGGTACGCCCCATGTCCACGTTTGGGTCAACGTGTCGGACGATCCCGCTGTCAAGCTGAATGCCAAGGGCTGAAGTTGGGCTGGCGAGTGAGGCCACGAATCTGGGTGTCGTGGTGTTGCTTCAATGCCAGGGTTGCAGACAATTTCGGACAGTTCGCCCTCGGGGGCGGATTTCGCGTCCTCATACGTGAGCAAGGGAGAGACCCCTGGATTCTTCAGCCCCACAGATGCCGCCTGGGCGAACGCAATTGGACGCGGCCCGAGTGCGGCCGTGCCATCCCGAAGCCCGCGTATCGCTGCACGTCTCGACCGCCTTCCACTGGGATTTGCCTGAATTGGCCCACGAAGTGGGCCAGTCGGGCCTGCAGTCGGTCGGCATGTGGCGGTTGCGGCTGGAGCAGTTTGGTGAAGAGCGCTGCCGGGACCTGATGGCCGACCGGGGGCTGCAGGTGAGCAGCCTCTCCTGGGCGGGGGGCTTTACCGGTCAACATGGTGTCCCGGTTCGGGAAACGCTGCACGACTCGGGAGTGGCGCTCGACAGTGCCGCGAATCTCGGGGCCCCCTACCTGTTGGTCGTGACCGGGACCCGGGCCGGCCACTCCCGCAATCATGTCCGGCGGTTGCTGACCGAGCAGTTGTCGATTGTGGCCGACAATGCCCAGTGCCGGGGGGTGACCGCGCTGGTGCATGTCCTCTGCGGTGTCCGGGCCGCCCGATGGTCGTGTCTCGATTCCACAGCCCAGGCGCTCGATCTGGTGCAGGAGTGCCAGCATTCCCGGCTGGGTCTGGCGGTCGACCTGCATGGTCTGGCGCGTGATCCCGAAGCCCTGGCACGTCTGGATGAGTTGGTCCCCCAGATGGGACTGGCAATCATCCGCGACCTTCCCCGCACCGATCCCGAAGTGGCCGGTGCAGGGATGGCTGTCACACCGGTGGTGGACAGTCCCACCACGACACCGTCATTGGCGGAGATCGTGGCGCGTCTCGAGGCGGCCGGTTACCGTGGTCAGTACGAATTGCATCTGCCCCACCAGAACCTGGGGCATGGCTCAATGCTGTCGCTCCTGCGGAATTACCGTTCGCGGCTGGTGTCGTGCCTCTCGCAGTCCGCCGTGATTGCCGCGAATCGCCAGAGTCCCAAGGTCGTTTCCAACTTCTGCAATCCGTGACAGGCTGACGACGCCAGTGCATCGAGGTGGAGCCCTGCCTGGGCTGCCCCTCCGCCATCGCTGCCCCAGCCAATTCTCCCCGCGTTTGTGACCCCCGAGTAGCGGAGCCAGTTTCGCTGGCAATCCCCTCGCGGAAATGGGGAGGAACAGTCTCACCAAGGGCCGGCTCGGGCGACCGCCGACAGTCAGCCCATGATTTCCGCCAGGGAGACCAGACGGCTTTTCTCCCGCAGCGATCTCAGCCCGGCATGAATCAGGGCGGTGACTTCAAGAATCTCCCGATGCGGAACAGGCTCTTCCCGGGTCTGCACCATTTGCCGGAAGGCCCGAGCCATATTGAACATTTCGTAATGATGGCCCAGCCAGAAGTTCCCCTCGATACCGGGGGTGAACTCGAACCGCCGCTGTTCGAAATGCACCGCCGTCGAACAATAGTCCCGGGCGATGTCGGGCCGGCCGTACCAGATCTCGGCCGGCATGCGGTCAGGCCAGGTCACGAGAGCGTGGGCCGTCGCCTCACGGGCATACAGACTCACGCTGTCGATCCCCGGCCCACACAGGGTCATCACAGTCCACGCGGGGTGTTGTCCGTAGATCGTCCACCCACGTTCCGAGTAGCCCCCGCCCAGGCTGGCAAGGACATACTGCAGCGAGCCGAATTCCCTCGAATCGCGCAGCCGCAGCGCTTCCTCCATTCCCCATTGGTGCCGGAACAGACTGGACGACATCAGGGGAGCGGAATGCTGGCGGGCGAAGTCGAGAATCCGGCGGGTTCCGGCGACCGACCCGCCGATCGGCTTGTCACAAAAGGTCGGCAGACCACGTTCGAGTCCGGGAGCGACCAGGTCGAAGTGATCTTCCCCCAGTCCCGAGGCGTCTCCCAGATAGACGGCATCCACCTCCCGGACCATCGACTCCAGTGATGTCGCCACCTGCACACCAGGAAACGCCTCGCAAAACCGGGCGGCGATCGCCGGGTCGGTCTCGTAGTAGTGCGTGATGCGGGTGTCGGGAAATGGCAGCACCCCGAAATTGGTGCGCGGATTGCGCAGGTACTTTTCGAACATCGTCACGCTGCCAGGATCCTGATACTTGCGGATGGCGGCGAGCGAAATCTCCGGATGAAAGTACTGCGCGAAATGCCAGGTATGTCCGTTCGATGGCTGGGGCTGACCTTCGATCCGGGCTGAAATGACCCCAATACGAAACTCCCGTCCCTGCGCCGGAGCGATGCCGGGTTCGCTGCCGTGCAGCTCCTTGCTGACCGCGGCAATCCCTGCCGCACAACCCGCCAGTCCCTGGGCCAACAGTCGGCGACGAGTCGTCATGTCGATGCTCTCTCAGGAAAGGGAACACACCAGGGTGGCCGGGCCGGAACAAGCCTGTTCAGCCATCGGCGGGTTCACGATGTCTTTGGTCAGGGCTGGCCAGTCCAGGAGACGCATCTTCGACGGAGGGGCCGGTGCCGTCCAGCGAAACGGGAGAACCGACGATCGGATGAGGACCACTCGCGTCTTTCGGCGGCGACTGGTTCAACAGGAGCGACCACAAAAAACCGCCGAAAAATTTCGCGGCGAACTGCAACAACGAGGTCACGAGACTGAATCCACCAAAGGCCAGCGTGGGGAACGCCAGACTGTCGACCATCGCCCCCACCACATTGCTGCCGTTGCTGCGGACCAGGTAGGGGCGGTGGTGCAGCCGTTGATAGACCAGAGCGTCTGCCGTCGCGGCCAGGGCAAACGCCGCCAGCGAAGCACTCGCAACCCGACCAGCCTGGGGACTCAGAAGCCAGGACAGCCCGCTCCCGGCCAGAATCAGCAGTCCCATTTTCCAGAACAGTCCCTGCCGCCGCCAAGCGTCGTGCAACCGGTCCCGACATGAAAGATCGAGTCCGATCAGGACAAAGGCGTTGATAGACAGGGCCACCGGACCGAACGCTGCCACCGTCAGATTGGCCACCACGATCGCGGCCAGGTACAGCAGGACCAACAGGGTGGGATTCGAAAACACGGTTGGAGAGGGTGAAATGAGAGTCCGGAGTCGGGTCGGCAACACAAGGTTGTAGCACATGCCGGCTCCGATTCCTGTGCGGCAGCCCGGCTGAGACAGGCTACGCCGCCGGCAGGTGGATCGGTAAGATCGGGAAACAGGTTGCACGAGGGGGCGACGTTCTTCCTGGGGCTGGCGACAATAATCGGTGCAGCCTGACGGCGACAAAGCCATTCTTGGAGTGGACGCCCCCAGGAATTCTTGAACGCGAAGAGGTGGTGGTGAACAACGGATCGCGATTCTGGATCGGTTGCGGGGCACTGCTGGGGGCCCTTGCCGTGGCGTGCGGCGCATTCGCCGCTCATGGGCTGGATGGCCACTTTCGGCAGAAGTACGCCGGGATGATGTTCGACAAAAAGATCAATACGGCGGATGGCCCCCAGGTGGTCGAGCAGATCCCGCTGGATCGAAAGTTCCTCGCCGACTTCGAGACGGGAGCCCGCTACCAGATGTACCATGCGCTGGCTCTGATCGGTCTGGGGCTCTCCGCCACTTCGCAGAACCGCAAGTGGATCCGGGGGGCGGGAATCTGCCTGCTTCTGGGCATCGCTGGTTTCAGCGGCGGCCTCTATGCCTACACCCTGGGGAATCTGCGATGGGTGGGGATGATGATTGTCCCTCTGGGGGGAACCATTTCGATCGCCGGTTGGATCCTGTTCGGGATGGCGGCCTTGCGTCGCCAGGACGTGCCGTCGTGAGTCCTCCTCCCCTTGCGATCCGCTGCCGTCAACTGATCAAAACGTATCCGGGAAAGCCCCCCGTGGAGGCGGTCCGGGGAATTGATCTCGAGATTCCAGTCGGGGAATGCTTTGGACTGCTGGGCCCCAACGGGGCGGGCAAAACCTCGACGATGGAGATTCTTGAGGGGCTGTCGACCGCCACCTCGGGAGACGTGGAGATTCTTGGCCAGCGCTGGGGAGAGGCGGACCGGGCCATTCGCGAGCGGATCGGAGTCTCGCTGCAGGAAACCAACCTGACCGACAAATTGACGGTGGCGGAGATTGTCCGCCTCTTTCGCAGTTTTTTCACGCAGGGTTTGACCGCTGAACAAGCCATCGCGCAGGTCGCCCTGCAAGAGAAAGCCGACACCCGGTTCGGCAAACTCTCCGGTGGCCAGAAGCAACGCCTCGCGATCGCCTGTGCCCTGGTGGGAGATCCGGAAATCCTGTTTCTGGATGAGCCCACCACCGGGCTCGATCCCCAGTCCCGCCGGCAGCTCTGGGATGTGATTTCCGGCTTCAAGTCGGCCGGTCGGACGGTGGTCCTCACGACGCATTACATGGATGAGGCCGAACGGCTCTGTGACCGGGTGGCGATTGTCGATCAGGGAAAAGTCATTGCCCTGGGTTCGCCCCGCCAGTTGATCTCGCAACTGGGGAGTGAACATGTGCTGGAACCAACCTGGCAGGGACCGCTTCCCCCCGAGTCGGAACTCGCCCAATTGCCATCGGTGACGAAGGTCTGGCATGAAGATGGACGGCTGGCGCTCTCGGTGGCTGAACCGCACCGGGCGCTTCCGGCCCTGCTTGACTACACCCGGCAGACGCAACGCGAGTTGTCTTCGCTGACCACCCGCCACGCCACTCTGGAGGATGTGTTTGTGACCCTCACGGGGCGGCATTTGCGCGATGGAGCCCAGTCTGCATCATGAGTCACCGACTGACCCCCCTGATCGAATTGACCCGGGCCCGCATCAAGGAGTTTTTCCGTGAGCCGGCCGCCATCTTCTGGGTCTATGGATTCCCCCTGATCATGGCGATCTCGCTGGGCATCGCCTTTCGGGAGCGACCCAAGACGCAGATCACTGTGGATCTTGTCTCCCGCGGAGCTGAGTCGGCGGCAACGGACCTTCGCGACGCGCTGTCTGCCGATGGACGATTTACCGTGCAAGTGCTCTCCGATGACAGTTGGCGCCGCCGGCTGCGCGATGGCAAGACCGATCTGGTGATCCTGCCACCAGCGACGGACTCACCGACCGCTTCCACCAGCGAGTGGGAACTCTGGCAGGAACCACGTCGGGCAGAGAGTCTGTTCGCCCGTCAGGCGGTCGAAAACGTGCTGCTGAAACAACGGGGAGCCACCCCACCTCCGCTTCAGGATCACGAACTCTCGGAGGCGGGTTCCCGTTACATCGATTTCCTGGTCCCCGGCTTGTTGGGAATCAATCTGATGGGGGGAGGCCTGTTTGGCGTGGGCTTCGTGCTGGTCGACATGCGTGTCAAGAAACTGCTCAAGCGGTTTCTCGCGACTCCCCTGCGGCACCGGGACTTCCTGATGAGCGTCATCCTCAGCCGGCTGCTGTTCATGTTGCCCGAGATCTGTGCGTTGCTGGGGCTCTCCTGGCTGCTGTTCGGCGTAGGCATCCAGGGAAGCGTACTGAGCCTGATCGTCGTCATTTTGCTGGGGGGATTCGCATTTGCCGGACTGGGGCTGCTGATCGCCAGCCGGGCCACCACCCTCGAGACGGCATCGGGGTTGCTGAACCTGGTCATGCTTCCGATGTATGTGCTTTCGGGGGTCTTCTTTTCCTCGGACCGGTTTCCTGCCGCCGTGCAGCCCGTCATCCGGCTGCTCCCCCTCACAGCGCTCAACGATGCCCTGCGGGGAGTGATGCTGGAAGGGCTCTCGCTGGGAGACCTGTGGCGCCCCGTGGTGACGTTGATCGCCTGGGGAGCCATCTCGTTCGCAATCGCGCTGCGGATCTTCCGTTGGTAGTCTGAGCGGCGTCCACTCCTGGAGCGTCATTCTCCGGGGGCGTCCGGTCAGCCCGTTGCCCGCGTGGATTTCTCCCATGTCAAACTGGGAAACCTGGCAAATCTGGCCGGTTGTGCCAATCATGCCAGTCGTGCCGGGTGAAGACGACTGTGTGCAACGCAACACCTCTGATCGTCGATCCGAATTGACGGAAGAAACCGTTGGTACGGTTTCGGGTGGTTGGTTGCCTTGGTGGTGCCGATGCGTCGAATTTCCAGTCGGGGAATGCCGGGACCAACCTGCCGCACAGGGCTGGTGTGGCTGGCGGGACTGCTGTGGGCCAGTTCGCTGCCGGCTCAATCGGACGTGGCGACGCCAACACCACACCGCGCCGTGGAGACCTCCGGTTCGGAGGCGGCCCAACCGCTGACCGAGGCCGAGTCGGCCGCCGCGGCGATCCCTCCCGACGACTGGCCGCAGGGTCCGGAGATCGACTCCGCCCGGGAGTCGGCAGAATGTCCCACCCCAGAGTATCCCACCCCAGTCGGTTGGCCTCCGGAGGGTTGTCCGGAAGATTACGGGCCAGCACACTTCGTCACCGCACCGCACGGCTGGTGGGGCTCTGTGGGATTCCTGACCCTGACGCGATCGCTTTACGAAATCAGCCCGCTGTATGCCCCTGTCCTCGCTTCACCTGGCTCGTATGACTCGACCTTGGGGAGTTACCAATGGGGCAGTGGGATCGATTTGCGGGGTGGCCACCGCGATCCGACCGAGGGGTTTTTCGATGGCTGGGAGGCCCGGTATTTCGGGGTCTCGGGCATCGGCAATCACGGTTGGGCGAACACCGGTGGGGACTGGACTCTGCCCGGGGATGCGATGGTTTGGCCCCAGGCGATCTTGCAGGCGGGCCTCGATTCGCGGGTCCAGAGCGCCGAGTGGAATCTGCAGCACGATTCCGAGGTGGCCGCCTTCACCTGGCTGGCGGGCGTTCGCTGGCTGCAGTTTGATGACGCTCTCTGGGGCCGGGCGACCATGAGTCCCAGCCACAGCGCAGCGTTCCAGGTCTCCACAGACAACTCAATGTATGGCGGTCAGATGGGGCTGTCGCTTGCGCTTGTCAAAGACGAGACCCCGCTGGAAGTCGACTTGCGACTGATGGGGGGGTTGTACGCCAATTCGAGCCAGGGGGACTGGATGTGGAAGGGCAACGCGGCGTCGAGCGGGTTCCTTCAACGGGGAGCCGACACCGACCGCGGCTTGGCCTTTGTCGGAGACTTCGAATTCAGCTTCGCCTATCGCTTCAGTGAGCGCTGGTCCGCCGCCCTCAGCTACGAGGCACTCTGGCTTCAGGGGGTCGCGGTAGCGGGAGACCAGCCCGAACTGGGCCGGTTGTTGACCAGCGTCTCGGGGCTGTCGACTTCCGAAGCAGCGTGGTTTTCGGGGCTGAATGTGGGATTGAGATTCCGCTGGTAAGGGGAGGCCGCCGGGGGAACCGGCGGAATTCGAGGAAGCGGGTTGCAGGCGGGAGCGGGCAGCGATACCAAAGAGACCAGGAACCGGCCTGCGAGGCCGGGCAAGTTTGCTTTCCGTAATTGTCCCGTGAGTTCCCGAATGAGTGCCGAAGCCCGCGTCCAACAACTGGGTCTGATTCTTCCTCCCGCCCCCAAACCGGTCGCCACCTATGTCCCCTGTGTGCAGGTGGGCAATTTGGTCTACGTCTCGGGACATGGCCCCCTGCGTCCCGACAAGACCCTGATCACGGGGCGTGTGGGCTCGGATCTGACAGAGGCCCAGGGGAAAGAGGCGGCCCGTGTGGTGGGGCTGGCGATGCTGGCCACGCTCAGGAATTCCCTCGGATCACTTGACCGTGTGACCCGCCTCATCAAGGTGCTGGGGATGGTCAACTCGGCCCCCGACTTCCTGAACCATCCTCAGGTCATCAACGGATTCAGCGACCTGATGGTCGAGGTGTTTGGAGATGCCGGCAAGGGAGCCCGCAGTGCCGTGGGAATGGGGCCGCTCCCGGGGAACATCGCCGTCGAAGTGGAGGCGATTTTTGAGGTTCGCGACTGATTCGCCGATTCACCCGGCACGGTGTCGAAGGCGGTCCGCTGCTTCCGGAGCGGACCGCCCGGGGGGGGAATGTCCATCCAATCCTGATCCAGGGAGACAGCATGCGCAGCAAGGCCAAAACGGTTGACGAATACCTGGCGGAGTTGGCCCCGGATCGACGCGCGGCGCTGCAGACGCTGCGGCAGGAATTGCGACGGCACCTCGATCCCCTGCTGGAAGAGGTCATGCAGTATGGAATGATCTCTTATGTGATCCCGCACCGCGTGTATCCCCCCGGCTATCACTGTCAGCCGGCGGATCCGTTGCCATTCCTGTCCCTGGCATCGCAGAAGAACAATCTGGCCCTGTATGTGATGGCGATCGCCATCGACCGCCAACTCTCGGCGTGGCTCGACCAGGCCTGGAAAGCCACGGGCCACCGTCTGGATCGCGGCGCGAGCTGCATTCGCTTTCGCTCGCCCGACCAGATTCCCTGGAATGTGCTGGCCGAGTTGCTGACGAAACTCGACGTTCCGTCCTATCTTCAAATGTACGAACAGGGCCTGAAGAGGTCCGCGAAGACGCGCGGGACCAAACCCAAAACCACGGTCCAGAAAAAGCGGGCCGCACGTCCCCGCCGCGGCACAACCGCCCGGACGGACACCCCATCTCCCGGCCAACCGCGGGAAACCAAACCGGCGAAAGCGGCTCAACGCGGGAAAGACAGGGGAACCCAACGGGGCAAAGCAGCCGGCCGCGGACGACAGCCAGCCGCGGTGGCCAAGGCGGCGGCGTCTCCCCTGCGAGGGAGCGCCCGCCGTTCGGGTCGCGGCTAGAAACCCAGTCCGACGCCCGAGAGAGTTCCCGTGGCGACCGTGCCGTCCTTGATTTCAAACATGCCCGGAAACTGCGGTTTCCACTTGCGGTTGGCCGCGGGGCAATACTGGCGCCCATTCCCCTCGATCCCGGCCACTCCCGGGATGCGGGCGGCGAGGCTGGCCGAATGCAGGAACGAATAGCCCGGACAGGTCAGATCCTGCACGCACAGGAACATGCCGAATTTCTGGGCCGCCGCCGCCATCAGCAGCGACTCGCTGTGTCCCTTTCCAACCTTCAGAGCCACCCCGGTGTAACCCAGGTCGCGGGCCATCAGCAGAGCGTCGTAGTCGACCAGCGATTCGTCGATCACAACGGGCTTGAGCTTGGCGGCCTCGTGCATCTTGTTGTCGGGATGGGCGGCCAGATCGCGATGCGTGGGCTGCTCGATGTACTGGATGCGGTCGTAGGCCGCCGGGTTCTGTTCACGGATGCGATTCAGGAAATCAAGCACGTACGCCACGTTCGCGCACTTCTCGTTGAAATCGAGTGAATACACCCATTCCGCGCAACCCCGGGCCCCCTGCGCCTCACAGGCCACACGGTCCACAGTCAGCACGCGGTCGACATCCCACGCGAGGTCATCGCCATTCAGCTTGATCTTGAGGTGCGTCAGACCGTTGTACTTGATCCACTCAGCCAGGGTCTCGGGCAGCCCGTCGCCGATCTTCTTCTGAACATCGGCGGGGGTCAGGGGATCGAGAGCCCCAACGAGGTGATACAGAGGCATCCGCGCCTTCGGCTCGCGCAGCGTGTACTTGTCGAGATACTCCCCCTTGAACGACTTGTCGAGATACTCAGACAGGTCGTGATTCATGTACTTCGACGACAGCAGGTTGTAGCTGTTCTCGCCATGCACCCGCCCGTAGGCGTCGTGGAGGGCGGCATCGAGCGGACTCGCGGCCACCAGCTGTGCCAGGTAAGGCATCGGTTCGGCCAGCTTCAACCGCTGCTGCAGCTGCTTCGCCAGATGCTCATACTCTCCCGCGAACATCTCGGCGATGTCGATGGGATGGGCATGATCGGGGAAATCGACCGCCAGTTCGGCGATTTCCTCGGCGAATTTTTTCATCGCCTCTTCCGCCTGTTCCGCCGTGACCGAGCTGGAGGGCCACGCCCAGACGGGAGCCACCGGCATGCTGCCGAACCCCCCTTCTGTCCGCTTGTTGCGGGTCTCCACCGTCAACTCAATGTTGATGAGTGTACCCCGATCCATGACCCGCCCGCCGAACTTCAGCGGGGAACGGAACGGAGTGGGCTCGAACGTGCAACGAGCCTCGAGGATGGTGATATCGGTCGACTTGGGCATGGGGAACAGCGCAGAGCCGGGAGGGTCTTCAGACCGGGCAGACCGGTCAGTTTGGGATGTTAGCTGTCGAAAATAGGGGAAGCAAGAACAACTCCAATCACAAGCCGGGATGAGGATCAGCCACGCAGGGCCTGGAGATTGACAATGTTCTCGGGACGGTTGCCGGACAGCACGGCCGCCAACTGCCGCGCCACCCGGGTCCGCAGTTCGACCAATGACTCGGGAGAGACAAACGCCGCATGCGGCGTGACGATGACTCGCTCGTCCCGAAACAGTGGCCGGGTGAGGTCGGGGGGCTCGGGATCGAACACATCGAGGGCCGCCCCGGCCAGCCGGTTTTCCTGCAGGGCCTGCCACAAGGCCTGTTCATCGACCAGGGAGCCCCGGGACGTGTTGATCAGCCAGGCCGTGGGACGCATCTGGGCGAACTGCTGCGGCCCCACAAGATGCCGGTTGGCCGCGGTCGCCGGGAGATGCAGGGAGACAAAATCGGACTGCGACAGCAATTCCGCCAACGGGACCACGGGGCAGCCAACCCCGGCATCACTCCCCGAGCGGGTACACCCCAGAATGGTCATGCCAAAAGCCCGCGCCCTTTGGGCCACGGCGGCACCAATCCGTCCCAACCCCACCAAACCCAGGGTCTTGCCGGCCAGACGATCGGGGGGAGATGCGGCCCCCAACCGGTATTCCCCCTGCTTGGTCCGCACATGAAAGAAGGCAACCCGGCGGGCGGCAGCCAACAGCAGGGCCAGGGTGTGATCGGCCACTTCGGTCACGCAGTAGTCGGGCACGTTGGTGACGGGAATGCCCCGGGCGCTGGCCGCTGCAATGTCGATGTTGTCGAGCCCGATTCCGGACCGACAGACGACCCGACAGTTGGTCGCCGCCTCAATCACCCCAGAAGTGACCGGAGCCCAATTGCAGACGATCGCATCGGCGTTTGCCGCAGCCGCAACCAACTGCTCTTCCGAAACTCCGCCCGGCTCAAACAGCTCGACCCCCAAGGGTGCCAGGATCGCCTGCTCGAGTTGCAAATCGGGCCAGGCCCGATCCGTCACCAGCACCCGCCACCGCGGCAACATCGTGGTTTTTCCAGGGAGACCGCGAATGCGAGGAATGCGTTCGAATCCGGAAGCCGCGCCGTCGACAATCCGGCGGGAAGTCAGCTGGAGGCGGCCAATTCCGCCATGCGTTGGGCCGGTACCACCAGCCGATCCCAGTGCTGCTCGAGATACTCGGGAGGCCCCCCCTTCGCGGCGACCGCCTGGGCCACCATCACCGTGGGAACCAGTTCGATGGCGTTCCACGGACAGACCGTCAACTCGTACGGATCGCTCTTCTTGCCCGGAATGTGGACACAGACTTCGCAGCCGACACACCGCTCGACGTCGATCTCACACCACGACTGCAGAACCGAGATCGATTCTCCCGCAACCTTCGAAATACAGTCGACAGGACAGACTTGCAGACAGGCTTCGCACCCCGTGCAGTTGTCGGCGTTGATGACGGCGACTTCCTTGGGCAGCTTCTTGCGTGAACCGGCTTTGGCCATGGTCGATCGTTGTCGGCAGAGACTGGAAAAAACAGGCTGAGTCGCTCTTGTGGACAGGCGACTTACCCAGAATTCTAAAGGGCCCGGGAAAATGGAACAACCCGGACCATTTCGGTCTCTCAACTGTGAGAGTTTCGCGGGGAATGCACGCCCCCGCCGCTGACATTCTGTCCATGCTGCCCCGCGAATCCCGCAGGGAGATGACCTATTGTCCGGCGGGATCCGGCTTGGACGGAGTCAATTCGATTTCCAGATCTTTTTCTCCCCCAGTCTGCTCGACCCAGCGGAAGGTCCGCTTCGAGCGGACCTTTTGATCCAGTTTCTTCTCTCCCAGCTCGATCCGCATCGACAGTTCCTGGGAACTGATCCCCTGCACCGCCCGTCCCCGCGTGACGTCGAAGGTGATTTCCCCCTCTCCATCCGGCATTTCGACGGTCAGGGGGATCTGGGGGCCCACCTGCGGTTCAAAATGATCCTTGGTGGTCAGCCGACA